>Ga0075030_100001533_pt1 | contig 20820 bp, 16 predicted proteins | sample LitLauG_LLR_2012_FD_71393 | JGI IMG/M metagenome (GOLD analysis project Ga0075030, IMG submission 71393) | Freshwater sediment microbial communities from Pennsylvania, USA - Little Laurel Run_MetaG_LLR_2012 | ecosystem: Environmental > Aquatic > Freshwater > Creek > Sediment | place: USA...
CCCCGCCCCGCTTGGTGGCCGCGATCGCTGCTCTGCCGCGCCGCCAGAGCGAGATCGTGACGCTGGTGTTTGGACACGATCTCACGCTCGAAGAGGCGGCTTCGGTGATGGACATATCCATTGGCGCAGCGCGTCGCCACCACGCCCGCGCGAAGACAAAACTTCGCGCTGCGCTTTCCGCGTTCGAGGTCGATCATGGGTGACGAAATCATCAGCAACGCTGTGGCCATGGCCCAGGGGGGTGAGACGCCCGCTTTCGAAACGGTGCTGGCCCAACGCCGGCCGCGGCGGCTACGCAAACTGCGCGCAGGCCTGGTCGTGTTGGCGATCGTTGCGGCAATGGCCGCACCTTGGGTTCTGCGTCCAGCGCCCGATGCAACCCAAATCGCCTTGCTCAGTCCCCCAACCACCGACTGGCTTTTAAGAACGCCCGATCCGCAATGGGTCGCTGAGCTTGATCAAAACCCCAATGAGGAGCCTTCCCATGTTCATTAGATCCGCAATCATCGCCGTTATTGCACTCGCCAGCGCCGGCATCGCCCAAGCCCAACAACCCGATCCCGATAATCTGGTGCTGGCTGGGGCCAATGATACGCCGACCCAGATTATCGAGCGTGAACGTTCGGAGGCGGCAGGCGACGAAGTCCGCGCCCTCGTCTATTCGCCGGAATTCATCTTCGCCAACCGTCGCGCCATCGCGCTTTCCGATCGTCAGCGTGACCAGATGGTGGTTGATCTCCAAGCCTTGCAGCGCAGGCTGATCGCCGAGCAGGAGCAGATGCAGGACGCACGCGAGACCTTAATCACGGCGCTGCGGGCTGAACCTGCGGACGAAAACCGGGTGCTCGCGGCCCTCGACACGGTGCTCAACATCGAGCGCGACGTAAAGCGGCTGCAGCTGCAGGCGCTGGTGCGCTTACGGGATTCGTTGACGCCGACGCAGCGCTCAGAGCTGAACGAGCTGCGCGGCGCGCATTGATCGTTTCACTCTCTTTCGAAACCGTCGCCGCCGCAGCGACAGTCGCGGCGGCGACCTTCGAAGCCGGGGATCGGGACGGGGAGGCGCCATTTCGCGTGGGCTTTAATGGCGCGCTGGCTTAGTCGGCGTGTGCATGCTCAGGGACGCGCGTCTGCAGGAAATGGATTTCGCCCAATGTCGTCTGAAACTCGTGCAGCACTTCGAACGCCTCGTCGGCATCCATGATCGTTGCCCCTTCCCCGGGAAAGCGGAAGCCCCAGAAGGAGTGGATGTGGCGCACAACGCCCACGGCCTCTCCGATCGGCACAAACCGCGATGGCGCCGTGACCAGGAAAGTGCGAAAGGCGCTGGGCTGTCCATCCGCCAGCGCGGCAAAGGCGGTTCCGTATTCAAGCAGCTCAGCATCCACGCGCTGGGTGGCTAAATCCATTTTTTCGAGGACCGCCTTGCGCATCTCGGCCAGCGTACGCCTCTCGTCTTTTGTTGCGTTAGCGATGCGCAGGCTGGCGAAGCGCGGCTTGAAAGCGCTCAGAGCCGGGCGGAACTCCTCTAACATCCATCGGTAATAAAGAAAGCCTTTCCAGGCAAAGACGCCTTCAACGTATTCCTCGCCAGAAAGACGCAATGTCTGCCGCAATGCGTCGAGAGACTTTGCCGTCTCATCAGTCATCAGCTTGTCGGCCAAACGCTGCGAGAGTTCGCCCGCAGCGGCCCCGCCGGTCGCGAACGCAAGCCCCACGAGCTGAGAAATTTCCTTGCCGACAAAAGCGCGCATCCGCTGGATGTCGGCCTCGGCCAGATCGAAATAGATGCGCGCAGGATCAAGTCCAATGTGGCGTAGACGCTCGCGCATGAGAAAAGGATCGAAAGAGGGCAACGAGGCAATCAGCCGCAACAGTTCCACGTCGGAGCGAAAATCTCGCTCGTTCTCATAGCCGCCCGTCGCTTCCTGCAAAAATGTTTCGAATTTGGTTTCGTTGACGAAGAAGCTCACCCCACCCAGTTTGAGCTCGCTAGCTGCGTAAGGTATTATGACCTTCGTCGCTGACGCGGTTGGGGTGGTGAATAATTCTCGTTCGCCGGAGCGCACCATGTGTTTCAAGATAAGCGCTCGGTTCAGGCGCTTGTTTCTAAACAGCGGCTTTTGCTTATAGTCTTCGGTTTCACCAAAGCGCTCATAGACATAAGCCAAGTTGACGACGCGCGCGGTAGAGCCGCTGGCGCGGACTAGCGCCAAATCTCGGCGGCCATCTTGGATTGCCACAATAGGTGTTGCATAGAAGAGGCTTGTTAAGACGCCTTTAAAGAACTCGCACTTTAGCCGGTAGTTTATAAGCCCGATCGGCTGAGGTTGGGATAATGGCCTTGGATCGAGGGCCCGCCTGGGGCCGGGCGACAGGGATAGTCCGGCCTGCTAACGCTAGCCCATTTCCCGATCCCTAAACTCTGGCGCTGGCGCCCAGCGCGCGAGGGTTGCTACAAAGCCCTAATTGCCTGCCGCGGCCTGTCATTGGAGAGAATTGATTATGCCATTGTCGCTTTACGACATCACCGTTCCCTCCTTTTTGCAGACTTTGGGCGCGTTGGACGCTCTCCTCGACAAGGCGCAAGCCCACTGCGCAAGCAAGGGCGTCGCGCCGTCTGCTTGCATAAACGCGCGGCTGTTTGACGACATGATGCCTTTGAGTTTCCAAGTCAGCCAAACAGTGACGCATTCAGCCGGAGCGGTTGAGGCGGTGAAAGTCGGCGTCTTCTCGCCCAGCACGACGGCGCCGCCAGACACCTTCGCTGGTCTTAAGGAATTGGTTGCCGGCGGGATCAATCGCTTGCACCAGTGCGCGCCCGCCGACTTGAATGGGCGCGAAGGGCGCGACATGCGGTTCGAGTTCAGAGATCGCGTGCTGCCGTTCACATCCGAAGGCTTTTTGCTCTCGTTTTCGATACCCAATTTCTATTTTCACGCTGCGACTGGCTATGACATTCTTCGCCACCTGGGCGTGGCCATCGGCAAGCGCGACTTTCTTGGCCAGTTGCGATTGAAGCAATAGCTTGTCGCCTGGCGGTTGCGCCATCACGAGCGGATGAGGGATCTCACCCCGTCCGGTAGCGCTATCCTTGCCCAGCGCGGGGGCGCCTTCTCGCAGGGTTTCAACAAGCTGGGGAGGCATATCTTTCAAGTTGTGGCGCCCAATCCCCTGCCACCATTGGACAGGCCCGGCGCCGAGGCGCCACAATGGAGCACTCAACACCGTCTCTGCCCGCACTGAGTTCGGGGTATTGATCATGTCGCCTTTGTCACCCGTTGGTTTCGGCCGGGTTCTTGGTCGGGGCCTCCCCGCCCTCTTGGCGTGCGTCACTCTGCTTGTGACCATTACGATCGCATATGCGCAGGCGCCGTCTGGCTCCTGCAAACCAGGTGGCGCTTGCCAGCTTCTAGGAAAAGCGGCGCCGCAGCCGAGCGATGCACCGGCAGCCTCAACGGCGCCCGCGACGAGTGGATCGGTGATGAGCTCAACGGGGGCCGCATCGCCATCGCCAGGCGTGTCAACCAGAGCCCCTTCCGCGGGCGGCGAGCTTTCGGGCGACGCTGCGCTCGTGCAGCATATTTTGCAGTCGCGCACTGACGCGTTTCAGTCGATCCAGGGCGCGGCGCAGGGAACTGACAGCGCCGGCAACCAAATCTGGGCAGCAAATGTTCCCCTCTTCGCGGACCTTAGTCTGGTCTGCTCGGTGGTCGTCGATCGCAACCACGTTACCGCGTACCGCTGTGCAAACTATCCCCCCAGCCGATACGCTGATCACACCGGCGTCACCGACGCTGATGGGACGCGTATGTTCAACACGATACTTGCGGCGCTCCAAGCGGGGGGCCAAGACCTAAGCTGGCATTCGAGCGAGGACGAAGAGACCCTCTATGCATACGGCGCGGCATCACCCGGCCAAGTGCTTGTGCGCTTGCAGGTGGTTCGCGTTGGAATGGCGGGCGGACCAAGCGACGATGCGCAAGTCGCGGTCTACCTTTACGCAGTTCCGCAAGCCTCTGGTGAGTGAGGCCGAGGACTAGGCATCGGGCTCGCAAATAAAATACAGGCCTATGGCCTGCAGCACGAAGGCGCCGACAGGAGGTCCCGCTTCGATCGCCAGCCAATCTCAACCATGACGCCTACCTCGCCGCCAAGCGCGACAAATGCGGACATCGGCTCGACTAGCGCGCAGCCTCCGTTGAACACTGCATTGCGCGTTCGGGCTGCGAGCGCTCACCCCAGGCGAACCCTGCAGCCCGCAACGTATTCGTCGGCGATTTGCTCCGCCTGCGGCTGGGTCTCGCCCACGGCGATGACGTAACCAAGCCGATCGGCGTTGCTGAGAGCCGGCGCCACCATGTCACCGGCTTCTTTGAACAGCACAACGCGACGTACTTGTCGATCGATCTGTCTCGGCAAATCAACGCCCTCTAGGCGCGCGTGTCGATCCGCGACTATCCATCGGATCGCGCTGAACCAAGGCGCGGGGAGGCCCCTGATCGACCCCACTGGTTGACCGAGGTGGAGATTGATCAGATCAGAATAGATCGACCGCTCGAACGCATAGGCCATTTGAAATGGGATTTGAGCGCTCACCAATCTTGGGTTCACTTCGATCAACCATGGCCCTTCTTCGGTAACGACCATCTCGATGTGCGCGGCGCCAAAATTGAATCCCATCGCATCAAGTATAGAGAAGCTGTACCTTTCCAAGGCGGCGCGGTCGAACCGATCTGTTGGAAAGCAGCTCCCTCGAATCGCAAAGGAGGGCGGCGGGTACATCCGCTTATCGTTGACGCCCAATAGCAGGCGTTCATCACCGTCGGAAAAGATGTCGCATCCAACAAGGTTTCCCTCGATGAATTGTTCGACTGAGAGGCGGTTATTCGCGCGAACGCCCAGACCGTAGTCAAGAGGGGTTTCACACGAGCGCTCAAGCGCATCAACGAGCGCGTCGAGATCCGCATCGGATCTAAGGATGTGGACGTTTTGCGATCCATAACCATCTGCAGGTTTCACAACCGCGGGATACCCTACGTGGGAGACCGCCCGCGGCAAATCTTGCGCAGATTGCGCAAGCGCGAAGCGTGGCTGCCTGACACCGAAACAAGCCAAACGTTTGCGCACATTGTATTTGTCTCGCGCTAACCTGGCGCAGTCGACGCTAAGAAAGCGTAGCCCGAGGGCGTGCGCGAGCAGACTGGCGTCAATAATCCGAATGTCGAGGATGCAGATGAGAGCGTCAAACGGCGTCCTGGCATGCGCGGCTCGCACCAGGCGCTCTAGAGCCGCATAATCGTAGGGCGAAATTTCAATGATTTGCCGGAAACGCGAGAGCGTCGCCCGGACGGGTTCCCCCATTGCTGTATATCGAGCGACATCGCCGGTAAGAAACGTTACTACGTGGCCATCGGCCAGTGCGTCTTCGAGTACGGTAAAATCGTTACCGCCTGGAACCTCGAACAAAAGAATATGGGCCATCGCGAATAACCCTCGGCGGCGCCGTCAGGAAAGCGTTTCCGCTAAGCGGAAACCCATCGTGTACGTCGCTGAGCGCGGATTGTGGCCGTGACGCCGCCGAACCCGCGCGAGATCACGAAAACGCGTAAAGCTGCCGCCACGCGCTATTCGATAAGCGCCGTGGATCTGCACCAAGTGATCGGCCACAAACGCGCCCCCTGGGTACGGCGCATAGCTGTCGGCGACGTACTCCTCGACATTGCCCGCCATGTCATCAAGCCCGAAGACTGAGCGCCCCTCAACGAAGACGCCGACGGCGCTGGACCTGAAGAGTCCAGTCTCCGCGGTGTTTGCGAAATCCGAGTTGAAATTGGCCCCCCAGGGAAACTCTTCCCCATTGGGGCCTCCAGCCGCGAACTCCCACTCCGCTTCGGAAGGCAGACGGAATGCACGCCCCGTGCGTTTAGAGAGCCAGCGCGCATAGCAATCCGCAGCCTCGGGGCTCACCGTGTAGACGGGATGATTCGATCGTTCATGGGGATAGCGACGGAATTCCCAGCTGGTTGGCAGCTCTCGATATGCCGTGTCGATCAGGAACTCGCGATATTCCTTGTTCGTGACCGGATATCGCGCCATGGCGTAGGGACGGAGCGAGACGTCATGCCTTGGGCACTCCTTGGCGATCCAAGCGCGCTCAAGTCCAAGTCCCTTGAATCGCAACATTACGCCATCGAGGTCAGCTTCCTCTAAGCCTATCTTTACGTCCGCGGCAGGAATGGTGACCATCGACGGCGCCAGCGTCTCGATCCGTGGGTCGCCGACGAGCGCGAGTAGATCTCCAGCCGCCAGACGGTCCACAAGCGGCGCGCTGACTTTGGCACACAGGCTGACAAGATAGTCGCGCGGCTGGTCGCGGAGCCGCTCAAGGGCTTCCGGAATTGACTGCCCTAACCGATCATCGGCGAAACGATCCGGTAGCCCCAATCGCTCGCGATCAGTCAATGCGCCACAGAGAACATCAGGGAAGACCGGTTGGCGCCAAGCGTAAAACTCCGGCTCGCTCATGCTCTGCTTCTCTCCCGGTCGCGGAAATTTTCTTGTGACCGCGAACGTTCCACGAGGGCGAGAAATTCTGCCAGCGCTGAAGCGATGAAATCTGCAAACGGCCTCTCAAACTGGAATGTGCCGGAGCGCGCCCAATGCTCGGCGTCGGACACGCAGATTTGCTCCGGAGCGACGAGGCAGCCAAGATAGCTAAAGATGGTGCGAGCGTCCTGGAGGCCCAGCACGCCCCCAGTCCAGCCTGTCGAGGCGCAAGCGAGCATGACGGGTCGCCCTCGAAAGACGTTGTCGGCGGCAAACCGGGCGTCGATCCGAGCCAGTCGCGACACCCAGTCGAGCGTATTCTTCAAATAGGGAGAGACGTGGGCGTTGTATTCTGGCGACGCGACGATCAGCGCTTCCGCCCCGGCGAATCGCGCCCGGACGTCTATAACGCGCTTTAAGATCGCAGGGTCAGATTCAAGATCTTGGTTGTAGATTGGAAGCTCCACATCGCCGGCCTCAAGCACGTCGATGCAGCAGGATCTCCTGAGAGATTGCTCAAAATAGTCTACTAACAAGCGCTGGTAGGAATTGCGCCGCAGGCTCGCAGGAAATAGCAGCAGGCGTGGGCCTGCTCCCCTATCAAACGATATCATAGACACCGCCATCGTACGAGGCGGCGAGAAATCGCCCCCTCGCGCTGTCGAAAGCGAGGGAAGAAATGCCCGACGCGGTCGGGCGCACGAACGTGCCCCAAGCGCGGGTCTTCATATCAAAGCCGGCAACAGTTCCAGTATAGGCGCCAGTCATCAGCGTCATGCGATCATCGCTCGCGCAGATACATTTTACCGAATTTGGATGGGGCGTTTCGAAAACCTCCTCTGCGCCGTCAGTCCAGATGCGTAGTTTGCGATCGCGCCCTACGCTGGCGAAGCTGTTCTCGCCTGCGGCGCAACATCCGTTGGCGATCCGCGTGTGCGCGTTTGGTATGCGACGCACTTCATGCAGATCCTCAAGGCTATGCCATGCAACGTCAGTCGAAGCGCAAACGGAGAATAATTGGGTCTCGGAAACCGAAAGCGCCTTAATCGGGCTCCGGTAGAGCTTCAGCGTTTCAACTAGCCGTGGCCGCTCGTCAGCCTCGAGATCAAATATGAGCGCTTCTCCGGTGTAGGCGCCGACCGCCAAGTGCAGGCGACCACATCTGCGGAAGGATTGAGCGCAATTCAGCGGCGCATGGTGCTGATGCAAGTGTTCCCCGGAGCACGCATCGAACAGGATGCCCTGCTGCCCGCCGGAAAACAGCCGATCGCCGCCCGAGGTCAAAAAATTGCAGAGACTGCCGAGTTGGCGGACCGGCCGGTCATTGCACTTTACGATCCCTGCATCCCCGACAGAATAGACATCGCCGTTGACGATGGTCACCGCGTTCAGCGCTGAACCCGCTTCCACGCCCGTCATGTCCCAGCTGTCGGTCTTCCAATTGAAAACCCCGAAGCGGGTCCCAAAGGTTCCAACGGCGACACGACCGGGACCGATTACTGCGGCCGAGCGGGGCCAGACTGCCGCGGGTATCTCCGCTCGGCCAAGTTGTTCAACCTTATTGTCGTCCTTGATCCGCCAAACACCGAGACTGCGGTCATAACTGAGAGTGACTATGACCCTGCTGTCGGCGTCGCAAGATATCCTCTTAACTCCAGCGTCGTGCGCCTGAGTGATCGTGGCTACGCCATCGGCGATCACGAGAATACGGCCGCGGTCATCGCCCGCGACGATCCGTCCATCGCCGTCAATCACCAGCGTGTCGGCGCGCACATCGATACTAGTTTTGCGAAGCGCTTCGCCGGAAGTTACGTCCCATTCAAAAATTACGCCGTCGACGCCCGTTGACACGATGCGTCGGGCGTCACGCGTCCAGGCAACAGCGCGAATGTTTCCGGTGTGGCCTCGAAGTACTGTCAGGCAACGACCGTTGGTGTCGAATATTCGAATGGTCCTATCGAGCGCGCACGTCGCCACCTTGCAATCGTCCGGCGAGAATACCGCCATCTCGACATCGTCTTCATTTCCGATAAGCGCGGCTCGTAGGCGAAGCGAAGGCACATCCCAGATTCTAGCGGAGAAATCGCTGCTTGCGCTGACCAGCAAAGCGCCGTCGGAGCTGAAGGCGCAATTGTTTACAAGGTGGTCGTGCAGCGCTCGAGCAACAGCCCGGTGTGATGCGGCGTCCCACAGGATCAGCTGATTGTCGTAGCCGGCCGTCGCTATGTAGCGCTCTGTTGAAGCGATTCCCGCGATTGGACCAAAGTGTCTCATCCCACTTTCCTGCAAACGGTAGCGAACTATGACCTGGTAACATCAGGTTCGGTCACGTTCTGAGCCCGATTGACGATCTGGTGTGGACGTCCACAATGGCGTGCATAGCGGCGGATTGGACTGTTCAAGCCGGCTCGTATGCAAGTGTACGGCACGCGCGCATTGCGAGACGCTTGGCTACCTGTTCTAGGATAGCAATACTCGGTACGCGTTCCCGTCTTTTGTTTGCGCTGGTTTCGAGCGTCGAGGCTTCAACCTTGACGTCTTAAACGGCTGCACACATAGCGGGCCGCCTTGGTGGCCCTGCTTGGTGTGAAATATCAGGCAATCAGGTTGACGTGGCGCGCCTTGGTTCCCTCGGTATTTAGCGACTGCATAAGTTCTGTCGCAACCGTCTGGGCAGACGGAGCCGACTGAACCTCCACGGGCGGTTTTGGGGGTTGGGGCGCGCGCTGCACCGGCGCTGAGACTGGCGCACTGAAGCCGCGGCTGCCGCCGACTGACATTCCCATTTGTTCAACCTTTCATCCCTTCAAGGAGCGATCGGGGCACGGGCGCGGTCATAGCCCCTAGCCTGGACACTCCTCGCGACCACCATCCCTCGCGTTTCGCGGGAGGCGTTGTATTTGAAACTACGCGAGTGTTAGTTACCAGCTGATGAATCCACCCCATCGCGGGCGCCCGTTTTGGATATCGCTGCGCGACAAAGGGTCTTTATCCCATCTGTCGAAATCAATGCCGGAGCAGCGCCAAGGCTGCCTCTAATCTTGCACCCTTGGCAGAGGTGATTTTGACGGGGAGCGACCTCATCGAGAGCCAGAAAGCGAGAAGCGCTTGGCAAGCGAGGACCCACTTAGCCGTTCGCTCCATCCATCAAGGTAGATGTAGAGAACCGGCGTGATGTAGAGGGTCAGGAATTGGGAGAACACCAGCCCGCCGACGACACATATGCCCAGCGGGCTTCGTGCGCCAGCTCCCATGCCGGCGCCTAGCGCAATTGGCAACGTGCCCATAAGTGCGGCCATCGTCGTCATCATGATTGGGCGGAAGCGAACGATTGCGGCCTCATAGATCGCCTGCGGCGCTGAGATCGCCGCATCGGCGCGCCGTCTGCTTATGGCAAAATCGATCATCATGATGGCGTTCTTTTTGACGATGCCGATGAGCATGATCATGCCGACGAAGGCGTAAATGGTGATCGGGATCGCCAACAGATAAAGCGTCAGCAGCGCGCCCAGGGCCGCCGCTGGCAAGCCCGACAAAATCGTCAGCGGGTGCACGAAGCTCTCATAAAGGATCCCCAAAATCAGGTAGACGACAAGCGTTGCAATCAAGAGCAGCCAGCCCATGCCCGAATTGGAGCTCTGAAAAGCGGCCGCGGTTCCCGCAAAGCTGCCCGTGACCCCCACCGGCAAAGGTTGACGTTCGTTGGCTGCTCCCACCGCAGCGACCGCGTCGCTCAGCGCCTTGCCTGGCGCGAGGTCGAATGAGAGCGTGATTGCTGGAATTTGGCCGGCGTGATTGATGGTGGGAGGCATGACCCCCCGCGTGATGGTTGTGACCGCCGTCAGCGGAACCATGGCGCCGTTGGCGCCGGGAAGATAGAGCCGTGACAGCGCCGTCGCGTCCGCCTGAAACTGCGGCAAGAGCTCCAAGATGACCTGATATTGATCGGTGGATGCATAAATCTGGGAGACCTGCTGACCACCGAAGGCCGCCCCCAAGGTGGTTTGGATTTCATCCGGCGTGACCCCGAGCGCGGCCGCGCGGGCGCGGTCGACGACGACTTGGACAGACGGAGCGACATCGTCTTGATCGCTGTTGACACCCACGAAGGTCGGGTCGCGTTCGAGCGTCTCGACCAGCTGTCTTGCGCCAATCTGAAGCTCGGTGAAGTCCAGTCCCTGCAACGTGTATTGGTACGTCGACCGCGATCCGCGCGCGCCCAGGCGAATGCTGGGAGGATTGGAGATGGTGACGCGCGCACCGGGGATGCCGTTGAGCTTGCGGCGCAGTTCGGCAGCGACCTGGTCGGCTGTGAGCTTGCGAACCGATGTGGGCTTTAGGGATATGGTCATGTCTCCCCCCTCGTCAGACTGGACGTCTTCGACGTTTGCGTCGTGCTCGACGATGCTTGCCACCTGCCGCACGTAGGCAGTGGTCTCGTCGAAGGAGGAACGGGTGGCGGTCTGAACGCTGCCGGTCAAAAGACCGGTATCGTCGCTCGGCAGGAAGTCCTGCGGCATCACCATGAAAAGTCCAACGCTGGCAACCACGCTGAGCGCAAATATGCCGGCGATCAGAGGTCGGCGCGCGAGCGCCCATTTTAGACTTCGCTCATAGCTGGACTGCAGTGCGGTAAAGGCAGCCTCGTTCCAACGCTGAGCGGGGCTTTGCCGCTGGCCTTTTTTTTCGGGGCCAAGAACCCGGGCGCACAGCATCGGCGTCAACGTCACCGAGACGACGCCGGAGATCAGAATGACGATGACGATGGTGATGGCGAATTCGTGCAGCAATCGTCCCAGGATGCCGCTCATGAAGAGTACGGGAATGAACACCGCTACAAGCGACAAGGTGATGGACAAGATTGTGAAGCCCACTTCCCGCGAGCCGTTCAGCGTCGCCTGAAGCGGGGTCTCGCCCGCCTCGATGTGGCGGACGATGTTTTCGAGCATGACGATGGCGTCGTCGACTATGAAACCCACGGCGAGCGTTAGGGCCATCAGCGACAGGTTGTCGAGATTTAGGCCAAGTAGCGCCATGGCTGCAAAGGTGCCGAGAATGGCGATGGGCAAGGTGAGCGAAGGGATGATGGTGGCGCCCAGCTTGCGCAGAAACAGGAAGATGATCGCAACCACCAGGGCCGCAGCGACCAGCAAGGTCCGCTCCACATCGGAGACAGCTGCGCGGACGGTCCTGCTGCGGTCGTAGAACACCTTGGTTTGGATGCCAGCCGGGAGTTCGGCCAAGAACCCAGGCAAAACGGCGTTGATGTTTTGAACAACTGCCACGGTGTTTGAATCAGGCTGGCGCTGGACGGCGATGGTGACTGCGCGCTGGTCGTTCAGCCAATCGATCTGGCGGACATTTTCGAAGCTGTCGACGACACGGGCAACGTCGCCAAACGTAACCGGCGCGCCGTTGCGATAGGCGATGACTTGACGACGAAAGGCCGCCGCATTGGTGAGCTGACCGTCGCTTCGAACACTTGCGCTCTGTGAGGGGCCATTCAACGTGCCGGAGGGCTGGCTCGTGTTCACGGCGTTGGCGGCGGTGACCAGATCAATCAGGCTCATCTGGCGCGCAGCCAACGCTGCGGGATCGGCTTGAATACGCACCGCATAGCGCGCCGGTCCCATGAGGTTGACTTGCGCCACACCGTTCAAGGTCGATAGCCGCGTCGCCAGCAGAGTGCGGGCGTACTGATCCACGCTGGAAATCGGCAACGTGTCTGACCACAGCGAAACGTAGAAAATCGGCGGCGAGGTTGGATTGATCTTGCGGAACGTCGGCGGGTTCGGCATCGCGCGCGGCAGCCGACGCAGCACTGCCGAGATCGACGATTGTACGTCTTGAGCGGCGCTGTCGATGTTCCGATCAAGCCGGAACTGCAAGATGATGTTGGTGCTTCCCTGCGAACTGGACGAGGTCATGGTGTCGAGGCCGCGCAGGGAAGCGAAGGAATTCTCCAGCGGCGTCGCCACCGCCGAGGCCATCGTATTGGGGTCGGCGCCCGGCAAGCTTGCCTGAACGCTGATGGTCGGAAAGTCCACGTTTGGCAGCTCGCTGATCGGCAACAGCGAGTACGCGAACAGTCCGGAAATGATGATTGCAGCCATCAGCAGACAGGTCATGACCGGGCGGTCGATGAAGGGCTGCGAGACGTTCATTGCCCCCCGCGCAGTCCAACTCGCTGCGCCGCTCCATGATCGTTTGAAGGCGCCACGCGCACCGCCGCCCCTGGGGTCACGCGCAGCTGACCCTCCGTCACAACTTGATCCCCCGCCGCTAAGGCGCCGGCGACGGCATCGTTGGCGCCATCGTCGAACAGGACTGTGACGGGCTGGCGCGCAGCATGGCGGCTGCGGATGACAAATACGTACGGACCGGTTGGGCTGTCGTTGACGGCGTCGCGCGGAACCACCAAGGCGTTGGCCAAGGTGTCCAACTGGACGACGACATTGACCAATTGCCCTGGCACCAGCAGCAAATCGGTATTCGGAAAGCTCGCTCGAAGTTCGATGGTTCCGCTTTGTGCGTTGACCGCATTGCTGGTGAAAACGACCGGCGCTGTCATGAGGTCGCCTGCAGCGGTTCGCACATCGAGCGACACCGTAAGGGGAGCTTGCCTCTGGCGCGCCTGGATCTTCGGCAAATCGCTCTCGGGCAATGTGAACGATACTTTCACCGGTCGGATCTGAGCGATCGTGACCAACGTGGCGCCAGAGCCCGCGCCGCCCGTCACCATATTGCCCGGTTGCACAAGCACTGGGCCGGTCTTGCCCTCAACGGGGGACCTGATCGTGGCGTAGCCAAGATTGAGCCGCGCCAGATCGATTGCGGCCCTGTCGGCGGCAACGGTCGCCACAAATGTGTCGGCGTTCGCAACCGCTGTGTCGCGCGCTTGGGGCGAGGCGAAGCCCTCTGCCAGCAAGATCTCGACGCGCTGTTTGTTGAGGAGGGCGGCGTTGAGCTGAGCTTCATCGCGCCGATAGTTTGCTTCAGCCTGTTGCAAGGCCGCCTGAAACGGCCGTGGATCAATTTCGAAAAGCCGGTCGCCGGGATTTACGAATTGCCCTTCACGGAAGAATTGGCGCTCGAGCGTTCCTGAGACACGGGGGACAACTTGCACAAAGGTGTTTGCAATCACGGTTCCAAGGCTCGGCTCGATGACGGCCATGTCTCGGCGTTCCACAGTGGCGACCCGCACCGGCGCGGCGGGCGCGGCGTGTTGCTCTGACCCTTGGTTGTCTGCGTTGGTGAAGTAGCGAAAGCCAAGCAGCGCCAGCAGCAAAGCCCCGCCGCCCAGCAGCCACGTCCGCAATCGAATTGAAGCGATAGGCCCGCGCGAAGGCTCGCTTGGGGCCTCCTCGGGCGGCTCGCCTTTCAATGTCTCCATCTGACAGACGTCTTTCCCCAAGCGCGGGTGGGCGCTGCCCAGCCTTCCAGGATTACCGTGGCAGGGCCTCGAGATAAATCCGACACACTTGGCCGACGGGCATTTTCAGCCAACGCGCTCAAAAAGGCGATATCGCGTCAAATCCTGGAGAGGCCGTTTCCGAAGGGCTTCTCTTCCCCGGCAAGAAGCACCGGGGATGGCGATACCTCCCGAGGTACAACAGGCGCCTGGCGGATGGGGTGGGATTCGAACCCACGGTGGGCTTGCACCCACGCCGGTTTTCAAGACCGGTGCCTTAAACCACTCGGCCACCCATCCAGGAAGCAGGCCCGGTAACAGCGTCCGTCACCGCCCGCAAACAAAAAACGCCGAGGATTGCTAGCCCAACGCCGCCACGAACGCGGCTTCGGTCTTGGCTTTGATCTCTTCTACGCTGACGCCATCAGCGCATTCGATAAGCCGCATGGGCGCAGCGCCATGTTTGTCGATGGCAAACACGCCTAGATCAGTGATGGCCAAGTCGACCACGCCCACGCCGGTCAGCGGCAGCGTGCAGGTCTTGAGCAGCTTAGAGGCGCCGTCCTTGGAATTATGCTCCATCACCACGACGACTTTCCTGACGCCGGCCACTAAATCCATGGCCCCGCCCATTCCCTTCACCATTTTGCCGGGCACCATCCAATTGGCGAGATCGCCACGTTCGGAGACTTCCATTGCGCCCAATATGGAAAGGTCGATATGGCCGCCGCGGATCATCGCGAAAGAGTCCGCGGAGGAGAAATAAGAGGTCTTTGCGAGCGCCGTGATGGTTTGTTTTCCAGCATTGATGAGGTCGGGATCGACCTCGTCTTCGTAGGGAAACGGACCCATGCCGAGCATGCCGTTTTCCGATTGCAGCGTCACTTCCATGCCCGCCGGGATGTAATTTGCAACTAAGGTCGGGATGCCGATGCCGAGATTGACATAATAGCCATCGCGCAATTCCTTGGCGGCGCGCTGGGCAAGTTGTTCACGCGACCAAGCCATTAAGCGTTCTCCCGCGTGGTTGTTGATCTTTGGCGCACGGTGCGTTGTTCGATGCGCTTCTCGAAATCGCCCTTCACGATCCGGTCCACGAAAATGCCGGGCGTATGAATGGCGTCAGGATCGAGCTCTCCGGTTTCCACCAAGATCTCGACTTCGGCCACGCACTTTTTTCCGGCTGTGGCCATCATGGGATTAAAGTTACGCGCCGTCTCCCGGTAGATAAGATTGCCTTCTTTGTCGCCCTTCCAGGCTTTGACGATGGCGAGGTCGGCGATCAGGCCGGTTTCAAGAACGTAAGTCTCACCGTTGAAGAGCTTGGTCTCCTTGCCTTCAGCCACCAACGTGCCGACCCCGGTCTTGGTGTAAAAACCTGCGATCCCCGCGCCGCCTGCCCTGCAGCGTTCCGCCAACGTGCCTTGGGGATTGAATTCGAGCTCGAGTTCGCCGGCCAGATACTGGCGGGCGAATTCTTTGTTTTCGCCCACATAGGAAGAGATCATTTTTTTGATCTGTTTGGTTTCCAGCAACAGCCCCAGACCCCAGCCGTCGACGCCGGCATTGTTGGAGATGACGGTAATCCCCTGCACGCCGGTTTGCCGGAGCGCGATGATCAGATTTTCAGGGATGCCACAGAGGCCAAAGCCGCCGCTCATCACCGTCATGCCGTCGTGGGTCAGTCCCGTAAGCGCCGACCTTGGGTCGGCAAAGACTTTATTTGCCATGGATGAACGCCTCTGGCGCACCCCTTAAGGAGACTGCCGCTTAGGCGCAACAATCAGCATTGGGAAAGCCTCATCCACAAACAGATTGCGCCAGCAGCTGAGCCGGCTGCTGGCGCTCTGTTTCGCCCCCGAGATTGGGAACGAGAACTTGGCCCCGGTACGAGCGAGGGACGAAAATCGCCCAGAGCCGGGAATGATAAAAGTCCATTTCGGTTGAACCGGGCATGAACGCCGCGATCATATGAAAAGGCGCTATTTTCCCCAGTCGGCCAGGATTTGCTTGGGATCGGCGTCGCCGCGCGGCTGAATGGCGCCGGGGGTGCGCGAAAATCTTGGCGCGACGTTTGGCTGGGTTACGCCCTCGAACTCAACGAAGGTCTGTCGCGCGACATTGTGGGCGTGCTTGGGCGCCTCGCCCATGGTCAGGACCGGAGCAAAGCAAACGTCTGTGCCTTCCATCAACGCGGCCCACTCATCGCGGGTCTTGGTCTTGATCAAAGCTGCGAGTTTCGACGACAGCGCCGGCCAATCAGGCTTTGCCATCTGGGCGGCGAAGGCGGGGTCGTCTTTGAGACCGGTCTTTTCCATCAACAGCGCGTAGAATTGCGGCTCGATGGAACCGATCGAGACATATTTGGCGTCCTTGGTCTCGTAGGTGTCGTAAAAATGCGCGCCGCCGTCGAGCATGTTGGCGTCGCGTTCATCGGTCCAGATGTGAGAGGCGCGCATGCCGTACATCATCGCCATCAGCGAAGCGACGCCGTCGCTGATCGCGGCGTCGATAACTTGGCCCTTGCCGGAGCGCTGGGCCTCATAGAGCGCCGCGCACACGCCCATGGCCAGATAAAGCGCTCCACCGCCGAAATCGCCCACCAGATTGAGCGGCGGGGCCGGCGGTCGATCGGCCTTGCCCATCGCATGCAAAGCCCCTGTGATGCTGATATAATTGATGTCGTGGCCGGCAGCTTGAGCGAGCGTACCGGTCTGACCCCATCCGGTCATCCGCCCATAGACCAGCTTCGGGTTACGCGCGAGGACAAGGTCGGGCCCGACCCCTAAGCGCTCCATCACGCCGGGCCGGAAGCCTTCGATCAAGACGTCGGCTTTATCGATGAGCGAGAGCGCGGCGGCGACATCTTCGGCCTGCTTCATGTCGAGGTGAACGGTGCGGCGTCCGCGTCCGCCAACGTCCTTGCCGAAACTGCGGGCGCTCTTGCGGTCGATGCGCACCACATCCGCGCCCATGTCCGACAGCAACATGCAGCAAAACGGCCCCGGCCCGATCCCCGCGAACTCGATAACCTTCACACCGTTTAAAGGACCCTGGCCCATACTCGCCCTCGTTTACCTTATGCGTTTGTTTCGTCGCGCGTTCAGGCAATACTTGCAACCACCCGAGCGTGGGCGCCGGAGCGTTAATTGTTGCGAATAGTGGTGCGCAGCCCAGACCCGAGAACCGCCCGCGACGCGCAGGCGGCGCTGGCTGCCGCCCAGATCGAGGCGGCGGCGTTTGCTGGGCCGTTTCGCCAAGCCCCCGACGGGGAAGACATCGCCGTTATTGTGTTGCCCGACGGCGAATTTGCCAATTGCCAGGAAATTTTCCCGTCGCCGACCCGGCTTGCGGTTCTGGCCGCCCTACCCGCCGATCGGCCCCCTCCCAACGGACTTGAAGCTCACGCCTGCTTCCAAGGCGCGGTGGCGCTCAACGCGCCGCCTAAATTGCTCGCCGCCCAGATCGACGGCGCAATTCGCAATGCCTTGGCGCGCGAGGAGCGCGCCCGCCGCGCCGCCACCGCCGCTGAGCTTGCCGTGCGCGCGCCTTCGCCTGCGGAAGCGCGTAAGCTCAAGGCTCTCTATATCGGCGCCCCTAGTGCAATGTTTCTTTCGCTCGAACGCGCGCTCACGGAGCAGGGCGGCTTGGTTGCAGCCGCGTTTTCATCTTACGCCGGGTTCGATCACTTGCACGATGAGCCCTTCGATGCGGTTGTGTTAAACGGCGCACATGATCCGTTGACGGCGATCTCGCTTTGCGCCGCGCTTCGGCGCAACACTAGCCTTTATCATTTACCGACCATGGTGGTGACCGGTCCCGGCGACGACAAAACAGGGCAAGCCGCAATTGAACGCGGGGCGGCGGCCATCGTCGCCGCCAACCAACCGTATGGCCCAGCATTGGGTTGGTTGTTTGAAGCCATTCGCCGCGAGCGTAGCCGACGTGGGGCCGAACACGAGAGCCGGGCGCTGCGCGATCTTATGGGCGAGCCGCGCACCGGGCTATTCAGCCGCGCCCCATTCGAGGCCCACTTGGCTCGCCTTGCCATCGATCACCACAATAGCGGGCGCGTGCTGGCGCTGGCCATGCTGCGCGTCTGCCCAGCCATCGGCGCGCGCCAACCCAGCCCGCAAATGTGGAAACGCGGCTTTGATGAAATTTCGAGCCTCACAGGGCGGCTTATTCGCGAAACCGATAGCGGCGCGGCCGTCGGCGGAGATTTAATCGCCATCGCCATGCCCGCGACAGATGCAAAACAGGCGCGACGGATCGCCGAACGTGTCGCCTCGGTCGCTGAGTGCACCGCTTTTGCCGCCGGTGAAGGCGGCGCTGGCCCGTTAGTGTTTGAGCAAAGCTGCACCGAACTGCAGCCCGGCGAAAGCGGCGCTGCCCTGCTTGCGCGATTGACGCGCGAGGCAAGTCCGGAACTGGCCCAAGGCTAAGCAGCCTTGCGGTGGGCCAAGCGTGCAAGCTGTTCAAGAATTGTGCGCAACGATTTCAGGCGCTGCGCCGCCTCGGGCCAACCGCCCTGCACAACCAGTTTGCCATCGGGGCGCATTTTAAAATCGTCGGGGCGCTCCTGCACATAGCCCACCAGCGCCATGAGATCGGGAAAACCGTTTTCCCGGAACGTCAACACCGCCCCCTTGGGCCCGGCGTCGAGCTTGGCGATCTGACAGTGTCGGCAGAGCGCCTTCAAGGCCGCCACCGCAATCAATTGGCTCGCCTCCGGGGGCAAAGAACCGAACCGATCGATCATCTCGGCGGCAAAAGCTTCGCGCTCTTGGTCGGTATCGAGATCAGCCAAGCGGCGATAAAGCGAGAGCCGCACGGTCAGATCGGAGACATAGTCTTCCGGGATGAGGACAGCAGCGCCGACATTGATTTGCGGCGACCAGGATTTGGTGGCGACGGTTTCCTCGGCGCCCTGACGAAGCGTCGTAACCGCCTCTTCCAGCATCGACTGATAGAGTTCAACGCCAACTTCGCGAATGTGGCCCGATTGCTCTTCGCCCAAGAGATTGCCGCCGCCGCGCATGTCCAAATCGTGGCTGGCAAGGGTGAAGCCCGCGCCCAAACTGTCGAGCGAGGATAAGATCTTCAAGCGTTTTTCAGCGCCTGCTGTCAGGGCCTGTTCAGCGGCGGTGGTCAGATAGGCGTAGGCGCGCACTTTTGAGCGCCCCACCCGGCCGCGCAGCTGATAAAGCTGCGCCAAACCGAACATATCGGCGCGAAACACACAAAGCGTGTTGGCGCGCGGAATATCGAGCCCGGACTCTACAATGCTGGTGGACAGGAGAATATCGAAGGCGCCGTCATAGAAGCGGGTCATGATTTCATCGAGATTGCTCGGCGGCATTTGCCCGTGGGCGATCGCAAACGTCACCTCCGGCACGTTGCGGCGCAGGAACTCGGCGGCTTCATCAAGATCGGCGATCCGCGGGGTGACAAAGAAGCTTTGTCCGCCGCGATATTTCTCCCGCAACAAGGCTTCACGCACGGTGAGCGCGTCAAACGGGGTCACATAAGTGCGCACCGCCATGCGGTCGATGGGCGGGGTAGCGATCACGCTCATCTCGCGCACCCCCGCCAGCGCCAATTGTAGAGTGCGCGGGATAGGCGTAGCCGAAAGCGTCAGCGCATGCACATCGGCCCGCATCGCCTTGAGGCGCTCTTTGTGCTTGACGCCAAAATGCTGCTCTTCGTCGATGATCATCAAGCCGAGATCGCGGAAAGCGACGGTCTTGGACAACAGCGCGTGGGTGCCGACCACAATCTCGACAGTGCCGGCCTCAAGTCCGGCTTTGGTTTCGCTGGCCTCCTTGGCGCCCACCAGGCGCGACAATTGCCGCACGCGGATCGGCAAGCCGCGGAAGCGATCACTGAAGGTGCGAAAGTGTTGGCGGCTGAGCAGCGTGGTTGGCGCCACCACAGCTACTTGCTTGCCGGTCATGGCGACCAGGAAGGCGGCGCGCAAGGCGACTTCGGTCTTGCCAAAGCCGACATCGCCGCAAATGAGCCGATCCATTGGCCGCCCCGCCGCCAAATCGTTCATCACATCGTCAATGGCGCTCAGCTGGTCGTCGGTCTCTTCATAGGGAAAGCGCGCGCAAAATTCGTCCCAGAGGCCTTCCGGCGGCAACACGATTTCCGCGCTCTTGGTGGCGCGTTGGGCGGCAATCTTGAGGAGCTCCTCGGCCATGTCGCGCAAACGCTGTTTGGCGCGCGCTTTGCGGCCTTGCCAGGCGACCCCGCCCAGCCTGTCGAGTTGCGCCTCGGCGTCTTCGGAGCCGTAGCGGCTGACAAGTTCGATATTTTCAACCGGCAAATAAAGTTTGTCGCCGCCGGCATAGATGAGGTCGAGGCAATCGTGGGGGGCGCCCGCGACGTCGAGCGTCTTCAAGCCTTCGTAGCGGCCAACCCCGTGGTCTTGGTGGACGATAAGATCGCCCGGCGACAATGCTGCGGCTTCAGCGAGCACCGCGGAGGCTTTGCGGCGCTTGCGCGGACGCGCCAAACGATCGCCTAGAATGTCCTGTTCGGCGATGAAGGCGAAATCATCGCTTTCAAAGCCGTGTTCGAGCGGCAGCACCACCAGCGCCACGGCTTGCTTGGGCAGTCTCGCGGCATGCTCCCAGCTCTGGGCGCGGGCAATCGCTGCGACGCCGTGATCGGCCAATACCCCCGATAAACGCTCGGCTGAGCCATCCGACCAGGCTGCGACGATCACCCGCCGCTTTGCCTTCAAAAGCGCGGCGATGTGCAAAGCGGCGGCTGCAAACACGTTGGTGTCTGCGGTCTGTCGCTCAGGCGCGAAGTCGCGGCCCAAGCGCGCGCCAAGTTTGAGCTGACGCTTG
>Ga0075030_100001539_pt1 | contig 20780 bp, 15 predicted proteins | sample LitLauG_LLR_2012_FD_71393 | JGI IMG/M metagenome (GOLD analysis project Ga0075030, IMG submission 71393) | Freshwater sediment microbial communities from Pennsylvania, USA - Little Laurel Run_MetaG_LLR_2012 | ecosystem: Environmental > Aquatic > Freshwater > Creek > Sediment | place: USA...
GACACATTGCTAGGCGGTTTTCATCGCCTCGAAGACCAACGGCGCCTCGTAATTGATGGTTGAGTGCCGCCGCTGGCGGTTGTAAAAAACTTCCACGTAATCGAACACACTTGCCCGCGCTTCGTCGCGCGTCTTGTAGTCGCAGTGCATCACCAACTCGGTCTTGAGCGTATGGAAGAAGCTCTCCATAGGCGCGTTGTCCCAGCAGTCTCCTTTGCGGCTCATACTCTGGCGGATGCCGTAGCGGTCCACAATCGCCCGGTAGTTGCGCGTAGCGTACGTCGAGCCTTGATCTGAGTGCAAGATCGTCGGTGATCCACGGTGGTCGATCGCCATGTTCAGTGCGTCCATCGCCAGCTTGGTATCGAGCGTCCGGCTCATCGCCCACCCGACCAAGGCCCTGGAGTGCGCGTCCAGGATGCCGGCCAGGTAGAGCCAGCCTTCCCGCGTGGGGATGTACGTGATGTCGCTGAGCCACAGCTCGTTTGGCCGCGCTGCCGTGAAGTTCCTCTTGATGAGGTTGGGCGAGGCCTCCGTACGGCGCGAATCGGTCGTTACTCGGAAGCGACGGATTGCTTTGGGCAGAATCTGCGCCTTGCGCATGAGCTTGGCTACCGTGTTGCGGCAGCACGCAACCTTCTGCGATTGCAGTTCGACATGGACCCGCGGCGCCCCATAGGACTCCCGGCTGGCCGCGTGAATCTTGCGGATCTGGGTCGTGAGATCCTTCTGTCGCTCTTGGCGCCGACTCGGTGCACGACCTCGTGCCGCGTAGTAACCACTGCGCGAGACCTGCAATGCGCTGCACAAGGCTGGCACTCCGTACTGGCGCCGGTTGGCTTCGATGAAGGCGTATTTCACCCCGACGCCCTCGCGAACAAGATGGACGCTTTTTTTAAAATTTCATTCTCGACCTTGAGCCGGAGGTTTTCCCTCCGCAGATGCTCAAGGTCGTCACTCGAGTTCGGTTCGGGACGGGGCAGCCCCGCCATCCCCTCATTCTCAAATTCCAGGCGCCAGGTTCGCAGCTGACCCACCCGAACCCCCAAATCCCGGGCTACCTGCGCCTTGGCCTTGCCGCTCGTCGCAGCTTGGCGAACCGCCTCAAGCTTGAATTCCCGGCTGAATTTTCTTTGCGGCTTGCGTTCCATAGAACACCTCCTCGGAGCTAGTATTGCTCCAAATGGGGTGTCCATCAAACGTGGGTAACTTCATTACGACCGCTCTGCGCTGCCGGAAAGAGGTCGTTCTTTGCCCGGTCATGGCCGTGACCGAGTCCGACCAGGACCGCTCCCCCATGATGCCAACGGACGCTATTCGGCGCAATGCCAGCATGGGATACCAGCGGCAGTCGCTTTCAGCGGCCTAGCAGACCTGGCGCCCGCGTCCCGCAACCGTCCCTGTTTTGGAAAAATCGACCCGACGAGACGTGGGGGAACGTGCGCTTTGAAGCCGAACGGCTGAGTCGCGTCTTGCTTCTCCCAAAGAGTGGCGTTTACTTTGCGCGAATTCGATTATTTTTTGCGTTGTGCTCCAACTCGCACAGACCGAGTACTTCCATGAGCGGAGGAATGTAAACGCCAAAGCGTCCGCGCAAGCCCTTCTTCAATCCATACCAACCTCCAATCGGATTAGCCTCAGAGCGACCCCAGGCTTCAACGGTCCCATCCTTTGCGGGTTTCTGTTCGTCCACTCCACCAAGATCAACCCAGTCGCCAGCAGTCTTCAGCATCCGCAAAAGATCATCGACACATCGCGCGTCGTAGAGCAGCACCGTGTTGCCAACCGTGCAGACCAGGACCGCCCTTCCGTCCTTCTCGTCTGTATGCATCGTGTACTCGGAAGATCCTGGCGGTGTCTTAAGTTTCCACGGGTCTTCTTTGGCGCGGCTTAAACGGGTCGGCATATTTCCTCTCCTTACCTCAGACGCGCTGCGGATAGGCGCCGTTGCCTTCAAAATTAACCCTTCAGTTCGAATGTCGGCTTCGGTTAGGCCGAATCGCAGAACGTAAAGTCGGCTCATGGCCGGGAACGTCTTTCCGCCCCGGCCGCTTCGTGAATCTGCCACGGTCGGCTGTCCGGCGCAATGCCGTCACCCGATAGCTTGTACGCCCGCTTCCTGGGGCATTGCCGACCTGGTTCCCGCTGCCTGTAACCGACCCCCTTTTTGGAAAAATCGACCCATACCGGGTATCAGAGAAAGTCCGCTTCCGGGAAACCTGCTTATCCCTTTGCCGGGGCGACGGCCTCGCGTGCTTCCTTCAATTGCTTCCAGTTGGGCGCGTATAAGAGCGCCTCGTCATATTTGGCAAGTGCATCTCTCGGCCTGCTCTGCTTGGCCATAATGTCGCCCCAGGCCTTAAGCGGGTCTGCCCAGTGCGGTCCCTTCTGGTGGGCTTCCTTGAATTTGCTTTCAGCAGCGACCAATTCGCCACGCTTGGCTAAAGCCATACCCCAAGAGTAATACCCCGCTGGCAGGTCTGGAGCCAGCGCAACTGCCTCGGCGTATGCCTTTTGCGCTTGCTCCCAATCTCCACGCCCGTCGAGAATGTCGCCGCGGAAGCGATGACAATCGACAAACGTACCTGCCGTTTTCAAGAACTCATCAACTTCTTTTCGCCTTCCTACGGCTTCAAGCGCTGGCGCCAGCCAACAATGGTAGCCAGCGTAGTCTCCCGAAACCGTTGGATCCGAGTACTCCTTGACAAACGCCTCCAATTCCGTCACCGCTTGCGCCAAATCACCAGCTTCCCCAGCCAAGCGGCCACGAACATGGTGAATCATTGCCATTGCAGCCAGGTCCTTTGAATTTTCCCGAGTAGTCTTAATTGCCAACTCCGCTGCTTCTAGGTCATGCATCCTCACGAGGATGTCGGCGATCGTAGGTCCCTCTGCACTAAGGTTGGCACCGCCATAGGCTTGACTGACATCTGCGACCAAGGCTGAATGCCAGGCTTGCAGGTTCCAGACGAGCAAGTCCCAGTTCTGGTAGCTGGACTCAGGCGCCTTGCCGGGTCGGCCTCCCGCGACTTTCTGCATTTCCTCGCCTGCCTTCCACGCACCTTCCTCGTCCCCCAAGTCAATCAAGACATTCTCAATATTTGCATACGCGGGCCAGGAATCCGGTTCGAATTTCAGCGAAGCCCGGAAAAGACCAAGTGCCTCTTGCTTCGATCCCCCGGAAATCAGAACCGCAACTGCCCAGTTGTGCAACAGACCAGAACGGTCCTCGGGCGAAGACCCATCAAATGCACTTTGGCAAAAAGAAATGGCTTCCTTGAGGCGTCCGTGACTGACCAAATATCCAGCCCATCGTGCTGGCTGTGATTTCGAGTATATGAATTCGGCGGCTTCGGCAAAAGCATGCTCAATTTCATTGGCATTTCCCGCAAAGGATTTTGGGGGTATGCCATTGCCGCGAACAGACAGGGATATGCGCCCATCAGATCTCTCGACCACATCGCCGTAAATATGCACATCGTGACCAAAGCGATTGCGCAATAGACGTGAAATGGTTTCGATGGAAATCCCGGTATCTGGTATTTCCAGCGTGATCGCTTCTGCCCAAGCGCCTGAAGATCTGCGCGGGGCAGTGTGACTTCGAGTTGCAATTTGCAGACGGGTAAGTTCATCGAGCACGCCACCCGCAATGACCTTGCCGGTCAGCCCTTTTGCGGCAAGGTTTGCAGGTGCGTCGAACGCCTCGATGACCACCTGCCGGGAGGTAACGGCGTCATGTATCAGCAGTACGACGCCGATGCCGACGGCGACGGATACCAGTGCGACAACGAGCTGAAAGGCAATCCGAAGCCGCAGTCCAAACCGCCGAATATCAACTTCGCTTGCTTGGCCCCGCAAAAAATGCAAGCGCGCCTCAAACTCCTCCTCGAGATGATCGGACTGAAGCTTTAGAAGGTGGGTTTGTTCGTTTAGAAACTCCTCGGTCTTGCGGGCGACGCCTGGATCCTGCCGCGACGCGATCGCTGCGATCGCCGATGCAAACGCCTCGGCCCCGGTTGCCGCATCCGGCGACTCGCTCTCCGGCTTGTCGTCCTCCTCGCCCAGTACGCCGCCAAGAAATCCTTCGGCCATGTCCGGCCCTCTCAACCACCGCGCCGAATCTGGTGACTGTCTTTACCAAACCGTAAACGTAGGGCGATTTGCACCAGAACGCGCCGAAAAAACCAACCGTGATTGAACTGTTGAGGACACAATATTTCCGTCTGGGTTGATACCGCCGCAAATTCGTTGCACCGGAAATGTCTACCCCCTAGTCCCCGCTAGATGGCAGCGCCCGGAACAAATTCCAAAAATCGGGCACTCCGAGTCCCGTTCCCTGGTCATATCCTGGCCTCGCATGGAAGAACCAGTTGTCTCCGCTAGCAATGTCGCGCAACGGCGCGTTAGGCCCGCCATAAGCGTTACCGCGTCGCACTAGGCTATATAAATACGGATTTAGCAGACCGATACGACCCTTCGCCTGATCAAAAAGCGCTGTGACGCCGCTCATCTGTGGCGCCGTGAAGCTCGTGCCGCCATCTCCACTCAGGATCGAGAATCCGTTTCCGGGCGATGTGTAATACAGCACGAAGCCGGTGTTGGGATCCGCATTGAGTGAAATATCCGGAATGTTGCGGCCGGCGAACCCAGACGGCAAATTCACGACCGTTGCCGGTGGGACTTGCGTGTAATCCAGAAGCATCCAGTCCTCACCAGTCTTCCGAATACCGGGGATGCCCACCTGGTAAAAGGGAATTGGCATGAAGGGACTGACCCCACCCCCACCACCGGCGGGAAATATGCCGCAGCTCAATGGATCGAGCGCAAGAGCGGTGCAGACCGGCTCAAGATAATCTTCGCCCCAGGCTCGCTCCTCCGGAACAGAAATTGTCACATTTTGCGTCGCGCTTACGGGAACCACGAACGCGACCGGAAGAGTCGTACCTCCCACTGCGGTAACCCAGCGCGATACGGCCGGGTCGCTCACCGACGGAACCACCGCGTGGGGCGGTAGTGGCCACGAGGGGGGGAAGTAAAAATAATCCGACAAAAATGCACCCGCGTCGCCAGTGGCAACGTAGACCGACTGCCCTTGAAGCGCCGCCTGTGCAAATAAGCCGTCAAATGCACGTAGCATGGTGGACGCTTCCCCAGTTCGAGGATCCGTAACTGCACCACCGGAGGCGGTATTGAGCTGGTCAAGGTAGTCCCAACTTCCCCAGCTAAGCGATATGGTGTCGGCGCGATTGTCTTCGACAGCCGCCGCGACTGCATCGACTCCTCCCTGATTCGAGCCCGGCGCTTCGTACACCAGGATCTTTGCGCCTGGGGCAAGTCCTCCAGATTGCTCGACGTCCAGTGTCGTCTCAAAGGACCCGTTCAGGTCCGAGGGCGGGCCCGCACCACCGTCCACCGGGACTTCGGTGATGCGGTCAGGGTCAACGTTGAGCCCGAGCGCACTCCAATAGGCGTACGCATCGCTTTCGGTCATAGACGCAAACATAACAACACCGATTGTGACGCCATGGCCATCCAACCCGTGTTGGTAAAGCGGAACCACATCGTAGTACTGTGCGACGTCGCGCACCGTTAATGAACCTGGCGGGTTAGTGGTCCCCGAGCTTCGAAAAGTCGCATGAGCGAGCTTGCCGGCGGCAAAGTTGCTAGAGGAAATGGAAAGCGGGTGAAAGTGCCGACGCGTGTCGAACCCAACGACGCCATGTACCGATGGGGCAATGTCAGACGCGATTTGCAGTGGAGCCGTTGCCGCACGGAAGCGCATGACTCCGGGATGGCCAGTGTTGGGAATCTCGAAGGTGTGGACGCCAGCCCCAAACTCTGTCTCCAGCGCCGCTACGGTGCCCGTAATTTGCAACAGTGATGTTGCAGTACGAGACACTGCAAACCCGCGCGTCTTGAAGTGATTGATCACAAGGGTAAGGTCCTCCGGGCTAGGGCCAAAGGCCTCGCTAAATTGCGCTGGCGTCAGAAACTTATGGAATTCCGGTCCTCCCTCTGTGTAAGTGGCGGCAAGGCGGGCCTCCATGGTCGCGCTGTCGCGGAGTTTGAGCGCCACGGTGACCGTTATTAGGTCGTTGCCTTCCGTTCCAGAAGCCGGACCTAGGTCAACGATATGCGCCGTCGCTGCGGCGGCCGATGCGCCAAGCGAAAGAAGGCAAATAAAAAATGGGTAAAAAACATACTTGGACTTCACGATGACCCCCCATCCACCTAGGTAAGGATGAATGTCCCGCCAGCTGAGTTAACTTCTTATTGTTTTTTGCACGAACAAAAGGCGCTACGACGGTAGACGCCAACCCAGGTCATGTCAATGGGAACTATTCCGTACACCTTTCGATATATGTATTTGATCGACCGCGTCGCGCCCGGTGAATTCCTCGATCGGTTTGTCGGTATCAGAAAATTCCTATATCAATCCCGGGACATCACCACGCCGGTCTAACGCTGCTACGCCTTACAGCACGGAAGTGCGATGCCGCGACATTCAATGCTAATGACTGGTTTCGGACATGTCGCCGACCAGGATTCGTCACACCGGAACCGGTCGAATTTTTGATGTTTCGATCCAGAAGAGACATTCGCCTGATTGGGAGGCGGACTCCAAGGTTGCATAAGGGCAGGTTTGGATATCAGACGCTAGTCATGGGAAACGCCATCCACGCCAAGCCCTACTTTGCCGGTTGATTCCAAATCGTCTTGCGAATACTTGAGATCAAATTTATCGACTTTTTTCTTTCTGGGGATTTTGTAAATCGCCTTCCAGAAAATCCAATACCAAATCAAATTGAAAATTCCGGGAAGCACTAGAAGGTCGTACCCCTTCTCAAATATTGCAATCTTTTGGCCGAAGAATCCGGATTCCAGCAACCAACTTAGGGACAGACCAGGAGAAAGCACGCACGCGATGAAGATTAGGAAGTAACCAATTCGAAAATTGAATGCATTAAAGAGCAGCAGAAAACTCAAAATGTACCCGCAGATAGACGAACCAATCACAGCTGCCCAGAATCGCTCTGGAGACAGGGGCTTTCGTGCTGGGATTAATTGTTTATCCATACGGTAGGTCAATCATGTGTCTGTCAACCCGGACACTTGGATTTAGCATTGTCGCTTCTGGCCGGGAAGGTCCCTCCGCCCCGGTCGCTTCGTGAATCTGCCACGGTCCGTTGTCCGGCGCAATGCCGTCACCCGATAGCTTGGACGCCCGCTTCCTGGGGCATTGCCGACCTGGTTCCTGCTGCCTGTAACCGACCCCTTTTTGGAAAAATCGACCCAAAGCAGAAATCGCCGATAGTCCGCCATTCGGACGGCATATTGAGCGTCTCGACCCGCACGGAACTTACGGAGTAATGGTGAACGCCGTGCTTTTAGGAAAGTAGGTATTGCCCGGAACGTTACTAAACTCAATGTGATCGTGCCCTCCAACGCTCACGACTCGAACTCCAAAATTGCTTCCGTTGCCATCGTAGTTGTCGTGTGTCATAAATGTCGACACTGGACGCCATACCGGATCCGATTCCCGAATTGTCTGAAAGTTCCAGTACTGCACCGAGAACGTGCCAGGCGTGTAAAGGTATTCCGAGTAGAGGTTCATCACCTCGTTGATTGTCACGTAGCGGCCATTCAAGTCGGGGACCACGAAGTTAACCGTTACCGGTGCATGGCCAGTTGGGGATGCGGTCACTGTCCATATTCGGTAAGTTCCAGCGACTAGCGGTCGATTGCAGCGCCCGTAGGCTGAAACGTCCGTGATAGTCGCGCCTCGCGTGATCGAGACTGCAACATCGATTCCTGTCATGTCGTACTGGCTACCGGCTGTCGACTTGTACAAGTTCGGAATACCATCGATGAGTATCGTTTCAACGGGAAAGTTGAGCGGATCACTGCTCGTCAGCCCGGTTGTCAGCCCGGGTTGTTGATTGGCCGCATAGGCGTAGTCACCGATGCCGATATCGAGGCCCGCGAGAGTTTGAACGTACGTTCCCAGCGGCGGCCATGTTGTGCAGATTTCGCCCGCATAGGTATACGCACCGGAGTAGATGTCCGATTCGAAGAAGTACGTTAGGAGTGGCGACGCTGGATTCCAAACTCGGTTAGACATAAAAATGATCTTGAGGGCAGTGCTTTGATTGTTCGTCACCATTACATGGTACGAAGCGCCGGTCAGGTCGTTCGGCCCAGAAAATCCAGGGAAGGTAGGAGATACTCCGCCTAGACCATAAAGCGGCTTGACCGTTAGTACTGCCCCCGAGCTAACGGAATTGCCTAGGACGTTCGACACCGTCACTGTGTACGTGCCCGCGTCAGTTGTTTGCACCGAAGAGGTTTTGTAATCGGGGGAGTCCGTTCCAATATTGACACCGTTTAGATTCCACTGAAAATGAAGGGGAGAAGAACCTACAGCAACTACGCTGAAAACGACGCTTTGGTCCACTGTCACCGTTTGACTTAGCGGTTGTGTCGTGATGGTCGGTATGGCTGGAGTTACAGTTAATATCGCTGCATTGCTGGTGACGGTTCCTGCGGAATTTGCGACAACGACTTGAAATGACGCTCCATTGTCCGCAGTGACGGTCGCGGGCGTTGTATAAGAAGATGACGTCGCGCCGGAGACATTCTGGCCATTCTTCTGCCATTGGTACGTAGGTTGTGGCGTGCCGCTTGCCATGACAGCAAACGTTGCAATTTGACCTGTCGTCACGGTCTGATTCTGCGGTTGCTGAGAAATGGTCGGCGCAACTGATTGTGGGGCGCCCGCGCCGCCACCGCCTCCGCCACCGCCGCCGCACCCAACCAGCAAGAACGTCAGCGCAAGTGAAACAGCAAATCTCGCGCGGGGGCTGCCATGCTCCGCTAATTGCATGAATCCCTCCCCGGGACGCCACTTTAGGAGTGGCTTTCCGCCGGACTCTACGCCCAGTAATTTGGCGTCACAATAAAATTTTCCATGCCTGCTTTGAGAATTACAGGCGGATTTCAGGTACGACCGGTTGTGGACGTGACCGACGTCCGGCCAGGACCGCTCCCCCATGATGCCAACGGACGCTATTCGGCGCAATGCCGGCATGGGATACCAGCGGCAGTCGCTTTCGGGGGTCCAGCAGACATGGCGCCCGCGTCCCGCAACCGTCCCTGTTTTGGAAAAATCGACCCGTTGCGGGCATAGCGAACGTCCGAAACCGACAATTTTCATGACATAAAGCGGGCATCAGATTATCGATCAACGTCCTGTCGCCTAACCGGTCGCACAATGGTCCTCCCACTTTCAGACGGTTGGCTCCGATACGACTCCAAGACGCTTCAAAGAGGCGCGAAGCAGTGCTTCGGCAGTCCTTTCGATGTCGAGACGCATGTGTAGGCGATCAAGCCATCGCCGAGGAATTTGACCCGCGCCGTAGTGCGCACCAGCCAATTGTCCAACGATGGCGGCAGTGGTATCCGCGTCGTCTCCAAGATTGGCAGCCGTAAGAATTGCATCTTCAAGAGTCTCCGTTCGATGAAAGCTCCACAATGCCGCCTCCAACGAATCTACTGAATATCCCGAACCTTTGATTTCGGCGAGCGGTTTTTTGACGTAATCTCCCGTTGCGATTTGCGCAACTTTCTGTTCGCTGAAATCCACCGACTCGATTCGGAGTAGATCCCGCTTGGAGCCACCTGCCAGAGCGGACGAAATTAACCGGCCAAGAAGCACACAGCATTGAATCGCTTCGGGTGCCCCGTGAGTGGTCCTTGAACTGTTAGCGCAATGCTGAGAAACCTGCTCAAGGTCGGGATAGAAGAAAAGCACAATGGGGGCGAGACGCATCAAGGATCCATTTCCCGCGGAATTTGGATCTGTGGAACCGGAAAACGGATTCCCGGTCGCCCGAAATTGCTCTAGAGCTGTGCGTACGGTAATGCCGATGTCAAAACAAGCGCCAGTGGCGCTTAAATATCCCCATTGCCACCAGTTAAGGTAACGTCCCATTTGATCGGTCGCATCGAAACCATCCTTGTTCAGAAGACTTTCCGCAAGGCAGAGTGCCATGGACGTATCGTCAGTCCATTGTCCTGGCGCCAGTCCAAAGGGTCCCCCACCGACCATGTCTGTAATTGGAGCAAACGAGCCGCGAGATCGAAATTCCACCGCCGTGCCGATGGCGTCACCGCAGGCCAACGCCAAAAGGGTTCCTCGATATCGTTCGGCAAGTGTTGGCGTCACAGTCATCGACCACGAAGGTCCATCAGCCGCACGCCAAGATTTGGCGCTTCAGCGCTATGGGAGTGGGGAGTTTTCCCATATTAACGACCGCTTCCAAGGCAGTTTGGTAAGTACGCCTCAGGTCGGCCCCTGGCCGTGGCCGACGTCCGGCCAGAACCGCTCCCCCATGATGCCAATGGACGCTATTAGGCGCAATGCCGGCATGAGATACCAGCAGCGGTCGCTTTCAGGGGTCCAGCAGACCTGGCGCCCGCGTCCCGTAACCGTCTCTGTTTTGGAAAAATCGACCCATTGCGGGCGTCCGATATGTCCGCAATGCGGCGATCCGGAGTCACAAGCGAATCTCAGTTCGCGATTAGCGTTTATGGCGTAACAAACGGTATACCGCCGGAATTACAAATAACGAAAGCAACGGCGCTGTTACCATCCCGCCGACCATCGGGGCTGCAATGCGGCTCATGATTTCAGAGCCAGTACCGCCCCCAAGCAAGATGGGGATAAGGCCGGCGAGAATGACCGCGACAGTCATTGCTTTCGGTCGAACCCGTAGTACCGCCCCCTCACGGATTGCCTCATCGAGTCCGGACGCGTCAATTGCCCCTAGCGCCGCTCGACGCGCGAGCGCCTGCTTAAGGTAAATGAGCATCACAACACCAAACTCTGCCGATACCCCTGCCAAGGCGATAAAACCCACCCCTGAAGCTATCGAAAAGTTGTAGCCCGCAAAATACAAGAACCAGACTCCACCGACCAGGGCAAACGGTAGCGTTCCCAAAATGAGCGCAGCTTCATCCAGCGCCCCGAAGCTCAAGTACAGCAGCACGAAGATAATGAGCAGAGTGGCAGGAACAACCAGCTTGAGCCTGGCCGTGGCGCGCTCCAGGTACTCGAATTGGCCTGAGTAGGCTAGGCTCATACCGGAAGCAAGCACGACCTTCTGGGCGACCGCTGTGCGCAAATCGGAGACTACCGAGGCGAGGTCGCGGCCGCGCACGTCGACATACACCCAACCAGAGAGGCGAGCATTCTCGGTCTTTAGCATGGGCGGGCCGTCGCTGACCGCGATTTTTGCAACCGTGCCTAGTGTCAACTGCTGCCCCGACGCGGCAACGATGGGAAGATTGCGCAAGCCCTCTAGCGAATCGCGAATCTCTCGCGGATAGCGTACGTTTATGGGGAATCGAGCAAGTCCTTCGACAGTTTCCCCGATGTTTTGTCCACCGACTGCCGAGGCCACGATAGTTTGCACATCGCTGATGTTTAGCCCATACCGAGCAGCCGCCCCGCGGTCGATGTTCACATCCACATAGCGCCCACCGGTCAGGCGTTCGGCCAAGGCCGAGCTGACTCCGGGTACGGATTTGGCAACCTGTTCCACCGCTAATCCGACGCGGTCGATGTCCGCGAGGCTGGCGCCGGAGACCTTCACGCCGATAGGACTCTTGATACCGGTGGCCAGCATGTCGATGCGGTTGCGAATCGGCGGCACCCAGACATTCGATAGGCCCGGTACCTTTACAACGCGGTCGAGCTCTTCGACAAGCTTTGCGGGAGTCATCCCCGCTCGCCACTGGTTCTGGGGCTTGAATTGAATCGTCGTCTCGAACATTTCCAGAGGTGCCGGGTCGGTCGCGGTCTCGGCTCTACCCGCCTTGCCAAAGACGGTCGATACTTCGGGCACAGTTTTGATAAGTCGGTCCGTCTGCTGCAATAGCTCAGAGGCTTTTGCTGCCGATAGTCCTGGGAGGGCGGAGGGCATGTAAAGCAGGTCGCCCTCTTCAAGGGCCGGCATGAATTCGCCTCCCAGGTGAGTTGCCGGCCAAATCGCCGTCAAAAGCACGGCTGCTGCCATCGAGAGCGTCGTTTTGGGTCGCTGCAATACCCATTCAATTGCCGGCCGGTAAAGATGTATGAGCCAGCGGTTGATGGGATTTCTCGTTTCCTCCGGAATGCGTCCGCGAATCCAGTACCCCATCAGCACTGGAATCAAGGTCACCGAAAGGCCTGCTGCGGCAGCCATCGCGTAGGTTTTGGTGAATGCCAGCGGGCTAAAGAGTCGCCCTTCTTGCGCCTGCAGCGTAAATACCGGCACGAACGAGAGCGTTACGATGAGCAAACAGAAGAACAGTGCGGGTCCAACCTCTTGGGCCGCATGCGTCATTAGTTCCCAATGCGCCTCTCCAGCAAGCTTCTCGCCCGGGTGGTCGTGCTGCCACGCCTCGATGCGCTTATGCGCGTTTTCAATCATCACAACCGCCGCATCGACCATGGCACCAATGGCAATCGCAATACCGCTGAGCGACAGAATATTTGCGTTGACACCCTGGTAGCGAATGACGATGAACGCCGACAGCACTCCGAGCGGCAGTGCGACGATGGCAACCAGGGCGGAGCGCAGGTGCCAGAGAAACACCGCACAGACGACCGCAACTACCAGGAATTCCTCGAGAAGCTTGTCCTTGAGATTGTCGATGGCGCGTTCGATAAGGCCGGCGCGGTCGTAGGTCGTGACTACTTCAACGCCGGCCGGCAGGCTGCTCTTCAATTCGGCGAGCTTAGTCTTGACCGCGGCGATGGTTTCGCGTGCATTCTTGCCAGAGCGCAGGATGACGACGCCACCGGCAACTTCGCCCTCGCCGTTGAGCTCGGCGATGCCGCGACGCATTTCCGGACCGAGCTGAATGGTCGCAACGCTGCCAAGTAGTACGGGAACCCCGGCTTCATTGGCATTCAAGGGTATCTGCCGGAAATCTTCCAACGACTTCAAGTACCCCGAAGAGCGCACCATATATTCGGCCTCGCCCATTTCCAGGACGGAGCCTCCGGCCTCCTGATTGGCCCTTTGCAGTGCCTCGATGACCCTGTCTTGCGTAATGCGATATGCCGCGAGCTTTATCGGGTCCAGCGCAACCTGGTACTGCTTGACCATGCCCCCGACCGATGCAACCTCGGAAACGCCCGGCAGACTCTTGAGCTCGTAACGCAGGAACCAGTCCTGCAGGCTGCGCAATTGCGCTAGGTCGTGCGCACCGGCGCGATCGACGAGTGCGTACTCGTAAACCCACCCAACGCCGGTTGCATCCGGCCCCAGGGAGGTCTTCGCGCCCGCCGGTAGGCGCGATTGCACCTGGTTCAAGTACTCGAGAACGCGCGAGCGCGCCCAGTACAGGTCCGTGCCGTCCTCAAAGAGCACATAGACGAAAGAGTCCCCGTAGAACGAATAGCCGCGCACGGTCTTGGCACCCGGCACCGAGAGCATCGTCGTGGTCAGCGGATAGGTGACCTGGTTCTCGACGATTTGCGGCGCCTGGCCAGGAAAACTCGTCCGAATGATGACTTGCACGTCGGACAGGTCGGGCAATGCGTCCACGGGCGTGGTCGCGGCTGCCCAAATGCCCCAGGCCAAAAGGAACAGCGTTGCCAGCAAGACCAATAGGCGATTGGTCACCGACCAGCGGATGAGGCGCGCAATCATGACGCGCTGCCCACTTTGCGCAGTGTCTTGACCACGTACTCGCCACTATCCTCAACGAAGCCAAATTCCACAGTGTCGCCCGGCTTCAAACCGTGGTTTAAGTCGGGTGTCGACAACTGGAAAGGCATCGTCATCGCACCCCAGCCAATCGTGTCAATCGGCCCATGAGAAATGACGACGGACTTGTCATTGATGTTCTTGATTTTTCCCACTCCGTGATGAATCGTGAGTGGCGTTCCCTTTGAATCAACTGGTGCCGCAACTGGCAGCGGAGCCATGGTCGGCATCGGAGTGGCCGTCGGCAATTCTTGCGTAGCCTCCGGCGCGGCTTTCGCCGATATTCCGCGCAATGACGCTTCGGAGTCGAGTAGGAACTGACCCGAGGCAACGACTTGGTCTCGCTCATTTAGCCCGGCCAGAACAACCGTCTTGCCAGCGCCCTCCCGCCCTAGTCTGACCGCCACGGGAACATACTGGCCGCCGCCGCTGGAGACCATGACTAGGTCGCGCGCGCCGGTGCGGATGACCGCCTCCGATGGCACGAGAAGCACCGATTTTCCAGCCCCAGTGGCAAACTGAACCTGCGCGAACATGCCGGGCTTCAAGGCCGCCCCGTGATTGGGCAGTTCGACGCGAACACGCAGCGTCCTGTTGGTCGCATCAATTTGCGGGAGCACCGCGATCACCTTCCCGACAATGCTCTTGCCTGCGAAGGCGTCAATCGTGACATTGGCCGACTGACCAACACGCATGGGGCCTGCCTGCGCTTCGGGTACTGCCGCTTCGAGCCATACGGTGCTCAGGCCGTTGATTTTGGCGATGGTGACGCCCTGCGCGAGGGCCATCCCGGCGCGTACGCCCAGCTCCTGGATAACGCCCGAGATGGGAGCAGTCAACGTAACGACGGGGTGCGGCTTGCCCGTGCTGGCGACGTCCTCAATCACAGAGTCGGTCATGCCCAATAGCAAGAGGCGCTGCCGTGATGCAGATGCAAGGGCTTTGTCTCCTGTGCGCAGAACGGCGAGGAATTCCTCCTGTGCACCGGCCCATTCGGGCACGAGTACATCGGCCAAGGGCGCACCTTGCCCAATGACATCTCCCGGCGCGCTGGCGTAGACCTTTTGGACAAACCCGGCCGCTCGAGCCTGCAAAATGGAAACATCCCGGTCGTTGAATTGCACCGTCGCAACTGCGGAGACCGATTCGTCGAGATTACCGCGCTCAACTTTGGCTAGTCGCATCCCGAGGTTTTGAGTCGCGCCCGGGTCTACCTTCAGCCCCGCGCCGGGTTCGTCATCGGCGTATTTGGGAACCAATGCCATATCCATCGACGGAGACTTGCCCGGCTTGTCAAAGTGTTGAGCCGGCGACATGGGGTCGTACCAGTACAAGACCTTTTTCTCGCCTGGTGTCGAAGACGCCTTTGCCACGGCCGTAGCGCCGCGTTGCTGTCCGGCCCAATATCCGCCACCGGCTGCGACTGCTAAAAGGACCGCGGCGACAATCATTGTCTTGTTCATTGCGCACCTGCATCAAAGGTGAAATAAAGTTTTGCCGTAACCGCGTCGAGTTGGCTTTGCAGGTCGATGGCTCTCAAGCGTTCATCGAGCAGGTCGCGTCTGGCCACAAAAACGGCGGCCAGGTTGGTTTTCGCGGCGCCATACGCCGAAGTCAGCAGTGCGACACGTTGCTCCGCCAGGGGAACAGACTGTTCGGTCGAACGATGCAGCTGGGACAACAATGCGTCGCGCGCGGCGAGGTCTGCATCGAGTTCGCCTGCGCGGTCCAGTCGCATTGCCTCATGCTCGGCAGCGACGCGGCTGCGCTGCATGGCCTTGGACGCAATGAGCGGGTCCTGGCGCGTGCCGGCAAAAAGTGGTAGCCCTACGGTGAACTGGACCGAAACCATGTTGCCAAATTGAGGCCCGCGCTTGGCGTAGGAGACCTCCACGCCCCAGTCGGGTCGCTTTTCCGCCTTGGCCGTGTTGACGTCTGCATCGGCGGCGGCGTGAGCCGCAGCAATGGCTTGCAGCTCGGGGTGCTTCTCCATCCGGTCGCGCAGACGGCCGGCGTCGACAAACATGTCAGGCGCCGCCCCGGCGAGTGGGTCTTGCGCACCGGTACCTATGATTTGCGCAAGAGCGGCGATTGCCTTCGCAATATCTCGTCGCAAGTCATCTCGCCGGTCCTCAAGGCGCGCAAGTTCTTGTCGCTGTTCGATGGATTCCACCGCTTCGCTTCGCCCGGATGTGACCTGCGCATTGAGGATGCTGGCGAGCGAGGCGTTTTCGGCAGCGAGCTCATCCATAACCTCGAGCTTGCGCTCCAGGTAGAAGCGGTTCAGCCATGCCTGCGCGGTGGCCAGTCGCACCCGCCATTGCGTGATGCGCTGCCCCGCCTCGCTAGTGGAAACATTTGCTGCCGCTGACCGCACCTGCGCTTCCCGCTTTGCTGCATTGGGCACTTCCTGCAGGAACCCGATTTTCTGCATGGTCATGAAGTCGCCTTCCAGGCTCCCTCGCATCGGACCCGAGACGGGGTAGTTGTCCAGGCCAATGGTTAGCTTGGGGTCCGGTAAATGACCGGACGCCGCAGCCTCAAATTGCGCTGCTCGAATGGATGCGTCGCTTGCCTGCAGGAGGGGTGATTGGCGCTCTGCAAGGTCGAGTGCGCGCCCGAAGGTCAAGGGTTCGGCCGCGGCCGCCGAAGCAAGTGCGGCCAACAGGCATAGCAGCGCCACGCGTTTAAATATTCGGTTCATGCGCTAACTCCAAATGAGCCATCGCGCGTAGATGCGCGAGAGCAACCGCGCCACGACGTGACGCGCGCTTAAATCAGCAGGGAGTTAGAGCGACGATGGGGGTCGTTTGAGACCCGGGGGAACAAACTGGGCGAATTGGTCGATGACCGGTGGGAACGTTGCTACGACGGGAAGGGCTGTGGCGTCAAATCCCGTTTGCGCGGTTGGGACAGCGCAGCACGCAGAGCAACTCGATTCGTGTCCGGCTTGGCTATCGTGCTTTTGATTCGGCGCACCATCGTGGTGCTTCATCATATGCGCGCAGGGCTGTTGTATCTGCGCCGTCGCCGTACCGTCTTGTCGCATACTCTGCCCGCCGCAATGACCCATCATCGCGGCAATACTCTGGATTGGCAGCAGGATTGCCAACAGCCAGACAACGAGAAGCTTGCTCCAGGATTGCATAGCTCGCGAAAAATTAGGCGGTTACCGGACGTCACGGTTAGGCACGACAGTTATATCACCGAATGCAAGCTAGATTTCAATCAAGGTTTGGGTTTTCCCTCGGCAATCGGTCCTTGGCTTGCCTTAGGTCAACGGATTCAGGCGACCGACGCGGAAACTGGTACGCGGTATTCGCGTGAACTGGCGGATTTTGAGGTACGCCGCCGTACAGAGAACACATGGCGAGGGGCATACCGTAGACCGTAGGGGCACTTTGCGTGGCGCCACCTTCGCCGCTCTGCTTCTTGAGGATATTGCCGTGACTGTGGAATCGACTTCTGAAACCGAGACCTTGCCACACCAGTCGGACTTGCCGTTTAAAGGCCAAGATGAACACGCATCTCGTGGCCCCGCCAAGCCGGCGGCCCCCGATGCGGCGGTCGCGCAAGGCCAATATTCCTGTCCAATGCATCCGCAGATACGTCAGGCTGGACCTGGGAACTGCCCAATCTGCCACATGACGCTCAAGTTGGTGGCAGCCGGGACGGTGCCTAGCAAGCCCGCGGTGGCGCCCCTGGTGCCAAAGCCAGGGGTAAAGGCGAACGGTGACAAGGACGTCGAGTACACCTGTCCCATGCACCCGCAGATTCGCCATAAAGGACCGGGAGACTGCCACATCTGCGGCATGACCCTCGAACCGGTCATTGCGACGGCTGGTACCGGCGAGAGCCCAGAGTTGCGCGACATGACGCGGCGGTTCTGGGTTGCATTGGCGCTCACCGTCCCGGTGTTTGTCCAGGAAATGGGCGGACATCTATTTGACCTGCATCGCTTCATCGGCGCGCAGACCTCCAATTGGGTCCAGCTTGTATTCAGTACTCCCGTAGTGTTCTGGGCTGGCTGGCCGTTCTTCACGCGCGCCTGGACTTCCGTCGTGAACCGCAGTCTGAACATGTTTACCCTCGTTGCCCTGGGTACGGGTGTGGCTTGGGCCTATAGCATTGTCGGCACGGTTGCGCCTGGGCTATTTCCACCGCAATTTCGCACCATGGACGGTGCCGTTGGCATTTACTTCGAGGCCGCAGCGGTCATCACCGTGCTCGTGCTCCTGGGCCAGGTTCTCGAGCTGCGTGCTCGTGAAAAGACCTCCGGGGCAATCCGCGCATTGCTCGACCTGGCACCCAAGACAGCCCTGCGAGTCAATGCCAATGGAACGGACGAGACCGTTTCGCTGGAGCTTATCCAGGTAGGCGAGCTTCTGCGGGTGCGGCCGGGCGAGAAAGTGCCCGTAGATGGCGAGCTCACCGAGGGCAAGGGGACGGTCGACGAATCCATGATTACGGGCGAGCCGATGCCTGTCGTCAAAGCCGTAGGCGCAAAGGTAGCCGCAGGCACGCTCAATCAGACGGGCAGTTTCGTCATGCAGGCCAAGAAGGTCGGGGCGGACACGCTGCTCGCGCAAATCGTCCGCATGGTGGCGTCCGCTCAGCGCAGCCGTGCCCCCATTCAGCGCATGGCCGACAAGGTCGCAGGTTGGTTCGTCCCGGTCGTGATTGGCGTCGCGGTGCTTGCATTTGCGGTTTGGATGGTGTGGGGACCGGCACCGGCCTTTTCCTACGCGCTTATCGCCGCCGTGGCTGTGCTCATCATCGCCTGCCCGTGTGCTCTGGGTCTGGCGACACCGATGTCCATCATGGTTGGCGTTGGCCGTGGCGCCCAAAACGGCCTGCTAATTCGTGATGCGGAAGCACTCGAGCGGATGGAGAAGGTCGACACTCTGGTCGTGGACAAGACCGGCACGCTGACGGAAGGGCGGCCAAAGGTGGTGAATATCGCTCCAGCGGTCGGGTTCGATGCGTCGGCGATTCTGCAGAAGATTGCCAGCGTCGAGCGCGCAAGCGAGCATCCGCTGGCAGCGGCCATCGTGGCCGAGGCGCAGGAGCGCAAGCTGGCGCTCACGACGGTCACGGAATTTGACTCGCCAGTGGGCAAGGGTGTCGTGGGCGTGGTCGACGGTTCGAAGGTCATCTGTGGCGGCGCGAAGTTCCTCACGGAGAAGGGCATCGACGTGGGGTCGATGAGCGCGGATGCCGAGGCGCAGAGCGCAAGGTCCGCAACGGTCATCTTTGTTGGCATCGACGGCCGCTTTGCTGGCTTTGTGGCCAATGCCGATCCGGTCAAGACCACGACACCGGAAGCCATCAAAGCCCTCCGCAGCGCGGGCGTGCGCATCGTCATGCTCACCGGGGACAGCAAGACGACGGCCGAAGCTGTCGCAAAGGAGCTTGGTATCGACGAGGTAATTGCCGGTGTGATGCCAGAAGAAAAGGCCGCCGTCGTTCAACATCTTAAGGCGGGTCACCGGACCGTTGCGATGGCAGGAGACGGCGTCAATGACGCGCCCGCACTGGCCGCGGCCGACGTCGGAATCGCCATGGGGACGGGCACCGACGTCGCAATGGAAAGCGCAGGAGTAACCCTACTCAAAGGCGATCTGATGGGAATCGTGCGGGCGCGCAAGCTCTCCCAGGCGACCATGCGAAATATCCGCGAAAACCTCTTCCTGTCCTTTGCCTACAACGTCGCTGGAATTCCAATTGCGGCGGGCGTCCTTTACCCGGTCTTCGGCGTACTGTTGTCGCCCGTTGTAGCCGCCGCGGCTATGGCCTTGTCCTCCGTCAGCGTAATCGCCAATTCACTGCGCCTGCGTCGCATGGCGTTTGCAGTGTAACGAGGTCGCACATCTACGGAATGCATTTGCATCAACCAAGTTTCGTGCAAAATCTTTGGTCCGTTCATAAGGTCGCGACTTCGTGCGCCGCCACGAGAAATTCCGGGCAGTTGTGGATTTCAATCGTCGCGTGAACAACTTCCTCGTGCTCGGAGATCCATCGCCGAACGTCTCGTGGTGTCAGGGTTCGGTCATGGGTAACGATGCTCATCGCGCAAGCGTAACTACCCTTTCCAACGCGCCAAACATGAAGATCTGCGATGCGCGTTTCGCTTTCTTTACCACCGCGCTCCACAACCTCCCGGATTTCCCCGACGACCGGATCATCCATTTCACGGTCTAGAAGCACCTTGCTCGTATTTGCGATGAGGCGTTTGGCCCAGAGCACGATCACCGTAGCGCCAACCAGCCCCATAACAGGGTCGAGCCACGACCAGCCGTAACGCCAGCCACCCGCAAGCGCCAATATCGCGAGAATGGACGTTGCGGCGTCTGCCATGACATGTACATATGCCGAGCGCAAGTTCAGGTCGTGATGTTGATCTGAATGCCCATGCCCGTGGTGATGGTCGTGGTGTTGTTCGTGTCCGTGGTGGTGTGCCTGCCCGAGAACGTAAGCGGAGAAGATATTGACAACCAATCCTCCCGCCGCGACGAGCATCGCGTCTTCATAGTGGATGGGACTTGGTGAGAATAGTCGTTCAATCGAACCCACCACCATGAGCGCCACAACGACCAATAGAAAAATAGCGCTGGAAAATCCGCCCAGAACTTCAATTTTCCATGTGCCGAACGCATACCGACTGTCACCCGAGTGTCGCCGCGCCGCCGCGTAGGCGAATGCACTCAGGCCAATGGCTACGGCGTGCGAACTCATGTGAAACCCGTCCGCGAGCAGTGCCATTGAATTGAACCACCAGCCAGACGCGATCTCGACCACCATCATTACAGCGGTGATCCACATCACGATCCGTGTGCCGCTTTCCCCGGCAGCATTGCCCGAATCGAAAACGTGATTGTGTTGCCATGCGCTTAAATCGTCGGTGTGCATGACCAGCTCCGTCCAGCCATCAATCGTCGCGCGACATTGGATACGGTCCCGCTATCTTCTCTCGATGGGAATCGACTTCTACGCACCGCGAATTGGACGGCTACGACCGCTATG
>Ga0075030_100001541_pt1 | contig 20770 bp, 13 predicted proteins | sample LitLauG_LLR_2012_FD_71393 | JGI IMG/M metagenome (GOLD analysis project Ga0075030, IMG submission 71393) | Freshwater sediment microbial communities from Pennsylvania, USA - Little Laurel Run_MetaG_LLR_2012 | ecosystem: Environmental > Aquatic > Freshwater > Creek > Sediment | place: USA...
CACGCTCCCGACCAGCCCATCGCCGACACCGACGACCAGCAGCCCGACACCGTCGCCGACACCGACGACCAGCAGCCCGACACCGACCGACACCAGCCTCAGCCCGACACCCACGGTCTCCGCGACGCCCACGGGTTCGCCGTCTTCCAGCTCGTCCGGCACCACGGGCTACCAGGTCGTCACGGCCCAGCAGAGTGTTGTGCTCACCGCGGGCACAACGATGCAGCTCACTACGACCTGCCCTGCCGGCCAGGTTCCGGTCGGGGGCGGCTACTCCGCACTCGTTCCATCAGACGTGACAGTGACCGGTTCCCGGCCCGCGGCCTCGGCGTGGGAGATCGACCTGTACGTGAACAGCAATGCAGGCACCACGGACCAGATCACGACGTACGCCGTCTGCGTGAACCCTTGACACCTCACAGCCGCCCGCCACGGACACCGGTTGAAGGCCACTGACCGGCATCTCCAAGGTCGTTCACGTGGTGGCGATACAGCCGGCCGACTGCCACCAGCTCCACGTGCTGGCCCGGGCACGTTCCTAGCCCCTGTGGCCTCAGACGTGCTGTCCATCGGCATAGGTGGCCATGATCTCGTCTGCGAATCCGCCGGCGTGGAGCCGGGCGGCCATGTATCTCATCGGCCGGTCGACGTGGTGGAAGAAGGCCAGATAGCTGGGGCACAGGTAGTGCAGCCCCGCCTCACCGTCGGCGGTACGAGTGAACCGATCCTTGGGGCACCCCCCGTTGCAGGCGAACCGGACGTCGCAGCGCCGGCACTGCGCCGGAAGACTGTCCCGCTTGTTGAGGCCGAAACTCACCTGCTGTTGCGAGGCCACCATCGTCAGAAGGTGCCTGTCACCGATGTTCCCGAGGAGAAAGTTCGGCTCGACGAAATGGTCGCAGGAGTACACGTCGCCGTTGTGCTCGATGGCGAGCGCGGTCCCGCAGGTCTGCGAGTGGACGCACAAAGCTCCTGGGACACCCACCCAGTTCGCCAAAGAGGTGTCGAACATCTGGACGTAGACGGTCCCGACGTCTCGCCGGACCCACTCTTCGAACACTTCGATGAGAAAGGTGCCGTACCCAGCCGGCGAGACAGACCGGTCGGTGACCTCGTCGCCGGTCGGGATCGGACCCCCGGCTGCCCTCTCGACAATGGGGATGAACTGCATGAACTCTGCGCCGAGGTCGTCGCGCAGGAACCTGTACACCCGCGCGCCCTGGTCCTCGTTGGCGCGGTTGACCGTGGTCAGGGCGTTCCAGCGGACACCATGTGCCTTCAGCCGGTCCAACCCCTTCATCACCCTGTCGAACGTCGGCTTTCCGCCCTTGTCCACGCGGTAGGCGTCATGCAGCTCACGCGGACCGTCGACCGAGACGCCCACCAGAAAGTCGTTCTCCGCGAAGAATGCAGCCCACTCGTCGTCGATCAGCGTCGCGTTGGTCTGGATCGTGTGCTCCACCTGCTGGTCAGGACGAGCCAGCTGCCCCACCAGGGTGATCACCTGGCGGTAGAAGTCCAGTCCCATCATGGTCGGCTCACCGCCTTGCCAGGCGACCGTCACCTCGGAAGTGCGATGCGACTCGAGAAGCTGCCGAAGATAGTTCTCCAACGTCGGCCCCGACATCCGAAAGTCGCTACCGGGGTACAGCTGCTCCTTGGCGAGAAAGAAACAGTACGAGCAGTCCAGGTTGCACACCGCGCCCGTCGGCTTGGCCAGCAAGTGGAACGAGGCAGGCGCACCGCTCAGTCCGCGCGGCAGGCTTGGCAGCCCGGGCAACGTCCCCTGCTCCATCTCCGGCATGGATCCACCCTACCGACGCCAAGCCACGCAAGAGGCGCCAGCGCCGAGCGTCAGGAGCCATCCGGCGGCCCCGAACTGTCGAACCGGTTCCCTGGACTCGTCAACGTCGACACTAGCGACTCGACTCGCACTGGCGCCGACGTCACCCATCAGCCCCGGCCCGATGCGGTGGCGGTCCGCTGGGCGGGACCATCGCGCGTGTCGCACATCACGTGCACGCGCTACGTCGGTGGGCAGGGCCAGGAGTCGTCGTGGGCGCTACCGATCGCCGGAGGTGACCAGAATGAAAAGGCTGATCAGCAGGACCCATGCAGGGAAGAGCAGCTGGCACCATCCAGACAGCGGAGGGGACAGCAGCAGGCCGACTGCGGTCACGTAGCCGGAGACTGCGATCCACCGCGGAATCACCCGGGTCCGCAGTGCTGCGGTGGTCACCGAAAAAGTGAAGACGGCGGCCATTCGTGCGCCGAAGGTCCCCAAGATTGCCGACGTGATGAGCTGTGACAAGGTCACGGCGTCCGGTGACGGGGGCGTTGGACGCTGCTCCAGCACCAGCAGGGCACCCATGACGGCGGCCCCGGCGAACAGCATGCCGACAAACAGCAGGCCCGAGCCAAGAAACACGGTCGCGAACAGCCTGTCCTCGCGCGAGCCGAGCCGAGCGCGAAGCACGCCCACGAACCACAAGAAGGCGATCCCCGCGAACGGGACAAGGTTCAGAGCAAACGTGACAATGTGCCGCCGAGACGAGTCCGTGAGCCAGCTGCTGTCCCCGCCCGAAGCAGCCGGACCAGCCGACCGAAACAGGACGATGACGACTCCCAAGATCACCGCGAACAAGATCCCAGCGATCGCAGCCGAGCGAGGTGCCCGCAGCTCACCCGCTATGCGCTTGGACGTCTGCTCAGACAACCAAGGGCCCTCGGACACGGGCACGTCCTCACCCTGCTGGCTCACCCACGAGTTGTAGCGCAAACCCGGGCAGCTGCGCAGCCGGACACTCACACCACACAGAACAGATCTGGTCGCTGGCCGGCTTGAGCCGAACCTGAAAGGGCACCAGACACTACGAGTGGCGGCCGAGGCGGCCGGGCGAGCGCCGGTTGGCGGCGTCGTCCGTCAGAAGCAGGACGGCAGGTGTGATCCGGTCGAGGGGAAAGTCAGCGGCGTCGTTAAGGACCCGGATCGCCTCAGCGTCGGTCGCCCGGAACAGGCAGAAACAGGTGTCCTCGCCCGGCATGTACGCGGAGCTCAGGTACTGCACGTCAGGAACGGGCCCGGTCACGGACTCGTCGGACGTGCGGCACAGGTGCGCCAGTCGAGCAACCGACCTGGGCAGCTCCAGGGCCGCCGAAGGTCCGATGTAGCGCTCGACCAGGAACACCGGTAAGTCCGGTCCTGCGTGGGTGGGCCCGGTGACTGGCCGTGTGGTCATGGCCGCAGGCTATGGGCGCACAGTGGCTCGGGGCGTCGGTGAAACTACGTAACTTGGGTCGGTGTTCGGGTCCACGGGCGTGTCGGCTACCCGGCCAACCGGGCGGCGAGCTCGGTGCGTGAACGGACGCCCAGCTTGCGGTAGATGCGGGCAAGGTGGCTCTCCACGGTCCTGACGCTGGTGAACAGCGCGGCCGCCACTTCTCGATTCGTCTGTCCCGCGGTCACCAGGTCGGCGATCCGCTGCTCGACCGGGGTCATCAGCAGCTCCTGGCGCCGGCGTCCGCCGACGCTGGCGAGCTCGACGCGGGCCTGCTGCTCATGGAGCGGGGTGCGCAGGCTCGCGAATCCCGCCTGTGCGCATTCCAGCTCATGGCGGGCGTCGTTGCGCCGCCCGGCCCGCCTGAAGACGTGACCGAGCAGAAGCCGGGTGCGCGCCACCTCGAACGGCATCGGGACTGCCTGCTGGGCGGTGAGAGCCTGGTGCAGCAGCTCCACGGCTCCAGTGAGGTCGCCGCCGGAGGCGGCCAGCAGTGCGTGACAGCGCAGCGCCATCGCCGACGCCCACGGGTGATGGTTGGCCGCCGAGCTGGCGTCGAGCTGATCGACGAGCTCCGCGGCCTCCTTCATGCGGCCAAGCTGGACCAGTGCGGCGACGGCGTCGGGGTGCACGCGCAGGATCGCTGGCTCGTTGATCCCAACCTGCTGGGTTGAGATCTCAAGTGCGCGCAGCAGGTAGGTCGCCGCGACCGCGACGTTTCCGGCCCACAGCTCGGTGGTCCCCAGGCTTCGTAGGTCCAGCGCCGTCGCGGAGGTGAAGCTGACCGCCTCGTCGGCGTGCAGGTCTGCCTCACCGAAGCGTCGCGCCAGGTCCAGCTGCCCGAGATGCGCGAGGGCGAGCACGTGAACCGAGGCCGGCATCGGGGCTCGGATGCCCATTCGCTGCGCGTGCTCGCGACCCTGCGCGGATAGCGTCACGGCGAGCTCGTAGTTGCCGGCCCAGCACTCCAAGGCGGCGAGGTGCCCCAGTGTGAGGGGCAGCGCCGAGTCGTCCCCCTCGTCTATCGCGCTGGTGTGCATGGCTTCCAGCCAGCTGCGGGACTCGGCGAACCGGTCGACTGCTTTGAGGAACATACCCAGGCCGAGCCCGGCCCGGTCGGAAACCGGGACCGGGTCTGACGTTGCCTGGAGGGCGGCAGCACGCTCCAGCATCGCGACGTTGAGTCCCTGGCCGAGCCGGAACTGGTGGCTGGCCACATTCGTCAACGCGTTCGCCAGCAACGCGGGTGGCGGCGCGTCCATGGTCTCCAGCAGGGCGAGTGCCGTCTGCGCGTGGAACAGGTCCTGTGCCGCACCGGAGGGGCTTGTCTCGGCGAAGGCCGCGTGGCCCCTGGCGAGCAGCAGCGTGTCCTGCCCCGCCTCGGCGAGGGCCTGCTGGCACCAGCCTGCCACTGTCGCGTCCCCGCTCTGCCAAGAAGCCACTGCCGCCTGCAGCAACAGGGCTGGCACCCGGTCGGGTCCGGGAGCGGACCGTTCAAGGCTGGTGTCCAGCAGTGAGCGGGCACCGACGGAGTCCCCCAGCAGGTGGAGCAGCCCGGCGGCCGCGACGGCCCGGTGCAGCAGGCTCGGTGTGTCGCTGGCGGGTGTCCGGTCCAGGGCCAGCAGGGACAGCTCCGCGGCCGAGTTGATGCTTCCGCGTCTTCGGGCGTGGTCCGCTGCCACATCCAGGGACTGTGCAACCGCGGCGGATGGGTCCTCCGAACCTAGGGCTGCGTGACGTGCATGCTCTTCCGGGTCGAGGATCGAGGCTGCCAGCCGGGTGTGCAGGTCCCGCCGGGCCGCCGCCGTCAGATCTTCGTATGGGATCGATGCGATCAGCGGGTGCGCGAACCGCAGTCGGTCGCCCTCGACAGTGACGACGCCGGCAGCCTGAGCCTCGTCCAGGCATCGGGCGGCCGAGACCGCGTCTCCGACGACGTCGGCGACGACGGCGACCGTCGGCTGCGCGAGAGCCGCGGCCAGCAAGAGCAGTTCGCGGGTCGCTGCAGTCAGTCCGTGCAGCCGATCGGTGACCAGCAGCCGCAAGTCGGCCGGGATCGGAAGCGGGTCGGTGGCGGCGGGTTCGATACCGCGACGCTCCAGGGCCCGGGCCATCTCCAGGGACATCATCGGGTTCCCGCCGGTGGCCCGGTGCAGGCGGGTCAGCGTCGCCCGTGCCGGCGTTTGAGCGAGCTGGGTCTGGATGATCTGCTGCAGGCCCCCGACGCTGACTGGGCCTACCGCTAACCGCTCCCCAGGAAGACCCAGACTCGCGGTCACGTCATCGGACTCCCCGCTGCGGCATGACGTCAGGACGCGGACGGGCTCGTCTTCGAGTCGACGCAGCGCGAAAGACAGGGCATTGCGCGAGCTCGAGTCCAGCCACTGCACGTCGTCCAGGGCGAGCAGAAGCGGCGAGCGACGCGCCAGAAAGCGCAGCACCCCCAGCACCGCGACACCGACTACCCGCAGCCCCGGCTGACGGTCGTCAGAGTCGGACAGCAGCAACGCCACCGCCAGGGCCTTGCGCTGAACGTCAGGAAGCTGATCCAGCACCTCGCTGTCGAGACCGTCGAAGAGGTCCCCGAGACCGGCGAACGCCAGAGCTGCGTCGGACTGGCTGCAGCGGCACACCCGCACCGTGAGTCCGCGCAGTGAAGCCTCTCGGACCGCCTGTCCCCAGATGCTCGTCTTGCCGATGCCAGCCGGACCGCTCAGGGTCAGGGAGGCAGGCCCGCGGCGGGTATCCGCCACGAACTCTCGTACCAGCATGAGCTCGGCCTCACGGGCGACGATCGCGGCCGGGACATCCTTGACCACATCGCCTCCCTGCGCCCGAGCGGCACAGGTCGGCGACCCGGACCACACGTGGACGTTAGCGCACGGCGTTTGGGTCTTCGCGCGGCCGAAACAGGTGACCAAAGTTGAGTACTCCTACGGACGCCGCGTGCACAGCCCCGCCCTACGGTCGTGTCGTGCTCGTCGCCTGGAACCTGCGGTCCTCGCACCAGCGCAGCGCCGTCAGCGTCCGTCCCCGTCGCTCAAGGAAGGGAAATGACATGAACCTGTCCTCATCTGTGCCGGTGAAGGCACGTCGAAGGCCGCTGGGCCGCCGCGTCGGGACTGTAGTGCTGGGCGCGGGCTTGCTGGCAGCCACCGCCCTGGTCGGCGTACCGGGGGTGGCAAGCGCTAGCACTGTGTGTGACCCGGGTGGGGACGTCTGCGTCGTCTACCCCGACAGCGTGCAGACCCCGCTTGGTCCGGTCACTGTCACAGTCAGCCCCACCGACGTGGTCAGCGTCCAGCTGGCTCCCACCTCACCCAACACTGTGGTCATCGGGGTTCCGTTCACTTTGCCCGTCGGATGGCTCCCCAGCTGCCCAGGCGGATGTTCGCGAACGAACATCGACACCCCTGGTGGACTGGTTTCGATCGACACCATCGTGGTCCCACCCGGACCGCCCGCCCGGCTGAGGTTGCCCAACGTTGCGATCATCTCCATCCACCCACCCGGCCCGTGCCGGGTCAGCACGACGGGTACCACCGTGACGTTCACGCCCATCCTGTTCCCGCCGGGCCCACCGACCTAGGCAGCGCCACTGGCTACGTTGCCGTGGGGAGCGCGGCGGCCGCGAACGAGGAGTCCTTCACCAAGGGCCGACCAGAAGGTTCGTCGGCGCCAACCGGCGCCGACAGTGCATGCCGTCCTCTACCCGAAAGGTCGCCTCTTATGAGGATCCCAAGACTCGCTGCCGTGGTGGTCGTCGCTGCGGTCTGCGTCACTGCCGGGGGAGCGGCCTATGCGGCAATCCCAGACGGCAGCGGAGTCATTCACGCCTGCTACGCCCGTTCATCGGGTGCACTGCGGGTGTCCGACGCCGGCAGCTGCACCTCGAAGGAGACTTCGCTGAGCTGGAACACAGTCGGGCCCGCCGGCCTGACCTGGCAGGGCCAGTGGTCACCGGGCAGCTCCTACCATCCCCGCGACGCAGTCGTGTACCAGGGCTCCAGCTACCTCGCGCTCTTCGGCAGCGTCGGGAGCGTCCCACCGAGCCCGAACTGGATGCTCCTGGCGGCCGGCGGGACCAAGGGTGACCCCGGCCTGACCGGGCCCGCCGGGCCAACCGGCCCAGCAGGGCCCGCCGGTGCGGTCGGCTCGAGTGGCCAGGACGGCGCACCCGGGGCAACTGGCGCAACCGGCGCGAGCGGCGCAGATGGTCCCGCGGGACCATCTGCCGCCTTCATCGCCCGTCACGACGCCTTCGTGGCCGTCGGAACCTCCCCGACCACTGTCGTGACGCTCGACCTTCCCGCGGGGCTGTACGCCCTGTTCGGCAAGGTTGTGGTGACGAACAACGACAGCTCACCGCAGTCCGTCACCTGCTCGCTGAGCACCGGCGAGTCCGCGCTGGTGCGACTGAACGGCTACGACACCAACGGCACCGGCATCAGTACCGACTTCTACAGCCAGGACATCGCCATCCAGGACCTGCTGACCCTGACAAACCCCGGCACCGTGACCCTGACCTGCAACGGCTACGCAGCCAGCGCCACCTCGGCGAAGATCACGGCAATTCAGGTCGCCAGCCTGAACGGGTGACAGGACGCGGCCACGGTGCGGCGATGCAAGGTCGCCGCACCTGCCCGCGACTTCGCGACTGGGTAGGAGGGTGCACACCCCTCGCCTCACCTCGACCATCGGCAGAGAAGGTCGCGATCATGGGCGACGGACCGTGTCTGCCGGGCCGCGCGAGGGGCAGCAACACGAAAGCTTGGCTCCGACGGCGGTGGCCGCCTGCGCCGAACTGATACCCCGAACCGCCGGCCAGATCGGCAGTGAACTTCCCGACCTTCGGACGTCCCCCACCCCCTCTCACGCACCGGGCTCCGAGTCGGGACCGTGCCGGTCGGCGACCTGCACGCGGCTTTGGCTCGCGGCCCGGCCGTCGCTGCGCATGACGACCCTCGCGGTAGTCAAGGTGAGCGGGCTGACCGAGGGCTCCACCTGCAACCACCGTCGGGCCTGCAGCAGAGCTTCGGTGAAGTCCAGCCAGGCGACGGCGACCAGCACGGCCTCGGCGCTGCCGGCACCGACGAAGTCGACAGGCACCGTCGGCAGGTTAGAACCATGCAAGAGTGAGGACATGGCAGACCGGCCCCGCCTTCGGTGCAGGGCGCTCGACGGACGCGTCATGTCGGCTGATGCCGCCGCGACCTTCATCGCACCTGGCGACAACGTGGGGATGAGCGGGTTCACCGGAGCAGGTCATCCCAAAGTGGTGCCGGCCGAGCTCGTTCGTCGGGTGAGCGACGCCACCGCGCGCGGGGAGCGGTTCGCTGTCAGCGTCTGGACCGGAGCTTCCACCGCCCCCGAGCTGGATGGCGCCCTGGCCGCCGTCAACGGGATCGACCTACGCATGCCCTACCAGTCCGACCCGGTGACTCGCGCCAAGATCAACGCTGGCCTCCTGGACTACCTGGACCTGCATCTGTCCCACGTCGCGCAGATGGTCTGGGAAGGCTTCTTCGGCCACCTCGACGTCGCGCTGGTCGAGATTGCCGGTATCACCGCCGACGGCGAGCTGATCCCGTCCTCCTCGGTCGGCAACAACAAGACCTGGATCGACATGGCCGACCGAGTGATCCTCGAGGTCAACTCCTGGCAGCCCGACGAGCTGGAGGGCATGCACGACATCTACTACGGAACCGCGTTGCCACCGCACCGCCAGCCAATCCGGATAGTGGAGCCCGCCGATCGGATAGGGGTGCCCTACCTGCACTGTCCGCCGGACAAGATCGTCGCTGTCGTCCCAACGAACGCCCCAGACCGCAACACCGCGTTCAAGCCCGCGGACGCCGACTCGCAGCAGATCGCGGGCCACGTGGTCGACTTCCTGGCCCACGAGGTGCGACGAGGCCGACTACCTGCCACCCTCCTGCCGCTGCAGTCTGGCGTCGGCAACATCGCGAACGCAGTTATGGCCGGTCTAGACGGTGGACCGTTCCGCGGGTTGACCGCCTACACCGAAGTGATCCAGGACGGCATGCTGCAGCTGCTGCGTTCTGGGACCCTGAACGTTGCGTCTGCGACAGCTTTCTCCCTTAGCGACGACGGCATCGCGGACCTGCGAGGAAACATGGAGTTCTACCGCCACAAGATTGTGTTGCGGCCGCAGGAGATCAGCAACCACCCCGAGGTGATAAGGCGGCTCGGCTGCCTGGCCATGAACGGCATGATCGAGGCCGACATCTACGGCAACGTCAACTCCACTCATGTGATGGGCTCAAGCATCCAAAACGGCATCGGCGGCTCTGGTGACTTCGCACGGAACGCCTACGTGGCAATGTTCCTCACCCCGTCTACGGCGAAGGGTGGCGCGATCTCCTGCCTGGTGCCGATGGTCAGCCACGTCGACCACACTGAGCACGACGTGCACGTCATCGTCACCGAGCAGGGCCTTGGAGACCTGCGGGGACTGCCGCCGCGACGCCGGGCCCAGCAGATCATCGATCACTGCGCACATCCGGACTACCGGGCGGAGCTGCAGGACTACCTGGACCGGGCCACCAGCGGCGCAGTCGGGAAGCACACCCCTCACCTGCTCGAGGAGGCACTGTCCTGGCACGTGCGGTACCTGACGACGGGGACGATGCGATCGGACTGACCGCCGGGATCCGTGCAAATTGGACAGGCCCGGTCGGCTGTGCGTGTAATGCAAGCGGACCCTGGACGTCCGACGGCCAGGGGAGTTCGTCGATGGAGGTTGCCCGATGTTCACTCGGGTGGCGATCGTCAATCGTGGTGAGCCCGCCATGCGGCTCATCCGGGCGGTACGAGAGCTGAACGAGCTACGTCGCTACGGCATCCGCGTCATCGCCTTGCACACGGAGGCAGAGCGGCGGGCACTGTTCGTCCGGGCTGCCGACGAATCGGTTTGCCTGCGGGAGGTCAGCACCGCGGGCGGCCCCTACCTCAACCATCCGGAGCTCGAGCGGGCGCTACGGGCAAGCCGAGCCGATGCCGTCTGGGTCGGGTGGGGGTTTGTTGCCGAGGACCCTGTCTTCGCCGAGCTCTCCCAACGGATGGGGCTGGTATTTATCGGCCCCCCAGCGCATGCGATGCGCACTCTTGGAGACAAGATCGAAGCCAAAGTGCTGGCCGAGCGGAACGGCGTCCCGGTAGCCCCCTGGAGCGGCGGCCCGGTGCACACCCCCGAGGAGGCGTCAGAGCACGCCAGCCGGATCGGGTACCCACTCATCATCAAGGCCGGCGCTGGCGGGGGCGGGCGCGGAATCCGCGTCGTCGCCTCAGCCGACGAGCTCACCGACGCCCTGGAGCGGACCCAGGCCGAGGCTTTGCGGACCTTCGGAAGCGCCGTCGTGTTCCTCGAACGACTTGTGGTCGGCGGACGCCACATCGAGGTCCAGGTCATCGCCGACAACTACGGAACCGTGTGGGCACCGGGAGTGCGCGACTGCTCCATCCAGCGGCGCAATCAGAAACTCGTAGAGGAGTCCAGCTCCCCGCTGTTGACTGCGGAGCAGGAGGAAGAGCTCAGAACCGTCGCCATCGCCCTCGTCCGGGCAGCGGGATACCGCGGGGTCGGCACGGTTGAGTTCCTCTACCAGCCGGACGAGAAGTCCTTCGCCTTTCTGGAGGTGAACACCCGCTTGCAGGTCGAGCACCCGGTCACCGAGGCAGCCACCGGGCTCGACCTGGTCAAGCTGCAACTGCTCGTCGCCGACGGCCAACCACTGATCGGCGATCAGCCTCCCCAGTTCGGTCACGCGATCGAGGCCCGACTCAACGCCGAGGACGCCGACCAAGGCTTCGCCCCAGCCCCGGGCACGGTTGTACTGCTTCGACTGCCGTCCGGGCCTGGCATCCGCGTCGACACCGGAATCGCCGAGGGCGACGTGATTAGCCCGGCGTACGACTCCATGGTCGCCAAGATCATCGCCTGGGGGCAGGACCGGGACGAGGCGCTGGCCCGCCTTCGATGCGCTCTGCGCGACACCACCGTCGTCATTCGAGGTGGGGCCACCACGAAGTCGTTCCTGCTGGAGCTGCTCGACCGACCCGAAGTCGTGGCCGGAGACATCGACACGGGCTGGCTGGACCGCGTAGGCAGGTCGACGACCGCCGCCATCCACGCCGACATCGCCCTGGTCAGCGTGGCCATCGACGTCTACGACGCCCACGAGGCTAACGAGCGTGCCGCGTTCCTCAGCTCGGCGCGCGGTGGTCGGCCCCGAGCCAGCGATGCAGTGGGACGTACGGTCGAGCTCGGCTACAAGGGGCACATCTACCAGCTGGATGTGGCGCAGGTCGGACCCCACCGGTACAGACTGGACGTCGGCGAGGGGCTCGTCGACGTCGACGTCGACCGGCTCAACGCCTACGAAAGCAGGCTCACGCTCGGCGCAGCGTCTTTTCAGATCGTCTCCGTTGCGGGTCCAGCCGACCATCTCGTCGAGGTCGACGGCTTCAGCCACCGGGTGACAAGGGACGAGACTGGACTGGTCCTGGCTCCGGCCCCAGCGGTGCTCGTCGCAGTCCACGTCGTCGCCGGCGACGATGTTGAGACTGGAGCGCCGCTGGCAGTCCTGGAGAGCATGAAGATGGAGACGGTTCTACGTGCGCCGCGCTCGGGGCGGGTCCGGGAGGTCCTTGCTGCCGTGAACTCCCAAGTGGACGCCGGTGCTCCTCTGCTGCGCATCGACGTTCGCACTGACGAGACCGCATCGTCCGACGCGACCGCCGTTCCGGACAGCCGCAGGGTACGGTTCACCGTCGCGGCGACGACCGCATCGGACCCGCAGACGAAAGCCCGTGAATACCTGGACGCACTACGCGCCATGATCACCGGCTACGACGTGAGCGCCGCGAGGTCGCGCAGCCTGGTGGCCGAGTACGGGGCGCTGCGCAGCGAGCTCCCACAAGATGACGCCGAGCTGAGCCACGAGGAACTCACCTTGCTCACCGCGTTCGCTGACTTGTGCGAGCTGTCGCGCAACCGGCCCACCGCCGAGGAGGAGGAGTCGGACGAGAGCGTCCACAGCCCCCGCGAGCACTTCCACACCTACCTGCACTCCCTCGACGTCGATCGGGAAAGCCTGCCGCAGGCGTTCCGCACGAAGCTCTCGCGCGTCCTGCGGCACTATGCCGTTACGGACCTCGAACCGTGCCCGCCGCTGGAGGAGGCGGTCTACCGGGTGTTTCTGGCCCAGCAGCGCGCGTCCGACCAGATCCCGGTCGTCACCGCGCTCCTCGAGCGCCTGCTGCTGGAGGAGCACCTCTCACCCGGTCCGGCCCACGACGAGATCTCAGAAGTCCTCGACCGACTGATCGCGGCCACTCAGCGGCGATACCCGGTGGTCGGTGACCTCGCAAGAAGCATCCGTTTCCGGCTTTTCGACCAGCCTTTGATCCTGCGGACACGCGAGCACGTCCACGCGGAAGTCCGCGAACGACTTCACTACCTGGACGAGCACCCGGGCGCCGACGACTACGCGCAGCGCATCGAGGACCTTGCAGCCAGCCCCGAGCCGCTGATCCGGCTGATGGCCCAGCGCATCGGGGGTCACAGTGCCGGGTCCGAGCCGATGCTCGAGGTGCTCACCCGCCGCTACTACAAGGTCCGCAGGCTCGAAGATGTGCGCGCGTTCCTGCTCCATGGGCGGCAGTTCGTGACAGGGGAGTACGAGTTGAGCGGCAAACAGCTGCACCTCGTCTCGGCCATCGGTGACAGATCGCAGCTGCTGTCCCTGCTCGCCGACGTTGCGAAGCTGGCCGCCGAAGTCCCCGACCCGGCCAGCCTGGTCGTCGACCTCTACCTGGCTTCTCGCGAAGTCGAATCCGATCTGGACGCCGATGCCGCCGCTCTGCGGGACCTGTTGGCCACCGCGCCGTTCCTGCTGGTCGGCCGGCGAGTGACGGTCACGTCGTGCGCCGAGTCCGGGGATGTGCAACAGGTCACCTTCCGGCCGTCCGGGGCGGGGCTGGCCGAGGAGCGGGTCATCAGAGGGATGCACCCCTTGACCGGCCAGCGGCTGGACCTGTGGCGGCTGAAGAACTTCAAGGGCACCCGGCTTCCCTCGCCCGAGGACACGTACCTGTTCCACTGCGTGGCCCCGGACAACCCCGCTGACCAGCGGTTGGTGGCAGTGGCGGAGGTCCGCGACGTCACGCCGCTGCGGGACTCGTCCGGCCAGGTCATCGCGTTCCCGGCCGTCGAGCGTGCACTGGCATCCTGCCTGGAGGGCATCCGGGGTAGCCAGGCCGTGCGGGGCGGTGCCCGACGACTCGATGCCAACCTCATCTTCCTCTACGTGTGGCCACCGATCGACGTGCCGCTGGACGAGATGAGCGGCTTCGCACAAGCCGTCGCTCCCCTGACGGTCGGCGCGGGGCTGGAGGAGATCGTGATGTTGGCCCGGGTCCGGTCGCGGCCGGGGGCAGAGCCCAGGGACGTCGCAGTGACATTCGCCAACCAGCCAGGGGCCGGGGTCAGTGTGACAGTGACCAGGCACCCGACCGAGCCGTTAACCCCGCTCGATGCCTACGGCCAGAAGGTTCGGGCGTCGAAGGCTCGTGGGGCGGTGTACCCGTACGAGATCATCCCGCTCGTCAGTGGGCCGGGCGGAACCTTCATCGAGCACGATCTGGACGAGTCCGGCCGGCTGGTGCCGGTGGACCGGCCGCCCGGGGGCAACCGTGCGGGCATCGTCGCCGGCCTGGTGTCCACGCCCTCGCTGCGCCACCCCGAGGGCATGGTCCGGGTCGCCCTGTTCGGTGACCCCACCAAGGCTCTGGGGTCGGTCGCTGAACCGGAGTGTGCCCTGGTCATCGCTGCTTTGGACCTGGCCGAGAGGATCGGGTCACCGGTCGAGTGGTTCGCCCTTTCCTCCGGGGCGATGATCTCGATGGACAGCGGGACCGAGAACATGGACTGGGTGGCGCGGGCGCTTCGTCGGCTGATCACGTTCACTCAGGCCGGCGGCGAGGTGAACGTGGTCGTGGTGGGTATCAATGTGGGCGCACAGCCGTACTGGAACGCAGAGGCCACGATGCTGATGCACACCAGTGGCATCTTGATCATGACACCGGAGAGCGCCATGGTGCTGACCGGCAAGCACTCACTTGACTACTCCGGCGGGGTGTCGGCCGAAGACAACTTCGGGATCGGCGGGTACGACCGGGTCATGGGTCCCAACGGTCAGGCGCAGTACTGGGCCCCCAACCTCGCGGCCGCGTGCGAGACGCTTTTCGCCCACTACGAGCACACCTACGTCGCTCCGGGGGAGCGGTTCGCGCGCCGCGCCGAAACCACAGACCCTCGAGAGCGGGACGTGCGCAGCTACCCACACCACCACCCGGGAAGCGACTTCACATCGGTCGGCGACATCTTCTCCGCCGAGATGAACCATGACCGCAAGAAGCCTTTCGACATCCGCACCGTCATGCGGTCCGTCGCCGACCAGGACCACGCCGTGCTGGAGCGCTGGGTGGGCATGGCCGATGCCGACACGGCCGTCGTTATGGACGCCCACCTAGGGGGATACCCGGTCTGCCTGCTGGGCATTGAGTCGCGGCCGATCCACCGCCGGGGCCGATTCCCGGCGGACGGCCCGGACCAGTGGACGGCCGGGACCCTGTTCCCGCAGTCGTCGAAGAAGACCGCCCGAGCGATCAACGCTGCCAGCGGCAACCGTCCGCTGGTCGTGCTGGCGAACCTGTCCGGGTTCGACGGCTCACCCGAGTCCTTGCGAAAGGCTCAGCTCGAGTACGGCGCCGAGATCGGCCGCGCCATCGTCAATTTCGACGGCCCGATCGTCTTCTGCGTGATCTCGCGCTACCACGGTGGCGCTTTCGTGGTCTTCTCCGGAGTGCTGAACGACAACATGGAGGTCATCGCCGTCGAGGGCTCCTTCGCCTCGGTCATCGGCGGTGCCCCCGCAGCCGCGGTCGTGTTCTCCCGCGACGTCGCCACCCGGACCGCCGAGGACCCGCGGGTCGTGGCTCTGGAGACTGCCTTGGCTGACTCCACGAGCGGTGATCGCTCCACTAGGCGTGCCGAGCTGGCAGATGAGCGTGTCATTGTCCGGTCGGAGAAGCTTGGCGAGGTGGCGGCCGAGTTCGAGCACATCCACAACATCCAGCGAGCCCTCGCGGTCGGTTCCGTCGACGCCATCATCCCCGCACGTGAGCTCCGGCCCTATCTCATCGGCGCAGTGGAGCGAGGAATCAGTCGGACCGCCTCCGGCCCCCCACCAACCCCGGCGCCCTGACTACCTATCGAGCCCGCTCGCCTGTCCTATGCAAAGGACGCATCATGCAACCGTTCGTCGTTAACCGTCAGGACCGGATCGTCTTCCCGTCGAACTTCATCCCCGAGCTCGACCTGTCCGTCATGCACAGCCTGGAGCAGGTCGACCGCGTGATCCGACGAGACTTCGAGGTCAAGGCGCCGACCGGTACGGACATCCTCGAACGCGTCGGTCGGGGCGACTACGCCAGTCGGTACGAGCTGCTTCGAGACCTCGCGCTGAACCTGTTCTGGACGAACCGGTTTGCGATGACGCTGTACGAAAAGCGGCCGACCCGCTGGTGTGACGTTCCCCGTACGCGTCCGGACGTGTTCTTGCCGATCCTGACTCCGTGGGAGAACGGTGATCGCAAGGTCGCCGCGGTCAGGGAGGCCTACGAAGCGCTTTCGCCGACCTGGGACGCGTCAGTGGAGGATGGCATCTTCAGGATCCTCTTCGACGTGTTTGGTCACCGCAAGCACCACGCCAGTGATCTGCCGACGATCAAGCCGACCGTGGCCGAGATCCTGTCCGACCCCACTAACCTCACTTTTCGACTCCGCAGCTATGACCCAGACTTTCCCGTCTACGACTTCACCGACATCGTCGACTGCGTCGAGGCTGTCCCCGAGCTCGAAGCTTTGAGCCGCTGGGCCATGGTGCTCCACAACCAGTACCCCTGGGACCGCTCGGTGGCCGAGCTCGTGGAGGTGGGTCTGCTGAAGGACGACGACTATGTCGTGGTCTTCCACCCGCGTGACCAGCAGGTGCGCCAATTTCTGCGGCGGCTCCGGGCAGGCGAGGTGCCGACTGTTCCCTCCCGGGCCCGCGACGCCATCGCGCCGATTCGCCCCTTCCACCCGGTGAACGTGCGGACGCAGTTCTCGGTCGCGCCACGCATCGAGGCACTCGCGGTAGTCCACGGCGACCGGATCTGCACTAACGAGGACCTCATCCGCAACGCCGCCTACAACTGGTCGCCGATGTCGGCGCAGGAGATCTTGGACAAGACTGGGATCGAGCAGCGTCGCTACACCTCGCACACCCTGGAGGAGATCGCACTTCAGGCCGCGCAGGCTGCGCTGGACCACGCTGGACGCGGCCCGCAGGATGTCGGCGCGGTGCTGGTGTGCACATGCACCAGCACACGGATGATCCCCTCAGTCGCGACGTGGCTGTCCGGTCAGCTGGGCATCTTTCAGACGCACGCATCCTGCGACATCGTCGCTGCCTGCGCGGGGCTGCCGTACGGGCTGGCTGAAGCGACGCGGATCTTGCAGGAGGTGCAGCGTCCGGTCCTCTTGGTCTGCGTGGAGAAGTTCTCCGACAAGATCGGCAACGTGCGGCCGTCTCGGATGATCTTCGGTGACGGTGCAGCCGCAATTGTCATCGGTGTGGCACCACAGGGTCACCCACCGGACATCGAGTACCTACAGACGTACGCGAGCGGTCCGGCCAGCCAGGTGAACTCGATCATCTGGCCCAACCCCGCCTTCGACAACAACATCACCGTCTACGGGCCGGAGGTTAAGGAGCTCGCGGGCCGATACCTCGTCCAAATGATCGACGAGATCAAGAACCTGCCTGACCCGGATGGTCAGGTGGACTCGCTCCTGGCCAGCATCGACCTCATCGTCCCGCACCAGGCCAACAAGACGATGGTCACCCAGCTCGCGTTGGAAGCCGGGCTTTCCGCCGCGGACCTGTACTTCAACATCGAGAAGGTCGGCAACGCGTCGTCAGCGAGTATTCCGCTGGCCATCCACGACGCCGTCCGCGACGGCATCATCACCGAGCCGGTGCGGATCTTCACCCCAGGTTTCGGTGCCGGCGCCGTGGCCGGCTACGCCGTTATGCGGATCGACCCTGCCGCTGTTGTGATAGCCGACCCATCGTCCTCCACAGGGGAAGCCGCGCCGACCGCAGTCACCCCAGTGCCAGCTGAGCCGTCCGCGCAGGACGTCATGCTCGCCTTTGGCTAGCCGCACGGGGTCAGGAGACCTCGGACAGCGCTTTCGCGATGATCGTGGTCTCGTCATCCAGCGAGGAAGGCTGATGGCACCCGAGGATGTCGACCTGATCGATCATCTCCAGGTGATCGCGGACGCCTTCCGCCGTGTTCTGCGGCAGCACCACGCCCACGGTCTCGGCGACGAAGATCCTCGCGACCCGCCCACCGGCAACGGAGTAGACGTGCCCGTTCACGGCACAGTCCTCGTGCGCCAGGTATGCGACGAGCGGGCTGACGGAGTCGGGGGAGACCTTGTCAGCGAGGTCACCCAGGATGCCATGTGTCATCTGGGTCGCGGCGATCGGCGCAATCGCGTTCGCGCAGACTCCGTGTCCCACACCCTCCAAAGCCAGCACCCGGGTGAGGCCGGCGAGCCCGGCCTTGGCAGCGCCGTAGTTGGCCTGCCCGAAGTTGCCGAAGAGCCCCGACGCCGAGCTCGTGCTCACGATCCGCCCGTAGCCCTGCTCCCGCATGAGACGGAAGGCCGGCTGAGTGACGTACAGCGCACCCTTGAGGTGGACGTCGATCACCGCGTCGATCATCGCGGAGTCCATCTTGTGGAATGCCTTGTCGCGAAGGATCCCAGCGTTGTTGACCAGAATGTCTACCCGGCCGAACGCGGTCAGTGCCGCGTCTACGATGGCCAGCCCGCCCTCGGGCGTGGACACGCTGTCCACGTTGACCGCGGCCTGGCCGCCGACGGCGATGATCTCGTCCACAACGCGCTGCGCGGCCGACGATAGCGTGCCGTCGGGGCCCGGCGACTGACCGATGTCGTTGACCAGGACCATCGCCCCCCGGCGCGCGAGCTCGAGCGCGTGGGCCCGGCCGAGGCCTCCGCCGGCGCCGGTGATGATGGCCACGCGTCCGTCGAAGCGCAGGTCAGACATGGTCTTGAGCCTCTCGTTTGGGGTTTGGGGCTGTTGAAGGTTGCCGTCGGCGCGGCGCTTTCGTGACGGCAGCAGTGGAGGTGCTGACGGCGGCAGGTCGACCGCGGGGGCCAGCTGGCGGGCGGACGAACGTGCTCAGCACGGCCAGTAGGGCCTGCTTCTGCAGGTCATCGAGTCGGGGGTCGTGCCGGATCGCCTCCTCGGTCCCGGGCGGCTGCTGCGTCTGTTCGCCGCCGCCCCCCGCGGCACGAAGGAGCAACGTGTCGGCGGACACCTGGAGTGCATCGGCCAGGGCACTGAGGACCGTCACTGAAGGCAGGGCCAAACCGTGCTCGATCTGGCTCAGGTAGGGATTGGAGATGCTGGCAAGCGCTGCGGCCTGCCTGAGGGTGAGCTGCGCGAGCTGGCGCTGGCTGCGGACGTACGCGCCGAACGACTCGTAGAGCTGGGCGCGAGGACGCTGGTCCACCGGACCGGTCACCTCCCCCTGGGTCAGCCCGAGCGGCATGAGACCGCTGCTAGACGCAGTCTTGCACGCGCTTACCGCGGCTGCGCCACGAACGCGCCGGTTAGCCGCCGGTGGTCAGCGGCAGAAAGGCACCGGTGTCGCTGAGGAAGGACTCAACGGCGGCGGCCAGCTTGTCCGCCTGGCCTACGCGCTGAAGGTCGTGTCCAGCGTGCAGCAGGACAAGGGCGGCGCCTGGAATCCGTCGGGCGAGCAGTCTTGAGTTGGCCGCAGGAGCCACCCTGTCCCGCGAGCCGCAGGCCACGAGTGTTGGGGCTGTAATCGCCCCAAGGAACGGGATGCTCGACCAGGTGGCGATGGCGAGGGCATGCCAGAAGGTTCCGATGAGGTGCGGGCGGGGCCATCGGCCCGAGCCTGACGAGGTTTGAGGGCTGCGTAGCGAGCTCGAGCTGCCTGGAACGGATCCGACGCCGCAGGTGGTGGCGGCCAGGACGAGGTGACCGACCCGAGAGGGCGCCTGGAAGGCGAGCTGCTGGGCTACCGCGCCGCCGTGGGAGAAGCCCAGGACGTCGGCGTGGTCCAGGCCGGCAGCGTCGAGCACTCCCTCGGCGATTCGCGCCAGCATCTGGATCGATAGCGGCAGGATAGGGGTGGGGCTACCGCCGACACCGGGGGCGTCGAAGCTCACCAGGGTGCGGCCGGGCAGTTCCTTGGCCAGGGGCGCCCAGCTCTCGAGGGGGCGGGTGACTCCGTTCAGCAGGAGCAGCGGCTCACCGTGGCCCTGTAGGTGAACGCGGACGTCCAGACCACTGATCCGCACCACCGAAGAACCGTCGTGGAGCCCGCCGGAGCTGCTCACGCCCGGGTACGGACGTAGCTGCCGGGCGCCGGCTCGAGCACCGGATGGTCCGTGCTTCCCAGTTGGCCGCGGGCCGCGACCTTGGGCCCGCCCTGCCCGGCGATCCACGCGGTCCAGTCCTGCCACCAGGTGCCGTCGTGGAGCTGCGCCTGGTCCTTCCACTCCTGGGGGTCAACCGGGTGGGCGTCGTTGGTCCAGTACTTCGGCTTGGGGCCGGGCGGGTTGACGATCCCGGCGATATGACCGGAAGTGCTCAGCACGAACCGGTTGTTGCCGCCGAGCAGATGAGTGGTCCTGTAGCCGGAGACCCAGGGGACGATGTGGTCATCGACCGCGGACAGCACGTAGGTGTCGACGGCGACCTTGCCCGGGTCGAGCTTGCTGCCGGCGATCTTGAACTCTCCGCGGGCGAACTCGTTGTTGAGATAGCACGACCTCAGGTACTCCGAGTGCATCCGGGCCGGCATGCGGGTGTTGTCCTTATTCCAGACCAGCAGATCGAAGGCAGGGGGCTTCTTGCCCATCAGCCAGTTGTTCACCACATACCCGAACACCAGGTCGTTCGCCCTCAGAGCGTCGAAGGTATGGGCCATCTTGTTCGAGTCGAGGTAGCCGTCCTTGGCCATCTTCTTCTCCAGGCCAGCGATGGTGGCTTCGTCAGTGAAGATGCCGAGGGCGCCGGGGGAGCTGAAGTCGGTGTGGGTGTTCAACAGCGTGGCGGACTTGATGGAGTCGTCCCCGATGGCAGCGTTGTGGGCCAGCGCGATCGCCGTCAATGTCCCCCCCAGACACACCGAGACGGTGTTCACCTGCGGCGCGCCGGTGATCTCGCGGACCACACGAACCGCATCCAAAGGCCCCTGACGCAGGTAGTCCTCGAAGCTGAGGTCGCGCATCCCCGCGTCTGGGTTGCGGTAGCTGATCGCGAAGCAGGTGTGGCCGTGCTGGACCGCCCATT
>Ga0075030_100001544_pt1 | contig 20754 bp, 17 predicted proteins | sample LitLauG_LLR_2012_FD_71393 | JGI IMG/M metagenome (GOLD analysis project Ga0075030, IMG submission 71393) | Freshwater sediment microbial communities from Pennsylvania, USA - Little Laurel Run_MetaG_LLR_2012 | ecosystem: Environmental > Aquatic > Freshwater > Creek > Sediment | place: USA...
ATCCGGCACCCCTCGGACGACCTGATGACGGAACTGTTGAACGCCGAGTTCCTCGACGACCAGGGCGCGACGCGGCGGCTGACGCGCGAAGAGATTCTGATCTTCGTCAACATACTTGCCAGTGCCGGCAACGAGACGACCAACCGGCTGATCGGATGGACGGGCAAGGTGCTCGCCGAACACCCCGATCAGCGCCGCCAGATCCATGAGAATCGCGCGCTCATTCCGCAGGCCATCGAGGAGATCCTCCGCTACGAGCCGCCTGGCCCGTTCATTGCGCGCTATGTGGCCCGAGACGTCGAGCTCTACGGGACGAAGGTGCCGGAAGGCAGCGCCATGATCTTCCTCGCAGCCTGCGCGAACCGCGACGAACAGAAGTTCGTCGCGGGCGAGCGCTTCGATATCCACCGCCCACGGGTCCCCCACCTCACCTTCGGGCATGGCTATCACGTCTGTCTTGGCAATGCGCTGGCGCGCGTCGAGGGCCGGGTCGCGCTCGACGAGGTGCTGACCCGGTTCCCGGAATGGGACGTCGACCTGGCGCAAGCCCACCTGTCATCGACCTCGACGGTGCGCGGCTGGGAAACCCTGCCGGCCTTCACGCCGCAGGCGCGCAGGCCGGCGACGGCGCCGCAGCACCGGCCGCTCAAGGATGCCGTAGCCGGGCAGCCGGCCTCGGCATCGGCGGCACCAGGCGAGGAGACCTGGAAACTCACGCTCCAGACACCCATGGGGCCCCAGGAGATGACCGCACTATTGGTCCGCCAGGGCGCATCGCTCACTGGCCGGATCGACAGCCCGATGGGCGGCGAGATCATCAGCAACGGGACCGTCGCCGGAGATAGACTGGCCTGGACGATGCAGGTGACCAGGCCGGCCAAGGTCAAACTCAGCTTTGACGTAAAGGTCGATGGCGGGCAGATGACCGGCAAGGTAAAGCTTGGGATGTTCGGCTCCGGGGACCTGACCGGCCAACGCGTGTCCGGAGGCTGATTCGATGGCGAAGATCACCTATATTGAATTCAAGGGCGACCGGCACGTCGTCGACCTGAAGCCCGGCCAGTCGGTCATGGAAGGTGCGGTGCAGAACGGCATTCCGGGCATCGACGCCGACTGCGGCGGCGCCTGCGCCTGCGCCACCTGCCATGTCTACGTGGATCCCGAGTGGCAGCAACGGACCGGGCCACCGAACGAGCTGGAGGCGGCCATGCTGGAATCCGCCGAGAACGTACTGCCCAACAGCCGTCTGTCCTGCCAGATCAAGGTGACCGATGACCTCAACGGCCTGATTGTCCGGATGCCCGCAAGCCAGCATTAGCCGGTCAGCCGGAAACGGCGCGGCCGGGCCATTGCAGCCGGCGAGGAGCACGCGCGAGCGCGTGATCGGCATGCCGCCGACCGACCGCCCGACCACCCGCCGGGTCGGGCGCCGGATCTCCTCATTCCAGCAGATTAGCGCGGATCGCGAGCAGCGCGCGATCGTCGATATCCAGCACGTCGCGCAGATAAGCCTCGATCGAACCGTGCCGCTCCTGCACCGCATCGAGGGCCGTTTCGATGTAGCGGGCATCGGCGTCGAGAATGGCATCCACGACTCCGGTCGGCGTCTGCGACAGCATGGAGACACCGTCCCGCCTGCGCATCAGCGCCTTGCGCAGATCGACCACTTCATTGGTCAGGACGAAGTCCTCAATGATCGTCTGGCGCTTCACGCCCAGCGCGCTCAACACCAGCGCCGCGGCCGTACCGGCCCGGTCCTTGCCCGCCGAGCAGTTGAAGACCAGCGGCACTTCGTTCGAACTGAGGTGCAGGAAGATGCGTCGATAGGACTGGGCCTGTTCGAACGGCAGTTCCCGAAAGCCGCTCAGCATGGCGGCGCGCGCCGCTTGCCCCGTGGCCAGATTGGCCGCCACCAGCCGGCGCAATTCGCCAAAACTGGTCGCATAATCCCGCGCGTAGTAGGCCAGTCCCGATGCGTCCTTCCAGGCGAAGGGTTCACGTTCGCGCTCCGGGGACGAACGCAGATCGCACACGGCGCGCACGCCGCGCGCCCGCAGCGTATCCCAGTCCGCTTGAGTCAGGCCGGCAAGACTGCCGGAACGGAAGATCATGCCCCACCTGATCCGCCGACCGTCGCCGGCTTCGTAACCGCCCAGGTCGCGAAAATTCCGGCCGCCCTGCAGCGGCACGACGCGCTGCCGGGTCGCTGGACTCACGATTGAATCCGCGTTCTCATGCGCTCATGCGGCTGCGCGGTTGAGCAATACCGGGACCGCCGAGTAGCCGCGCTGCTCGAGTCCGCCGTGAAGGACCGGCGCGGGCGCGCTCGGATCGAGTGTCATGTGCGGAAACCGGTCCATGAGCGCGTTGAGCGCAGCGACCATCTCCTGCTTGGCCACTTCCATGCCCAGGCAGCGATGCGGACCGAGGCCGAAGCCGATGTGCACCTGTCGCGGCCGGAACGGGTCGTAGACGTCCGGATTGTCCCAGCGCGCGGGGTCGCGATTGGCCGACCCGACGCAGACGTCCACCCGGGCACCCTTCGGAATGGTAACCCCCGCCAGCTGCACGTCCTCCATCAGGAGGCGCGGGAACGTGGGGTCAGTGGGCAGGAAGCGGGCTCCTTCGTCGATCGCCGGTTCAATCAGGGTGCGGTCGTCGCGGCAGGCTTCCCAATAGCGGTAATCCGACAGCAGGGCGAAAAGCGTGATGCCCAGCTGGCGCCAGGTCGTACCCCCGCCCGCCAGCATGATCAGCCGGCAATACCCGAACGCCTCGTCGTCCGTCAGCTTGCGCGTGCTGCCGTCCGCAAGCTGCAGATCGCCGTGCGCCAGTGCGCTGATCACGTCGTCACTCGGGTCCTGTCGCCGCCTGCTGATCAGTTCCTTCAGCATTCTGGACACTTCCGCCGCCGATTTCGCCACTTCCTCCGGCGGCAGCTGCCGGGATCCCACGGTGCTTCGGGTCAGGTGTTCGCGGAAGATCAGGGCGTCGTCGCCGCTCATGCCCATGCCCCGGGTCACGACGTGCACGGGCAGTCGCGCGCACAGTTCCATGTTGAGATCTACCCGGTCCCAGCCACTGAAACGCTCGACGAGCGTTTCGACGGCGCCGTCGATCCAGTTCCTGCGCCACAGGGTCACGGCCTGGGGCCGGATGAACTTCGGCTGCACCACCGCGCGATAGCGCTTGTGCTCGTCACCGGTCATCTGCAGTATCGAACGGCCGAACTGCCGGACACCCGGACTCTCCCGATAGACCTCCGAGGAAAACAGGAGGTTCTCGCGGAACGCCCGCTCGCAGAAATCGAAGGTCATCAGGCTGTAATGCTCGCGCGGGCGGTCGAAGGCCAGGTGGATTTCGGGCAGCTGCAGGAGCTGTCGCAGCGATCCCCTGTGTACCGGGCGTTGATTGCGAAGCGCATTCATGGCCGGCGTCAGATCGCCTTCGACGCGTCCCGTCGCCTGCAGCGCTTCCTGGGCAACATTGAAGAGCGACTGGTAGCGTGGATCATCACCGGTCAGTGCGTCTGCCATGGCCTTCTCCTTGCATTGATATCTAATGCGCCCTGCCCAAGACGGGTCGTCACCGCTGCGACCGCGTCGGCTCCGGCTCGACCTCAGGCGTTCATGCCGCCGTTGACGCTGATTACCTGGCCGGTGATCCGGCGGGCGCCGTCCCCGCACAGGAACAGGACCAGGGGCGCGATGTCTTCCGGCGTGGGCAGGCCTAGACCCGCCCTGCGACGCGCGCTGTCGACCCGCTCGGCGTTCTGCGTCGCAAGGCGCCGCGCGCTCTCGGTCCTGTCCACGAAGCCGGGCGACACGCAATGGACGCGAACCCCGTCCCGCGCGACTTCCGTGGCAAGGTTGCGCACGAAGCCCATGATCGCCGCCCGCGAGGCGCCGATCACCGCCTGGCGCGGCGCGGCGAAGCGGCCCGCATCGGAGGCGAAGGCGATCAGCGTTCCGCCCTGCCGCTGCAGCCTGGGCAGCGACGCTCTCGCCAGTCGCTGCAGGTGGCCCACGGACAAATCCAGCAGTGCGGCGTACCCCTCGGGATCGGTGGCCGCGAATTCGCCCGTCAGGGGCAGCTTCGGACCGGTCGCGACGCAGTCGACCACCGCGTCAATGCGGCCACGCCACGCGTCCACGTCGGCGACCAGGCGCTCCAGTGCACCGGCCTGCGCGATGTCGGCGGCAAAGCCTTTCACGACAGGCGCGGCGTCTCGCGTCGACTTGACGCGTTCAGCGGCGGCGGCGACCGTGGACAGGCTGCGTCCGTGCAGCGCCACGGCCCAGCCGGAGCCGGCCGCATGTTCGGCAATGGCGCTGCCGATGGAACCTGAACCGCCGGCCACCAGCATGACGGGCGGCGCGCTGGCCGTCATTTCCGCTTCGGAACACCGGCCGACAGGCCGGAATCGACGGGCAGATTCACGCCGGTGAGGCCGGAAGCGAGATCCGAGGCGAGGAACAGCGCCGCCTGCGCGCATTCCATCGGCGAGATGGCGCGCCCGGTGGGATGAATGGCGCCCATGGACGCCTGGATCTTCCCGGCCTGGGGTCCGTCCGGGTCCAGGCCGGCGAAATGGGTCAGCATGCCGGACGGGCAGACGGAATTGACGCGGATGCCCTGCGCAGCCACTTCCATCGCCAGAGAACGGGTCAGGCTCACGACCGCACCCTTGGAGGCCCCGTAGGCAACGCCTCCATAGCCGATCAGGCCCGCGACGGACGCGGTGTTGACGATGACGCCGCCGCCGCCCTGGGATTCGAACTGCCGGATGGCCGACTGGCATCCATGCGCCACACCGTTGAAATTGACCGCCATGACCCGGGCGATGTCCTCGTCCGTGGTGTCGGCCAGGGTCTTGAGGCCCTTGCCCGGCTGGACGGAAATGGTGAGGCCCGCATTGTTGTACATGATGTCGAGACGGCCGTAGGCGTCGACCGCCGCCTTGACCAGGCGCGCAACGGCGCCCGGGTCCGAGACATCGCACGCCATGGCGCGAGAGATACCGCCGTCGCGGGTAGCGATGGCGGCGGACTCCTCGGCGCTGGCCTGGTTGATATCCGCGGCCAGCACCTTGGCGCCGTGCTGCGCGAACAGCCGCGTTGCCGCCCGCCCGACGCCGGATCCGGCGCCGGTAATGATGGCGACCTTGCCCTCGAGTAGTCCCTGCATCCGTCGAGCCCCCCCCGGGTCGTAACGCTCAGCTTCCAGTCGGGCACCGCCGCGCGGCGGCATGGCCCATGCGATTATTCTAAATGATGAATTATTATTCTGTCCATTTGACGGCAGCGTCGGCCGGCCGTGCCGGGCGATCAGCGCCTCGCGGACGGCGGCACCATGGAGGCGGAGATCCGTTCGCAGGTCTTCACCACGCGCTTGCCGATGCGCTGTATTTCAGCGCCGGTGTATTTTTCCTGGAAACCCTGCAGCCCGATGACGAAGGCGACCTTGCCGTTGGCATCCGGAACCGGCGCGATCACAAAGCCAAGGTTGTAGATGGCCCTGGCCTTGATTTCGAAGGTCGCCACGAGCGGCATGCTCTCCGAGGTCAAGTCGGACAGCCACTTGCTCGAAGGCACTTCCTGTTCGGCCCCGACCCGGCGGACGCTGAACAGGAAGCCGTTGTCGCGTACGAACTCTATTCCTCTGTAGAACACGTCGACGAGTTCCTTGGAACAGGGCGGATCGAACTTGCCGATCCAGGCCTTCACCTCCGCGGCCGTCGACCCCATGAAGAACGGTGCTGCAAACTGCGGCAGGAGCGGCAGCCGCTTGCCCCGCGGCGTCGAGTAGCCCAGGTGTGAAACGGCGGCCGCGCGCTCGCGCACCACCACGTCGTGCTGTTCGCGAAATGCGGCCGAACAGACCGCATCGAATTCGTCCGCCAGCGCGCGCATTTCCGGTTTGGCCACCTGCAGCGGGGAGAAGTGCTCCTTGGCCACCTCGCCCACATAGAGCAGCGCCGGACCCAGCACATAGCTCTTGTCCGTGGTGCGATACAGGTATCCGGACTCCACCAGACCCGCCAGCACGCCGTGGCAGGTCGCGCGGCTCAGCTTCAGCGCCCGGATCAGGTCAGTGAGCGTGAAGGCCTGGCCGGGATGATCGGCGAAGAAATTGAGCACGGCGACGATGCGCAGAACACTCGGCGAAGATCGGGACATGTTGTTTTTCACTATTTGGAACTGGCACTCTACAAAGCCCGGGGGAGTCGCGTCAACGCTTGCGCAAGCGCTGCCGCTGAAGCTCGGTTCCCATTAGCGAAACACTTTTCGCCATGCTAGAGTTCAAATATCACCGCGCACACCGCGACAGTATCAACGGTGCGAGCCGGCGGCGGAGAGCAAACAGCTTATGGCGCGATACCTGCTCCTGGCGCTCAACGGCCCGACGAACGGCGACGGGCACGAAGACGCTCTGAACCGCTGGTATGAGGAAGTGCACCTTCCCGCGTTCAAGAAGATCAGCGGCATCAGGTCCGCCCGGCGCTACAAGGTGATGCAGGGCCGGGTTCCGGGGCTGGCCGAAATCTGGCCTTACGTCGCCGCTTATGAAATAGAGACCGATGACCTCGCTGCCGTGTCTGCGCAACTCGCGCAGTCCATGCAGGAGTTTCATCCCGCCCTTGATCGCACGAAGTCGGCGTTCATCCGGGCCATACAGATCGCCGGAGACGATTACGAGCCTTAGCCCGTTGCGCGCTCTGCGACTCTGACCAGCAGCTTGCCCACATGCGGATTGCCGCGAAACACGCCGGCGAATGCGGCCGGCGCGGCGGCCAGTCCATCCACCACGGCCTCGACACAGCGCAATCTGCCGTCCTGAACCCACGCGGTCAGCTGGCGCAGGGCTTCCGGACTGCCGAGCAGCATGCCGGCAAATCCACGCACCTCCAGGCCTTTGGACATGATCATGCGCATGAAGCCCGGCAGGCGGTCCGGTCCGGGTCCTTCCATGCCGATGCCGTAATAGGAGATGTAGCCCGCGACCGGCATCCGAGCGCCGTATTTCATCAGCGGCATGACGGTCCGCGTGACCATCCCGCCGACGCTCTCGACATAGACGTGGACGCCGTCCGGGCAGGCCTCTGCCAGCCTCTGCGGAAAATCGGCCGCCTTGTAGTCCACGCAGGCATCGAAGCCCAGCTTCTTCACGGCGGCACATTTCTCCGGGCCGCCGGCGATGCCGACCACGCGCGCGCCGAGGATCCTGCCGATCTGTCCGGCCGTGGAACCGACGGCGCCGGCCGCTGCGGAAACCACCACGGTTTCGCCCGCCTGCGCCCGTCCCACGGTGATGATGGCGGCGTAGGCGGTCTGCCCCGGCATGCCCAGCACACCGAGCGCCGTCGATACGGGTGCGATGGTCGGATCGACCTTGCGCAACGGCAGCCGCTTCGGGTTCACGGCCGCGTATTCGCGCCAGCCCGTGCGCCCCTCCACGATATCGCCGACGGCGAAATCCGGACTGTTCGACGCGGTCACTTCGGACACGGTCGGGCCATACACGACGTCGCCGGCCTCCACCCTGGCCACACCGGTCAGCAGTTTCTCGTCGAGCGCAAAGCGGATCAGGGGATCGAGCGCGAGCCACAGCGTGCGCAGCAGCACCTCGCCCTCGCCGGCCCGCGGGATCGGCACCGTCTGGAGTTCAAAATCGCCGGCCGCCGGATCACCGACGGGATGCGAGCGGAGCACCACCTGTTGCATCGGGTTCATGGCACGAAGCTGCCGCGATGCATCGCCACCTGCGCGCCGCCGGTCACGGTCAACCACCCATGTTCAGCACGCTGAGTTCCTGGTAGAGGCGCAGCCCCTCGATCCCGCGTTCGCGGCCGATGCCGCTCATGCGCCGGCCGCCGGCGGATGCATAGGCGCTGGCGATCGGCGCGTTGATCTGGACCGTGCCGCTGCGGATACCGAGACCGACCTTGAGCGCCGCCTGCCGATCCTGGCCATAGACGTAGCCGGACAGTCCGAACCTGGAATCGTTCGCCATGGCCACGGCATGTTCGAGGTCACGATAGCCCAGCACGCAGACGACCGGTCCAAAGATTTCCTCCTGGGCCGCCGGGTTGGAATTGTCCGGTACATCGAGGATGGTCGGCTGGAAGTAGAACCCCCTGTCGAGCTGCGGTGGACGCCTGCCGCCCGCCACCACTCTGCCGCCATGCTCGATCGCAGCCGCGACGAAATGCTCGCAGCGGGCGCGCTGGGCGGCGCTGATGACGGGTCCGATCTGCGTGTCGGGATCACTGGCGTGGCCCTGGCGAATCTTCGCCACGGCCGCCGCCATGGCTTCAAGCACCTTCGGCTTGCTCTGCTCCGGCACCATGATGCGCGTGCCGAGTGCGCACCCCTGCCCGGCATGGGCTACGCAGACGGTGACGGCACCCATCGTCGCCTTGTCGACGGCATCGGGCAGGTAGATGGCCGCCGACTTGCCACCCAGTTCGAGCTGGATGCGTTTCATGGTCGGGGCGGCCTGGGCCATGATCTGGGCGCCAACCGGACTCGAGCCCGTGAACGCCACCATGTCGACGGCGGGATCGGTGGACAGGAGCTTGCCGCCCTCGAGGCCGCCCTCGATCACCACATTGAGCACGCCCGGGGGCAGACCGACCTCATCGGCCGCTTCACCGAACACCAATGCGGACAGCGGTGTCAGCTGGTTGGGCCGCAGGACCACGGTATTGCCGGCGATCAGTGCCGGAATCGCCTTCCATAACTCCGTGTAGAAAGGCACGTTCGAGGCACCGAAGCCGGCGACGACGCCGATCGGCGCATAGCGCCGCAGACTCTGCACCACCTGCCCCATCGGGTTGACGCGCTCGTGCAGCGGCAGCGGATTTTCCTCGAATTCGGGCAGCTTCAGGAACAGATCGATGATCTCGTTGAGCTGGCGCAGCGGCGTGCGCACCTGCGCCATCATGGTCCCGGAGGAGCGCGGACAACCGGCCTCCGACACCGCCAGTTCGATCAGCCTGTCGGTGCGCTTGGCAAGCGCCTGGCCGAGGCGCTGCAGGCACTCCGCGCGCTCCCGGACCGGCAGCGCACTCCAGCGGCCGGCGTCAAAGGCGCGCCGCGCCGCAGCGATGGCACCGGCAACCTGGGCAAGGGAACAACCCCGCACCGTGGCGACGACGGACTCGTCCGATGGATTGTCGACGTCGAAGGCCTTGCCTTCTCCGGAGACGAAAGCGCCGTCGATGTACCCGGAATGATCCACGGCCTGCTCCCCAGAAATTCGTAACTGCGAATTTTTATTCTCAAATCATCTTAGCGAACGCCGCCATGAGCGTCAATCGAACCGGGATCACCGGTATCGGACGTTCCCGCTTCCGGACGATCGCGCTACTGCACGACCGAGCGCGCGCGCAGCGCCGCGATTTCGGCGGGCGAATAACCCAGCTCGGCCAGCAGCGCTGCGGTCTGCTCGCCCAAGTCGGGCGACGGCGCGGCGTCCGCCAATGCCGTGCAGCCGTCAAAGGCCGTCGGCCCTGCCACCACCCGGATTTTCTGCCCTCCCACGGTCATGGGGATGAACATCCCGTTGGCGTGCACCTGTGGGTCGCTGATGACATCGTCGATCGAGCGTATCAGCTCCCAGGGCGCATCCCAGGCAGCGAAGGCGGGCGCCCAGTCCGCCCAATCCTTCGCGCCGATCACCTTCTGGATGAGATCGATGAGTTCGTCGGCATGCTGCGTGCGGGCCTCGTTGTCGACGAAACGCGGATCACCCGCCAGCGCCTCCAGTCCCAGCAGCCGGCACAGCGGCACCCAGTGCGGGCGCGGGTCCAGCAGCATGAGCTGGATGATCCGCCCGTCGCGGGTCGTGTAGGCGTACTTCAGCGGCGGACGCGTGGCCTGGACGCCGTGCACCTTATACCCGGGCTTCTGCGAATAGGTCACGTCGCCGGACAGCACCCAGACCGCCGTCGCGAGCAGCGAAGTCTCCACGACCGAGGGCTCGCCGGTCGCCGCTCGCTTGAACAGGGCGCTGGCTATCCCGTAGGCGAGCGACAGCGAAGAGGTGTGGTCGCCCAGCGACGGCCGGGGGGACGTCGGCTGCTGTCCCGGGCGGGTCAACGCATAGCACATGCCGCCCCGTGCCCAGAAGGCAGACGAGTCGAAACCGGGCTTGTCGGCCTCACCGCCCTTGAAACCGTAGCCGTTGCCGCGTGCGTAGATGATCCTGGGATTGCGCGCGCGCAGATCGTCGACGTCGAGCCGCAGCGCCCGGATCGCCTTCGGTCGCAGACTGGTGAGGAACACGTCCGCGGTTTCGACCAGGCGCAGCAGCGCCTCGCGGCCCTCCTCGGACTTCAGGTCGAGGGCCAGGCTCTTCTTGTTGCGGTTGTTCTGCTCCATGGCGAGATTCACGCCGTCGATCTCGCGTCCGTCGCCGATCTTCAGCGTGCGGTAGGGATCCCCGAGGCCCGGCGGCTCGATCTTGATGACCTCCGCACCCTGGTCGGCCAGCATGACGCTGGCGCCCGGCACGAATACATACTGCGCAAGTTCAACGATGCGCACGCCATCGAACACGTTCGCCATGTCCTGCTCCCCCGAGTCGCCGTGATATTCAATGTCATCGCGGCTGGAGGCGGTCAGGCCGCTCCAGGCCGGAACCAGCCCTACGGCACCGAATACAGCTGCCGCGCCCGCTCGCAGACGATCTGGCGGATGTCCGCCTCGGGAATGCCTGCGCAGTCGCGAGCGATGATCTCGTGCGAGCGCGGGAAGCTGGTTTCCGAATGCGGATAATCCGAGGACCACATGATGTTGCGTCCGCCCGGCTCGTTGCGGTTCAGGATACCGAGGCGATCGTTGATGAAGGAGCCGTAGACGTTCCGGTCCATGTAGTAGCTCGGCTTCTCGGTCAGCGGACTTTCCGTCCAGTAACGCTGCTTTTCCCAGGTACGGTCCATGTACTCGGCCATCCACGACATCCAGCCCACGCCGCTTTCCACGATCGCCCAGCGCAGCCTGGGGAAGCGCTGGAAAATGCCGCTGTAGATCGCAATGGCCACCGGCTCGGCCATTGCCAGCTTGCTCATCACCATGTCGGGCAGGATGTGTTTCTTCTCACCGAAGCGGGGAATGCGCCCGCCGAGGTGCATCGTGACCGTCATGTCCAGCTCGCAGATCTCGGCCCACAGGCGGTCGAAGGCGGGCTCCGCATAGGAGCGCTCCCCGGCCGGGTTGCCGGTCAGCGCAGCGCCCTGCCCGGCGGCGATTGCCTTGACGCGTGCGGACGAGGTGATGCCGTCGGCGGACTGCGGAAAGGCCGGGATGTTGATCGTGCGCAGGCCGAGCTTCGCCGCCCTGCGCAGGTGATCGATGGTCTCATCGATATCGCGCATCGGCACGTAGGCCACCCCGGCGAGACGCTTGCGGTCGATCGAGCAGAAATCCGCCAGCCACCGGTTGTAACCCTCGAAACTGGCGATGTAGAGCTCCAGGTTGGTGGTTCCCAGGGGGCCGCCGCCGAACAGCACGGCGGCGTCGATGCCGTCGGTGTCCATGTCGCCGAGCCTCGTTTCGGGCAGCCACGCGGCGCGCATCTGCGAGCGCTTGCCGGTCATCTTGAAATCCTTGCCCGTGCGCCCGGCCTGATTGTTGATCATCTTCATCGGCCGGCGTTCGCCTTCGAAGCAGATCCAGTCGTGCTCCTCGCCCTCCTCGATATAGGGGGCGAGAGGTCTCAGGTGCGCCGGCAGGTACTCCTTCCACATCTCATAGGGCGGATCGAGGTGGGCGTCGGCGTCGACGATACGCCGCTTCGGCTGGCCCGTGGCCGGCTCGTCGGACTGCCTTTTATCAGCTGTCACCGTCTGCTCCTGCTGCCGCCAGCGCACATGTTGTTCTATATATCGAACTTTATTTCATAATATTTTTACGCGGGGTGCGGCATGTTGTCAAACTCCGAGGCCCGACACGGTAGACTCGCCGGGTCCCGATCCATCACTGAAGGACGAATGGTGGCCCCACTTGAAGTACCTCGCACGCTGGCGCAGGCCCTGGATCCGGCCTGGCTCACGCGGGCGCTCGTACCGGTGACGGGCGGCGCGCCCGTCACCGCGGTCGACACCGTCGAGGTGATCCGTACGGTAGCCACGAAGGTCCGGTTCACCGCGGCGTTCGATGGTGCTCGGGGCGGGCGCGAAGCCTTCTGCCTCAAGGGCTTTCTCGACGTCGATGCGGAGATGGCCCGGGGGGGCGCGGTCACCGTCCTGGAGGCCGACTTCTATGCCAGACTTGCTCCGGCACTCTCGGTACGCGTTCCCGCCTGCGCTGCGACCGTCATCGACCGGGAGGCACAGGCCGGCGTCGTCATCATGCGCGACGTGATCGACCAGGGCGGGCACTTCTGTTCGGCACTGGAAGCCTTCAGTGTCGACGAGGCGGCGCAGAGCCTCGAACAGCTCGCCCGGCTGCACGCGAGCGGCGTACCGCTCGCCGATATGCCGTGGATACGCCGCCGGATCGCCGACCTCGCCCGTGCTCAATATGTGCCGCAGGCGATGCTGCAGCAGATGCTCGACGGTCCGCGCGGCCAGGGACTGCCGGAGCGGACGCGGAACGCCGCGGTGCTGATCCAGGCCATGCAGTCGCTCGCCGCGCGCGACGAGACGGTTCCGCAGGTACTGGTTCACGGCGACGCCCACGCGGGCAACATCTTCCGCACGGCGCTGGGGCCGGGGCTGATCGACTGGCAGCTGCTGCAGCGCGGCGGCTGGGCGCTCGACGTCCCGTACCACATCGCCGCGGTACTGCCCGTGGAACTGGCCGAAAAGGAAGAGCGGGTGCTGCTCGCCCGGTATCTCGACGACGTGCGGCGCCTCGGCGGCGAGCCGCCCGGTCCGGAGGCGGCCTGGGCGCAATACCGGGCATCCGTGGTTTACGGCTATTACCTCTGGTCCATCACCCGGCGCGTCGACCCGGCGATCATCAATGTTTTCGTCGGCAGGCTCGGCGCAGCGGTCACGCGACACGACAGCTTTCGACAGCTGGGGCTGTAGCGGTCCGCGCGTCAGCCCACGTCAGTGGCCGAAGTGGTAGCGAAGCCGCAGGCCGTACATGCGCGGCTGACCCAGCTGTGCCGTCTCCATGCCTACCGCAACCCCGATTCCGGAAATGAACGTGTAGTACTGCTTGTTCGTCAGGTTGCTCGCGAACAGCATCAGGTCGATCGGCCGACCGGCGATGGAATTCCAGTCGATATTCACGTTGAGCAGATCCGTGGCCGCCACGGTCCCCAGCGCCTGGATGGCCGGATAGGGAGAATTGCGGTCCCCGTAATTCACGACCATGGGGTCCGTATGCGTGAAGGTCGCGCCGGCGGAAACCTTCCCGACATTGTCCCCGAGCGGCAGCGTGTAGGTGCCGGTGATCGTGTACTTGTTCTTCGGCGACAGGGGTAGCGGGTCGCCGACACGATAGGCGCCGTCGATGACATAGATGCCGCCCTGCGGCGTCGGAAAGCTCTGAATCTCCTGGATGCTGGTATCGAGATAGGTGTAGGCGGCGTCGAGCCGGAATCCCTGAAACGGCGTGATCGAGGCCTCCACTTCCAGGCCGTAGATCCGCGATTTGCCCGCATTGATCGGGGCCGCGGTGGGACTCGCCGGCGATCCGGGCGCCGCGTCGAAACCGAGCTGCAGCTGCTGATTGCTGAAGTCGTTGTAGAAGGCGGCGACATTGAAGGTCCCGCGCACCACGCTGGCAAAGCTCGTCTTCAGTCCCAGCTCGTACGAGTCCACCTTCTCGGGTTGCACGTAGGTGTAGGGCGCGGTGACGTTCGGCGCGATCGTGCCGGCACGGTAGCCGCGCGCATATTTGGCATAGCCCAGGATGTTCTGGGTGGGCGTGTAATCGAGGTCAACCATCCAGGTCGGCGCATTGGTGCCCAGCGAATAATGCGATCGGCAGCCGTTTGCGATGGTGAGGAAATTGGTACAGATGGCCAGCGGCACCGTCGGCAGCGCAAAGGGCGCGGGGGAAAGGAAGATGTAGGTGCGCTGCAGGTTGTCGTTGCTCTCCTCATCGGTGGTATAGCGCAGGCCGCCGGTCAGCTTGAACAGGTCGTTCAGCTTGTACGTGGACTGTGCATACACGCCGAAGTCCCGATAGGAGGTCTGACCGGTCGTGAGGTTCACGGCGCCGGCAGGCGTCGCCGGTCCGCCGGCCAGCACCCCGAGGTATTGCAGGATGTCGGTGCACTGCAGGGCCGAGGAGTTCGTACAGGGAATGAGCACCGGCGACTGCGAGCCCACGTCGCCGATGGGCCGGCTGGCATCGATATAGGCGCCCGACTGCCAGGTCAGGCGGTCGTCGCTGCTGCGCCCCTGGAGCCGGAACTCCTCGGTAATCGTCGACTCATGCGAGGTCGGGTCGCCGGGAGCCGGCGTAGTGTTGGCGAAGCCGAATTCGAAGCTGGGCAGACCCAATGGGGCGATGGCCGGGGAATGGAACACCGTGCCGAACAGGGCGGTATTCAGCGTGTCCTCCAGCTGCGCATAGCTGGCGATGTTCTTGACCGTAAAGGTATCACTGGCATTCCAGGTCGTGGTGTTGATGACCTGGAACTGCCGCACGCTGGATTTGGGGGCGGCCTTGTCCTGCTCGATGTCGTAAAAGCCGGTGCCCTGGGTGGCCAGCTGGCCCAGAGCAAACAGCCCAAGGCCGGCGGGCGTCCCCGCGATCAGCTTCTGCACATCGCCATGGGTATCCGAATCGTTGAAGGATGCAATCGTGTAGTTCTCGAGATCCGGCGTCAGATCCGCCACGACGCTGAGACGCACCGCGGTATAGTTCACGTCGCTGAAGTCGCTCGGGCCAATGCCGCTGGTATTGATGACGAAGCCATTGCGGGCCATGTGATCGACGCCGAGCCGGACCCGCAGCGTGTCGCTGAGCGGCATGTTCACGACCGCCTGGATTCCGTTCATGTCGAAGTTGCCCACCGAACCTTCCACATAGCCCTCGAACCGGTCGGTCGGCTTCTGCGGTACGAGCAGCACGTCGCCGCCCGTGGTATTGCGGCCGAACAGCGTGCCCTGCGGGCCTTTCAGCACCTGCACGTTCTGGAGATCGAAGAAACTTCCGGGACCGGCGCCATCGCCGCTGGGCAGGCCATTGGAGGCGCCGCGCGGCGCAATGACATCCCCAAAGTAGGTGCCCACGGCCGGCGCCGTGCCGATGTCCTGCGAAAATCCGCGCAGCGCAAATACGGTATTCTCGGATCCGAAGTTGGTGTTCGTGGACATCGACGGGGTATAGGCCGCCAGATCCTGAGCGTTGACGACATTCCGATCGGTCAGCTGCTGCTGGTTGTATACGGAGATGGAGATCGGAACGTCCTGCAGCCGCTCCTCCACGCGCCGTGCCGTCACGATGATCTCGGACATATCCACGTCGCCGCTTTTCGTCGCGGACGGGCTGGCCGACCCCGGCGGGGTCGCCGGAGGCGCCTGGGCAAATCCGGGCGCAGCCTGCAGCAGACAGCAGGCGCTCGTCACGCCCAGTATCGTCTTGAACACTGATCCGTTCATTCAAGTCCCCCTTGGAATCATGGTCCGGGCGATTTGCAGCGACGGGCCCGGCCGCCATGCCGCCGATTTCTGCGCTCGCGCCCTGGCGCGATTGCAGATCCGCGCATCAGGCATATTCCAGTACGAGCCCCCGATAATTCACTATTGAGAACTTTCGTTCTCTTGTGCGTCATTCATAGCGCACTTCCGCTTGCGTCGTCAATGGTCGGCGCAGCACCACGCGCCGACCCCCTCCCCCCGCGAGGGACAAACCGCCGACCGCTAGGACACCTTCAGGCGTCTCGCCACCCAGGCCTCATCGGGAGGCGGCAGGCCTTTGAGATGAGCAGTGCGGATCCCGAGGCAGGAGATCTTGAGCCGCGTGAAATCCTCGTACCATTCGATGTCGGCCGCGGAAATTCCGGTCAGTTCGCTCCAGAGCGCAATGGTCTGCTCGCGCGTTCCCATGCCTTCCAGGTGGGGGCGGCCGGCGACGGCGCCGTGCATCATCTCCGCGAGCACCAGCCACCAGGCCAGGTCATGCAGGGCACCGCCGAGCGACGGTTGCTCCCAGTCCATGACCGCAACGACCTCGAAGTTGTCGTCGAACATGAGATTGCCGAGTCGCGCATCGCCCCATACGAGGCCCGGCGGCTGATGGGTCGGCCAGCGCTCCCTGAGCCGCTCGAGGGCCACCGCAAGCACCGGCCAGGGACGCTCGCGGCTGACCCAGGATGCAAAGCGGACGTACTTGTCCCACTCCTGCGCAAGCCCGTCGCGCGCACCCTGCGGACCGCTGAGGAAACCGACGGATGACAGGGGCACGCTCTGGATCGCCGCAAGTTGGCGCACCCCGTTTTCCCACAGCCTGGCGCGTTCCGCCGGTTTTGCTTCGGCGACCCACCCCACCTGAGCGTAGGGAGGAACGCTGACCGCCACGCGACCGCGCCGCTTCTCCATGACAAAGAAAGGTGCGCCCAGGACCGAGCTGCTCTCCTCGTACCAGAGGGGGCGGGCCACCCGCACCCGACCATGCTCGTGCAGCACCTGCATCAGCCGGTACTGTTGTTCGAACAGATCATCCGGAAACACCGTGTGTCCGGTGGGCTTGATGCGCACGACCAGGCCCTGCGCGTGCTGCCGCCCAGCCGTGGACCAGGTCGCGTCGAACAGGATCGTTTCATGCGATTGCCCGGCGCCAAACGGATAGGCGAGGTTCCCGATGCGGATGTCCTCCGCGCGCTCGAGGCGCCCGCGCAGCCAGTCGCCGAGCGCGATGGCCAGCGTAGGCAGGTCCCGGACCCTGGGCGCAACAATCACATTCTGCATTGCACGCACCGCTGCTGCCATGGCGGCTCGCAGCTTGACACAGGCGTTGGCAGTAGTCGATATTCCGACGGATCATTCTCCATTCCGAATTACAACCCGGCCATGCTGCGTTCTCCCGGGAATTTGATGGCTGCCTGAGGCGCGGACCGAGACCTCCCGCGGCGCACGCCATGTCCTGACACCAGTACGGCCCTGCCTCGCACGTCCGGGGGAAGCCCATGAGTGAAGTTCTTGTTGCCGACGATCCGCTCTATGAGGAGCTCTATGACGTGCGCCACGAGGCGCAGCAGATGGGTAATCTCGTCGAGCGTGACATGAACCCCGCGATGGGCCGGCTGCGCGACCGCGCGCCGGTGCAGAAGGGATACCTGCGGGAACTGCTGGGGCTGCCCGCGCACCAGCGCCACGTCATGGCCATCGGCCGCGAGGGCTACACCTGTTTCACCTTCCGGGCCTGCAACACGGCGTTCCGCGACCCGGTACGGTTCTCGTCCCGCATCTGCCACCATCCTTCCGAGAGCGGTGAGCAGCGGCTCGGCATTCTGGAAATGGACGAACCGCAGCACCGCGCTTATCGCAACACCCTGCAGCCGATGTTCCTGAAGCCGCGTACGCTGACGTGGTGGCGGGAGCGCTGGATCAACAGCATCGTCGGCGCGCTCGTGGAAAATCTGCGCGCGCGCGACCGGGCGGAGCTGAATCTGCAGTTGTGCGCACGCGTCCCCGTACACACCATCACGCGCGCCATCGGCATGGAGGGTAACGATGCCCTCGTCTTCCGCGCCGCGATCACCAGAAGCGGCGCCGTCGGTCGCCTGCCGCCCGAGGAACTCCGCGCGGCTGCGCAAACGGTTGCGCGCATGCTGCTCGAACTGATTGCCCGGCGGCGGGCCGAACCGGGCGACGACGTCATCACGGGTCTCGTGCAGGCCGAGCTCGCGCTTCCCGACGGCACCCGACGCCCGCTCACCGACCATGAGATTCTCACGCATGCCCGGCTGGTGATGCTTGCCGGGGGCGGCACTTCCTGGCGGCAGTTCGGCATCACGCTGTGGGCGCTGCTCACTCACCGCGATCAGCTCGCGGCGGTACGGGCCGACCGCACCCTGGTGGACAGCGCGATCGAGGAATCCCTGCGCTGGAACCCGACCGATCCGGTGTTCAGCCGGCTGGTCGCGCAGGACGCCGAACTTGAAGGCATTCCGCTGCCGGCCGGCGCTGTACTGGAGATCTGCCTTGGCGCGGCGAACCGAGATCCATCGCGCTGGGACAACCCGGATGCCTATGATCTGCATCGGCCGCGGCAGGCGCATCTCGGCTTCGGCGTCGGCACTCACTTGTGCCTGGGCAGGGACGTGGGCCGCAGCGAGATCAGCGTCGGCCTCAACGCCCTGCTTGACGCCTTCCCTGATCTTCGTCTCGATCCGGATGCCCCCGCGCCGTACCTGACCGGCGGCCTGGAGCAGCGGGGCATGTCGGCGATTCCGGTTCTTCTTCATCGATAGCTGGAGGCATTGCCATGACAGTCGTACAGGGACCTTCAAACCCGGAAAGGACGGTCCGGGTCGTGCGCGGCCAGCGGCATAAATTCATGCTGATCCCGATCATGGAGCACCACGCGGAATTCTTCGCAGCCGGTCCCGTCACCTTCGCCGTCGAAGGGCGGGTGCTGGGCGACGCGCACGGCAAGGTCGGCGAGCGTGGCGCGAGCATTCATGTGCTGAGCGCCGACCGGAAGGAGGAATACGCACGCTTCGACTGCTTCGAGCGTACGCCACATTACCATTACATCCTCAACGCCCAGCAGCACAACATCGTCTGGGGCTACGATACCGAGGTCAACGGCCCGATGTTGCCCTGGGCGCTGGCTGCGATCCGCGAGCGGCTGCCGTCCATCCTGCGTCAGGCGGGAGCCACCCAGCTGGCCGATCGGGTGGAGCGGCAGGGCTGGGACCGGTCCGTCCTCGACCAGGTCGAGCAGGCGATGATTGCCGCACATGCGCGCACCATCCCGGGCACGGACATGATTGCGGAGGGTCGGGACTGGTACGCGCGCTGGAAGGCACTCCACCCCCAATTCAATACGGTCGATGACTGAATGATCCGCCGCGAACAACGCCATGTTCATGCCTGCCGTTGCCGCAGCCGGCACGGCCATCCACGGAGAGGACGATGCCTCTGAACGATTACCAATCGCGCTATCAGACCATCCGCTTCGAGCGGAGCCATGGCGTTCTGGAGCTCACCATCCATACCCGCGGCGGCGAAGCCCTGTGGGGCACTTCGGAGCACAGCCTCCACAATGAGCTCGGGCTCGCCTTTGCCGAAATCGCGCGCGATCCGGACAACAAGATCGTCCTGCTGACCGGCACCGGCAACTCCTTTATCGCGGCGATGGACCGCCAGGAACGCGCGCCGGAGCCGACCATGGCGGCGATGTGGGCACGCATTTACGACGAAGGCGTGGCCCTTCTGGAAAACCTGCTGGCGATCCCGGTGCCGGTCATTGCTGCCGTGAACGGTGCTGCGCTGATTCACGCCGAGATCGCGGCACTGAGCGATATCGTGCTTGCGGCCGATCATGCCGAATTCGCCGATCTGGCGCATGTCCCGGGCGGCGCGGTGCCGGGGGATGGCGTGCAGACCGTGTGGCCGATGCTGCTCGGACCCAACCGGGGTCGCTACTTCCTGCTGACCGGCGAGCGCATCAGCGCGCGCGAAGCGCAGCGCCTGGGTGTCGTGGGCGAGGTACTGCCGGCCGCAGACCTCATGCCCCGCGCGCGCGCGCTCGCGCATCAGCTCGCCGCCCTGCCCACGCGGACTCTGCGCCACACGCGGATGGTGCTGGTACGGCATCTGCGCCAGCGCCTGCGCGACGAACTGGGCCTCGGCCTGGCCGTCGAAGCCCTGGCGATGCTCTGAGGGTGAAATGAACGCAGTCCGGGAGCGCAATGCTTCCGACCCTGCGTCCCGCCCTGCACCCTGAACGGGCACCCACCGGTCCGTTCAGGAGCGCTGAACCGTGGGCGCCGGCGCCGCCAATTCCATGTCTGGAAGCCCGTTGACTCCCCGAACGGAGTGCATGTACGCTCAATCGGCAAGTCCGCTCGACTCGAATCGGGACGGACCGAAGAAAATGATGATTTGAGGCGTGCTGAGGGGGTAGCAAATGGCGACACGATTTGTGGCCTTGTCAGTGAACGGCTGTTCGACCGGTCTGACGACGCGGTGGTGCCGGTAGCCGGGACCAGGCAACGGCGCTACGCATTTTCAAGGCCTGCGCATGCCTGAAACGAAGGGGAGCCCCCGTGAAGACCATGCATCGGCGCGCGAAGGGCAGTATCGGCGCGAATGGCAGAATCGGGATTAGGCATCCGCTGACAGAACGTCAATTACAGACAATTCAAGGGGGGGTGAGACATGACGACGACACTACGCAAGACGGCACTCGTTGCTGCGATGGCGCTCAATCTGGGCTGGGTGGCTCCGGGCTACGCAGCGGACGCATCCGGGGGTCTCGAGGAAGTCGTCGTTACCGCGCGGCGCGTCGAGGAGCGCCTGCAGGACGTGCCGATCTCGATTACGGTGCTGAGCGAGGAGGACATCACCAAGCGTAATATCTATAACGCCGGTGATCTGGGCACCTATGTGCCTTCGTTGGCGTCCAACGCCAACTTCGGCCCGGAGAAGAGCAGCTTCGCGATCCGCGGCTTCACCCAGGAAGGCAAGACCTCGCCCTCGGTCGCGGTCTATTTCGCCGACGTGGTCGCGCCGCGGGCGAACGGCGGCACGACATCGGGCAATGGCGCGGGCCCCGGCAGCCTGTTCGACCTGCAGAATATCCAGGTACTCAAGGGTCCGCAGGGCACCCTGTT
>Ga0075030_100001546_pt1 | contig 20709 bp, 15 predicted proteins | sample LitLauG_LLR_2012_FD_71393 | JGI IMG/M metagenome (GOLD analysis project Ga0075030, IMG submission 71393) | Freshwater sediment microbial communities from Pennsylvania, USA - Little Laurel Run_MetaG_LLR_2012 | ecosystem: Environmental > Aquatic > Freshwater > Creek > Sediment | place: USA...
ATGGTCAATCCAGACGGAAGTATCCGCGAGAATCAATTTTGTCTCGGCCTGCGGCGTGGAATCTTCTTCAATCCGGGCATCGTGCCTCCGAGAGAGGCCAACCGGCGGGCACTTTCCCGCTCGATCAGCGCTTTGAGAGCTTCCCGAAGCAGTGCCGTTTTTTCCGCAACGCCGGTGTACTCCTGGGCGATGCGGACGAGATCATCATCAAGCGCAACGGTTGTTCGCATAGGAATCCTTTAGGCATCAATTATAGCCTCAAATGATGTCATAATCTGTGCGTTCTCGTGTGTTGATACCGGCACGAATCAGTCCGTGCCATTCCCGGTTGTCAGAAGTATGCGATTAGAGTGTCATTCCACCCCTTGAAGCGAAGCCAGTATTTTGTAGGAGGGACACCAGCATCTCTGGCCAAAACCGTAATCTTGGCTTCGGGGCCTTGGCCGAAAGGATTCTCGGACTGGATTCCATCCATTGTGCAGACTTCATATCCGCCGTCGTCCCTCGGGATTACCTTCCCTTGGTAGCCGGTCCTGTCTCGCACAAAACTTACCTGGAGCAGGGGCTCATCGCCACCGACTGACCCAGATTCGATATTCCGAATGCGTAACCTCGCCTTCTTTTGAAACGCCCGTAAGAAATAAATTGGCCGGCCTTCTCTCGGTCCAGTGACTCCACAGAAACTGGCGCATCTCGCCCCGTTTCGCTGTGCGTTCTGCCATGCTGCTCAGATTATCCAGTTCGACACTGAGCTCATCAGTCTTCGGTTTGTTGTTTTCGCATGAAAACAGCGCCGCCGTAATTGCGACCACGATGCACGCGCAATAAATCCGCATAGTTTGCTCGTAAGAGCCGACACCGAGCATAATGCAAATGTTCCTGACGCGGGTCAGTTCGCATGCCCGCTGTCGATAGATTTTGCCCTGTATAATCGAAGAGGGTTCTATCTCATCTCCGCAATTCATATTGGAGCCATCTTTGAGCGCACATACGCCGCACCAGCACGGTCAACCACAGCAAGGTCCGCAACCCCTTCCCGGAGTCGACGCCATCATCGCCGTAGGCTCGGGTAAGGGAGGGGTCGGCAAGACCACGTTGTCGGTTAATCTAGCTGTCGCTCTCGTCAAGATGGGCTATAAAGTTGGCTTGCTCGATGCCGATGTCTACGGTCCCAACGTCCCGCTGATGCTGGGCGTTAACGACCAACCGCGCATGGTCGGCGACAACCGCATTGAGCCGCTGCAGGCGTTTGGATTGAAAGTCATCTCGGTCGGCTTCCTCAATCCCGGCGACAAGCCTATCATCTGGCGCGGGCCCATGCTGCACCAGATCGTCCGCCAATTCCTCGGCCTCGTGGAATGGGGACAACTCGATTACATGATTGTCGACCTCCCTCCGGGCACCGGTGATATCGCTCTGTCTCTGGTGCAGACCGTCCCGCTGACCGGAGCGGTCGTGGTCTCGACTCCATCGGATGTATCGCTGCAGGACGCGCGCAAGGCCATCGAGATGTTCCGCCAAATGAAGGTAGACATCGCGGGCGTCGTCGAAAACATGAGCTACTTTGTCTGCCCGCACTGCCAGCACGAGGTGGACATCTTCTCGCGTGGCGGCGCGGAGAAGATGGCAGAGAAGTTCGGCGTATCGTTCCTGGGCAGCATCCAGCTCGATCCTGAGGTCCGCAAATCCGGGGACGGTGGCACTCCGGTCGTGCTCGAAGGCGAGAACTCCCCGCACGCGAAATCGATCTACGATTTCGCGAAGAACGTCGTAGCGCGCGTCGCCGAAATCAAGGCCAGCGCGCCCGGCAGCGTAATTCAGATCCAGTAAAGCGCATTTATACAGGTCACGGAGGCCTACCCTGTAATCCTTTGTGACCTCCGGGGCTCAAGCTTTTCGAAGTCTCTCCAACCTCCAAACCGCATCAGGCGTTCCATCCTTCAACACGAGGTCAGCCATCATCTCTCCAATCGCCGGACCGTGCTTGAAGCCATGACCCGAGCCTCCTCCAAGAAGCCACACGTTTGAATTGTCGGGATGGCGATCGATAATGAAATGGCCATCGGGCGTTTGCTCGTACTGGCAGACGCGAGTCTCGACCAGCGGCGCGGCCTTGAGGGCAGGGAAGCGAAATCCAACATACTCGCGAACATCCCTCAAAATCTCGGCACTTGCAACCCGTTCGCCTGAAGTCGGGTCGAACTCGGGGCCGCGCGTGTCATCAGCGATCTTGAACCCGCGCCGTCCGCTGCCAGGAATCCCGTAAAAAAACTTCCCGCGATGATCGCCCCAGACAGGCAGACGACGCTCGCTGAACCGATCGTCTCCGGCCGGCGCGCCAAAAAAGAAAACTTGCTGTTTGGTAGCCCGTACCAGATTCCCAATCGCTTGCGGAAACAACCTACCCAACCAGGGCCCGCATGCGAAAACGTATCGATCGGCTTTTAGCTTCGAACCATTAGAGAGTGACACCCCACGCTTGTTCTCCAGGCCATCCGGCAAAACAGCGACTTGGCGATAACGGCCCCCTTTAGCGACGAACGCATTGGTCACCGCCTGGCAACTCGCTCGTGCATCCAGATATCCGCATTGAGGTTCGAAAATGGCCCAGGTGATTCCCTCAAAGTTGATTTGAGGCCAACGCTTCTTCATCTGCGGCACGGACAACTCGCGAAACGGAATCTTCGCCGCCCGCAGTGTTCCCAGCGACCCGCGCTCGAACGAATCGTCCGGTGCCGACGCCATCCACAAAACTCCACACCGATGCAGGAACTCCCGCTTCCAGCGCCGTTCGTATTTCTTCCAAAGCTTCAAAGCACGGGCCGCCATTTCGGTGTAAGGCTGGTCAGGACCATACGCACCCCGCATGACGCGGGTTTCACCACCGGAAGACGCGCGCGAGTTCCCGGGTCCCCAGGCATCCACGAGCGTGACCTGCGCCCCTCGCTCCAAAAGTTGCAACGCGGTCCATCCGCCGAACGATCCGGCCCCGATGACCGCGACGTGTGGCTTTGTTTTCACGCATCACAGCTTACTAATCCGCAAACCATCTGGCCAGCGAAACAGTGCCTCGGAAGCGGCCGTTCGGGCGAATGGCGCCCTCTGTTAGAATTGTGCACCTTAAGGCAGCCTTTCCCGGTCATGAGCTTTCGTCTCGAAGCAAGAGGTCTGGGTAGGCCTCGCAGCAGAAAATTCTTGTTTTAAGCCCCTTATGCGACACCGTCCCGACATAGATGGTCTGCGCGCGATTGCCATCGTGCCTGTCCTGTTGTTTCATGCCGGTGTTCGTCAGTTCTCGGGCGGTTTCGTCGGTGTGGATGTGTTTTTCGTCATTTCCGGATACCTGATCAGCAACCTGGTATTGGATGACATTTCGAAAGAACGCTTTTCCATCCTTCATTTCTACGAGCGGCGCGTCCGTCGAATCCTGCCTGCGCTGTTTTTCTTGACCCTTTGTGCCTCTGTTGCCGCCTACCGGTTCCTGGCCCCCGAGGATGCAATCACCTTCGGGAAGAGCGTGTTCGCCACTATGACGTTTTCGTCGAACATCTTCTTCTCTCGGCAGACAGGGTACTTCCAGGCTCCCGTCGAAACCAGCCCGCTCTTGCACACGTGGTCCCTCGCGGTCGAAGAACAGTTTTATATTTTCTATCCCCTCTTTCTGTTCCTGGTGAGCCGTTATTGGCGGAAACGATATCTCTCCGCGCTCCTTCCAACCTTTTGTCTTTCGTTTCTGTACAGCATTTGGCTCGTGCACGCGAGTCCGTCCAGAGCCTTCTACTCTGCTCCTGCCCGTGCATGGGAGCTGCTGCTAGGTGGAATTCTGGCCCTCCGCGTCATTCCACCGCTGCGAAATCGCGTCGCCGCCAACGTTGGGGCGTTCCTGGGCTTCTTTCTCCTGTGTTACAGCTTTGTGGCGTACTCAGCTTCGACAACATTTCCAGGGCCCACCGCCCTGTACCCCACCCTCGGAGCGGCCTTGCTCATCTACAGCGCCGAGGCAAGCACGCCCGTGCTAGCGGCCGTTCTTAGCGCCAAACCGGTTGCATTCATCGGGTTGATCTCTTATTCGTTGTATCTGTGGCATTGGGTGCTGCTGGTCTTCGCCCGATACTCGTTAGCTCGTCCTCTGACAGCCTGGGAAGTTGCCGGGGTGCTCGTCGCATCAGTCTTGATTGCCACCGTATCGTGGAGCTTTGTCGAGAATCCCTTCCGTGGGCGAGGCCGCATCATCGGCTCCCGGAAAGTCCTTTTCGCGTCCGCCGCCCTTGCGTCAACCGCGTTTGCGTCATTCGGATTGCTCCTGTACCTGCGACAGGGGATGCCCTCCCGGTTTGAGCCGCAGTTACTCGGTTTGATGGCTAGGCACTACTGGACGCGCGGTGATGTATGCGAAAACCACTTTTGCCAGGTTGGAGACAATACCGCCACGCCCAGCTTTGTAGTCTGGGGCGATTCTCACGCCGGTGCTCTGGCACCTGCTTTCGATTCGATTGCTCGGGCCGATCAGATGTCCGGTTGGATCGTCTTCAGTTCAGGCTGTGCTCCTCTCCTCGATCTGCATCGTTACGAGGGAGAGGATCCTGGGAAATGTGCCCGCTTCAACCGATTCGTATTGAATGAGATCACCGCCAGGCACGTCGGGACAGTCTTCCTTCATAGTCGTTGGGCCGCATATTGTGAAGGCAACCGTGGACCCAGCCATCCGATCTTCTTAACCAAAGATCATGTTCCCGAGCAGGACCATGCGGTCTTTGAGAGCCTGCTGGGCGAAACCCTGAACGAACTCGAACGGTCGCACGTCAATGTGATCCTGATCGCGAGCGTGCCAGAGGTCTGGATGGATGTGCCGATCGTCCTTGCCCGCAGGGCCATCGCCGGATCTAAATCTACTCCCGAATTTCCCTACGCTGAGTATTTGAACCGCCAGGCGCGGGTTTCCAGAATTTTTTCGGAGTTCACGGAACGGTACACCATACCAATCATCCATCCTGACAGCATCCTGTGCCGCTCAGCTTCTTGCATTGTCGCGAACCAAAATGCTGCCCTGTATATGGACGACAGTCACCTTAGCATTCAGGGTGCGCTGTATGTAGCACCGATGCTCGTGCCATCGCTGCGAAGCGGGAGTAGCAAATCTGGGATCGATCGAGCAAAGAATGAGCCGGAAGCTCTACATTTTGTCGTTACTGGGGCTGATACACCTTCGCGATAGATGGTTTTCTGTCGTTCCATTGGATTGTGGGTACGTCTTCGTGGAGCCCCGAAAGAAACAGGGCAAGATCTCAAACCTAAGGTTCCGCATCTAAAATAGTTAGGTAGAATAATTGATGTAGTTGTCTCTGGCCATTGCTGCTCGGATTGAGACAACTGACACATCTTCCGTATGCCCGCCGACCCCAACATAGGCACGCGCGAACGCGAAATCCTGACCGCCATCGTGGAGACCTTTATTTCCACCGGCGAGCCTGTGGGATCGCGCACGCTGGCCCGGTCGAATCGCGAAGGACTCAGTCCAGCCTCGATTCGCAACGTTATGGCGGATCTCTCCGATGCAGGTTTTCTCGAGCAGCCGCATGCCTCCGCCGGGCGCGTCCCGACGCCCGAAGCCTATCGTTATTATGTTGAGCAGATTTCCGGCAAGGCACGTCTCGCGCCCCAGGAAGAAGCTCTGATTTCTGATTCATTGGCGGGCATAACCGACGTTCAGGAATTTATGGAGCGTACTTCGCACGTGCTCTCACTGATCTCCCGCAATGTGGGTGTCACCGTCGCGACCAGCGGCCCAAAGAACGCCCTGGAGCATGTTTATTTTTCAAGGCTGGGGGATCAAAAAGTTCTTGCCGTGCTCGTTACCCGTTCCGGACTTGTCCGCGATCGGGTTCTGCGTCTCGATCTTCCGCAGTCCGATCTCGACCTGGCCTCGCGCTACATCAACGAAAATTTTCGCGGCTGGACTATGGAAGCCATGCGTGCCGAGCTTGGGCGCCGCATCGAAAACGAGCGTAGTGAGTACGACCGCCTGATGAACTCCATCGAGCAGTTGTACAAGCAGGGCGCGCTAGCGCACGAACAGGGATCGCAAGTTGTCTTCGTCGAAGGTGCGGCAAACTTGGTTGCGGGCGAACAGGATCGTCAACGGCTGCAAGAAATGCTTAAGACGCTTGAGGAAAAGGAAAAGGTCATCCAGCTTCTCGGAGCCTATCTCGACGTCAAGCAAGAAGCCGTGCGTGTGGTCATTGGACTCGACAAAGCGTTGCCCTCGATGCAGAACTTTGTGCTCATCGGTGCCCCCGCCCACGCCGGCAACGAAGTTATGGGGTCACTCGCCGTAATCGGCCCCACCCGCATGGACTATCAGCATACGATTACCGCAGTGTCTTACATCGCGCGTCTCTTCGACAAAATTCTGAATGAATCGGAGTAATGCAAACGGAGTTATGGGGAAATCAAACGGAAAACCAGAAGCCGAAATGCCCGGACTGGACATCAAGCATGAATTGCCGAGCGGAGATGGCGACGAGCCTTCTGCGCCCTCGGCGAGTTCGACCGCTGCGTCGCAGCAAGGCTCAGGGATCGAAACCGAGTTACAAAAAGTAAAAGCCGAGAGAGATTCCCTGCTCGATCGCCTTGCACGCGCCCAGGCTGAATTCGAGAACGCCCGCCGCCGCGCCGCCAAAGAACAACAGGACTTCCGCGACTACGCGACGATGGACAGCATCAGATTACTGCTCCCCGTCATTGATAGCTTCGAGCGCGCGTTGCAATTGAAGTCCGAGCCCAGCGACTTTCGCAACGGCATTGAGTTGATCTACAAGCAACTGCAGGATGCGCTCGGCAAGATGGGCGTTAGTCCGATTATGGCCAAAGGGCAGCCTTTCGACCCTCGTTATCACGAGGCGATCGAAATGGTTGAGACTACCGAGGCCCCGGATCATGCGGTGCTTGAGGAACTGCAGCGCGGCTATAAATTCAAGGACCGCTTGCTGCGTCCGTCCATGGTCAAGGTGGCGAAGAATTCTGGGAACTGAGCGAAGAAAGAAACGATCCTCGCAAGCCGGTTCTGGTGTGCACCCAGGAAGTTCCAGGCGAAATCTTGTGTACAGAAGTTCTATTAGCAGGGAAGGGCATTTCTGACTACCAACGCAAAACGCGACTATTACGAGGTGCTGGGTGTCACTCGCACCGTCACCGAGATTGAACTGAAGAGCGCGTACCGCAAACTCGCGCTCCAATACCATCCGGATCGCAACCCAAACAATCCGGATGCGGAAGAGAAGTTCAAAGAAGTCAGCGAGGCCTATGCCGTGCTCGCCGACTCGGACAAACGGGCGGCTTACGATCGCTTCGGGCACGCCGGGATTGGCGGTGGGGCCGCTGGCGCTGGGTTTGATCCAACTGTCTTTCAGGATTTCAGCGACATCTTTGGCGAGTTCTTTGGCTTTGGCGACATGTTTGGCGGCGGCGGCGGTCGCCGCCGGAGCCGGGTACAGCGCGGTGCCGACCTTCGCGAGGACCTGACTCTCGAATTTGAGGAAGCATTCTTCGGCAAAGAAACGCGCGTCACAGTCCGGCGCCACGAAGCCTGCGAGGAATGCCATGGGTCCGGTTCCGCGCCAGGCAAGGGGCCTACCACCTGCCGATCGTGCGCAGGCCGCGGCCAGGTTCGCTACCAACAGGGATTCTTCAGCATTGCGCGTACTTGTCCAACCTGTCAGGGCAGTGGCAGTGTCATTACCGATCCGTGCCCCAAATGCAAAGGCGAGGGACGAGTCCTCCGCCAACGCACGGTCGATGCCAAGGTTCCGCCCGGCGTCGAAGATGGCACCCGCATTCGCTTTAGCGGTGCGGGCGAAGTCGGTCAATTCGGCGGTCCCGCCGGCGATTTGTACGTGGTGCTGCACGTTAAGGAACATCCCTTCTTTGTACGCGAAGGCAACGATCTGCACTGTGTCGTTCCGATTTCAGTTCCGCAGGCGGCCATGGGCTCTGAAATTCGAGTGCCGACCATGGATGGAGAGCACGCGCTAAAGATTCCCGAAGGTACGCAGCCCGGCACCACGTTTCGCATCCGTAACAAGGGTGTGCCAGTCCTCAACGGCCATGGCAAGGGCGATCTTTATGTCGAAGTTCGCGTGCAGGTTCCGACCAAGCTCAACAAGCGCCAGAAAGAGCTGCTGCAGGAACTCGATGGCATTGCGAAAGTCGACAACCAGCCCATGCTGCGGTCCCTGCTTGGCAAGATGAAGGATATTTTCGGATAAACGGCACCTGCATCAACGCAACTCTTTCCCGAAGGCTCCCACTCAGCCATAATCAAGTCGCGCCTTATGACCCGCCGACGCTGGATTGCGGACGAATTCTCAGAGAATCAAGCCGTCCTCATCGGCGAACATGCTGGACACCTTGTTCGCGTGCTGCGCGCCCGCTTGGGCCAGGAGTTCGACATTGCAGCAGGGAATGTAGTTCGGCGCGGGCGCATCGTGACCATCACTTCCGATCGAGTCGAGTTCGAGTTGGGCGAAGAGATCCCAAGCGTAACTTCCTCGAACATCACCCTTCTTCTCGCCATCTTCAAGTTCGATCGCATGGAGTGGGCGATCGAGAAGTGCACAGAACTGGGGGTGTCCAGGATCGTCCCCGTTGTGGCTCGCCGTTCTGACGCTCATCTGGTCGCAGCAGCCTCAAAACGCGTTGAACGTTGGAACAGGCTGGCTCACCAGGCCTCAGAGCAGTCTCGCCGGCAAGCTCCGCCGCAGTTGAACTCGCCCACCAAACTGAAAGACGCCATTGCTCTTCCCGGAGAGCTGCGAATTGTCCTCGCCGAGACCGAAAGCCAGAACTACTTACGCGATGTGATTCAACAGTCGGCCCCACAGATTCTTCTTGCGGTGGGCCCCGAGGGAGGTTGGGTCGAAGAAGAACTGAACCTGTTTCGCGATGCAGGATGGACTCCGGCTTCGCTCGGTCGTGCCATTCTTCGTGCCGAAACCGCCGCCATGGCTGCGGTAGCTATCGCAATTGCAGAACTGCCCTAGCTTCCGGCTTGTCATCAGTCTTCCACACGCCGGCCGATGATATCCTGACTGGCAATGGCGTCACTGAAGTCGAACTCTCGCTCCGCTCCATTCACTCCTGACGATCGTCAACGCGAAGCCATCGAGCACGTCCGCGGCACGATGCTTGTCATCGCTGGCGCCGGTACTGGCAAAACCTCGGTTCTCACTCACCGCATTGAATATCTGGTTCGCGAGGGCCACGCCCAGCCGAGCGAAATCCTGGCGCTGACCTACACCGTCAACGCAGCCAGGGAGATGCAGGAGCGGCTGCGAAAATTGCTCGGCGGCCGGGTGGTTCAGGCGACGACGTTTCACGATTATTGCCTCGACCTGCTCAAGCGCACACAGCAGGACTTCGGAGTCCTCGACGAGAAAGACCTCTGGATCTACCTTCGCCGCCGCATTCGCGACCTGCACCTTGAGCACTACATTCGGGCGGCCAATGTAGGGCAGTTCATCGGCGACCTGCTGGAGTTCGTCACCCGTTGCCACGATGAACTGGTCACGCCCGAAAAGTACGCTCAGTACGTAGAGCGTCTGGAACGCCGCGAAGTGCCAATTCCCCGGGTTGTGAAATCGAAGACAGTTCTCGCCGATGAGGAAGTTCTCGGCCGGTGCCGTGAAATCGCGCGGGTCTTCTCTACCTTGGAGCGCTGGCTTCGAGAGGACAATCTGGGCACCTTCAGCCACATGATTACCCGTGCTCACGACGTTCTGACAAAGAATGAAGGAGTGCTTGCCGAGGCACGCTCCCGCGCTCGATTCATTCTGGCCGACGAATTTCAGGATGCCAATTTCGCCCAGATCAAGATCCTCGCTCGTCTCGCCGGAGACGAAGGAAACCTATTCGCGGTCGGCGACCCGGATCAGGGCATCTATCGCTTCCGTGGCGCATCGAGTGCAGCCTTTCAGCTCTTTCAACGGCACTTCCCCACCACAAAGCTCGTCGTGCTCGAGAAGAACCGTCGTTCCACCACTCCCATTCTTCGTACCGCTTTTGCGGTCATCAACGAAAATCCGCCGGTCTTCGCCAAGCAGGTCAGTGTTCCTTTCGCTTATGACCGAACCCCTCTTCATTCTGCGCGCGACGACGAAGCCGCCAAAGCAGGCTTCCAGGTTGCAAATTCACCAGTCACGGCCATCATTCTGAAGGACAGAGGCACCGAAGGGCCGGACCTGGTTGCCCATCTCCGTGAGGTTCAGAGGAAGACAAAGTGCAAATGGTCCGATTTCGGCGTGCTCTACCGGCAACACGTTCATCGCGATGATGTTGTGAAAGAACTCGCTGAGGCAGAGATCCCGTTCCTGATCGAGAGCATGGACGTCTCCGATACTCCCGAAGCGCGCGACCTGTTTGCCTGCCTCAACGCGGTGGTTGCCGACGACGACGTCAGCCTGTTCCGTGTAGCCGCTCTGCCTTGCTTCCGTGTGGACCCCGAGCAATTGCGACAGCTCATGCGGGCGATTGCTCGAGACAATCGTGATGGCAAGATCGTTCCGCTCGCCTCAGCCCTCGACCGTGTTCCCGGAGGGGCCGAGGTGATGAAGGCAGTTCGAAGCGTTCGCGCCGAAATTGCGCAGCGTGGTGCCAAGGGACGCGCAGCCTTCGACATCATCGTTCGCCAATTCGAACTCGATCCTACCTCGCCCATCTTGCAGGCTGCGCTCCAGTTTGTGGCTGCATGGGAGCAGAAGAAGATCAATAAGACAACCGAACTGGCCGAACTCGTAGACTATCTCGAGTACTTTCGCGAGGCCGGAGGAGTGATCCCTCTTCAGGCCAATGAGAACGAGAACGCAGTTCGGCTCATGACCGTGCACGGCGCGAAGGGACTCGAGTTCCCCCACGTCTTCATCCTGCGTGCCATCAAACCATCGTTCCCCAGCGCATTTCGTGAGACGGTGGTTGCGTTCCCGCGAGAGCTTCGCGATCCCGACTCCATCACCGAAGCCGATGACAGGACTCTGTACGAGCAGGAGGAACGGCGGCTTTTCTATGTCGCCATGACCCGTGCCCGCGATTCGCTGCGCATCTATGCGCGCGAGGGCAGTGGCAAGATCGACAAAACCCCCCCGGGCTATCTGCGCGAATTGATCGCTCGGCGCGATCTCGCGCCATGGTTTCGGCATGCTCCCGCCAGCGGTGCTCAGGCCACGCTCGACATCGCTGCTGCCGCCTCACCGCTCTATCCCCCCGAATCTCGAACGAACGTCTGGTTCGAGATGCCAGTGCTGGAGGGACTACACAAACGCCTGAGCGCGTCGGCGGTCGATACCTATGAACGCTGCGGATTGCGGTTCAAACTGGAGCGCGACTGGCGCATTCCAGAGAAACCTGCCGCCGCCATGCAGTACGGGGCCGCGGTGCACCGGGTGCTGAAAACCTATTTTGACTCCGTGCGTCTGGGACGGCCGAAAACCGAAGACGAACTGATCGACTTGTTCCGTCAGGACCTTGAGGCCGCCAAGATTCAGGAAAGCTATCAGCGCGAACTTTACGAGAAGCAGGGCATCTCTCAGTTGCATGAGTTCCTTGAGAAGGCTCGCGACTTGGACGCATCCCAGGTCCTGCAGACGGAGGAGCCGTTCGAGATTCGCATCGACGACACGGTCGTCGTCGGACGGATTGACCGGATCGATCGCCAGCCCGACGACACGGTCGCAATCATCGACTACAAAACCGGCAAGTCCCGCTCCCAGGAAGATGCCGACGAAAGCCTGCAGCTTTCAGTCTATGCAATCGCTGCAGAGCAGAAATGGGGATACAAAGTAGGAGCCCTCATCTTCCACAACCTCGACGGGAACGTTCCTGTCATCACCCGGCGCGGTGAGTCGGACTTGCTTGCCGCGCGCGACCGCGTCAAGCAGGCCGCCGACGGAATCGCCGACAACATCTTCGAAGCGAAACCCGGCAATCACTGCAACTTCTGCGCCTATCGCACCCTTTGCCCCGAGAAAGAAAAGCGCATTCCACGACCGGTGGAGGTTGGGGCAGGGAAGAGATGAGAGGTTGCAAACGTCATAGCATTACTTTGAAACTTTGAAGCCTTGAAAACGCGGGCGCAAAAACTTTGGGGGACGCATTCAGCGTCCCCCTTTAGACTTCCAACTGATCTTTACTTAGTGTTTCTTTTTCTTTTTTGCCTTTTTCTTGGTTGCCATTGGTTTCTATTCTCCCTTCCATTCTTCATGGAAAATTTACAACGGTGTTCCGTTGCAACTAGTTGAAACATAGAGTTATTGAAAAATGAAGTCAAGAAAAAAATGATGATGCAAACATGCGAGTCGCTGTACCAAAGTCACACTCGCACGAAATCATTCGGCAAAAGTCAATACGTTTCTTCTGATGGATGAGTTTGCCGGGACTGTGATCGATCCAATTGCAATCCTCAAGCAGGCCGACGGCCTCAATGCGAGCATCGCCGAAGTTTTCTCCAAGCACATTGCCGCCGAGTGATCGTGGCGAAGCATCAGAAGCCAACCGGGCAGGCGCCCATCTATAATGAAGACTGCGAAATCATCGCGGGAGCTTGATTCATGGCCTCTTTTGACGATGTCGTTATCATTTCCGGCTGCCGTACTCCGGTAGGAAAGTTCCAGGGCAGCCTCTCCGACTTCAGCGCCCCCCAACTCGGTGCCATCGCTGTGCGCGAAGCTGTGAAGCGCGCCGGCATCAACCCGGAGCAGGTCGACGAATGCATCATGGGCAATGTTGTCTCTGCGGGACTAGGTCAGAATCCTGCGCGGCAAGCCGCCATCTTCGGCGGACTCTCTTCCGCGACAGGTGCCATGACAATAAACAAAGTCTGTGGCTCCGGATTGAAAGCAGTGGCTCTCGCGGCGCAAGCCGTGCAGACCGGGAACAGTTCCACCATAGTGGCCGGCGGCATGGAGTCGATGACCAATGCTCCTTATCTGCTGCCGCAGGCGCGCAAGGGATATCGTCTCGGCAATGCGCAGATCATCGATTCCATGGTCCACGACGGGCTCTGGGACATCTACAACGACTACCATATGGGCATCACCGGCGAGAACGTCGCGGAGAAGTACGGCATCACACGCGAAGAGCAGGATGAGTTTGCCGTGAACTCGCACCGCAAAGCGGTCGCGGCGATCAAGGAATGCCGATTCAAGTCGCAAATCGTCCCGGTGGAGATTCCGGCGAAGAAGAAAGGGGCGCCATCCACTATCTTCGACAAGGATGAAAGCCCGCGCGAAGACACAACCATTGAAGTTCTGCGCGCCCTGAAACCGGCGTTCAAAAAAGATGGAACCGTCACCGCGGGCAACGCTCCCGGCGTAAATGACGGAGCGGCGGCGGTGGTCGTTACCAGCGCCTCTCGCGCGGAACAACTCGGGGCGACACCCATGGTCCGCGTCGTCGCCCAAGCCACCAGCGGCGTCGATCCCAAGTGGGTCATGATGGCTCCCGTGGGGGCGGTGCAGCAGATCTGGAAAAAGACGGGATGGAAGAACGAAGAAGTCGACCTCTATGAGCTCAACGAAGCCTTCTCCGTGCAGGCCTTGGGCGTGATGCGAGAGCTGGGTTTGAACCCTGAGAAGGTGAATGTGAACGGTGGGGCGGTTGCGATCGGGCATCCGATCGGCGCCAGCGGTGCCCGCGTGCTGGTGACGCTGATCTACGAAATGATCCGCCGCGACGCAAAGCGTGGGATCGCGGCCCTGTGCCTAGGCGGAGGCAATGCCGTGGCAATGGCGATCGAGCGATAGAAAATCACGTGGGGAAGGATGCATTCGTCCGTCCAGCCAGCGCGAAGCGCGGCGTCAGCATCCAAGTCTCAAGGTCCCCAAAAATACCTCCGAATGTGAGGCGCCTATGCCCATCCGTATCGCCGCCTTATTGCTCCTCGTCAGCCCTTGCTTACTCGCCCAGACGCGTTTCGACGGAACCTGGCGAATGAAAATGAGCACCCTCCAGTTCTTCGGCGCGTCAGAGGAGTACCTGATCGCCGACGGCATGTACCACTGCCTGACTTGCATCCCAAAAGTCGACGTTAAAGCCGATGGTGCGGACTACAAAGTCAGTGGCCACGACGTCTACTACGACACGATTGCGGCTCGCGTACTCGACGCACAATCTCTCGACTTCACGTTCAAGAAGGATGGCAAACTCGTCGCCACCTCGAAAGAAACGGTCGCCGCCGATGGCAAGACGATGGTCGAGGAATTCCGCAACGCCTTGCAAACCGATCCGGTCACGGGAAAAGCGGGATTTGTTCGTCTCACAGCGGGTCCGGCCGGTTCGCACTCTCTTTCAGGGAAGTGGCAGATGCGAACGATCAAGAATGACACTGAAGCCGGAACCCTCACTACCTACCGTTCCATTCCAAACGGATTGAAGATCATCAGCGGCCGCGAGAGCTACCAAGCGAAGTTTGATGGCAAAGACTATCCGGTCGGCAACGACTTGCACTCAACAGTGTCGCTGACCTTGATCGACGAAAACACGTTCGAGGAGACCGATAAGCGAGATGGGAAGGTCCTGACCGTTTCGCGAATGACAGTTTCAAAAGACAGCACGATCATGACCATCGAATCCACCGACAAGCAACGTGGAGGGACAATGACTTACACCGCCGAAAAAGTCCCCTAGAGGTTGCGAAAAAACTGGCTTAGAGGCCCGCTTTGATAGATGCCCGCTTTGAAGGGGTGCGGTTTTCAGCCGCGCCGCAAGTGCTGCGGAATAATTGTGGCTTCAGACGCTGAGGTACGCTGTTAGAGGCGCGAGGCACTTCTTCCGCAACCTCCTCGGAAGTCGATTCATTCCTTTTGGTCAGACACAAACAGGCTCGACACCTGGTAGTAGGCCGTATAAGCGTAGGAATGCAGGTCATCGCTGACGGATATATCTCTTAGGGAGAGAAGTCCTGTGCGGTCCGCCGGTGCGAGCTCCTGGAAGAGCGTGCGGTGTCCGCTTGCAAGATCGACGCGCTCCAGGCGGTAAGGAATCTCGCCCCGGCGAAATACCACTGCGGACCTCATATCCGCGCTCCATTGGGCGAGGACGTCTTCTGGCGTGAGCGCCGCTACGGGCTGCGGATTGCCTCCAGCGATCGGGTGGATGAAGTATTTTCCGTCGACTCCACGCGCCATCAACGCCTTCCCGTCCGCAGAGAGCAATCCGTCGTGGGTTCCTTCGGGGGTAACAGGTTTGGGTGTCCCACCGAGATCCTGAACGTAGAAGCGCGCACTTTTGCCCGGCTCGCTGCCGGAGATGAGCACGCGTTTGTTGTCGCGAAACCACTCAGCGGCTGCGTAGTGTTCAATGTCGCCGCGCGCCAGTTGCTGTGTCTCGCCGGCGCCGGTGGAGTAGACCATAAGCTTCGGGGGCACCGATTGGACGACGGCAAGCACCCACTTGCCGTCGGCCGACAAGTCCGCCGCCCATCCCTCACCTAGGCGCACCACTGCCGAACCGTCGGTCTTCCGCAGGCACACGGCGTAGTTGTTTCCAACTGAGGTCTCAGAGAACAGGAGTGTCTGACCGTCCTGAGAAAGTGCGCGTGCATGCGAGGTATTGAGCCATGAGAGGTCGCGATCTCCGGCGCGGTCTGCGGTATGAACCATGGCTGCGTAGCGGAAATCCAAGCGCGTCGCGAGCAACCGACCATCGCGAGCCACATCCTGGATGTTGAACCCGCCGGGCGGTTGGTACGCGGTGCGTCTCGTGCCCGACATGGTGAGGCCATAGACCGCATAGCTGCCCCCATTCTCGCTGGCCGAAAAGAGAATCTCCGCGCCGTCCGGCGCCCAACATAGTCCTCGCAGGCTCCAGTACCCGTCGGACAGCGAGGTGTTGTGTCCAGAGAGATCGACGATGTTCACCGAGCCGCGATCATCCAACTTTCGTGGGTGCTCAAAGTACGCGATCCGATCGCCCTTGGGCGAGAATCGCACGTCACTCAGTGAACCGCTGACCTCACGCAACACGTGACCGATGGGATATTCGAGACGATTCTTGCCCCCGACCTCGCGGATAATGGCCAGCTGCGATCCATCGGGGGACCAGTCGGCCTGGCGCACTCCCTCCAGGATCTCTCGCGGGGCGCCGCCGTCCAGAGCCATGCGCGCTAACGTGCCCGTGAACAACCGATACCAAACGTAGTGAGCGTTCAGGAGCACCGCCAGTTCGCCCTTCGAGGAAACCGCCAGCAGGGTTGTGCCGCGCGGGCCGACGGGCTGCGGTTCGGGATAGTCGGGCCGCACGGCGAAGATTTGGGGAGTGTTCCCCGACGTGGCTGCGCTGTAGACGATTGTGTCGCCCGCGAATGCGGCTTGAAAAACCGCTTCCCGCCGAAAGTTCAACTGGCGGAACGTGAGAGGCTTGCGGTCGTGTGTCGGACGGGATGCTATCACCACTGCAACCATCGCGACCATTGCGAAGACCGCAGCCAGAATCCAAGCGATCCTGGGGCGGATGCTTCGCCAGACCGACGGTGAAACCAGATCTCCGCTCTTTGACCCGGACTGAACTGCGGTCATCACCCCAGACTGTGAAGTAGCCCCCGATATCCACCGCAGCTGGTTCCAGAGATCGCTAGCGGACTGCCAGCGTTCGTCAGGGTCCTTTGCCAGACAGGTCCCGATCGTGTGTTCGAGGGCCGGCGGAGTGAGAGGCTGGAGCGTGCTGATGGGCGCAGGTTCTGTATGGAGTATGGCGGAGGCTACGCTGAACTCGCTTTGGCCTTGAAATGCGCGGTTGCCCGTAAGCATCTCGTATAACACCGCGCCAAGCGAAAAAATATCGCTGCGCGCGTCTACCTCCTTGCCATCCAGTTGCTCGGGCGACATATAAAGAACGGTGCCGATCACCGTGCCCAGCTTTGTCATCGGCAAGGGGCGCGGAGTGGCATCGGTTAGCGTGTTCTGCATCGATGCGGAAGGGTCCGATTTCGCCAGTCCAAAATCGAGAAGCTTGGCGCCGGACTTGGTGAGAATGATGTTCCCGGGTTTCAGGTCCCGGTGGATCACACCGTTGCGATGCGCTTTATCCAGCGCGCTTGCAATCTGTGTCCCGTACTGCAGTACCTGTGCCACAGGAAGAGGTCCCTTTGGCAGCCGTTCGGCAAGCGACTCGCCCTCGAGGTACTCCATGACGATGAAATCAACGCCGTCCTGGTGGCCAACGTCGTACAACGTGCAGATGTTGGGATGGTTCAGATTGGAAATAACTTTGGCTTCGCGCTCGAATCGCTGACGGCGGTTTGCATCTTCGGCCAGATGCGCAGGAAGAATCTTGATCGCGACGGTGCGGTCCAGGCGCGTATCCCGTGCGCGATAGACTTCTCCCATTCCGCCCGCACCCAAAGGGGCCACAATTTCGTACGGACCGAGTCTCGTGCCGTTCGCCAAGCCCATAGTTGAAGTAGTTGTGACCAGCGGATTATAGTCCGTAGGCGAACCCATACAGAACATGCATCATGGAAACACCCGCGAAAAGGGTGCGATGAGGGACTTGGATACTGGAGTCAGGCGCGAATTGCCGATTGGACTCCGTCGAGCGACGTTAACCCGCTAATGGCAGCGTCACCGTAAATACCGCTCCACCATCGGGAGCATTCGCCGCCTCCACACTACCATGGTGCTCCTTCATGACCGACTTGCAAATGCTCAAGCCAAGTCCTGTCCCGCGGCCAGGACGCTTTGTCGTATAGAAAGGATCGAAGATGCTGGGCAGATTTTCCTTCGCGATGCCAGGTCCGTCGTCGAGAAAGCTGACCCACACCGAATGGTCAGTGCGTCCTAGCCGGATGCGCAGTGTTCCTTTTTCCCGCACTTCGCGAATCGCCTGTTCCGCATTCAGAATCAGGTTCAGGAATACTTGCATCAACTGATGCGGATCGCCCAGGGCATACGGTACGCTTTCCTTGAGGAAGTCGACCGTGACGTTGTTCTTGCGGAGCGAATAGGCGTGCAGGTTCAGGGTGCGCTCGACAATCTCAACCAGATTGATTTTGCTCTTGCCGGGCGCGGGAGGACGCGAGAAGTACGTCAGATTCTGCACAATCTCGGCAGCACGCCGCGCCTGTTGCTGCAACATGCCCAGTTGCTTACGCGCGGTTTCATTCGTCTCGGTGTCCTGCAGCAGCTCACTTACGCCCAGGATACTGGTGAGCGGGTTATTCAATTCGTGGGCGACTCCCCCAATCATGGCGCCCATCGCGGCTAATCGCTCGCCCTGCACGACCTGCTGCTCGAGCTTGCGTTCAATCGTGATGTCGCGAACAGAGATAATCACGCCAGTGACTTTTCCTTCGGCGTCTACCAGTTGGCTGCCGGAAGCTCGCATCGTGCGCCAACTTCCATCGCGGTGTTTCGCACCGTACTCTGCGGAAGAGAACGCCTCCTGTCCCGACACTACGCTGTGGTAGAGAGCTGCCAGTTCCGGCGAATGATCTTCTAAATCGGAAATCTTTTTCCCCAACATGTCTTCCGGAGCGCGGCCCAGAAGATCGCGGGAGCGAGAGCTCACGAACGTATAGCGCTCGTCCCGATCGACGACCAAAATGAGATCGGGGAAGCTCTCCAGCAGGCGGCGACGGAACTCCTCCTGTTGCGCGAGTTGCTTCTCCATCTTCCGTTTTTCGGTGATGTCGACCAGCGTGCCTTGATAGCGAATGATGTTGCCCGACGTATCCCAGACGGCCCGCGACGAATCCAGGAATACAGCCGCTGAGCCGTCTTTACGCCGAAGCTTGATCTCGCGTGTGCGCACTCCGCCTCGATCGTCGACCGCACGTCCCAGCACAGGTTGCTGCCCTGGGTCGACGTTCAGTCCCTTGGGGTCAACCTGCAGCAACTCGCTTCTCTCGCCATAGCCCAGCATGCTGACCAGGGCTGGATTTGCATCCAACAACTGTCCATCCGGTGTACTGAAATAGACGCCCTCCTGCAGCGTCTCGAACAATTCGGTGAAGCGCATTTCTTTTTCGCGCTGCTCCGTTACGTCGCGGCCGAGCACGCTGGCGCCCACGACCTCGTCGCCCTTCAGGATCGCATTTAACACGCAGTCAAAGTACAAGGGGCGCGAGCTATTCTTCAGGCGGATGCGCACTGTTCCAGTCCACCGCTTCTTATCGAGAAACCGCCCGATGCTGCGTTCAATTTCCTCTCTCGTCGGTTCCTCCACGAACTCGTAGATCTTTTGCCCGATCAATCCGGAGTACTGGGTACCCGTTAACTCCGTGACGCGCTTATTCACGGTTCGCAGGGTGCCGTCGAGCGAAACGGCGCACGCCGGATCATCAAAGGAGTCAATCAACTCCTTGAAGTTGCGTTGCGACCGCATGATGACCTGGCTTAGCTGATCGAGTTGCTCCTCCGAAGGTGCGGCCCCCACGTGCTCCTGAAGCCCACGCAACAAGCCCTTTAGCTCGCTCACTTCGCGGCGGCGGCCATAGGCGTAGAACGCGAACAGGATCGACAGGCCCAGCACGCCCATCGGGATTGCCCGCAGGGAAAAAGGAATGTTCTCCAGCCGTTCCCAAAGAAGCGCGGCCAGAGCTACGGCGAGGAAAACCATGAACAACAGCACCCACCTCCACAGCTGGGACTCTTCACGGTCGAGATTGCCGGGGACGGCCGGGGGACGGGTACTGTTGGTAGGGTCGGGGGTCATGGGGCCTGACTTATCGAAATTTATTCATCATTCTATATGCCGCAGGGAGCTAACCCCCCGTTTGGCATCTTGGTACGCGGAACCATGGTAACCAGCGTATTTTTCCACAGGCTCTTGGTGACAGATGTCACAGCCAGCATACGTTCTGAATTCGTAATGTAGCTATCTGGAGTATCAGGACGAAGCCCAGTTTTGTCCCGTTTCGGGAAAGAAGCTTTCCAGTACCCGTGCGTTGGAGGCTTGCGTCCAGACTTCGAGCCACTCATTATGCTCTACAAAACGCTGAGTGCCGCGGTTTATGGCATCGACGCCAACATCATCCAGGTGGAAGTCGATTGTTCCGGCATCAAGTGCGATCAGGATCATTTTCATACGGTCGGCCTGCCCGACGCTGCCGTCCGCGAGAGCCGAGATCGAGTGCGGGCCGCGCTCAAAAATTGCGGATACGACATTCCCCCCACCCAGATCACCATTAATCTTGCCCCCGCCGACATCAAGAAAGAGGGCTCGGGCTTCGATCTTCCCATGGCTCTCGGGATCGTCGGAGCCTACGGGGGCCTGACCAAGAAGGACATCCCCGATTGCCTGTTTGTAGGGGAGCTTTCACTCGACGGCGGAGTGCGCGGAGTTCGTGGTGCGTTGCCCATAGCATTGGAGGCGCGCGGCAGAAAGATATCCCGGATGGTCGTGCCGGAGGCGAATGCAAAAGAGGCAGCCATGGTCGGCGACGTCGAGGTCTATCCGGTGCGTTCGCTGCTCGACGTGATCCACTTTGTGAACTCCGGCAACGGGGTTGTTCCCATCAAAGCCGATGGTGACTCGCTGCTGCGGGAATCGCAGCAATTCTTCGTGGATTTCAAGGACGTTCGCGGTCAACAAACGGCGAAGCGCGCCATCGAGATCGCCTGCGCCGGTGGTCACAACATTCTGATGATCGGCCCTCCGGGATCGGGCAAGACCATGCTCGCAAAGCGCATGCCGACAATCCTTCCGCCCTTCACGTTTGAAGAG
>Ga0075030_100001547_pt1 | contig 20703 bp, 19 predicted proteins | sample LitLauG_LLR_2012_FD_71393 | JGI IMG/M metagenome (GOLD analysis project Ga0075030, IMG submission 71393) | Freshwater sediment microbial communities from Pennsylvania, USA - Little Laurel Run_MetaG_LLR_2012 | ecosystem: Environmental > Aquatic > Freshwater > Creek > Sediment | place: USA...
GTCATACGCCTGGGGCATGTGGCCGTTTACACGCCGAATCTTGCGGAGGCGGTGAGCTTCTATTCCAACGTGCTGGGCATGCGTGTCGCCGACACCTACTATGCCGGCGCTCCGGACAACAGGATTGCAGCGTTCATGCGCTGCGGCCTTGGCCAGCGTTTCACCGATCACCACACCGTGGCACTTGTGCAAGCGCCCAAACCGGGATTCGATCATGCCTCCTTCGAAGTTCTGGATTGGGACGACCTGATGATCGGCCACGATCACATGCAAGCCGTAGAGAAGTACAAGCACAGCTGGGGGCCCGGGCGCCACTACGACGGCAGCAACATCTTCGACTACTGGCGCGATCCGTTCGGCCACAAGCTAGAGCGCTATACGGACGGAGACGTCGTCAACGATGAATACGCTCCTGCCAACAGCCGGCTCGATCCATCCGACATGCGCAAGGTGCTGGCCCAATGGGGTCCTGCCTTGTCGGCGGACTTCCTCGCCTGACGCCGCGCGCGCCATCTCGGCTAGAAAATATGCAAGAACGCGAAGCAGCGTCAAAAATCGCCGAATGCGATGCAGACTTTCGATAGGGCATCCCTCCGTCGAGGAAGGTCCCACGCGGGTCTATTTCAATATTGGCAAACTGAGGCGAGCCGCTGCCGATCAGCCGGCGAGGCGGCTCGCTTCAGGGCTTTCCCTAGCGCTTTCTCTCCTATCCTGGTCCGTTCGCCTCCGATGGAGCTTCGTTTCGCCGCTCAAACCGCGCGCACCTCGACGCGGCGGGGCCGCAACTCGGCGCGCTTCGGAATGAGCAGCGTCAATACGCCGTCCTTCAGGTTCGCCTCGGTCTTCTCGGGCTCCAGTTCGCCGCTCAGCGTAAAGCTGCGCCGATAGTGGGTCGCGTGCACTTCCGCGTAAAGCGCCTCCATTCCCTGCTGCATCGTGATCTGCGCATCACCCTCAACCGTCAGCGTATTCCTGTCGGTCTGTACGCTCAGGCGCTCCTTCGATACGCCGGGCATGTCCAGCTGCAGCGTGATGCCGCTGGTGTCCTCGAACACGTCAACGGGTGGCCGCAGCACCAGACCGGCCACTCGGCCTGTGTCGGCTTCCTTCGCTTCCCCTTCACCTGCCTGGCGCGTGGTGATTCTTTGTGCGTCGCTCATGATTCACCTCCCGACTATTGGACCTGGATCTGGCGCGGGCGCGCCGCCTCTTTGCGCTGCAGCGTTATCTGCAGGATGCCATCGCGATACTTGGCTTCGACACGATTGGCATCGACATCTTCCGGCAAAGTAATCACGCGGCGAAACTCGCCGCCGAAACGTTCCTGCCTGTAATAAGTCGCCTTTTCGTGAATCGGCAGGCGGCGCTCTCCCGACACCAGCAGCAGGTTCTGCTGTACAGACACCTCGAACCCCTTCGGATCGAGCCCGGGGGCAAACAGATAGACGTCCACGGTACTGGCGGTGGCGCCGACATTGGTCGCCGGGAACGTACCTCGTGTTACCGAACGTATTCCTGCTGGAGCGGCCCAGCGCCCAAAGAGCTGGTCTACGTCCTGCTCCATGCGCTTGAGCTCATCGAACAGGCTTTCGAAATTGGTCAGACTTCCGAACATTTCCGCACCTCCTTGCACATGAGTGGGTCCCGGCCGAGGGGCGTTCTGCACCGTAGCGACGGGGTCCTCTCGCCGCGGCCCGGTTCGCCAACCCGACTTGCGGCGAGATATAGGGTTTGTCATTTCCCTTTCAAGCGGTCACGGTCCCGAAGTCGCCATCCGAAACATCCCAAGAGTTTGTGATCGGGAGGTGCTTGAAAACCGCTGCACGAAACATAAATCGCAAGGCGCAAGAGCGAGTCGCTGCGTAGGAACACCCCGGCCATTGATGGTGAATTGCCATGGACATCCGCTTGCCAAATTGCCGCGCGGTTGCGGCGTGACGAAACGACGATGCTCGAATTACGTGGGCGACCTGTTTCACCCGGCCTGGCCCGAGGCAGGGCACATGTCATAGGCGGGGGTCGAACCGCGGTCCCGCGTTACCGGATCGCAGCTTCGGTGACGGGTGAGGAGCGCCGGCGCCTCGAATCCGCACTTCAGCGCGGCGCCGAAGACCTGGCGCGTCTGCAGGACCGCGTACAAGCCGAGTTGGGCCGGCCGGAAGCCGAGATCTTTGATGCGCATCGCGCCCTGCTGAATGACGGGCAGTTCCGCGAGCGGATCTTCTTGCTAATCGACCAGCAGCAGGTCAATGCGGAATGGGCAGTCGAAACCACCGTCAAGGACATCGCGGCTTCGCTCGAATCAGGCGACAACGAGTACCTTCGCGAACGGGCGGCCGATGTCATGGACCTTGGCCGCCGTGTACTTCGACATCTGTCGGACGATGAGCGCCGGCCGCTTGAATATCTGCAAGTCGGCTCGATTGTCGTTGCGCGGGAGCTATTTCCGCTCGAACTGATCGAGATCGATCGCGCACACCTGGTTGCCATTGTGACCGAGCGCGGCGGAGCAACAGGTCACGCGGCGATTCTTGCGCGAGCCTAGGCGATCCCGGCCATCACCGGCGTCGCCGACGCGATCAACCTTATACCACCCGGCTCCGAGCTGCTGGTTGACGGCGGTTCCGGCGTGGTGACTATCGACCCGCCCGCTCACGAAGCCGAGCACTTCTCCCTAAGAGCACAACGCTACGACCTGGGGCAAACCGCGGCAGAGACGGAAGAAGGCCTCGCCGCTGAAACGGTGGACGGTGCGGCGATCGGACTGTTTGCGAACATCGGACGGGCAATCGAGGCCCAGGATGCCGTGGACCATCGCCTCGACGGAGTGGGTCTCTTTCGCACGGAGTACCTGTTCCTCAATGAACCGGAGGCGCCGACGTTCGAAAAGCACCGGGCGGCCTACGAAGGCGTTGCCCGCCGACTGGCTGGCCGGCCATTGGTGATTCGGACGCTGGACCTGGGCGGCGACAAGTTTCCGCGCTTTCTCGATCCCCATCGAGCGGTGAATCCCATGCTTGGGCTTCGCGGACTTCGCTTCTCGCTGACCGAAGGGCGAGCACTTTTCGAAACGCAGGTGCGGGCGATTCTGGCTGTCGCAGCCTCGCATCGAGACGTGCGCATCCTGCTTCCCATGGTGCTTGGCGCCGCCGATTTCAGCGCCGCCCGCGCGATCATCGAAAAGCTTGTCCGCGACGAACACCTGCAGGAGCGGCCGAAGATTGGCGCGATGATCGAGACACCCGCAGCCGTGCTGACGATCCACGACATCCTGCAACTGGCGGACTTCGCGAGCATCGGAACCAACGACCTGACACAGTTCACGCTCGCAGCGGATCGCAACGCCTTCGATGCGATCGAGCATCACACCGTCCTTCATCCTGCGGTGCTAAGAGCGATCAAGCTTGTGGCCGATGCTGGCGAGAAGGCGGGGAAAGCGATCGCTGTATGCGGTGAAGCGGCGGCGAACCCCGCCATCGCCGGGTTGCTGATCGGGCTCGGGATACGACAACTCAGCATGAGCCCGGCCGCCAGTTCTTGGGTACGCCAGCGCATTCGTACGCTCGACAGCCGCGAAGCCGAAACGCTCGCCGAGCGGGCGCTCAAGTGCACGGACGCAGAGTGTGTCCGAATTGCAATCGCGAATTGAACGGCCGTCGCACGACTGTCACATCGATGCCGAGAATGTCCGCCTCATCACGGGGCGCCCGATTGGTCGCTCGGGGGTAGCTCCGCAACACGCAATGCGCAAACAAACGCTGATCTGCGCCGGCCTGCACCTTCCGCTCCGTAGCCCATCGTTCGGTAGCCGCACTGACGCCATTTCGCACTAGAAGTAGCGCCGGGTGGCCGGAATCAATGAATTCGATAACGCGCATGCTGATCCTGTCGGAGTGCCTCGATGTAAGCGCGCGTCATGCTTTCCCGTTGCGGGAATCGAAACCATCGTGAAGATTCCGTTGTGCCGACTTTCGGTCGGCTGTGTGTTCCAGCCAGCGATCCCATCGCTACGTCAAGGTACCTTAAGACGCATTGAGACGTTGCCGCCGCGACAATATGTCGCAGCCCGGCAGCGCCCATCACGCGTTGTCGGAACCGATAATTGACGTGAACGTCAGGACCGTCGCGCGTGGTGAACGGTCGGTGGTAAGAGGAATACGCAATGTTCGCCGTCTTCCCCCACGCCCTGCTTTCTTTGATCTTGATCGGGAGTATCGCTCCGGCGATGGCGCAAGTTGTCGTCAGGGATGCCCGGGTACGTGGCACGGTGCAATGGCGAATGGCGACTGGGGCTTACATGACGCTGGCCAGTCAAGAAGATTTGACGCTGGTCGGTGTGACATCGGACGTCGCGGCGTGCGCTGCCGTTCGCGAGATGCGGATGCGCGGCGACATGACGACCAGGCGTCCGGTCGAGAGCCTACCGGTACCAGCGGGCCATCCGGTGATGCTGGACGAGGGGCACTACCACGTGATGCTCGAAGGCCTGCGGACCTTACAAGCCGGCGAAACAGTCGGTATGGACCTACAGTTCGTCGACTCGCATGGCGTCAGGCAGGTCGTGCACGTGAATGTCGCGGTACGCGAGATTGCTGGCCACGACAGCGGTGCTGCGCCTCACGAGATGTGACAGGAGCAGCACGGTGAAAGAGCATCGTATTGCCGCAGTCGCCTTCCTTGTTCCGCTGGCGATGTCCGAGCTTATCTTCGCGCTCGTGTTGTTCACGCCGACTGCCTCCGGCGTGAAGGCGACGGCCCACTTGCAGGTGTACGGTCGGGACGTGACATCGGAGAACTGGCGGTGAAATTCTCCCTGAACGATTCGTCCGACCACCGCGTCTGCCTGGAAAATGAAAAGGGGAAAGTCGTCCTGTTGACGTTGGGGTACACCCACTGCGCCGACGCCTGTCCAAGCACGCCGGCGCGTCTTGCGCAGATGCGTCGCCTGCTGGAGAAGGACGCTGAGGCCGTCCAGGTGATTTTCGTCACGATTGACCCCGACCGCGATGCTGGACCCTTCTTGCAACGTTACATGCGCGCCTTTGATCCGAGCTTTGTCGGGCTGCACGGGTTGGACAATGAGACGGATGCCGCAGCCACGTCATTCCATGCTGACTACCGCATCGGTAAGTTCGAGAACGAGGTCCTCGCCGAACACACCGTGGATAGTTACCTGGTCGACGGCAACGGACACATGAGGGTCGTATTACCCCACTTACATTCGGCGCAGCAGGTGGTTGACGGCGTGCGAGCGGTCTTCGCTGATCAAGCCGACTGCACTCCGCGGGCCGACAGTGGCTTGTCATCCTGATGACGAACGGGCTTGAAGTCGGGCAGATCGGCGCCGCAGTCTGGGGGGAACTGCTGATCGTCGATGACGATCAGGTCTTCGCCCGGGTGCTGAAGCGCGCGCTCACCGCCCGCGGGTTCGCCACCCACTTGGCGCATAGCACCGACGAAGCGCTCGACATGCTGACCGGCCCGGCGGCGCGCAAGCCGGATTTTGCGATTCTCGACCTTAACCTTGCTGGCACCTCGGGTCTCAAGCTGATCGCTGCGGTCCGGCAGGCCAATCCTGAATGCCGCATCCTTCTGCTGACAGGCTACGCCAGCATTTCAACGGCGGTCGATGCAATCAAGCTCGGCGCCGATCAGTACTTGGCCAAGCCGATCGAGGTCGAGGCAATCGCGCGGGCCCTGGCCGACACGCAGGAAGCGGGCAGCGAAGACCAGGGCGAAGGTGCGGCGCCGGTTTCGCAAGTTGTATGGGAGCACATCGAGCGAGTCCTTGCAGAGCACGGCGGCAACATCTCGGCGACTGCGCGGGCGCTGAAGATGCATCGCAGGACGCTACAGCGAAAGCTTTCGCGGCGACCTGCGCGCGAGTAAGAATGACACCTTGCCTTAAGGCGGTGTTTTTGGCCCGATCTCGGCGGGTGTCAACCGGCGAGCTCAGGTTTGGCGTCGATCGCAGTGGACCAGGTCTCGTGCGCCAGTCGGTCAGGCCTTTGCAGGGATGCCCGGTGTCGAGATTGCCATCGCAAGCGCGAGCGCAATGATCGGCAACTCGCGGATCTGTGGGTCGTTTAGATTGGGGCGGTGAACTTGTATGCCGTTGGCACCGACCCGCGGAGGCGCTAAGACGCGAAGCCGGGTCCGCACGTTTGAAGGATTCACGTTTGAAGCTCCCATAGCGTGGTAGCGAGAGGGGATCAGTTTGACCGTGAACTCCGGACGGCACAATGCGACCCGGTGTCGCAGACAGGCAGTCATCGGCGACTCGGATTCCGAATGAGCCTGAACCGATTCGACTGACTACAGGTGGCGGCCCCGGGCCCAGCTGTGCGCGACCACCTCGAAAGGGTCTACGTTCCAAAACGGACTGAGCTTGTGTCCGTAGCCAGAGCGGTGTTCGCTCGGGCACGCCGGCAATCTGCGCCGGGACGACGCCTTGAACCCGCACGGACAGATGCTTGCTGCCGCGGAGTTCACGAAGGAGCCCCGGTCAAGGTCGAAGCTGGTCTGAAGCGACGGGCCCGCCGCTTCCTCAGCCAGATATAGACGCCGGTGACGGACAGGGCCGTGACAACCAGGCCGAGCACGCATACCAGCGCCCGGAAGAACAACGCGTTCCGCAGGTCGGCGAAGTGAATCGCCCGCAGCCAGACGTCGACCGTGTTGCCGGCCCGCTGGCCGCTCGGCAGATCAAGGTCGATCAGCTCGCCTGTATCGCTGTCCAGCCAAAGCGACGTGCTCCACCCAGAATCCTGGACCCGCAGGCTGCTGACGACCGCGTAGGTATAGACGCCCACGTCCCCGAGATAGGCCATGCCGTAGGGGCGCTCGACCTTGAATCCGTGTTCCGTGGCGGCCCGGGCCATCAGACGCTCGCCCGCTGCCTGCGCCATGCGCCAGTCCAGCCGGGGCGGTGGGATGGCATGACGCCGCTGTAGCAGGGCCTGGTATTCGTCCATGCCGGACCGGTACCCGAACAGCGCCTTGGTCACGGGCTGGTAGACCGAGTCGTACAGGTTGAACATCACGCTGGACCACGCAAATACGAACAGCAGGGGCCAAGCCCAGAGCCCGCCGGCGCGATGAAGGTCGAAGTAGATGCGCATCGTGCTGGAGGGCCATTTGACTCCCCACGCCGGCTTCCAGCGGGCCAGGAATCGGCTCAGTGCAACCGGTAGAGTGAGATAGACGGAGAGCAGGCAATCGACCGTCCATGCCAGCGCGACGATGCCGAGGATCAGCGCCCCGGATTCGCCGGCCGCAAGGTTCATGTGCAGCTTGTAGATGAACGTGACCAGATTGATCTTTCCCTGGGAAGGATCGCCTTCGCGGCATCGACCCAATTCGCGGCCGCTCCACGGATCGAGAAACAGGTGGTCGAAGTCGAGCGGGCGAGCCTTGCCGGTGGCCGGGTCGGTGCGCGGCTCCATCCTAAAGATGACCTGCTCGCGCTCGACCGAAAAATAGCCGATGCGGGCCTCAGGGGCGGCTCGTTCGGCCGCCTTGGCAAGCTCGGCCAGGCCGAGCGTCGGCACGCCAGGACGCGCTTGCACGAAAAGTTGCGGCGAGATCCAGCGCTCCAGCGGCTTGCGGAACGCCAGCACGCTGCCGCTGACGCCTTCCAGGATCAGGAAGGCTGTCATTAGCAGGCCGACCCAGCGGTGCAGCCAGACCGCAATCGGTCGGATCGAGGAGCGGCGGATCACATCAAAGCTCGATTCGCAGCGACCCCAGGATCGTTCGTGGCGCGCCGTAAAGCGCCGTTTCGGACGAATACGGTCCGTCGGTCGGGAAGCCGGCCGATTGGATGTCGCTGAAGTACGTGCGGTTCAGGACGTTGGTCACGTTCAGCTGCGCCGTCATCCGCGTGCTGCCCAACCGGAAGCCGTACGACGCCATCAGGTCGAGCGTCGTGTAACCCGGTATGCGGACATTCGCGTTGCCGCCGTACTGGCCGCCGTACAGAGTCGGCTCGCGCCCGTTGAAGGTGGCGCCGCCTCCCACTTTCAGCCCCTTCAGTCGCCCGGGACCGAAGTCATAGCTCGTCCACAGGTGCAGCAGGTTGCGCGGCACTTCGCCCAGGGCGGTGCCGGCCGGGTTGCCCGGATTGTTGCTGCTGCTGACGCGGGCGTTGGTGTTGGCGTAGTTGGCGATCAGGCTCCAGCCGGGAAGTACCTGACCCTGCAAGTCCAGTTCCCAGCCGCTGCTGCGTGCGGCCCCGGTCACCAGGACAAAGCCCGGGTTGGCTGGATCCGGCGTCGGAAGATTGGTCTTGGTCAGGTCGAAGTAAGCCAGCGTTGCCATCAGCCGGCCATCGCCCGCCTGGACCTTGGCTCCGAGCTCCCACTGGTGGGCGGAGGTCGGTGGAACCATCCTGCCATCGGCCGTCAGGGAATAGCCGTCGTTGGGGCCGAAGTTCTCGGCGTAGTTGCCGTAAAGGCTTAGGGACGTCGTCGCCTGCCAGAGCAGTCCGACGCGCGGCGTCGTGGCATTCGCACTGAGCCCGGGATTCGGCGACGGCGGGGCTCCGGCGAACCCGAAGTCGCTGCTCTGCTTCACATACTGCTCGCGCACGCCGGCCAACAGATGCAAGCCGTAGGGCAGCGCGAGCTGGTCCTGCAGGTAAGCCCCGGCCGTATCCGTGGTGCCGTCGTTCGCAGTGTAGGGTGTCAGCGGACCGGAGAAAGGCGTACCCGGATGGATCGGAGCGCGCAGCCCGATATACGAGATGTTCGTGTCCAGCTGGCCACCCTGGTTGATTCCGCCACCGTCTTTGAATCGGACCACGTCGAACCCGGCCAGAAGCGTATGTCGGACGGCGCCGGTGTCAAAGTGGCCGACCAGGTCTTCATTCAACGAGTAGGTGTGCACGTTCTGGAAGACGTGGTTAATGTCGCGGCCCACGGTCGCGCCGGCTGTCAGTGCCGGCTTGGGGGCCCCGGGGTCGCAGGCCAGGATGCCCGCCGAGAACGCCACGGCGTCGCCGGGCGCGCAGGCGAAAAATGGAAAGATGCCGGCGCCGTCGGTAAGGATGTGGTTCGACAGCAACTGATGGTGCAGCGACCAGTTGTCGCCGAAGCGGTGCAGCCAGCCGAGTCCGGCAAGGTGGGTCAGCTCGGAATTGGGCGAATGCTCGCCGTAGTTGACGGTTGGATCGGTATTGACGAGTACGCCGTTGAACAGCGGCTCGAAGCCGAAATTCTGCCCGTACTGCTTGTCGCGCAACTCGTATTCCAGCTTGAACTGGTTGGAGGCGTCCGGCTTCCACGTCACGACCGGCGCGAAGAACGTCGACTTGTTGTAGATGAAGTCGACACTGGAGCCGCTGTCCTCGCGCGAGGCGTCCACTCGGTACAACCAGGCCCTATCGCTGCTGAGCGGTCCCGTCGCACCCACACTGGTCCGATACCAGTCGTACGAGCCGACCTGCTGCTCGGCTTCGTAGTGGGGCGTCGCCATCGGCTCCTTGGTGACGATGTTCACGATTCCCCCCGGTTCGACCGCCCCATACAGCACCGCGGCCGGTCCCTTGAGGACTTCGATATGGTCGATGTTCGCGAATTCGACGGCATAGGTGCCGCTGTCGCTGCCGAAGCTGTCCAGGCGCACACCGTTGCGAAAATGGGCGTCGGTGTAGAACCCGCGCAACTTGACACCTGAGAAGCCCTGGCCGTTGTCGGCCGCACCTCCGGCTCCGACCGATACGCCGCTGACGTTTTTCAGCGCCTGGTCGATCGCCGTCACCTGCTGGTCGATCAGCACTTGCTGCGGAACCACCTGGACGTTGAGCGGTGTTTCCATCAGCGGCGTATCGGTCTTGGTGCCGGTGCCGGCTTCCCTGGTCGCGTAGCCGTCGACGATCGCGGCACCGGTGACAAGAATCTGCTCAGCTGGTTTCGACTCCTGCGCGCAAGCGGGGGAAACGGTGATCGCGACTGACGTCATTGCCAGCAAACCGCAGGCGCAAGCTCGCGTTGCCACGCCTGTCTTGAAGGACCGCAGCATCTGTGCTCCCATGAATGCGGAGCGCAGAGTACGTGCGAATGTCCCTTCCCGATATGCGACATATCGTCGCATAACCTAGAATCCGCCGCGGCGTTGGATGTTTCGACGCGCCGACTCGCGGTGATCTTGGGATCACGCAAGTCTTCGATGAGTATCAAAAGGAGAAAAGAATGGATCGCAGAGATATCTTGATCGGGGGCGGCGCGATGGCGGCCGCCTTGTTGTCGAAGCTGGCGGCCGCGGACGAGCACGAGCAGCACGAACATGGCGTCGAAGAACACCATCATCACGAACATGCGGCGCGAAAGTACGGTGCGCTTGTCGCGTCGGCCGGCGACTGCGTCAAGACCGGGCGCGTGTGCGCGGACCACTGCCTGGAAATGTTCGAAGAGGGCGACAACTCGACTGCGGCCTGCGCCCGCAGCGTCAGCCAGCTGATCCCGGTGTGCGCGGCCCTGCAACAGCTGGCGGCGCAGGACTCCAAGCACTTGAAACACTTCGCCGCAGTCGCGCAGGAGGTCTGCCGGGACTGCGAGCGGGAGTGCCGCAAGCATGAGAAGGAGCACAGGGCCTGCCGCGATTGCGCGGAAGCTTGCGCGGCGTGTGCCAAGGAATGCGACGCTGTCGCAGCGTGATCGTCCAGCCGAGTCGGGGCGCGCCGGCGCGGTGCGCTGCCGACTATGTATTTGACGAGGTCCGGGTTCGAGCTAACCTAAGGTCGTTGCCGTTGTCCGTCTTTGGGAAGCCAGAGTTAGCCTGACGGGGAGGAGCCGGTTCTTCATTCTTGCAGAATGATCAAGATGGTCCGTGCTCGTCCCCTTTGAAACCTAGGCCACTGCAATTGCACCGCTTTGGCCAAGACATCTCTGCGATTCATCTTGTCTTGCCCCGGTTGGGGCAGTATGAAAGCCGCTAAGTAGCGGCCTTCATTCGTACCAATCGTTTCGATCGACCCTGCATTCATTCTCGATTTTCTGTCGTGCGGCAATTTGTCGCATAGCAAGATCGTGCAACCGAACGTACTCTCCGTTCTGCGTTCACGGGGAGCGAAGTCTCCCGAACTTTGGCGACCTATTCCGCTCGCGCGATTCCGCGTCAAGTACCGCGCAGCGGAGGTCCTTTCGCCTGTCGTACGTCTGATTTTCTTAGCCGGAGAAGTCATGAGGGTCAGCAAGTCGCATCCAGCTATCGGCCAACGCTTTGCGACACGGCGCATCCGAGGCGCGGCCGCCGCGGCCCTGGCCCTAGTGGCGGTTTGTCATGTTGGACCCGCGCAGGCCTGTGCGACCTGCGGCTGCACCTTATCCAAGGATTGGCTTGGGCCGCAGGCCGGGTCGGTTTCGGGCTGGTCGGTGGGAGTTTCGTACGATTTCATCGACCAGAACCAGCTCAGGGTCGGCAAGACCAACTTGGACCAGGCCGGTGCACAGGCGATTCTGAATCCGCCGGGCAACACCGGCAACGAAGTAGAGCTCCAGACCCTGACTCGCACCATGACGCTCGGCGTCGATTACCACGTGGACAACTGGGGAGTGAGCGTCCAACTGCCGTTCGTGGATCGGTACCACACCACGCTACAGGACGGCACCCAGGCCGGCTACAACTACAACCAGTTCAATACCTACGGCGACGCGCGCATCCTCGTCAAGGTCGGCCTGACGCCAGATGTCGGGACCGGCATCATCGCCGGTCTGAAGCTGCCCACAGGCAGCACGAACGAGCCTTTTAATGGGGCGGCCGGTGGCCAGGTGGATCCGAGCCTGCAACCCGGCACCGGGTCCACCGATCTGCTGCTGGGTGGCTTCTACAGCGGGCAAGCCGATCGCCTGGGTTGGTTTGCGCAGGGCTTGTGGCAGCATGCGATCGCCTCGCAGGCAGGCTATACGCCCGGTGACGCGATGACGGTCAATCTGGGTCTGCGCTATGCCGATCTGGGCCAGCGGATCGTGCCGCTGCTGCAGGTCAATTTCGTGCATCGCAATGTCGATGACGGCATCAACGCCAGCCGGGAATTCGATGGAACGCCGCAAACGGGCGGCAACCTGGTGTATATCGCTCCGGGTGTGTCAGGGCGGATCGGCGGCGGATTCAGTGCCTACGCCTATGTGCAATTTCCGGTGTATCAGGACGTCAACGGCGTGCAGCTGACGCCGAAGCAGATCTATTCGGCCGGCCTGCGCAAGACGTTCTGATCGCCACGACATCGATGGTGCGCAAGATCTTGCATTGAATTCTTTCAGCTTTTCGAAGTAGACATTTTGCAGTACGCGTTGGCCACTGCCAGACAGCGAGGAAATGACAAAACGATGGTAGATCGGTCGAAGGCTTCGTCGATCGACTTAACGTCGATTGGCATCCGTTCCGGGTCGTGAGATTGTCGAGAGGATTCGGATTCCTGTGTTGGCGGGAACAATAACCTCAATTTCCTTAGCCAATGGTCGTCGGCCGCAGCCTCTTCGAACTCACGGAGCGAGCTCAATAAGTAACGTCTGACTGAACTCTCGGGTGTAACCCCACAAGGTGCCATGCACCTGCATGCACTGAAGTGCGCTGGACTGCAAGACCTTCGGGGGAGTCGCCGGGGGAAAGTGCAATCGAGTGCAGCCGACACCCTCGGCGCCGGGGGTAAAACGGGAGTATGGGCGCGAACCCTCTGAAGATCGAGGACCGGCGCGGACGATTGACTCGTCCGTCTCCGCCAAGGTGCCTCTGTTCATGCGGCTCTCCAGGTAAGGAACCACCGTCGTCGGAAGTTCCCAGGCACGCGCCGTTTGAAGGACCGACTTATCTGCCTAAGTAGCGCCTTCCTCGAGTGCAGCAGAGTGCAGACAAGGGCTGCGAATTGCTGATTCGCTGGACAAACGCGACGCATTCGTCGTCGAATTGCTGCTACGAGGTACACCTCGAGGGCACGGACTTCACCGACTTTCGGGGGTCCGGCGAGGGTACGAGTTCGATGCGCAATGCGAATCTCAAGGCAGATGCGCGACGCGGATTCGAACTCGAAATTGGGCGCGCTGCAGCGTTAATTGCGAATCCGGGACGGACGTCCCCTTGGGGCGACCGACTGCCTTGTCCCGAGGAAGACCTCTTGATTGTGCGATGGCCAACGCATCGGCGTGTCTTGTGATACGAGCTCCGTGCGCCGGCGCACAGACGATTCACCAGCGCGCGAGGACGCTGGCTGTTTCCGCCAACGAGCTAACCGATCAGGAGATTCGCCATGGCCGCCGACACCAGGACAGACAACGCCTCTGAATTGAACCCCTTCTGCAATCTGACCAAAGCCCTCGAGCAGTTCAAAATGCCTGGCATGAGCACAAATGCGTTCGTCGACGCACGCCGCAAGGACATCGAGGCACTCGTCGCCGCGAACAAGGTCGCCTTCGAGGCGCTGCAGGCTTTGGCCGTCACTCAGTCCGACATGCTGACCGAAGCTATGCAAAGCATGAAGGAGTCAGCCAAGGGCGCCATGGCCGACAACACCGATGGCGGCGACATGACCAAGCACGCCGAAGCGGCTCAGCAGGCATGGCGAAAGATGCTGACCGACATGAAGCAACTGGCCGAGACGGTGCAGAAGGCCCAATTCGAGGCCGTGAGTGGGCTGACGGAGCGGGCGAGGGCAAGCATCGGCGAGATGACGGGGTTGGCGTACCGGACGTAGAGCGCTGAGTTCGCAGGGGTCCGTCTGATTTCAACGCTATAAGTGACGGGCCCCAATCAATTTTCTTACCTCGAAGCTTGTAGCTGTTTCAAGGTAGCGTGCCGGGGGAGCAGCGGGAGAACTACTCTACCGGCTAATTTGAGCGAAGAATTGAAGCGAGCGAGCCTGATGTCCGGGGCGCAGCGGAGGGCAGTTGCTCGTCAAGCGCAATCGCAGCCAACAGCCGTTCCGATTTTGCGCCTTCCGCTCTATCGCAATTCATGAGCGCGTCGCAGGAAATGATGTTCCCCGCCGAAACCAGACGTTCGTCGGAAGGACCTGGCACCGGTGAACACTCCGGTGGGCAGGCGTCCGCCGTATCCCCGACGCGGGCAGCAACCATGGAACCGGGCAAGGATGGCGAGTACGTCTGCCCGTTGCACCGACAAGTACGTCAGGCGGGCCCCGGACATTGCCCGAGCTACCGGATGATGCTCGAACCGGTTGCCGATGCTGCCGTGGCCGACAGCCGTCCAAATATGAACAAGCCCAGCCCAGGTGCTCCAGCGCACCGGCCCGTGGCGGCGGCGGCGAATGCAGCAGGCGCCTAAGGCGTCGAATACACCTGTCCCATGCACCCGCAGATTCGCCAGGTCAGACCTGGCAAATGTCCCATCTGCGGGATGACCCTGGAGCCGGTCGTTTCAGGTGCGAGAGCCGGCGAAGGCCCGGAACTGCGCAACATGTTGCGGCGCCTTTGGGTTGCCCTGGTGCTGACCGCGGCACTGCGTCGTTAAGTTCCAGCGCCGAGAAACTCATTGATGACCTTGGCGACGGCGCCTGGTTGCTCCCAGAACGGGTTATGGCCAAGACCGTCGAAGACCTTGATCTGTGCGTTTGGCAGCGCCTCGCGTAGCGTGGCACGCACCTCTTCGCCCATGATCGGATCGGCTTGCCCCCAGATCAGCAGGCAGGGCGCCTTCAGTCGTGGCAGCGTTGCCTGAAGGTCCGCAGTGCCAAGGCCCTGTTCCAGCACGGCCAACCACACTTTCAGCGGAATGCGCGCTGAATCCCGGCGTTGGCGTCGGATGAAGTCCTCGTCGACGTGCGTCGGCGACGACCACCAGGCGATCATGAAGGGCGAATCCGGATCGATCGGCTCCTTCAGCTTGCGGATCTCGGCCGCGTAATCGAACCCGGCGGGAGCGCGAGAAGTCGCGGGCGCGCAGGGTCGGGTCCCGCCGGTCGACGAGATCAGAACCACCTTACGGGTGCGCTCGGGCCAGTACTCGGCGAAGGTCTGCGCAATGATGCTGCCCAGCGAATGACCCACAATGTCGGCGCGTTGTACGTTCAAGGCATCGAGCAGCAGCTTGATGTCGTAGGCGAAGTCCACGCGCGCATAGCAGCACTCAGGCTTCGACGAGCGCCCGTGCCCGCGAATGTCGACCACGATCAGCCGGTCCCTGGCGGACAGGTACGGAATGACCGGTACCCAGTCCCGCGCGTTGTCGGTGTAGCCGTGGATCAGCACCACGGCCGGTCCATGCGGATCGCCCATTTCGAGATAGGCCAGTCGGATTCCATCGGACAGCGCGACGGTGCGCTTGGCAGCGTCGAAGCGGTCCAGATTGATCGCAGCGGGCTCCGCTGGCAGGGCCTGAGCATGAATGAGCAGCAAACCGATCAACAAAAGGCCCCCCGACACCCGGCGCCCGATCGCGAAAAACGGCCTCATTTGAGCGCTCCCCAGTTTGAATGTCCCGCCGGCTACACGGCGTCAAGGCCGACGTCGGCGGCTTGGGCCTGGATGCGATCCTTCTCCAGATCAAGCGACCGACAGAAAAGGAGATAGGCGGTGGCCGACACCGGCAGGCCGATCAGCATCGACAAGTCCGCTCCCCCGAACGCCGCTGCCACTGGTCCTTTGAAGATATCGGTCGAGAAGAACGGAATCATCGCGGCCATGCCGAGGAAGTAAGCCGTGATGCCGCGCCAGTTCCAGCGTCCGTACATGCCCTTGGGATTGAAGATCTCGCGGATCGAGTAGTGAGCTTTCCTGACCAGGTAAAAGTCGACCAGATTGATGGCCGTCCAGGGCGTGAAGAGGTACAGCAGGATCGACAGCAGGGTTTCATACGCCTCCATGATGTTGCGCGGCGAGAAATAGGCGATCAGCGTGGTGAGGACCGCGATCGCAACCAGGCCAACGATGCGGCCCGAAGCGGGGCGCTTGTAGCCGAGCGAGTCGGCCACGCTCAGCAGCGTGAGCGAGGCACCGTACAGATTCAGACTGGTGACGCTGACCAGTCCGAGCAGCGAGGAGATCAGCACCACCAGGCCAAGGCCGGGCCGAATCGCGTCCCCGGCGGCCAGCAGGGCCGCGACGATATCGAGCTTGGGTGCGAACGCGGCGGCGAGGGCACCGGCCATCATCATCCAGGCGCCGCCGATCATGGCTCCCAGAAAGGTCCACCAGAACGAGGCCGCAACGCCGACATGGCGCGGCAGGTAACGTGAATAGTCCGACACGTAGATCGACCAGCTCAGCTGGTAGGCGGCCGCCGCGAAGAACTGGACCAGAAACGCAATCGGCTTGAACTCGCCGAGCCGAAGCGCTCCCGGCGACAGGTGCAGACAGAAGACGGCGCCCAGCGTGAAGACCAGCAGCGCCGCGATCATCAGGTAGGCAAGCAATCGCTGAACCAGGTGAATCCAGAGGCAGCCAGCCACTGCCAGCGCCAGTGCGATCAGCGTAAACGGCACGAACGCCAGGGACTCCGGTGCACCGGTCAGTTGATGCAGAGTATCACCGGCCAGCAGCTCGTTGAAGGCCGAATAGCCGACATAGGTAACCAGCGCCACGCCCCAGACCAGCAGTGCGCCGACGTAACCGAACTGGGGCCGCGACTGGATCATCTGGGGCAATCCCATCTGCGGGCCCTGGGTCGAGTGGAATGCCATGAAGAAGGTGCCGAGCGCACATCCCGTTACGATGGCGATGGCCGCCCAGACCAGGCTTGCCCCCATGGAGACGGCGATCGCGCCGGTGGCCAGCGTCGCCAGGTGCGCATCGCCGGTGAACCAGACGGGCCACAAGTGCCAGACCTTGCCGCGCCGTTCGCTCAAGGGTACGTAGTCGATCGAACGGCTCTCAATGTTGAGTCGCTTGTCCAAGCCTCTCCTTTGCCGTTGGAGCCTGTGGCGACCGGATCGCCGTCGTTCCAGAAGGTTGCGCCGCCATTAAACCGGGACAGCTCCTGGCCAATGGAATCAATGCGACACGCGATATCGCAATTACGACAGGGTGCTCATTGACGGCATCTCAGGCACCGCGACGATCCGAGCTCGGCGAGCATCCATAGCATTCCCGGTAGGCGCGAGCGAGAGAGGAGACGGAGTTGAACCCCGTCGCAACTGCGACCTGGACGACGGGCAGGCCGGTCTCGCGCAGCAGGTGCTGCGCGCGGTCCAGCCGCAGCTTGCGGTAGTAGCGGGACGGAGACTGTCCAAGCGAACTGAGGAACAGCCGTTCCAGTTGCCGCGGCGTCACCGAGACAGCCTGCGCGAGCGCTGCAATGTCCAGCGCCTGCTCGATGCAGCGTTCCATCAGTTCCACGACCTGGAGTACTTTTTCGTTGTGTATCTGCAGCCGTGCCGCCAGCTCCATCCTCTGGTGATCGTGGCTGGTACGGATGCGGTCGTGGATGAATTGTTCCGATATGGCGGAAGCCAGCGCCTGGCCGTGGCGGGCGCCGATCATCGCGAGCATCAAGTCGAGCGCCGCGGTTCCGCCGGCGCAGGTGAAGATGCGGTCACTGACTTCGAAAAGCTCCCCAGTGACGCGCGTCTGCGGGAATTGCTCCTGGAACGCGGGCGCGGCCTCCCAGTGGATTGAGACCCGCAAGCCGTCCAACAAGCCCGCCTTCGCCAGAACGTGGGCGCCGGTGTCCAGTGCGCCCAGGCGCACGCCGGCGCGCGCGACCTTGCGCAAGGTAGCCAGCGTCGACTTCGATTCGGCCCGTTCCGGATGAAAGCCGGCGCAGACAATCAGCGTCGGGGCACACTCGGTGCCGAAGGTTGAATCGGCCACCAGCCGCATTCCGTTGGATGCCTCGATCCGATCGGACTCCAGCGCATAGATGCGCCAGCTGTACAGCTGGCGCCCGGCCAGCCGGTTCGCCACGCGCAGCGGCTCGATCGCCGAAAAAAACGCCATCGCGGAAAAGCCTGGCACGAGCAGGAATCCGATCTGTTCGCCAGCGCCGGGTTTCGAGGCTTCAAACATCGTGATTCATTTTCAGACCCAGACGGAACTTGTAACGGACGCGGCTGCCACCCGAAACGATGCGTCGCGTTTTGCAAACTTTCTGTCGGAAAGTGTAGTTCAAGCTTGAATGATTGCACGCATCATTTGCATCAATTGAGTCTGTGCTGCCTTCTTCATCGGTTTGTTTCCGGAGCCGTGTATGAACCACGAGGTCTTCATTACCTGCGCGGTGACGGGGGCCGGCGAGACGCTGGACAAGCATGCGGGCGTGCCCGTCACGCCTGCGCAGATCGCCGAGTCCGCCGTCGAAGCAGCGCGGGCAGGTGCGGCGATCGCGCACATCCACGTGCGCGATCCGAAGACCGGCAAGGGTGCGCGCGATCCGGCCTTGTACCGGGAGGTGGTGCAGCGGATCCGCGCCTCTGGCGTTGACGTCGTCATCAATCTCACGGCGGGCATGGGCGGCGACGTCGTGTTTGGTTCCGGCGAAGCGCCCCTGCCTCTTGACCGGGCTGGTACCGATATGGTGGGTCCGCTTCAGCGCCTGGTCCATGTCGAGGAACTGCTGCCGGAAATCTGCACGATCGATTGCGGCACGATGAACTTCCTTGCCGGCGACTACGTGATGACCAATACGCCGTCGATGCTGCGGACCATGGCGGCGCGCGTCAAGGAAATCGGCGTAAGGCCCGAGTTGGAGGTTTTCGACTCGGGGCACCTCGTCTTCGTCAAACAGTTGCAGTCGGAGGGGCTGCTGGAGGATCCGCTGATGATCCAGCTGTGCATGGGTGTGTCTTACGGCGCGCCAGACGATCCACTGACTTTGATGGCCCTCGTCAATCAGGTTCCGCCTGGTGCAATCTTCAGTGCGTTCTCGCTAGGCCGCATGCAGCTGCCGTACGTGGCGATGGCGGCCCTGGCCGGCGGCAACGTCCGCGTCGGCCTGGAGGACAACCTGTACCTGGAGCGGGGACGGCTCGCAACCAATCGCGAGCTGGTGGAACGGGCGGTCACGATCCTGCAGGCCATGAACGTCCGTGTGCTCGGGCCGGACCAGGTTCGCGAGCGCCTGCAACTGCGGAAGCGCACGTGAGCGGTCCTGCTGCTGCGCCGGTACGCCACGCCGCCATCATTGGGGGCGGAGTCATCGGCTCGGGCTGGGCCGCGCGATTCCTGCTCAACGGGATCGACGTCAGTGTCTACGACCCGGATCCGGACCTGGCGCGCAAGCTTGCGACGGTACTGGTCAATGCACGCGCGGCGCTGGCGCAATTGCTGCCCGGCGTGCTGCCGCAGGAGGGAAAGCTGATCATCGTTGCCTCGGTCGAGGAGGCTGTGAGTTCCGCCGACTTCATCCAGGAAAGCCTACCGGAACGCGAGGACCTGAAGCAGGCCGTCCTGGCACAGATCGAGGCGGCTGCGGGCCCGGACGTGATCATCGGGTCCTCGACCTCCGGGCTGCTGCCGTCGCGGCTGCAACAGCGCATGCGCCACCCGGAACGGCTCGTCGTCGGCCATCCGTTCAACCCGGTTTACCTGTTGCCCCTGGTCGAGATCTGCGGCGGCGCTGCCACCAGCGAGGCGACGCGGGTCCAGGTCGAGGCGTTCTATCGATCGGTCGGCATGCATCCGCTTCAGGTGCGCAAGGAAATCGACGGATTCATCGCCGACCGCCTGCTCGAAGCGCTCTGGCGCGAGGCGCTGTGGCTGGTCCGCGACGGGGTTGCGACCACGACCGAGATCGATGACGCCATTCGTTACGGCGCCGGCCTGCGCTGGGCGTTCATGGGCACGTTCCTCATCTACCGGGTCGCAGGCGGCGAATCCGGCATGCGGCACTTCCTGAGCCAGTTCGGCCCGGCGCTCAAGCTGCCCTGGACCCGGCTTGAAGCGCCGGATTTGACCGACGAGTTGGCGGACGAAATCGCGCGTCAATCGGACGAGCAAGCCGGCGCAGCGTCTATCCGCGATCTCGAGCGCGTCCGCGATCGTTGCCTGGTCTCGATTCTCTCGGCTCTGCGTCGCGAGGATTTCGCGGCGGGGTCCACGGTGCGTCGGTATTTCGAGGTGCTTGCCACGAAGGCGCGCCGCGCCCGGGCGCCGATCGATGAATCGCAGCCTCTGATGCTGTACGTCGGAAATGTGCTGCCCGAATGGATCGACTACAACGGCCACATGACCGAGGCCCGTTACCTGGAAGTATTCGGCAATGCCACCGACGCGCTGCTCGACTACATCGGCGCGGGCCCGGAATATGTCGCCAATGGGCACAGCTATTTCACGGTCGAGACGCACATCCGGCACCTTGGCGAAGCCGCCCAGGGCCAGAGCCTGCGCGCGACAACGCAGGTGCTCGCCGGCGACACCAAACGCTTGCGCCTTTTCCACACCCTGGTTCGCGCGTCGGATGGCCTTGTGCTGGCAACAGGCGAACACATGCTCCTTCACGTGGACGTCCGCGCCAGGCGCTCGGCGGTGGTCAGCGGGGACGTGCTTCGTGCGGTCGAGCGGCTGGCCAATGCGCACGCGGCGCTGCCCGTTCCGACGGGGACCGGGCGGGCGATCGGTGCACCGATCGCATGAAGCGGTCGACAGCCAGGAAATTCGATGTCGGGCATTGCAGGACGGATTGATCGAGGGAGTGGATAAGAAAAAAAAGGCCGGGCGAGGGCCTGGGCCTAGCAGGGATGGGAGCGCCAATCGAATCGAGGAGGGACGCCGGATGAAGGATTTCGGAAGGGGGATCGTCGACGGCTGTATCGCTACG
>Ga0075030_100001548_pt1 | contig 20698 bp, 23 predicted proteins | sample LitLauG_LLR_2012_FD_71393 | JGI IMG/M metagenome (GOLD analysis project Ga0075030, IMG submission 71393) | Freshwater sediment microbial communities from Pennsylvania, USA - Little Laurel Run_MetaG_LLR_2012 | ecosystem: Environmental > Aquatic > Freshwater > Creek > Sediment | place: USA...
TGCGCCCGCGACGTGCAGCCTTGCCATGCGGGGCGCCGGCGATTTAACGCTGGTGAATGGCGACGATTCGACCGCGACGTGCTGGTGTCCTGATTCCGACCTTTGCGATACGCACTGAGGAGGATCTCGGCATCGGCGATACAGGCGGTGTGCGCGAGCTGATTGACTGGGCGGCGGATACGGGGCTCGGCTTCGTGCAATTCCTGCCGATCAATGCGACCGGCAGCGACAGCAGCCCGTACAATGCGATCAGCTCCATCGCGCTCGACTACCTCACGCTCGAACTGAACCCGGACGCGGTTCCCGAACTCGACGCGGAATTTTTCCGGGAAACGACGACGCTGCCCGGCTTGGAGAGCCTCCGCTCGGGCGCAGTCCAATACGTGCGTGTGCGCGAACTGAAGTGCGCCCTGCTGCGCCGGGCATTCGGACGGCTGAGCGCGGCGACGAAACGCGGGCGGGAGTTTGCAAAATTCCGGGCCGGGGAATCAGCATGGCTGGACGACTTCTGCCTTTTCCGCGTGCTGATGGAGGAGAACGGCCACGAGGACTGGACAAGCTGGCCGGAACCACTGAACACGGCGGCGAAGGCGCGCGAGTGGCTCGCGGCGCGGCGGCGCGGGAATGCGCGGAAGATTGATTCGCGTCTGCGCTTCCACGCGTACGTCCAGTGGCTGTGTTTCAGCCAGTGGCGCGCGGTGCGGGCGCACGCGGCGGCGCGCGGCGTGAAACTGATGGGCGATGTGCCGTTCGGCATCTCGTGGTGCAGCGCGGATGTGTTTTTCCAACCGGAGCAATTCAACCCCGAATGGTGCGGCGGCGCCCCGCCGGAAACGTATTTCAAGGACGATCTCTTCGTGCAGCGCTGGGGGCAAAACTGGGGAATCCCGCTCTACCGCTGGGACGTGATGGAGGCGGACGGCTTTAGCTGGTGGCGCCGGCGCGTGAACAAACTCACCGAGGTGTTCGACATTTTCCGGATCGATCACGTGCTCGGCTTTTACCGCATCTACAGCTTCCCGTGGCGACCGAAGCTCAACGCGGAATTTCTCCATCTCTCAGACGACGAAGCGCGCGCTCGCACTGGCGGACGGCTGCCACATTTCCAGGAAAATGACGACGACACACCGGAACATCGCGCCGCAAATCTCGCCGCAGGTGAAAAATACTTGCGCATGGTTGTCAACTCTGCCGCACCGCAGGAAGTCGTCGCGGAAGATCTCGGCATCGTGCCGGACTACGTGCGTCCGCACCTGCTGAGCCTCGACGTGCCCGGCTTCAAGATTTGCCAGTGGGAAACCGACCCGCACGGCAATGTGATCCCCGGGCGCGACTACGACAACTGCGCATTCACAACCTACGCCACGCACGATCACGAGCCGATGAAAACTCATTGGGAACACCGCCGGCGCGACGCAAACAATTTGGACGCGCCTGACCGCTGGCTCGGCAACAAGGAACTGCGCCTGCTCGCGTCTTTCGCCGGGCTGCCGGTGCATGAGGGCAACTGGCCCGCGTACGACGACGCGATCCGCCACGCGCTCATCGAGGCGCTGCTTGCAAGCAACGCGCGTTACGCAGCATTCATGCTCACGGATCTCTTCGCGCTGGAGGATCGTTTCAATGTCCCCGGCATCGAGAGCACTGCGAACTGGTCTGCGCGAATGCCAGTGACGGTCCGGCAAATGCGCGGGCAGAGCCCGTGGCGCGATGAGTGTGCGTGGCTCGCGGATGCCATCCGCCGCACGGGCCGGAATTGCTGAGCAAGTTCCGCCGCACGCCGCTGGACTCCGTCGCGCGATGCGGCTTACTTTCACGGCGATGAACACCGCCGCTCCCGCTGAATCAGTGGCCGACAAGGTCCTTGCAGGCGAACGCATCACGCGCAACGACGCCCTGGAGCTTTACAGGCTTCCACTGGGTGAACTCGGCGAACTCGCGCACCTGCGCCGCAACATGGCTGCCCGCGACGGACGCGAACGCATGGTGACCTACATCGTGGACCGGAACATCAACTACACGAATGTCTGCAACGTGTACTGCAAGTTCTGCGCGTTCTACCGGACCGAAAAGGACGACGACCACTACGTGCTCACGCTGCAGCAGCTCGACCGGAAGCTCGACGAACTGAGCGCAAACGATGGCGTGCAGGTGCTCCTGCAGGGCGGGCATCACCCAAAGCTCGGCATTGATCACTACCTCACGATGCTTGCGCACATCCGCGGGAAATATCCGCACATCAATGTGCATGGCTTTTCACCGCCGGAGTTCCAGCACTTTGCGGAAATTTTCAAAATGCCGCTGCACGAGGTCATCGTGAAATTCAAGGAGGCCGGGCTCGGCAGCATTCCCGGCGGCGGGGGCGAGATTCTCGTGGACTCGGTGCGCGAGCGGATCGCACCTTTGAAATGCAGGAGCAACGGGTGGCTGGAAGTCATGCGCGTGGCGCACGGACTTGGGCTGCGCTCCAGCTCGACGATGATGTTCGGCCACGTCGAGACGGTGGAGGATCGCATCGAGCATCTGCAGCGGCTGCGCGATTTGCAGGACGAGACGGGCGGCTTCACGGCGTTCATCTGCTGGACGTTCCAGCCGGAGAACACGCGACTGCGCGCAGAGCCGGTCGGCAGCAGCGAGTATCTGCGGATGCAGGCACTGAGCCGCATTTTTCTCGACAACATCCCGAACGTGCAAAGCTCGTGGGTGACGCAGGGTCCGCGCATCGGACAGATCGCCCTGCGCTACGGCGCGAATGATTTCGGCAGTGTGATGATGGAGGAAAATGTCGTCTCCAGCGCGGGCACGGCGTTTCGCCTGAGCAAGGAGCAAATCGAGCGACTCATCCGCGAGGCGGGCTACGAGCCGCACCGGAGGGACAACTGGTACCGGCTGCTGAACTGAAGCGCCCGATTCAAACCGTCTCCGTCAGCGCGAGCCATGTGTGAGGGCCGAATTGCAGGCGCGCTTTTTCCAAGAGCGAGGAGCCATCCGCTTCTTCACGCAGCAGCGCGAAGACGGTGCTGCCACTGCCGGACATCAGCGCACCGGCGGTTTCCGGCTGTTCGAGCAGCCAGCGTTTCATCTCGGCGAGCTGGATGAATTTTTCAAACACCGGGCGTTCGAGATCGTTTACGAGCGTGACACCGCCGGACGCCTGCGGCGCGTACGGCACGCCGGGGATTTCGAGCGAATCGCGCCAGCGCCGGTAGGCCCACGGCGTCGGCACGCCGAATGAAGGCTTGATCAGGAGCAGAGGCAACGGGCGCGGCAGCACGCAAGGCTCGACGATTTCACCGCGACCACGGCACCACGCGGGGCCGCGCGAGAGGAAGAACGGGACATCGCTGCCGATTTCCGCGGCGATGCGCGTGATGACCGTTTGCGGAAGCCGCGTTTCAAAAACCGCGTCCAGCGCGAGCAGCGCCGCCGCCGCGTCGGAACTGCCACCGCCCAGGCCCGCACCATGCGGGATTTCCTTTTGTAAAAAAATGCGGACATCCGGCGCTATGCGCGTGGCGCTGAAAAACGCATGGGCTGCGCGCACGACAAGGTTCGTGCCGTCCGCGGCCAGTGTTGCGTCGCTGCACGTGAATTCGATTCCGCCTCCTTCGCGCCGCTCGATGCTGAGCGTGTCGCGGATTGCGACCGGCGCCATGAGCGTCTCGATTTCGTGGAAGCCGTCCTCGCGCCTGCGCAATACGCGGAGCGAAAAATTGACCTTCGCGGGGGCAAAAAACTGCATGGCCTACGGTGCGGTGGCGCGGCGCTTGAGCAGTCCGGCGAATTTTGAATTGCCCGGCTGCACCCTGCCTGTCGCGCCGGAAGGGCCGGCGAGCGGCAGACTGTGATTCGCCCACTCGAAGATGCCGCCCTCGAGCACCTGCACCCGCGCGTAGCCGCGCTTGACGAGGCTCTCGGCGACAGGAAATGCGTCCGCCCCGACCGCATCATACACGATGAGAGATTCATCCGTTTTTTCCGAAAAGCCGAGCGAAGCCGGCGTGTCCGAAAGCGCCATGTGCAGCGCGCCCGGCAGGCGGCTGAAGTCGTATTCGGCCTGCGGACGCACATCAATCAGCACGGGCTTCGGCCCTTCGGCTTTTGCAAACCAACCTTTCAGACCGTCCATGTCTATCCGGCGGACGGCGGGGTAACGGTTGCGCAGTTCGTCCTTCGTCCGCTCCCAGCGCCACGGAAGAAACGCGAGCCACAGCGCGATGCACACCGCCGCGAGCAGGACCATCTGGGTGATGCCAAACGGCGTGAAGAGCCGGCCTCCGCCTTTCTTCATCACTCAGGACTTCAGTGGCACTGCATGTTTCTTCTGGCCGGATTTGTCCTCGACGATGTACGAAACCGAGCCGTCGAGCTTCACGCGCATGCCCACTTCCCTGTTGCCGTCGGCGAGCAGGGGGCGCGACCAGCGCACGACCCACGAGGTCTTGCCGACAAGAAGCGCATCCTTTTCCAGCACGATGGAAACGACGTACGGGGCGTCTCTGCCGTGCGTCGCGAGGTAATCCGCCGCGAGCTTCGCCACATGCAGGGCATCCACCCGCGGAGCATCCTCCGCGCGTATGGTCGGCAGAAGGGTGAGAACACCGAGCGCGATGGCGGCGGACGCTGCACAGCGGTAGCGGCGGAAGGATATGGTTTTCACAGGGCTAGGGATTTTTTGATTTCTGGAAGCGTGCCGGCGCTGCCGAGGAGCCTGTTCCGACCGGCGATGAACTTGGCGTATTCGTTTTGGAAAATGATGCCCGGCGGGCGGAAGTCAAAATCGCCGGGCTTGTCGCGAAAGTACTCGCGATGCACGCGCGTCCACACCAGGCGGCCATCGGTGTCAATGTTCACCTTCGTCACGCCGAGCTTCGCCGCGGGAAGATACTCATTTTCATTCACGCCACACGCACTCGGATCGAGTTTGCCGCCGGCGGCATTGATGCGCGCAACCTCCTCTTTCGGCACGGACGACGAACCGTGCATGACAATCGGCACGGGCGGCAGTCCTGCAGCTTTCACCTTGTCCCGGATTTTCTCGATCACATCGAAGTGCAGCGACTGCTGGCCCTTGAATTTGTACGCGCCGTGCGAAGTGCCAATCGCCGCCGCGAGCGCGTCGCAGCCCGTCTTCCGGATGAACTCCAGCGCCTCATCCGGATTCGTCAGGCATTCATTTCCCTCCTCCACCACGATGTCCTCCTCGACGCCGCCGAGCATCCCGAGCTCCGCCTCGACGCTAATGCCCTTCGCGTGCGCGCGGTCGCAGACGCGCCTGGTGATTTCCACGTTCTTGTCGAACGGGTCGTGCGACGCATCAATCATCACCGAACTGTAAAATCCCGATTCAATGCAGTCGCAGCACGTCTCCTCGTCGCCATGATCCAGATGGACGGCAAAAATTGCATCGGGGAAAATCTCCGCGGCACTGCGGATGATGGCCTCGATCATCCGCTTGTCGGTGTATTTTCGGGCACCCTTCGAGATTTGGATGATGAACGGAGCCTGGCTCTCGATGCACCCCCGGAACAGCCCCATGGTCTGCTCGGCGTTGTTGATGTTGTACGCCCCGATTGCAAACTTCCCGTAAGCGACCCGGTATAGCTGCGCGGTAGTGACGATCATGTCCCCAAGTGGAAGGGCAATACGCCCAATACGGCAAGCGAAGATTCAAGTGCGGAGCGACCGGACGCCTTCGCCGCACGGCAAGAAAAGTGGCATCCGTGTCAGATTTCGCATTGCACCCACAGCGCGACAACGCGTAACCAATGCGGCGCAAACAGCACAAAACTCCACCCATTCACCATGAAAAAACGATTCAGAACATTCATCGCGGCAGCCACGGGCCTCGCCCTGTGCGCCTGCGCAAATCCTTACGCCGATCAAATCAGGGCCCTCGACGCACGCTACGCCGCCGGCAAGATCAGCCGGAAGGAATACCTCGCCGAACGCGATTACCTCGAAGTGCAGAAGGCGCGCGTGGATCGCGAAAATGTTCGCACTGGAATTGCCGCGGCAGCCGTGGGTACCGCGATTGCAGGCACCGTCATTGAGGCGCAACAGCCGCGCGGCCCTGTCGGCCCTGGTCCGGGAGGCCCCCCTCCTGGCGGCCCTGGCGGCGTCCCGCCGCGCTAGGCACCGGTCGCAGTCGCTCCTGCTGACATTCCCAGTACCGGATGAAAAGCCTGGCATGTTTGTCGTGTGCAACCATGCCACCCGGTTTTTTTCCGCGAGGATTTCCTGAAACCACGATCGGCCGCTGCTTTTCCACGCTGGTGACATCAGGCCATGCGGACACGCTGTCACCAGTGTGGCTTTTGAATCGGAATACCCGCGGTTTGATTTTGTTCGTGCAAGCAACACCGGGCACGGCATAAGAACCGCCCTCACCGCGGAATCATTCCGCGGTTTTCATCCCAAACGGAACCCACTCTCATGAAACGCCGCCCACTCCACGCGATCTTCGCATCCACTGCCGCACTCGCCGTCGCCACCTTCTTTGTCTCCTGCGACAAAAAGGCGGCGGACCAAACCCCGCCACCTCCAAGCGGGACATCCGCCGCACCCGTCCCATCGGCTCCTGCGGAGACGGTGAAAAGCGAGGCGAAGGGAGCTGTCGCGTCCGCAGTGCCGTCGGCGGACATCGCCGGCATCCGCGGCGCGTATGGCGTCGCTGTGCAGCTTCCGAAGGACGTGGAGGCATTTTCCGTGAATCTCCGGCTGCACGATCTGTGGGAAAAGCTGAGCAACAGCAAATGGGCGGCGGCATTCGTCAATCTGCCCGTGCTGAAGGAGGAGCCGAAGTTTCAGATGTTCCTCCAGCAGTGGAACTCGCCCCAAGCCGCAAAAGCGAAGGAGATTCTTGAGGCGTTGCTTGGCAACGAGGTCGCCGTCGCTTACCCCGCCGGTTTCACGGACAAGGCCATGCCGTGGATCGAGCTGATGGGCGAGGTCCAGGGTCTCCAGATCCAGCGTGCCTTCATGACTGCGATGAGCGGTGGCGTTCCGCCGGATTCCGCAAAGGTGCTCCGCGACGCTGCTCCCGAGATCATTCCCGGGCTGGTTAAATGCGACATTCCGCCAATGCTGATCGCCTTCAAGGCGGCAAAGGCAAAAGCAGACATTGACGGCGGAATGGGCATGGCCCTCCAGCAGCTCGGCATGCGCCTGCCGCCCGGCGTGGAGATCGGCAAGTTCAAGCTCGCCGACAAATACGACTTTCAAAACATCACCCTCAACGCGGGCAAACTTGTCGAGGCCATGCAGGAGGAAATGATTCGCGGTCAGCTCGCAGAACTGCTCGGCGACGAAGGCAAGGCCAAGCAGTCCGTGGAAGCGCTGAAGGCGAAGCGGATGGAAATCGCGTGGGGCTGGGTGGGCGATTACCTGTTCATCTCCTTCGGTTCGGACCACGCACACCTCAAGTTTGCGGACGGCGACGCGGACAGCGCGCTCGCCATCCCCGCAGTCGCACGCCGGGCCGCTCAGTTCCTCGACAAGAAGCCACTGGGGCTCGGTTACGCCAATGCCACGATGTTTGAGAAACTGCACGGCAAGCTCGAATTCGCCGACGCCTTCAAGAAGCTCTCCGACGAACTCGCGGGCCTGCTCAAACCCGAGCATATCGCCGCCATGCAGGCGGACGTGAAGCGTTTCGAAGGCAAAGCCCAGAGCCTCTACGCAGCGAAATTCGACCCGATGGTTTCCGTCAGTTTCTGGGACAGCGGCATCCGCGGCGAATCCTTTGGCGGCGTGCGCCAGACAGCCCTGGACACCACAAAGCCGCTCGGCTTTGCCTCGCTGCTGTCGAAGTCCGTCTTCCTGTTCGGCGACGGGCGGTCCAATTCCGCCAACGACGGAAAGTACGCCGACCTCATCGAGGACGGAGCGACCATGCTCTGGGGCTGGTACGACAAGTACGGCCGCACGATGGTGCCCAAGGACGAGGGCCAGGGTGCCGCAATGGTCGAAGCCATGGCACTCCCGATGGTGAAGGATCTGTGGGCCGCCAGCCGCAAATTGTCCAAGGCTCTCGGTACCGAATCCGCATTCGTCTTCGATCTCAATGGCAACGTGCCCAAGGTTCCAAACCTACCGCCAAATCTCGCCGACGGCAAAGTGCCCCGCGTCGCATGGGTCGCCGAACTGAAGGACCGCGCCGGCGTGAGTGATGCATGGACGGGCTTCAGCAAGATCATCAAGCAGCTTGCCGCGCTCGCCCCCGGCGGCGCAGTCCCCGAGCCTACGATGAAAAAGGAAGGCGACGTGGAAATCCATTTCGTCGAACTGCCGGTCCCGACCGATGACCTCCTGCCACACGTCGCAATTTCAAAGGATCGCTGGATCATCAGCACTTCGCCGAGCCTCACGAAGGAAATCACCTCCCATGCACCTGCCAGCGGCGGCACTCCGCTCGGCAGCGAATGGCGCATGCAGATTCCCGCCGCGTGCGATCTTGCCGAGGCGTGGCTCAGGGTCGTGGACAAGGATCCGGCGTTTTTCTTCCACAGCGGCTTCGACCAAAAGGGATACGCCAAAATGCGACCGACATTCGGGGAGTTGATCCGCCTCGCGCGCAGCATCCAGTCCCTCGAATGGCGCGTCTTCACCGAAGGCAGCGAAACGAGGAACAGCGTGTTCCTCAAGCTTGAGGATGTAAAGTAGCCGCGCTCAGTAGCGCAGAACCTTCGCTAAAAATTCACGGCACTCCGCCGACTGCGGCGCATCAAAAAGGTGCGCCGCAGTTTTTTTCTCCACGATCCGGCCGTCCGCAAGGAAGGCAACCGTGTCTCCCACCCGCCGCGCGAACCCCATCTCGTGCGTGACCAGAATGAAGCTGCGGCCCTCGGCCTTCAGCTCCTCGATCAATTCGAGAACCTCCGCCGTCATTTCCGGATCGAGCGCCGAGGTCGGCTCGTCGAAAAGCAGCAGCCCCGGCTGCGCCGCGATCGCGCGCGCGATGGCCACACGCTGCTTTTGGCCACCGGAAAGTTCCGCCGGTTTCTTCATCGCGTGGGCGTCGAGCGCGAAGCGCCGCAGCGTGCCCATCGCCGTCTCGCGCGCCTGCTCGGACGTGTGGCCATGCACCTTTTCGAGCGCGAGCGTGATGTTCCCCAGCGCCGTGAGGTGCGGGAATAGATTGAATGCCTGGAACACGATGCCGAGCCGACGCCGGTGCGCGCGCAGTTTCTCCTCCGACGAATAATCCACGGCCCCGCCCTCAAACGTCACAAGGCCCGCGTCCGGCGCTTCAAGCCCCGCAATCGTGCGCAGCAACGTGCTCTTCCCGCCGCCCGACGGCCCGATGAACACAACCGCACGCGCGTCGCCGAAGTCGGCGGAGATTCCGTCGAGCACCGTCTTTCCCGCGAAAGCCTTCCGCACGCCATCGAGTCGCAGCTTCATCGAATCAGGCCGGATTCGCGCGGAGGATTTCCGCGATGGCCCCGTCGCCCGTGCGGCCCCCGGCCCCTCCCCAAAAATTGAAAATGATTCGGTGCCGCAGCGCCGCGTGCGCGGCCTGCGCGATGTCCGCCTTTGCGACGGGGCAGTGTCCGTCGGGCAACGCGAAAATATTCCCCGCGAGAATTAGCGCCTGCGCGCCGCGCGGGCTCGCACCGCAGCGGACGAATTCCTTCGCGAGCGGCGGCGTATCCGGATTGTCCGGATACGTCGAGAGCACGAGTCGCACCGCGTGCTCCTGTGCCGCACGGGCATCCCTGATCGCCGCGGCATTCATCGCGTCCCACCACAGCAGCGCGAGCATCGCGACCGGCACCGCGATCCACGGCAGCTCGCGCGGCACGCGCACCGGCAGAAGCAGGCCGGGCTTCTGCAAACGCATCCAGCCCGCGATCTCCGCCAGTGCGACTGTTTCCAGTTCATTCGCACCCGCCTTTTCCGCAAGCCGCAGCCCGGTGACAAAGCGATCCTGCGTCGCACCCGCCGCATCGAGCAAACGCGCCACGCGCTCCAGCCAAGGAAATCTCAGCGCCGTGATCACCAACGCGGCGATCGCGCCAAAGACGAACGGCCAAGTGAGCACGATCGGGATGTCCGCAGGATTCGGACGGAACCCCCCGTCCCACCACGCCACCGCCGTGAACACCACAAGCACACCGAAAAAGAAAAGCGCCGCGCGCGCCATGCTCCGCAGCAGATCACCCAGCACCATCCGCCACCGCAAAGAGCGGAGAATGCGGAGGATTTCGGCATCGGGCTTCATGGAGCCAGATGCTAGACGAACCCGCAGGCCATGCAACCGCCCGCTGACTCCCGCTTGCCCCGCGCGCCCCGCCCGTGCGAAGGATGTCCGCATGAACATTCCCGTCACCGACCTCACTCTTCGTCCCCCGCGCAGCGTCCGCGCCCGTCTCGGCGGCTACGCACTGCTTCCCCGCATGCTCGACAAATGCCGCGCCGACATCGCCGGCACCGCGGGCTCCTTCCGCTACGCCTGCCCGAACGACCAGCGCATCCTTACCTTCCTCGGCCTCGATGCCGATGCACTGAAGGCCGAGGTCGCGAAGGGCAAGGGCGACGGCGACCTCCTCGCATGGATCACCGCGAACCAGCGCAACGGCCACACGCCCGAGGAAATCGAGGCGTGGAGCGACGCGATGGACAAGCGCACCCCCACGCCGGACGACCGGGAGTTCTTCGACAAATATCTCGCCGAGTGCGGCCCGAACCGCAGCGACATCCAGCACTGGCCTGACTTGCTCGACCTCGACGACTTCGTCTCCTACGGCGGAAAGGCGTGAGCGGTTCTCGTTGCAGACCTATGCACCATGTCCTCGACCAAGTTGGCACAGCGAAGGATCGCAAGCGGACCCTAGTATTTGTTCGCGGCTTCCAAGGCCTCAACAATCTCCGCCGCCTCTCTACATCATCGACCCAGTGGTTTAACGGTATCCGAAAGCACGGCTATCGTGGTCAGCTACTCTCATTTCGATGGTTTTCTCCTTGGTCGGACTGTCGTTCACGGACCGATCGCGACGAGCGCATTGAGGAAGCAGCGGATGCTCTTTGGAAGCTTCTTCAGAAGTGGGGCACGCCAATCGAGTCAATCAGCCTTATGGGTTTTAGTCAGGGTGGTTCGATCATTCAGCGGGTATTGCGACTCGCGCGATACGACTCTGCTCGGTTCCGGCGAGTTTATCTTTTCGGTGCAGCAGCGAGGCGGAATGCTCGTTGGCCAGAGTTTCTCGAATCCGTGTCCGAAGGTCTCTGGAACTTCCACTCCGAGGATGACCCAGCGTTGCAGTTCCACCATCCAGACTCCGTCGGACTTTACGGCCTGCCTGGTTACTACACGCGCGCCCGCGACATCGACTGCAAGACGTTCATTTCTGACCACGGCGAATGGCCGATCAACGCGGAGTATTGCCTGTATAGGGCGCGCCTAAATCCACTCAACCTTTGAAGGCGCCTGACTGTTGATCTTCGACGCACTGTCCGCAGTCGCACGACTGCGAGAAAAGAAAATGAGTGAAGGACGCAGCGCTGATTTTCCGTGCCGGATGCGGGCGGATGGTGTGCATTCCCCGGCTCTCAAAAAATGCTGACCATTTCCGCGATTTCAAAGTCCTTCTCTGGACGCGTGCTTTTCCAGGATGCCTCGCTGCAGGTGAACCGCGGGGATCGCATCGGGCTCGTCGGCGCGAACGGCGCGGGGAAGTCCACACTGTTCTCGATCATCCTCGGCGAGGATTCGCCGGACGAGGGGCGCATCTCGATGGAGCGCGGGATCACGTTCGGCTTTCTCCCGCAGGAGAGCGCGCCAGTGGGTGGCGAGACGGTGATCGATCTCGCGACGGGCGTGACGCCCGAGCTGGTGAAGGCGCGCGAGACGATGCGCCGCTGCGAGGCCGCGGACGACACGGAGAGTGACGAATACCACGGGGCGGTCGGCGATTTTGCCGAGCATGACGGGCACGCGATCACGGCGAAGGCGAAGCGAATTCTCTCGGGGTTGGCGTTCCGCGAGAAGGATGTGGAGCGCCCGGCGGCGGCGCTGAGCGGCGGCTGGGTAATGCGCGCGCACCTCGCGCGGCTGCTCACGCAGGAGCCCGATCTGCTGCTGCTCGACGAGCCGACGAACCACCTCGACCTCGAATCGCTCGTGTGGTTCCGCGAATACCTGCGCGGCTACCCCGGGGCGATCGTGATGATTTCGCACGACCGCGATTTTCTGAACCAGCTCGTTCGCGACATCGTGGAAATCGCGCGCTGCAAGCTGCACCGCTACCGTGGGAATTTCGACGCCTACCTCGCCGAGAAGGCCGCGCGCGATGTGCAGCACGCGGCGGCCTACGCAAACCAGCAGCGCGAGATCGAACGGCTGCAGGATTTCGTGGACCGCTTCCGCGCAAAGGCGAGCAAGGCGTCGCAGGCGCAGAGCAAGCTGAAGCAGATCGAGCGCATGGACCTCATCGAGGCGCCGCCGGATGCGGATGCGAAGGTGAAGTTCCGCTTCCCGCAGCCGCAGCGCAGCGGGCACCGCGTGATCACGCTCAAGGACGTGGACTTCGCGTATAAAAGTGCCGATGGCACCAGCGAACTGACCGTGTATCGCGGGCTGAATTTCGAGGCGGAGCGCAGCCAGCGCACGGTGCTCGTGGGTCCGAACGGCGCGGGCAAGTCCACGCTCATCAAGCTGCTTGCCGGCATTCTCGAACCGCAGCGCGGCGAGCGGATTCTCGGCCACAATGTGCGCGCGGGATACTTCGCGCAGAATCGCGTCGAGCAGCTCAACATGAGGCAGACGGTGCTGGAGGCCGCGCAGGATTTGCCGTCGCGCCCCGGCGAGCAGGTCGCCCGCACGGTGCTCGGCTCATTCCTTTTCCGCGGCGACGATGTGTTCAAGCCCGTCGCCGTCCTTTCCGGTGGTGAGAAGTCGCGTCTCGCACTCGCGCGGCTGCTGCTCGATCCGCCGAACCTCATCCTCATGGACGAGCCGACGACGCATCTCGACATTCCGAGCATTGATGCGCTCATCGGCGCGCTGGAGCAGTACGAGGGCACGGTGATTTTCATCAGCCACGACGTGCATTTCATCCGCAAGGTCGCGAGCACCGTGCTGCACATCAGCGCCGGCCAGCTCACGCCTTACGCGGGCGATTACCAGTATTACCTCGACAAGACGCGCGCGACTTCCGCGAAGGAGGCGCTCGTGGCCGGCGAACAGCTCCACGATTTCCAGCCCGCAGCGTTGTCGGAATCGAAACAGCGCGGACCGGGGCTGAAAGAAATCAAGGAACGCGAGCGCGCCGCCGCCAACGAACGCAAAGCAGCCGCGCAGGCAAAACGTGACCGGGAAAAACGCGTGGCCGAACTCGAGCAGGGCATCGCCACGATGGAGAGCCGCCAGCGCGATCTCACTCAGCTTTTGCAAAACCCAATCGTGCATCTCCCCGGCGGCACCGCACAGGATCTCTCTCGCGAACTCACCGAACTCACGAGGAAACTCTACGTTACTACCACCGAGTGGGAACGCGAGCTGGCGCTGCTGGAGGGCGCTGCTTCATCAGCTCCCTGATCGGATCGGGGACACAAGGGAGCGTGTCCCTCCATGCGGGCTACTCGACAAACTCCAGTCCGCCAAATTCCGGCACGAAACCGAGTTGGTAGCCGCGCCCGAGGAATTCGCGGATCGCGGCCCGCCCGGTGCTGCCGTAGTCGAGCGTGCAGTCGTTCACGTACATCCCGATGAATTTGTCCGCGAGCATCTCGTCCATTCCGCGCGCGAGCGGCATCGCGTGCGCGACTCCGGCGGCCCGGTGTGCAAGGCCGTAGCGGATGCTCTCGAAGAGGATGCGGTTGATCTCCGAGCGATCGGCGGGCGCGATGTCCTTGCGGATCACATTCCCGCCGAGCGGGAGCGGGAAGCCGGTTTCCGTTTTCCACCACGCGCCGAGATCGAGCACGAGGTCGAAGCCGTCGCGCGCATACGTGAGCTGGCCCTCGTGGATGATGAGGCCGACATCGGCATTTCCCTCTTCGACAAAATCGAAAATGCTATCGAATGGCACGACCACATGCATGGGCTCGGTGAAGAGAAAAAGTTTCAGCGCGAGGAATGCGCTCGTCATTTTCCCCGGCACTGCGATGCGCTGGTGGCCGAGCCAGTCGCGGATCGCGCCGAAGTCGCCGAGGTCCGGCAGCGCCTTGCCGCGGCGCACGATGAGCGTCGGGCCGTAGCCGTCGCCCATGCTCGCGCCGCACGGGAGCAGTGCGTATTTGTCCGCGACTCTCGCATAGGCGTGGATGCTGATGGCCGAGATGTGCAGTTCGCCGCGCGTGGCGCGTTCGTTGAGCGTCTGGATGTCCTGAAGGATGTGCTCGAAGCGCCAGCGGCCCGTGGGGATTTTTCCCTCGGCGAGCGCGTAAAACATGAAGGCGTCGTCCGGGTCGGGCGAGTGGCCGAGTGTGAGTGCAGTGGGATCGGACATGAAGAAAGGCTATGACGCGGCAGGCTTTGCGGGATCGTTTGCCCGGTAGTGAAGCACCTGGATATTTTCCAGCGTGGCCAGGCCGCCCTGCATCATGGCATCAAGCTGCGGGAGAAACGCGGTGATTTTTTCCTCGCTGTCCACAATCTCGATGACCATCGGCAAATCCACGGAGAGGCGGAGAATCTTCGCGGTGTGCATCCGGCTGTTTGCGCCGAAGCCCATCGGCGAGCGCAGCACCGTAGCGCCGGCGAGGCCGTGCTCGCGCGCCTTGAGCACGATGGCCTCGTACAGCGGCTTGCCGTCCAAGCGGTCGCTTTCGCCGATGAAAATGCGGAGGAGTTTGCCTTGCGTCGGAATGGTCATGATCGTCAGCGATTCAACCACTGTGCGCCCAAGTGGCCAAGCCAAACACCCAAAAGACAGAGCACCACCGAGAGCACGATGTATGCGCCCGCTGCGAACCACTGTCCTTCGCGTGCGAGGTTCAGCGTTTGCAGGCTGAACGACGAGAATGTGGTGTAGCCGCCACAGATGCCGATCATGAGGAAGGTCCGCGTGTTTGAATGGACGAGGACGCGTCCCTCCGGCCCGGTGAACGTGGCGATGAAGCCGATGACGAGTGAGCCAGTAACGTTGATGACCAACGTGCCAAGCGGGAATGTCGGAACGCGTTCCGAAATGAGTCCGTTCAGCCAAAACCGCAGCACGCTGCCGAGCGCGCCGCCGAGCGCGACCATGAGGTAGGTCATTTCGCCAGCAGTCCGCGCGCCTTGAGCCAGAGTTCGAGACGGCCCGGCCAGTCGCCCGGCGCCTGTGTGGCGTTCGGGCGCATTCCGAAACCGTGGCCGCCGGTGCTGTAGATGTGAAGCTCGGCGGAGACCTTCGCCTTTCGCAGCGCGAGGAATGCAAGCGTGCTGCCCTCGGCGAGCGAACCGGGATCGTCGTTCGCCTGCGCGAGGAAGGTCGGCGGCGTTTTTGCGGTGATGTGGATTTCCGGCTTCAGGTCGGTAAGAGAGCCATCGGCAAGGATGTGCCACGCGTAGCAGAGCATGAGGAAATCGGGACGGCAGCTCACCTTGTCCGTGTCGTCGGCGGCGGGGTAAAGGCGCGCTTCGTCGTTCGTCGCGGCGATGAGCGAAACCTGCCCGCCAGCGCTGAAGCCGAAGAGCCCGATGTGATCCGGCTGCACGCCGAGATCCGCGGCGTGCGCACGCACGAGGCTGACCGCGCGCTGCGTGTCCCATGCGGGAAGCTCCCACGGCTTCGCGAGTTTGTTCGTCGGGCAGCGGTGCTGAAGCACGGCGGCGGCGATCCCGCGTTTCCGAAACCACAGCGCGAGATCGGAGCCTTCGTGCTCGGAGGCCAGGACACCGAATCCGCCGCCAGGGACGATGATCACGGCGGCGGCACTCTTTTCCTCCACGGGCAGGTAGAATTCGAGGCGCGGCTCGGTGACGTTCGTGAGGCGCGAGATGGGCGTCTTGTCCGTCGGCTTCGGCGGCGTGAGCGTCTCGGGGCCGGGCGCGGTGAAATCGCCGGGCGGCTTGCCCTCCCACAGCTTCAGCACGCGGTCGGGCTTCGGCGTTTCAGCGTGAATGACGGCGGTGAACAGCGCGAGGAATGCAAGTGCGGTTTTCATGCGGCGCGAATGGAGCGCACAATCGCGCGTAAGCGGCAATCCTTTCTGCTGCGCACGAGCGTGCTTGGCAAAATCGCCCGTGTGCTTTCCCATGCGGCAAATCATGAGCAGCACCCACCGCAGACATTTCGCGAGCGACAACTACGCCGGCTGCACGCCCGAGGCTTGGGCGGCAATGGACGAGGCACGGCACGGTCACGCGCCGGCCTACGGCGACGACGAGTGGACGGCGCGCGCGGCGGACATGGTGCGCGAACTTTTCGAGACAGACTGCAGCGTGTTCTTCGTCTTCAACGGCACGGCGGCAAATTCGCTCGCGCTCGCGAGCTGCTGCCAGAGCTACCACAGCATCCTCTGCCACGAACTCGCGCACGTGGAGACGGACGAATGCGGCGCACCGGAGTTTTTCAGCAACGGCACGAAGGTGCTGCTGCTGCCGGGCGCGAACGGAAAGATCGATCCGGCGGGCATCGAGACGGTGGTGAAAAAGCGCACCGATCTCCATTTTCCAAAGCCGCACGTCGTCTCGATCACGCAGAGCACGGAGGTCGGCACCGCGTATTCGCCGGACGAAATCAAGGCCATCTGGGCGAGGACAAAATCGCTCGGCCTGCGGCTGCACATGGACGGCGCACGCTTTGCAAATGCCGTCGCGAGCCTCGGCTGTTCGCCGAAGGAAATCACCTGGCAGGCGGGCGTGGATGTCCTGTGCTTCGGCGGCACGAAGCAGGGCCTCGTGGTCGGCGAAGCGGTCGTATTCTTCAACCGCGAGCTGGCGCACGAGTTCGAGTACCGCTGCAAGCAGGCCGGGCAGCTCGCGAGCAAGATGCGCTTCCTGAGCGCGCCGTGGGTCGGGATGCTCAAAGGCGGCATGGACGGCGCGTGGCTGAAGCACGCCACACACGCGAACGCGATGGCTGCGCGGCTCGAAGCGGCGCTGGGCGGACTGCCCTGCGTGAAGCTGCTTTTTCCACGTCAGGCGAATGCGGTCTTCGCGGAACTGCCGGTTGCGGCGATTGAAAAACTGCACGCCCGGGGCTGGAAGTTTTACACGTTCATCGGCGCAGGCGGCTGCCGCTTCATGTGCTCCTGGGACACGCAGCCGGAGGACGTGGACGCGCTCGCGGCGGATATCCGCGCGGCGGTGGGCGGCGCGTAACCACGCTTGCACAGGAGCGGTTGCGAAGTTCGACATCCACGGGGAATCGTGGAGACTCCGGCCATGCGCACGCTGCTGTTCCTCCTCGCCCTCGCACTTGCTGCGCACGCGCAGATTCATCCGTCGCTGCCGGAGCCGGGCACGCTCGACGGGCTCGGGGTGAACATCCACTTCACCGAACCGCAGCCGGGCGAACTCGAGATGATCCGCGCCGCGGGCTTCCGCTGGGTGCGGATGGATTTTTCGTGGCAGGGCACGGAGCCGGAACCGGGGCGCTACGACTTTGCGAAATACGATTCGCTCCTCGTTGCGCTCGAAAAGACCAACCTTCGTGCATACTTCATCCTCGACTACGGCCACCCGCGCTTCGCCGACGCGGGCGACCGGCAGCCGTTCACCTCGCGCGCGGGCATGCAGGAGTTCCGCGATGCGTTTGCGAAATGGGCTGTCGCCGCCGTCGGGCATTTCAAGGGGCGCGGCATCGTGTGGGAGCTTTGGAATGAGCCGAACATCGCGGGCTTCTGGAAGCCGAAGCCCGACGTGCAGCAATACATCGCCCTCGCGAAGACCGTCGCCGCCGCGCTGGAAAAGGCGGGCCTCCGCGGCAGGTCGCGCACCTTCCCGACCGGCACGAAGCGCGAGACCGCGGGCGAATGCCTCGTGGGCCCCGCGACGAGCCTCGTGGACCTGCCGTTCCTCGACGCCTGCTTCGCCGCCGGGCTGCTCGAGGTGTTCGATGCCATCAGCGTCCACCCCTACCGGCAGGGCGCGCCCGAGAGCGTCGCCGAGGAATACCGCGCGCTGCGCCTGCTCATCCGCCGGCATTGTGGATCGGATTCTCCGAGCGCCGACGCGCTGCCGCTCGGCACCTACGACCCGTCGCGCCCGAACCCCGCGCGCCGCATCCCGATCCTGAGCGGCGAATGGGGCTGGTCCGCCGCGTGGCCGTCGCTCGGCAAGGACGAGGCCGCGCGCGAGGCCACGCAGGCGAAATACCTCCCGCGCATGTTCCTCACGAACGTGGCCAACGACATCCCGCTGAGCATCTGGTATGACTGGCGCGACGACGGTGATCCCAAGCTCAACCGACGAAACTCGTGAAAATTCAGATTTCCAAAATCGAAGCTGCACAAATTCAGCTCCGAGCTGCGGTAAGATTATTCTTCTGCGAAGAACATCCCGTAGTCGTGGAAACCCTCGTTAGCGCGGCATCAGGAATACTGCGCCCACTTGCAGCACCCCGGAACATGGGTGGAATTTTGCACGACAACAGTTTGGTGAATCCAGATTCTCGAAAGGATTGGATCGACACTCTACGCGAGGCGCAAAATTTCTTTAAGCATGCGGGTAAGGACCCGCTGGCCAAATTAGATTACGAGCCGAAGATGCTTCATTACCTCCTAGTGGAAGCGTGTCAGCTTTATCGGCATATGACGAACGATCCTAACTTCAAAATCCAGCCGATGATTGAGGCGATTGCCTATGAGTTTTGGTTTTCGCGCAAGTATCCCCATCTGTTGGAAAACCCGGAAGCGCTGCGCAAAACTCTGGAAGGAACAAGACTTCAAGTGTTCGATCCAAACGATTTTGGCGTTGTCAGGTTGGCCCTCGGAATCAGAATGCCACCCGCCGAATGAGCGCCCTATACAACGTAAAGCGAGGCGGAGAAATCAGTGGACCATTTACTGAATCGCAACTTCGCAGCATGTGGAATCTCGGCTCGCTCAATGCTGATTCACTGTATTCGCCCGCAGGCGAAGAGAACTGGCAACCGTTGCTAACCCTGTGCGAACCCTCTGCGCAAACGGAATCAGGTTCGACGGCTGATCTGAAAACAAAAGAGAATCCCAATTCCGCTGCTAAGGGAGTGTCGGCGACATGGCGACTTTGGTGCAACATCCTCTTGTTTGGGGTTGTCGCTCTTGGAGCTTACGTGCTGTTCGCCACGGACGGATGTCAACGCTCCGTGCTTCCGGCTATTCGGAAAGGTTCCTTCGAAGCGCCTGTTTCAATTCCTTCGGACGAGAATCGAAAAGTCAGTGGCAAAGTTAGTCATTATAACGGCACATTTTCCGCCAACCTTTATAATGGGACGGAGTGGACGCTGACCCGCATCGATGTCGTTTTGGTGAGGAAGAAGGAACCGCAAGAGCAGAAACGGTTTCGTTTAGCTCCGCCCGAAACGACCACCGACTTTGATCCAACGACAATGAAGCTCGTTGAGAAGAAAGTAACCCCGCTTGTGAAGCCTTACTCGCAGGGTGATTTCCGCGGCGAAGTCGCGGACTTTTTGAACGGTGCCGAAAGTGGCGAATGGACGTGGGGTATCGTGGAATTATTTGGCTTTCGCGAGTAGCCTTGCGGCGGAGGGGGCTTCGGTGTCGGGGACGCGGAGCGTGGGGCTGCGCTACCGGTTCGCCGCGGGGTGGAAATTTGTCCGCATCGAGCCGAAGGACGCGGCGGCGCGGAAGATCGAGGGCGGGCCGCGGGCGTTCGGCATCTGGGTGCATGGCGACGGGGCAGGTGCACCAGGTGCGCGGCGAGCCGGTCTCGTGGAAGGGCTGGCGCTACGTCACGTTCCCGCTGCGGCCCGTGGTGGACAGCGGGCAGACGATGATCCCGCTACCGGATTCCGGCGCGGAGCAGCGCGTGTCGTGGGGCCACTGGGGCGGGGCGAATGACGGCGAGGTGCATCCGCCCATCGAGTGGGATTCGCTCTTCCTGCTCGATGGCAACCGGCAGCCGATGGAGGGCGAGATTTTCCTCTCCGCGCCGACGCTGGTATATTGACCGCGCAGATTCTCTGTTCACTTTCCGCGCGGGTGTGTTTAGAAAGCGGGGACTATGGGACGTCAATGGCTCCAAGCAAAACGTGAAGTCGCGAATCTGCGCAAGGGCGCGGTCGTGGGCAAACTGACCAAGGAAATCGCCGTGGCCGCGAAGCTCGGCGGGGCGGACCCGGACTCGAATGCGCGGCTTTTTGCAGCGGTGGAAAAGGCGCGGAGGAATTCCGTGACGCGGGATGCGATTGAGCGGGCGATCAAGAAAGGCGCTGGGATCGGCGACGAGAAGATGGTGATGGAGCACATCGTTTTCGAGGGCTACGCGCCGCACAAGGTGGCGCTGATCGTGGAGGTGCTGACGGACAACAACAACCGGACGGCGCCGGAGATCCGCATCCTTTTCAAACGGGGGCAGCTCGGCGCGCCGGGGAGCAACAAGTTTTTGTTTGAGCACGTGGGGCTGGTGGAGGCGCACACGGCGAAGATGGATGCGGACATCGAGGAGGCGGCGATCGAGGCGGGTGCGAATGAAGTCGAGCCGCTCTCGCACGAGCAGAACGACGACATTCCGGCGGACAAGAAGGGCGCGCGTTTTATTTGCGACCGCACGGCGACGGCTTCGGTGTCGAAGTGGCTCGCGCAAAATGGCTGGAGCTGGTGA
>Ga0075030_100001549_pt1 | contig 20691 bp, 15 predicted proteins | sample LitLauG_LLR_2012_FD_71393 | JGI IMG/M metagenome (GOLD analysis project Ga0075030, IMG submission 71393) | Freshwater sediment microbial communities from Pennsylvania, USA - Little Laurel Run_MetaG_LLR_2012 | ecosystem: Environmental > Aquatic > Freshwater > Creek > Sediment | place: USA...
GAAGTTTTTCCCAAGCTCGGCGAACTGGCGGATGACCTCTGCCTGGTGCGGTCATGTTACACCGATATTCCGGCTCACGAAGTCGCGACGGTGTTCATGAACACCGGATCGACGCGGTTCGTCCGGCCAAGCCTCGGCTCATGGGTGATGTATGGGCTCGGCACGGAAAACCAGAACATGCCGGGCTACGTTTCGTTGCGGCCGGGCGGCGTGCCGCCGGGCGGGAGCTCCAACTGGCAGTCCGCCTTTCTTCCCGGCCTCTACCAGGGCGTGAGCATCAACACCAAACTGACCTCAGTGGACCAACTGATTGAAAACATTCGCAACAAGTACACTCCGCTGGAAGAACAACGCCGCCAGCTCGACCTGGTTCACAAACTGAACGAACTGCACGCCCAGAATCTCCAGAAAGAGGCGTCTCTCGAGGCGCGGCTGCAGGCGTACGAATTGGCGTTCAAAATGCAGACCGAAGCCACGGACGCATTCGACCTGGGCAAGGAACCGGCCGCGATGCGCGAGCTTTACGGGCGGAGCGGCCAGGGCAACCAGTTGCTGATCGCGCGCCGCCTGATCGAACGCGGAGTGCGTTTCGTCCAGGTCTGGGCGGGCGGCTGGGATCATCACCAAGACATCGCGGACCGGCTGCCCGAGCGCGCCAAGGAAATTGACCAGCCGCTGGCGGCGTTCATCACGGATTTGAAACAGCGCAATCTGTTCGACTCCACCTTGATCATCTGGGGCGGGGAATTCGGCCGCAAACCGGTGCGCGACAACAACGGCGGCGACAATCCCGGCCGCGACCACAATGCGAAGGCGTTCACCACCCTGCTGGCCGGCGCGGGAGTGAAGCGCGGGATGGTCTATGGGGCGACGGATGAATTCGGCGTGGCAGCGGTGGAAAACAAGGTTCACATACATGATCTCCACGCCACGATTCTCGCGCTGCTGGGCTTTGATCACACAAAACTGACCTACCGGTACAACGGCCGCGATTTCCGGCTGACGGACGTGGAAGGCAACGTGATCAAAGCAATCATGTCGTGATGAAGGCAACCAAACTGAAGCTGACAAGTCCGCCGGAAATGCCAGGCCCGAGGCGGCGGAGAATCATTTGCTCGCGGGCCGCTTGGGCCTCGGAAAAGAAATTTGTTTCCGGCGCTTGGCTGCTGGTGCTGGGAGGTTTAATTGCAGCGCCGGCCTTCGGCCTGGCGGAAGAGTTAACCCCGCAACAGTTGCAGTTCTTTGAAACCAAAATTCGTCCGGTGCTGGCGGACAATTGCTACAAATGCCACAGCCCGCGCGCCGAGAAGATCAAGGGCGGACTGTTGCTCGACACGCGCAATGGCCTGCTCAAGGGCGGCGACACCGGCCCGGCCATCGTGCCCGGCAATGCCGAAAAAAGTCTGCTCATCAAGGCGGTGCGGGGCGACGACCCTGACCTGCAAATGCCGCCGAAAGGCAACCGGCTTTCGGACGAGCAAATTGCCGCGCTGGAAACCTGGGTGAAAATGGGCGCGCCCGATCCGCGCATCGCCACGGCGGATCAGAAGAAATGGGTGGACACCGCCAAGGGCCACTGGGCCTGGCAGCCGCTGGTGAAACCGGAAGTTCCGGAGGTGAAAGATGCGGCTTGGTGCCAGACGCCAGTGGACAATTTCATTTTATCCAAGCTCGAAGCCAAAGGGCTCAAACCCAACCCGCCGGCGGACCGCCGCACGTTGATCCGCCGCGCCAGTTTTGATTTGACGGGGTTGCCGCCCTCGCCGGAGGAGGTTCAGAATTTCGTGCAGGATGATTCGCCGGACGCGTTTGCGAAAGTGGTGGATCGTTTGCTGGCGTCTCCGCAATACGGCGAACGCTGGGCACGGCACTGGCTGGACGTGGCGCGCTACAGCGACACCAAGGGCATGGTGCGCCGCCAGCGCGAGGACGGCCATTCGCCCTACGCCTGGACCTACCGCGATTATGTCATCCGCAGTTTCAACAGCGACAAGCCGTATAATCAGTTCATCATTGAGCAGCTTGCGGCGGACAAACTGCCAGCCACGGCCAAAAATCCCACCAACCTCACCGCGCTCGGTTTTCTCACCGTCGGCGAACGTTTCATGGACATGCAGAACGACATCATCAACGACCGGATTGATGTCACGACGAAGGCGTTTCTCGGACTGACGGTGTCCTGCGCGCGGTGCCACGATCACAAGTTCGATCCGATTCCCACAAAGGATTACTACTCGCTGCACGGCATATTCGCCAGCAGCGTCGAGCCGAGCATCGAGCCGGTGGTTGAAAAACTCAAGGTGACGCCGGAGTACGACGATTACTTCCGGCAGCGGGAGAAACTTGAAGCGGAAAAAGCGGCCCTCCAGGCGCAGGCCAATCAGTTGCGCAAAGCGCGGGACCGGGAAGGCATCAAGAAAAACCAAAAGGAGACGCGCGACAACGCCGTCGCGGTTGCCCGGCTGGAGATGACGCACCCGGGTGCGCCGATGCGCGCGATGGTGCTGCTGGATGCGCCCAAACCCCATGATTCGCCGGTGCTGATCCGTGGCGAGGCGGGCAACAAGGGTCCGGTGGTGCCGCGGCATTTCCTGGAACTCCTTTCGGGGCCCGTCCGACCCGCGTTCACCAACGGAAGCGGGCGTTTGCAACTCGCCCACGCCATTGTCAGCCCGGGCAATCCGCTCACCCCGCGCGTGCTCGTCAACCGGCTCTGGCAGCACCATTTCGGCGAGGGCATTGTCACCACGCCCGACGATTTTGGCACACGCGCGGAGCCGCCGAGCCATCCGGAGTTGCTGGATTATCTGGCGGCGCGCTTTGTGGAAGGAGGCTGGAGTCTGAAGAAAATTCACCGGCTCATCCTGCTATCGAGCGTGTACCAGGAAAGCAGCGCGGATAATCCGCGTTACGCGGAAGTTGACCCGTACAACCGGCTGTGCTGGCGCGCCAATGTCCGGCGCCTGGAGTTCGAAGCGATCCGCGATTCGCTGCTGGCCATTGGCGGAACGCTCGACCGCACAATGTACGGCCGGCCGGTGGACTTTGGCAAACAACCCAATTCCACGCGCCGAACGATTTACGGTCTGGTGGATCGCTCGGATATTGACGACGTGATGGTGAATTTTGATTTTGCCAACCCCGACATGCCCAACGGCAAGCGCCACGACACCATCGTTCCCCAGCAGGCGCTGTTTTTCATGAATAGTCCGCTGGTGATCGAGCAGGCCCGGAAGCTGGTGGCGTTGCCGGATTTTAAAACGCTCACCAACGACGAGTCCCGCACAAAGTTTCTTTACGAACGCATCTACCAAAGACTGCCACGACCGGAGGAAACGCAATTGGCCGTGGAATTTGTCGAACAGTTACCGGCCGCCACCACGGCCATGACGCCGGTGCCGGCTCCAAGCACGGTCACGGAGGAAGGACGAAAACGTCGTCCCCAGCAACTTCAAAAGGCCGCTGCGCGCAATCGGGTCAGCAGCAATCCGCGCAAACCCGCGCCGCTCACGCCGTGGGAGGAATACGCCCAGGCCCTGCTCGAAGCCAATGAAACCACGTTCGTAAACTGACGTGCGGATGGGGTTCAGGAGTTGGGCGCCTGGTGGAATCACAAAAATATGGGGGCATCATTCGGGCAAATTCCCGACTTAATGCACTGTTTAATTGGTTTTTTGCCAAGCCCCTTCTATGGTCCTCGGCGCAGCAAGGATCTGCTTCGAAACACCTCGAAGCACGATTGCTTGAATCCCTGCCCAGCTTGACTTCATTCCTATTGGCGGGATAATTTGCAGGCGGTGGCCAGCTTAGCTCAGTGGTAGAGCAGCAGTTTTGTAAACTGCGGGTCGTCAGTTCAATCCTGACAGCTGGCTCCATCTTTTTCCCAATGAACAAACTTAAATCAAACCACTTCAAACACTTGCAAAATCGTTGTATGTCACCATTGCTATCTTATTCCTATTATTAGTTTTGCCAAAAAAGCCCGAAAATCTGCACCACACCGCCGCACTCGTTTTTGCGAAAATTCAAACGTGCGCGCAGTTTTGCCGGTCGGCCAACGCTCCCGATCGGAGAAAGCCAAAAAAACGGCTGGCGGAATCCGCGGCAAAGAGTTATCTGCTTGGGGTCAACATTGCACCATGAAAATCACGGAAATCCTGATGGCGGAACATGCGGTGTTCCACAACTTGTTTGATCACATCGAGGCGGTGGCGCCGCGGCTCCGGACGCTGGCCGAGGTGAAAACGCTCGCGGCCGTCGTAGAAAAACTGCACGAACCGCACTCCCAGACCGAAGACAACCTTTTCATCGAGCCGCTGGAGCATTGCTTCGAGCAGATCGGCCAGAACGAAACCTTCCACGCCGAACACAAACACATCGAGGAGACTCTGGCCAAGGTTCACAAGGCCCGGACGCTGCGCGAAGCCAAAAAAATCCTCCTCGGCGCCATCGCTGCGTGCCGCAAACACTTTGACAAAGAGGAGCGCATCGTGTTCCCGCTGGCCGAACGGGTGCTCAAGGCCAAGACCCTTACCGACCTGGGTGCGGAGTGGCTGCGGAAACGCGACGCCAAAATGCGCTAGGACCGCGAGGTCAGCGCCGCATTCACGGCTGCGGCCAGGGCGTTGACGCGTGTGATCAACGGAAAATCCGACGGCGCTTCAAGCGTGCATCCCTGCCGCGACTTGTGTGTGATCAGGTAAAACGCCTCCGGCCAGTCCGGGCGTTCGTGCGGCTGGATCACCGGCCGGATGATTCCGGACCGCGCGACGCGACCTTCGATCTCTTCCGATAGGTCAATCGGGCAAACTTGTTGGACAGCTTTGATAATTTGTTCGGCCAGCGGCTGCTTTTGATCCGGATTCTGCTCGTAGAGATAAAAGCCGTGCGCTTCCCAATCCTCGTGAAGACAGAGGTACCGATCAAACTGTGGCTGACTCTCCAGCCAGGTGATGTGCGCACGGACCTCCTCAGATTTCGGCAGGCGATAATCTCGATTGAGATCGATCCCGGCTGCGTTCTCACGCCGGTTCAAGGCAAAGCCAGCCGGATTTAAACAGGGCACCAGAAAAAGCTCCGCATTCTCCGGCCAGCGGTTGTCCTGGATCAGTTTCAACACCGCGAGCGGTCCGGCGGGTTCGTCGCCATGAATGCCGGCGCTGATGTAAATGCGTAAGGTTCGCGGGGGGACCAGCGCGGACCGGCGCAACGCGGGCAGTTTGATCACGTCAGTTTCGTAAAAAGCCTCCGATTGCCAACCGTGGCGGGACGCGGCGAGTTCGATCTCGCGCAGCACGGCGCGGAGGTCGATCGTTTCGCCACAGTAGGCGCCGTGATTTTTTCCGAGTTTTTGCACGCGGAGAATTTCAGGCACGGACGGGCTGGCGCAAAGAAAAATTATCGTGCCGGCGCGAGCATTGCGAATCCCTTCCCGTTTCGCCGCGTTCAACCTTGCAGTTCCACCGAATGCTTACTGCCCGAAGGAAAGCTCCAGTTCGTAAGCATCCGCACCGTTGGGGTTGTCGGCGAAATTGATCCACACCGCATCTGGATCAGCCCACATCGTGACCAGATCGCGCCCCTTGCGCTTTACGATTTTGGCGGTCGACAAATCCACGCCCACGGGCAGGAAGCGGTTGGTTTCGGAATTCTCCAAGACGTTTGCCTGGCAGACATTCCAGGTGACTTCGTTCAGCCTGACCCCTGCCGGAGAGTACCATGCCCGATGTCTCCAGGCGGCTTCGCGGGCGGTAATTTTCAAGAGATCGCTCCCATCAATTACCGCGCTGATCTTTAAGTTGGCGGGAGTGGAGGAACGGTGCTGCTGTGGCGTCGGCACAACTTGGGGGAAATGGATTTTGAATTCGTAAGCGCCGGCACCGGGCGGCGTATCGTCCAGATAAACGATCAAGGCGTCGTTGGTCCGTTCCAGCGCCACGACATCGCGTCCGGCGATGAGTTCCAGACTCGGCGAAAGCAGCGAATATTTTTCCGGCAGGAACAGGACCGCGCCGGTCGCGGTGATGAAATTCCTTTCGGAGGGATTCCAGTGTGAATTGTTCACCGTGACCGGACCCGCCGGCCAGCCCCAATTCACATGCTCCCACAGCGCCCCCTGCCGCATGATCGTGATCCGGTCCGAGCCGTCAACCAGGCCCTTGAAATGGAACACCGCTTCTCTGAGGTTCGTCGAGTCCGGCCCCAGCGGCGGCACCGCCACGAATTGCAACTCGGCGGAAACCCGGTTCGTGGTCATAGTCGGGGTCTGTGCGGGATTGTTGGTCGCCAAGCCGTTCCGGACGAGCATCGAGGCGTTCAAGCGAAAGAACGCCGCATGCAGCGCGGGTTTGGGAATGGTGAACTCCATTGCGCCGCCCTCAGCCGGGACGTTCACCAAGGCGGCGGATTGCCACTCATCCGCCAGCGTCGGCCGAATCTCCAAGGCCGCGTGAGCCACGCCGGGCGGAAAGGTCGCGACAAAATCCAAGTGGGTTTCCACGACAGAAATGGAGTTGATGAACAAAACCTCGGCGGGAACCGCAGCCACCATCCGCCCGCACCACAACATTGCGCACAACCAGAGCAAGGCGCCATAAATCTCATTGTAGGGACTCACGGTTGTTTGACGTCTGATTCGACGGGCTGTTCAGCTAAATCCAGCGCGGCATCCGAATTTGGACGCGCGACACGCTAAAAAATCTCTCCACCCTCGCCCCATTGCCACCCTTTTGTGTTGCTGCAAACTGACTTGCTTTGGATCGGGACAACCATGAACGGAACGATCCAATCCCACCAGTTCATCATCAATCCGGTGCGGTTAATCGCTGGCGCAGGCGCAGCATGTTCGCTTCGATGCGGGCGAGGTAGGAGTTGGGGCCGTCGGGGTACGGATCGTTGAGGAACCGGTACAGTCCGCCGAAATCGCGCTCCAGCTTCGGCAGGACATAGCCGTCCCAAAATCCAGGGGTCATCCGGAGCAACTGGTCCGCGCTGGAATACATGGAGACAAAATGCGTGGGGTCCTTGCTGAAGCGCGCCGCCTCGGCGAACTCCGCGTACAAGACCGGCAGCTTTTCCACATAATCGGCCGCAGCCATCTGCCCGAGCAAATCCGCCGTCCCCAGGGCGTGGCCGAGCACGCGCTCGATCTCGTTTTGAAAATGGATTTTGTGCAGTTCGGCATCCACGCCGGTGCAATGAATCATGTTTTGCACGGCCAGGATTTCGGCCGGCAAACAGCCTTTGGCCCCGAGGAATTCCGCGGCGAAGGCGGCGCTGCGTTCGACGTGGGTAATGGTATATTTGGCGCCGGTGCCGGCGGTGTCGCCGCGTTTTTTCAAGTATCCGGTGTCATGAAGCAGGATGGCGAGCAGACCGAGTTGAAACGGTCTTTCTGCGATGAGCGGGGGTGCGCCAGCCTCCTGCCGGCCGCGCAACAATTCCATCATGCACAATGCGCCTTGGAGCGTGTGTTCAAAGTCGTGATAAGCCGCATCCACCGGTTCGTATCCGGGATGCTGGCCGGTGAAACAATCCTTCGCCCAGCCGAAAGCCCGCCCCACAAACGCCACATCCCCTCGGGGAAACAAGTGCTGATAGACGGACTGGATTTCTTGTCGCACCGCGGCCGGGTCTTTAGTCGAAACAAGTGGCTGCATTACCGGCCCAGCATAACGGGGGAGCCGGACCAATGCACGCGATTTTGTTGGGCGAAGTTGGTCAGGCGGCCGCAACTTTCCATTCCGCTGAAACCGGGGAGAATTCACAATTGCTCGTTCCCGGCCGACGCCGGCCCGTTGTCAGCCTGCTATCGGGGAAACGCTGGAACGTGTTCCCTGCCAGATCGAGGGATTCAGCAGGCGAAATTTCCAAACACAGAATTTTCGCCCCGCCAGGTCTGCGACGGTCAAATTCGAGTTGGCCGAAAGCTCAATGTTTTCCGACGCGATTCGGCATGTCCACGCCACTTTGGAATTTGATCGCGGCCATCTGGCGCACGACATCAATGTGTCCGCGCAGTCCATAGAATTGGTCGGCCAGGAACGCCGGCACCTTCATCTTGGTGACTTCAGCTTGAATGGCGTCCAGGCGTTTAAGCAGTCGTTGCCGCTTCTCCCCGTCCGGTTCATTGAACAATTCCTTCTCCAAAACCAGCAAAGCGCGATACCAGCGATAGATGCGCGTCTGGTTCCGCCAGCGGTAGAGGTGGGGCAGACTGCGCAGGATTGGAATTAAAATCACAATCGTCGGCACGAACACCACCAGGATGCGGCTGGTCAGACTGGCCATCCAGAACGGCAGGTAGCGGTAGAAAAAACCGGCGCCGGATTTGTAAAAACGGACGGCGTCGTTGCTGAGGTGGAAATCATGTTCAATCGGCGCCGGGAACTCACGTTTGTGCTGCAACAGCGTGGCCCGGCCATGCGCCTCCTGCGCCGCCTGCAGCAGCAGATCCGACAGCGCCGGGTGCAGACTTTCCCGGGCGATCAACTCGACCGTGGGACCGATCAGATTCACGTCGCGCGCCGGGATGTTTTTTCCAAAATCAATGCCGCCTTGCGGCAACTTCAGCACGCTCAGGTAGCTGAACCTCCGAGTGTAGGCCTCGGCCTGGACAAAATTCAGAAGATGCACCTCCGGCGACAGCAGGAGTTTCCGCATGACAACTGGCGAGGCGTCCTCGCCCATTAAAAACACGGCATCCACCGCCCCCTCGGAAAGCGCCTTGGCGGAGGCTTCTGCGTCCCAATCCAGCAAAGTCGTCGCCTCGCCTTCCTTAATGCCATTGGCGGCGAGCAAGGTCAGAACCAAAGTCCGTGTGCCGCTGCCCACCGGGCCGATGGCCAGACGCCGGCCCGCCAGGCTGGCCAGTGTTTCGACGTTGGTGCCGCGATAGAAGACCAGCAAAGGTTGGTAGGAAATACTCCCGAGGGACACCAACTTGTCCGAGCTTCCGTTGGTAATTCCGCCCTGGACAAAACCCAAATCCACGTTCGCCGACGCATCTTCGAGCCGTTGCAGATTGTCGAGGGAACCGTTCGAAGTTAGGATTTTTAACTTCACGCCCCGGCGTTGTAGAAAGTCCGCATACTTGCAGGCGTTCGTGTAAAAAACGCTGCCTTCGGGTCCGCTGGTGATCGTGATCGTGCTGGGCGGCGCGGAATGAAGGAACAAGACCAGCATTCCGATCAGGCCAAGCGCGAGGACGATGCCGCCCGCCAAAATGACGGCCCGGTTGATGCCAAAACTCTCGGAAACCAGGGTCACGATGCTTGGAAAGGCCGTCGGGCGATTCTCCGTGTCCTCGGCGGGTGAGTCGCTCTCTTTTTGAGACATATTCATCTTTCAGCAAGGTAGCAACCAAGCCTGCTGAAACAAGGGGGAAGTCCCATCGCCGCCTGGGCGGTGGCAATTTGAAAGCCTGCCGAGATGGCATCAGACCGCCGAGGCTTGAAAATACTCTGGAGGCCTGACACGGCGAGCGTCAACGTTTGCCAACATTTTCCGTTTAACTATTTCGCCAAATCCGTCCGCAGCATCACCTCGTTCCGCCGCAGAAAACCAGGCGTCCAGGGCGGATCAAAATAGCCATACACCGGCGAGCCAGCACTGCTCAATCGCTCCTTGGCCAGCCAGTGCTCCAGACCCGCCAACGCCTCCGCCGCTTTCCCCGGATTCCGGCGCCCGCTGAACTCCATCACGGCGAACCGCCCCGCCGGCAGTTCGCGCACTTGCACGGCGGCATCCGCCGGCTTCGGCACCTCACTCAACTTCATTTTCGCCGGCAACACGAACGCCATCGTCGCGTTAGCTTCGTCGCCGGACATGAACACCGGCGTCGTCATGGCTATTTTTTCCTTCGCCTCGTTCCCGCCCGAAATGAAGCGGAACAACCGCATGAAACTGCCGTCCGCACCGTTGGCCCTCAGAGCCATCGGGGTTTCCACGACCGTCAACGCTGGGTAATCGCGCAATTCGAACTTTCCGTCGGCGCGCACCACGCGGTAGGGCGCGGACTCATAAGCCGAACGCGCCGTCCGGCATCCCACGAACAACAACCCAGCCAGCAGCAGCACAACGACAGAGGCGATCATCATTCTTTTCATTTTTCAAATTTCATTGTCGCTTTTACCACCGATTGAGCCGCAACACACGGATTCTTTTCAAATCACACCCGCTTGTGATCGGCGATATCGCGCGGCCTCGCTCGGCAAAGCGTGGCTTGCCGTTCTCCGCGCTTTTCTTTGCCGCCGCCGACCGCTTTAATCCGGGTGTGGCAACTCTGCGAATCGAACCCGTGCCGACGCTCGACGCTCCGGAACTGGCGTTGTATCGCACGCTCCGGCGGGTCGAGGAACACGAACGGGCGGGCGTGCTGGTGGCCGCCAATGCCAAGGTGATTCAGCGTCTGCTGGCCAGCCGCTTCACCGTGGTCTCCGCTCTGCTTACACCCGCGTGGTTCGAAAAACTCGAACTGAAGCTGCGCGCGCGACCGGAGGCAGAACTCCGCATCTTCCTAGCCGAACAAAAATTGTTGGAAACCATCACCGGCTACACGATGCACCAGGGCGCGCTGGCCGTGGCCAACATCCCGCCGCAACCGGGCTTGGAAAAACTCCTGGCAAATGCCCCGCGTCCGCTCCTGCTCGCCGCCGTTGAGGGCATCGCCAGCGCGGAAAATTTGGGCGCGATCGTGCGCAGTTGCGCGGCGTTCGGCGCGCATATTTTGATCGTGGGGGAGACGTGCGGCAGTCCGTTCCAGCGCCGCGCGGTGGCCGGCTCCATGGGCGCGATTTTCGAGCAACCGGTGGCGCGGGTGGACAACCTGGTGGAAATACTCGGGCTGTTGCGCGGGCGCGGCGTGCGCTGCCTGGCGGCGCATCCGCGGCCCGGCGCGAAGAAATTGGGCGCGGTGGATTTGCGCGGCGACTGCTGCCTGGTGTTCGGCGCGGAAGGCCCGGGCCTAACCGCCGCCGCGCTGGCCGCGTGCGACGACACGGTGGAAATCCCGATGCCATCGCACATGAATTCGCTGAACGTGGCGGCGGCGACGGCGGTGTTCCTTTATGAGGCGACGCGGCAGCGAAGTTGAACCGCTTGCCGAGGCGGCTCATTCAAATGCTATTCGTTGATCTTTCCTTTGCGAACGAATTTTGCCATCAGCGCGGCGATCACGAGGAAAACGCCCAGCGTGCAGACGATTGCCGCGCCGGTGGGAAGGTCCAGCCGGTAGGCGGCGTAAAGTCCCAGCACGCTCGCCAGCGTCGCGGTTACCCAGCCGATGGCCAGCAGCGCGGCGACGCGAGATGCCAGAAAATTCGCGCACACCGCCGGCACGATCAGGTACGAAAACACCAGCAGCACGCCGCCGATTTGCACGAAGCTGGTCACCACCAAACCGAACAGGGAGTAAAAAAGGAAGTCCCACCACTTCACCGCCAGCCCCCCGGAGGTGGCGTGGTCGGGGTCGAAGGAAATTGCCAGAAACTTTTTTCGGAAAACGACATGCACCACGCCGATGCCGAGGTACACCAGGAACGTGCGCACCACGTCTTTCTGGCTGACCAGCAACACGTCACCGATGAGCGTGCGGCGCAGTTCCTCGTTGCCTTCCGCCGTACGGCTCAGGAGCAGAATGCCCGCCGCCGCCGCGACCACGTAGATGATCCCAATCAGCGCCTCCTGCGGCACGCGGTGGTGGCTCTTCATCCGCGTCGCCGCGAAGATGGCCGCGCCGATCAGCGTGAAACCGAATGACCACAGATACGATTGCCAGGCCTGCGCCTCGTGGCCGAGCAGCAGGCTGACACAGGTGCCCAGCGTGGCGACCTGGGCAAGCGCCAGGTCCACGAAGATGACTTCGCGGCGGACAATGTGCAGACCGAGATACACCAACATTCCCGGCAGCAACAGGCACGCGATCAGCGGCCATTTCATGACGGTCAAGGCTTCACTCATAATTTCGATAACGGCGTTCTATAAACGCCGAAAAATTCAACCCCAGCAGCGGTGGCGCTCACAGGGCGCCCGCACCAATTATTTTTTCTCGCCCAACGCAGTCGCCAGCGCGTTCACCAGATAATCCAACAATTGGATGTAGCCTCCCTCAGTGCCCTTGAGGCCGCCGGGAAATTGCGTCACCGGCACGACGGTGGCGCCGGTGTCGCGCGCCACGGTGTCCGCCGTTTTGCGGTTGAGATACGGATCCACAATGATGACCCGCGCCTGCTCGGCTTTCATCTTCTGGATGACTTCCGCCAGATGCGCGGGCGAGGGCGGAATGCCGGGTTTCGGCTCGAGAAACAATTCAATCTTCAGCCCGAACTCCTTGGCGAAATACGGCCACGAATCGTGATAGGCGACAATGCTTTGACCCGCGAAGGGCGCGAGAGTTTTCCGCCATTGGACCAGTTTGGTGTCCAGTTCCTGCGAGAACTTTTCCAGATTTGCCCGATAAACTCCGGCCGACTTCGGATCGCTCTGGGCCAGCGCATCGGCGATGTTTTGAGCGACGATCTTGGCGTTGGACGGGGCAATGATGTAATGCGGATTGCCCGCGGCGTGGATGTCGCCGCGCGAACGATCCAGCGTGGCCGGCACGTCCAGCAACGGCACGCCCTTGACGCACGAAACGTGCCCCGGCGCGCCGGTGAACAGCTTTTCGTTCCGCGCCTGATCCAGCAGCGCAGGCACCCAGCCGATCTCCAACTCCGCGCCGCCTTCGATCAACACGTCGGCGCGATTGAGTTTCACGATGAAACTCGGTTTGGCGTCCACGAAATGCGGATCTTCCGTCGGCTTGGCCAGCGTGGTGAGTTCGATTTGATCGCCGCCAACCGCCTTGGCGATGGCCGCGAGATCAGGCGTGGTGGCAACGACATTGAGTTTGGCCTGGGCGACTGACGCCGCCAGCGCCAATCCGAGGAGCGAGGTTGAAATTCTTTTCATATTCCAATTCTTAATTCGTGTTAATCCGTGAAATTCGCGTCTTAGAACTTGTGCGCACCATGCGCGCCGAGGAGAAATTCCATTTGCAACCAGATGGAATGGGCGGAGCCAAACAGCGCGCCGTGATCGTAGTTGTATTGCAGGCGCAGCTTGGAAAACTCGCTGGGATAAAACGTCAGGACCGGCGAGAGCCGCGTGCGTTCGCCGCGCAGCACGTCGCTGGCGTCAAAGGCGCCGTGGTTGCCCGTGGCGTATTCGCCCCGCAACCCGGCAATCCAACGCGGTTTGAAGCCCCACAGAACCTGCGAATACGCGCCCCAGTCGTGCAAGGTTTCAGCCGGCAGCGGCAATGGAGCGAAAAGATCGGCCCCGGCCTGAAAATTTTCGTAAAGCCCTTCCGTCTGCCAGGACACGAACGGAAACCCTTCGTGCGCGTCCGGCGCCTTCCATTTCCAGTAAAGGTCGACGCCATAAATTTCCGTGCGGGTGCCCGCGCCGGTTTCATTCGGTCCGAAGGCGGCGGAAGCGCCGACCACCAGGGTTTGCTGATCCGTCAAATCGAAAGAGGATGAAAGACGCGGCACAAACACCAGATCGCCGGGGCCGCGCAAATTTCGATCCGTCGTGGCGCGGCCGTGGAAACGCGGGACGCCGTTCGTATCCGGATCACCGGGATTCCGGAAACCGAACGCCGTGCTCCCCTGCCCGTCAAAAACGCCGAGCGACACTTCGGTGAAAAACGCCGTCGGCAGCAGCCAGGAAGTTTGCTCGCCAATGCCGCGCAAGCCGTCCGGCCCGAAGGCACGGGTCAAAATGATCGGCGCGTCCACGAATGCCCAGGTGTGCGGATGCTGCGCGTTCTGCCGTCCAAACGCGGCGAAGAACTGACCGGCCTTCACCTGAAGGTTGGCTGGCAGCGAAGTGGACAAGGCGTAGGCTTCCTCCAGTTCGATGTCCGTTTGATTGTTTTTGTCGAGCTTGAGCACGATGTTGCCGAAGCCCTTGAAATAGGGATCCACCGCGCCGTCCACGGCGATCTCGGCGTTGCGCAGCGAGAAACCTCGCTTGATCGGATCGTGGTCGCCCAGTTGGAGCATTTTTGAAGGATCGGACACCGAGGAACCGCCCGCATCCATCAGCGCGTCGAAGCTGATGTTCATGTAGGCCGAGCCGGCGCGCGCCACCGTCAGCGGCTGCGCGGGCGACCACGCGGTTTTCACCTGGGCGGAAGGCGTGGCGCCCGCCGGCGTGTTGGTCGCCACTTGGGACTCGAGGTTCTTGCGCTCGGCTTCGGCGGCCTTCTGCCTTGTCAAATCGTTCACCGTCTTCGTCAACTCTTGAATCTGCTCCTTTTGCTCACGCTGGATTTTCTCCGAGTTTTCGCGGAACTGTTCAAACTGACGTTTCAACTCCTGAACTTCGTTGGCTTCCTGCGCCGGCAATAACGGCACGGCAACTCCCAGACACAAACAAAATAAAATTTTTTTCATAAAGACTCCGCATATTTAATTTCCACTGTTGTCAATGGACGGCCTCATCCCGACGGACAGGCCCGTCCTTTCATATTAACGGACACTACGAACCGGAGGAATCAGTGGCGAGGCGGAGCGCGGCCGGGGGACAGCCGCCAATCGAGGCGGGAACCAGCCGCTTTTTGAAGAAGCGGCAGGGAAAAAATCAAGGTGGCGACAAATGCCAGCAGCCCCAGCGGTTGGCCCGGTGACTGAAGTTGTCCCTGCGCCAGCAAAGTGATGGCGCAATGGTGATCGGCGGCGGCGGCATCCGCGTGCAAGGCCCGATGCAGCGCGCCGGAGGCAGCGAAAATCTGCAACGTCAGGAACAGCAGCAAACAAAGCAATGCCGTCAACCGGCGGTAACCGGCGTCACGAAAGGCCAAATTTGTCGCGGTCCAACTCATTGGAACGGCTATTACATCGCACCGTGGCGCAAAAGCCGCAAGCTATTTTTACCAGCCGGAATCATCACTCCACCCCCGGCAGGGTGAAGAAAAACGCCGCGCCTTTGCCCGGCTCGCTTTTTGCCCAGACCTTGCCGCCGTGGTTTTGGACGATGTGCTTGACGATGGCCAGCCCCAGGCCCGTGCCGCCCTGCTCACGCGAACGCGCCTTGTCCACGCGATAGAACCTTTCGAACACGCGCTCCAAGGCCTCGGCCGGAATGCCCGGCCCGTCGTCCCGCACGCAGACTTCAATTGCGCCGCCGTCCACCGCCCGCGCGGTGACCTCCACGCGACCCTCCGCACGGCCATATTTGATGGCGTTGCCGACCAAGTTGCCCAGCACCTGTTGCAGCCGGTCGGCGTCCGCCCCAACGCTCAAGCCGGGCACACCGTTGGTCAAGGTGACGCGCTTGGACTTCGCCTGCGGTTTGAAATCTTCCAGCACGCGATCCACGAGCGGATGCAGGTGGACGGCCTGGAAGTTCATGGTGACGCGGCCGGATTCGAGTTCGGAAATGATGAGCAAATCCTCGATCAGAAACTGCAGCCGCTCGGAGTTGCGGTGGATGGTCTGGAGAAATTTGACGGAGACTTCGGGATTGTCCTTCGCGCCATCGAGGAGCGTTTCCACGTAGCCTTTGATGAGCGAGAGCGGCGTGCGCAACTCGTGGCTGACGTTGGCGACAAATTCCTCACGGGTGCGTTCCAACTGCTTGAGCCGCGTCAGATCGTGAAAGACCAGGATTGTCCCCTGCCCCGCCCCGTCGCTGGCGAGGATCGCGGCCGCATTGATTTGCACCGAGCGCTCCGCGAGTCCGCCGATCTTCAACTCGTAATCGCGGACCTGTTTTTCCAGCGCGACGCGGTTGAGCAGGCCGGTGAGTTCGTGCTGGCGGAGCACTTCGAGCAGGGTTTTGCCGCGCACGTCGGTGGTCACCTCAAACAGGTCGCGAAAGGCGCGGTTGGCCAGTTCGATGCGGCCCTGAGGATCAAGCAGGAGCAGCCCCTCGACCATGCTGTTGAGCAGGGTTTCCTGCTGGGTTTGGATTTGTGCGGCCTGAAGCCGTTGGCGCTCCTTGAACTGGTCCAACTCGGCGCGCGACTGAGCCTGCAGGCGCAGAAAGGCCTGCCGCCACCGGGCATTCACGAACAGCAGCGCGGCGACCGCTAGGATGGTCAGAATGGGCCAGAGCATGACGAGGACGTTACGCCTCGACAAAACGGTAGCCAACACCGCGGACGGTATCGAGAAATTTCGCCGCCAGCCCCAGCTTCTCGCGCAGCCGGCGCATGTGCGTGTCCACCGTGCGCGTGTCCACGAAACTGTTGTATTCCCACACGTCTCGGAGCAGTTGCTCGCGCGACTGCACCCGGCCGCGCCGCTGGGCCAGCAGCGCCAGCAGCTTGAACTCGGTGGCGGTAAGTTCCAAGGGCCGGCCCTTGAACGTCACCAAGTGCCGCGGACTGTCGATGACCAACTCGCCGAACCGCAGCATCTCCGGTTCCTCGGCCGTGGCCGCCGGGGCGCCGCGCGCCAGAAGTTTTTTCACCCGCAGCACCAGTTCACGAGGACTGAACGGCTTGGTAATGTAGTCGTCCGCGCCCAGTTCCAGACCGAGGACGCGGTCAATCTCGGCTGCCTTGGCCGTAAGCATGATGATTGGAATCCCTGTGGTCGCGGCATCGCGCCGGAGCATTTTGCAGATTTCCAAGCCGCCAATTTCCGGCAGCATCAAATCCAGGACGATCAAGCGGGGAGGATTTTCCCGCGCCTTTTTCAAAGCCTCGGCGCCGTCGGCGGCGGTCACGACCGCAAAGCCGGCCTGTTCCAGGTTGAACTCGACCAGTTCCACCGCTTCGGGCTCGTCATCCACCACGAGAATTTTCGGTTTCACGCAAGTCCTGAATACCATGAGGCCAGTGTGGCGACAACGACGGCTCCGTGACAAGCAGGTTACAAACGGGTGACGAGAGCGTGAATCCCCTTCAAGCGGCCGGTTTGTGGGACAACAACTCCTCGATCTGCGCCAAAAGTTGTTTCGTGCTGAAAGGTTTGGTTATGTACGCATCCGCGCCGGAATCCAGTCCGGCGAGCCGGCCCAGCTCGGTGGAAACCGCCGTGAGCAGAATGATCGGAATGGAAGCCGTCGCGGGCTCGTGGCGCAATACCTCGCACACGGCCAGCCCATCCATTTCCGGCATCATCCAGTCCAGCAGGATCAAATCCGGCGCGAGCGAACGCGCCTTGATGAGCGCCTCCACGCCGTCGGCCGCAGTGCCGATGGCGTAGCCGGCTTGCTTCAGGTTGAAGACCAGCAATTCCACGGCGTCCGCGTCATCGTCCACCACCAAAATGCGTTTTGGCATTCCAACTTCATAGCATGGATTCCGCCAGCCTAAATGAAGACCGGGTTACGGTTGGGTGACATTATGCGGCTTACCGGACAAACCAAATCACGGCACGGCCGGTCGTGGCGTGCAGGCCTGGGCGTGAATCTCCGCGGTAGCAGCCTGCAAACCGTCCGCACTCGCGGTCAATTTGATTTCACCCGCCTCTTGCGTGGATTGCACCATGATTTGCGCAAGGCCGTTGAACAGGCTGCGCGACCATGGCGACGCGGTGGGCTTGCCCACGATTTCCACGCTCACGTCCGGGTTCAATCCGCCTTCACCGCCGTCGTTTTTCACGCCCACAGCGATGACATTGTCGCCCGCCTGCAGCGCCTTCTTGATCTCGAACAGCGGCTGCGCCTGCCAGTCGTGCGATTCGCCCACGCGCTGGTTGTTCACGAAATACCAGCCATAGTCGTCGCAGCCGGTGAAACGGATCTGCACAACGGGATTGTTCAAATCCTCCTGCGTCAGTTTCACGTGGGCTCGGTAAATCGCCGTCTGGCCTTCCTTCAAAACCAGTTCACCCGTGTCGCCGTCCGTCTTTGGCTTGATCGTGTTCCAGGAGGCATCATCAAACGCCGGCGCGTATTCCGGCGCGAGCGCGCCGCGCTTGGACGGCAGTTCCGCGAGTTTCCAGCGCCAATCACTCACCGCAATGGCGCGCACCGGTGACTGCGGAATGAACGTGTCCGGCTCGTGGCAGCTCGCGTCGCCGTTGCCCACGCCGAGAATCTTGCCCGCGCCTTCGATGGCGAAATGAATTTTGTTCTGCGCCACCGGCACGGCGCGGCCCTGCGCGTCCGTCGCCGATACGGTGAAAACGGCAACGTCTTCGCCGTCGGCGTTGATCGTTTTGCGATCTGGCGTGAGTTGAATTTGTGTCGCGTCGCCGGTGGTTTCGACTTTCGTTTCGGCGATGACGTTGCCGGCGGCGTCAAAACCTTTCGCGCTCAAAGTTCCGGGCGCGTATTTTACCTGCCACGTCAGATGCGAATTCGGCTTCATTTCCTGTTTGCCGAGCGACGTGCCGTTCAAGAATAATTCCACCTGCTTGCAATTGCTGAACGCGTCCACGCGGATTTCCCGGCCCTCCTTGCCCGGCCAGTTCCAGTGCGGCAGCAAGTGCAGCACGGTGTTCGTGGTCCACCAGGCTTGATAATACCAGGCGATGTCTTTCCAAAAACCGCACGTGTCGAGAATGCCGAAATGCGAGTTGATGCACGGCCACGAATACGGCGTCGGCTCGCCGCGATAATCAAAACCGGTCCACACAAACCCGCCGCTCAGCCACGGGCGCTCGGCGAATACGCTCCACCATTCCTCGGCGGTGTTCGACCAGCTCGGCGCATTCACGTCGTAGGCGCTGACGTAACCGCGGGTTTTGTCATTTGCGTAGATGCCGCGCGTGCTGACGGTGCTGCCTTGCTCCGTGCCGACTTGCGGCTGGTCGGGATGCTTGGCGCGATAGCTGTCCATGTCTTTGCCGTATTCCTGGTCGGTCTTGCCGACGTGATAATTCCAGCCGCGCACTTCGATGACGCCGTTGATGCCGGCAAACGTATCACCTTCCGGCGCGGCGTAGGTCACGGGGCGCGTCAGGTCGAGTTGCTTGACGTAATTTTGCATCGTGCGGGCGACGTTGCCGCCCTGCGGCGTGGACTGCACGGAAAATTCCTCGTTGGCCACGCTCCAGATGGCGACGCTCGGATGATTGCGGTCGCGGCGGATCTGGTCGTCCCACTTGCGGAGATTTTCCGAATCGCTGCCGAGCAGGCGGCTCTCGTCCATGATCAACATGCCGAGGCGGTCGCAGGCGTCGAGCAGTTCCGGCGTGGGCGGATTGTGCGAGGTGCGGATGGCGTTGCAGCCGAATTCCTTCAACTTTTTCACGCGGAATTCTTGCAGCGCATCCGGCAGCGCCGCGCCGACGCCGGCCATGTCCTGATGATTGCAGGTGCCGTAAAGTTCGTAAGGCTTGCCGTTCAGGAGAAAGCCTTTGTCCTTGTCGAAGCCGACAGTGCGGATGCCGAACGAAGTTTCTTTTTGGTCAACAATGTAATTGCTGACAAGAACAGTTGTGACGAGTTTGTAAAGATTTGGAGATTCTGGCGACCAGAGGACAGGTTTGTTAACTATCAAGTGTGTATGAATTGTATTTTTATCTTTTGCAGCAATGCCTGCACCGCCGTTGTTTTCGAGAAGGATTTTTCCGTCCGGCGTGACGATTTTAGTATTTAACATTGCCGCAACCCACTCATTTTCGGTATTCACCAACTGCAATTCAATTCGCACGTCGGCCACTTCTGAAATCGGTTTGCTTTGTTGCTGTGGATAAACAAACACCCCGTCCGGCGCGATGGCCACCGGCGCGGTCTTGTCCAGCCAGACGTGGCGGTAGATGCCCGCGCCCTCGTAAAACCAGCCCTCGAATTTCGTCGCGTCCACGCGCACGGCCACGGTGTTCTTGCCGCCGAAATGCGCCACGTCCGTGATGTCCTCGCGGAACGGATAGTAGCCGCCCTCGTGCCGCTTGATCAGCCAGCCGTTGACCCAGACCGTCGCGTCGCGGAACACGCCGTCGAACGTCAGCCAGATGCGCTTGCCGGCATCCGCCGCCGGCAAATCAAATTGGCGGCGATACCAGCCGACGCTGTTCCTGGCGTAGCCCGGCCCGACCGCCTTGAAGCCGTGGCTGCCATCGGCGTTTTTGTCGAACGGAAGTTCAATCACCCAGTCGTGCGGCAAATTCAGCGAGCGCCAGAAATTGTCTGAAAATTTTTCGGACGCCGGGCCGGTGCTCGCGCCGGCTTTGTCGAGATGCAGCGCGCCCGGCCAGTCGTCGCCGAGATGAAATTTCCAGTTCGCATCGAGCGAAAGATGTTCGCGCGGCGAATCGGCGGCAGGGATTTTGGCGGCGGCGAGTGCCAGTACGGCAGCGAGCAGCCAGCGGCTGATGAATGGACGAATTTGCATGAGCAAAATTATTCAACGCGCCGGGCGCAGGCAATTGCAAATGCGAAGTTGTTCGCCCTTTCCCGCGCCTAAGGGACGGAGCAAATCAACCGCTAAACGTCGTCTTTCCCAGAAATTTGGCTGCAGGCTCAGGCCTTGGCGACCAACTGACGCAGCACGTAGGGCAAAATGCCGCCGTGCTGGTAGTAGTCAATCTCGATGGGAGTATCAATGCGGCAGCGGACGGGCACATTTTCCACCGCACCATCCGGCCGAGTGATCTGGAGCGTCAGGTCCTGCTGCGGCTTGAGGTGCGCGTCCAGGCCGATGATGTCGTAGGTCTCGGCGCCGTTGAGCTTGAGCGTTTGTGCGGTGGTGCCGTCCTTGAATTGCAGCGGCAGCACGCCCATGCCCACGAGGTTCGAGCGGTGGATGCG
>Ga0075030_100001551_pt1 | contig 20689 bp, 30 predicted proteins | sample LitLauG_LLR_2012_FD_71393 | JGI IMG/M metagenome (GOLD analysis project Ga0075030, IMG submission 71393) | Freshwater sediment microbial communities from Pennsylvania, USA - Little Laurel Run_MetaG_LLR_2012 | ecosystem: Environmental > Aquatic > Freshwater > Creek > Sediment | place: USA...
CTGCGAGAGCGTGATGTTGTTGCCGCCGGCGAGGTAGAGCGTGCCGCTCGAAACGTTGCTATATCCGGCGCCGGCAGAGGTGCTGTTGCCGCTGAGGGAGACCGCTGCCGCATTGGCGCCGATGCTGATCGTGCTGCCCGTAACCGAGAGCGAGGCGTTGCCGGTGGCCGACAACGAGGAGGTCGCCGGGACGCTGAACAGCGCCGACTGCGCGCCGTTCGAGATTGTCAGCGCCCCACCGGCTGCGGACAGGACGACCGTGCCGGAGGTGAACGTGGAGTTGGAGGCGGCAATCGCCACGCCCCCGCCCCCTGCCCCGCCACTGATCGTGACGGTCATGCTGGAGCCGTTGGTCGACCCCGAGAGCGTGATGTTGTTGCCGCCCGCAAAGACGATCTGACCCTGCGCCACGGTGCCGGTATTGCCGGCCGTGTTGCCGCCCGAGATACCGGCCGACATCTGTGTAATGCCGGTCGTGCCCGGGCCGGAAATGACCACGCTGCCATTGCTGACGCCCACGCTGACGAGGCCCGCTCCGGCGAACTGGAGCGAACTGCCGGGCAGCGTGCCGCTCGACCCCTGCGTGGTGTTGCTCTGCGCGTAAACGGTGACGGTGTTGGCGCCACCGCCGGAGGGCGCGGAAGCCGTGACGTAGCCCCCGACATTGGTGCCGAACGTGACGTTTCCGGCGTTGGAGAACGCCTGAATGATGTCGGTGCCGGACAGGTTGAGGCTGACCGCGTGGCCGCTGTTCCAGTGGCTCGGGCGGATCTCGTAGCTCGTGTTGTCCGGCGTCGTGGCCGTGAGCTGATGGTAGACGGTGACGGGCATTACTCGATCCTGATCTGCCGGCCGTCAGAGAGCGTCGCCACCCGGGGCTTGCCGAGGTTGGTAATGTGCTGCGTGAGCTGGTCGAGGATGGGCGAGAGCTGCTCGTGCAGGCCGGATTCCGCCGTCTTGGTGTCCTCGGCCAGTACCTCGCCTGCGTTGGCGCTCTCATCGCCCTTCAACTGCTGGCCGATGATCGGCGCGAGGATCTTGGCGAGCGACAGCACCTCGTTGTTGCGGTCGGTCACCGCCTGATTGGCGCGGTCGTTCTCGTTCTGCAGATGCTCGTGCATCATCTGCTCGCGCGCCTTCATCGCCTCGTTGAAGGCTTGGCGCTTGGAATCCAGCAGCCGCTCCTGCAAGGACATGATTTCGCGCTGGTCCTCGCTCTGCTGCTTCTGCTGCTCCATCTGCGCGCGGATCTGCGCGGCCTGTACCTGCGGGGCTTGCGGCTGATGCGCGGCGGCCTGCTGCATCTGCTGCATGTGCTGCTGGTACTCCTGGCTTTGCGGGTCCATGGCGAAGCGTTCAGGGTTCTGGAACCCGAGCGCCTCGGAGAGCACCTTGAAAGTCTCATAGGCCTGTTTCGGACCCACGAGCCCCATCTGCGCGAGTTGCATCTGCGCTGCGCCGAGCATCTGCACGTTGGTTCGCAACTCGTCCCGGTTGCCGCTCCCGAGACCCACGTTAACTGAGACCTTGGTGCGCCGTCGCCACGAGGATGGGTCGGTTTGTACCCATTTTCCGCTGATTTCGAGTTCCAGCGGCTTGTCTTGGAAGCGAATCAGGCTGGCATGAATCTTGCGGAAGATCTCCTTGACGCCCTCGGCCAGGAGGCGCGCCAACATCTCGATCTTGAGTGAGGCCGTGGACATGGCCGCGAGCTGCGCGCCCTTGGTGACGTTCTGCAGCTCGTCGGGGTCGAGCCCCATGAGGTGCTCACCGATGCCCGTGCGGTTGCCGCGGAGCTTGTCGATGTACTCGAGCGTCGGGATCACCTGCGAGACGATATTGGAGGGCGTCTCGATGGGCATGATCCACGAGGACGGCGGCCCGTCGCCCCGGACCACGCCACCCGGCCGGCTGGACAGAAGATCGTCGAAGTTGGCATGCCGCCAGTCCACCGCGACGCGCTGGTTGTTGGCGATGGTGAGGTTGTCGAGACCCGCGCGGAACAGCGTAGTCTTGATCACCTGCAAGTCCATGATCTCGTCGTAGAGCGAGAGGCCGGTGTGCCGGTGCGGCATGCGCTTCGGCACGCAAGAGGCAAAGGGCGTCTCCTCGATCACCTCGTTTTCGAGGATCTTGTCGCCCGCCACGAGGATGCGCCGCAGTTCCGCCGTGCCGTCGCCGTCGTAATCGACGCGCATGATCACCTTGCGCAGCTCGATCTCCTGCATCGCCCGGTCGGAGGGGTCCTCGATGGAGAGCTGGTCAACGGTCTGGTTACGCGCGAGGGCGTCGATTTCGAGCCAGTTGGGCCGTCCGGCCGCGAGCCCTTCCACCACGCCCGGGTCGTAGCCGTCCGTGATGAGGTCCGAGCGCGCCCGCTGCGTGAGGTGCATCGCAAAGGGCACTTCTTCCATGCCTTCCCGGGCGCGGGGAGACACGCGCATTTCCTCCGGAGGCAGGCAGGTCACGCAAATCTTGGACTTGCTGCCAGTGCGCCGGATGTGGAGGTCATAGACCTTGACCTTGGTGTAGACGCTCCCCTGAAACGGGGCGCCCATCGGTCCCTGCGGGATCGGGAGCTGCACGTCGCGCATATACTCGCGCTGGCCGATCACCTCGATGGTCTCATCCGCGTTGTCCTGCAGGACGAGCGCGACTTCTTCCTCTGTCAGGCCCTTGTACCGTTCCTCGCTGACCTGCTTCTCATCCTTGGCATAGACCTCGGCATATCCGTTGCGCATGAGCAGCGCGTCTTTGAAGAAGTCGTGCAGGACGTAGAAGCCGTTGTTCTCAACCATGAACACATGGTTCACCACGGCCGTCTCGAGGTCCGCCTGCGCCTCGTCCTGCGGGTTCTCGGCATCGAAGCGCACCACCTGCTTGGCGCCCACGAACATCCGCATGAGTTGCGGCATGATCCATTCGATGGTGTCGCGCAGTTCGGGCAGGACGATCTGGCTGCGGTTCTCGACCTCGTTGCCGAGCGGGCGGCCGAAATAGGCGTTGAGCGCGTTGTAGCGGTCGATCTCGAGCGTGGTCATCACCTGATTGGAGGGATAGACCGTGGTCGAGATCGTGGCACCGGCCGCCACTTGGGAACCGAGGGACGCCAGCTCGTAGGACCGGATGAGGGACAATAGCTGTTCGTCCGGCATCCGCTGGCCGGGCTTACGGGCGGGTTCTCCCGTGGGTGCTACCGCTCGTCCGCTGTCGTCTGGCATAGCTCGGTCAGGAGTTCAATGACTCGCTCCCATCGGGCGTCGAGTTCCGGCCGCGCATCGGCCCGAAGGCCGAAGCGGTGCTCGCCGTCCACGGCGGCCCGGAACGCCTCGATGAGCGGGCGGTACTCAGGCGCGACCATTGACGCGCTTCTCCGGCGCGCGAGGTTCGGGCAGGCGCTGCTCAAGGGCGGCCACTAGGCGCGCGAGGCGCGAAAGTTCCACCTCAAGGCGAATGATCTTGTCGTGCAGTTCGCGCACGAGATGGTCGGTCGCAATGCTCATCGGCGCACCGGGAGGATGCCGACGAGAGTGAGCGTTTTGTTCACGTTGGTCGTTCCGCAAGTCACCACGATTTGATACTCCGTGCCCTGATTGCCCGCCCGCACCGGCTGCACGACCTGGGTGAGCGTGCTGTCGAGCCCCGCCGCGCCGTTCAGGATGGCGGCCGGACTCGCGTCCATCCCGCTCGACACCGACACAGACACGGACGGAGTTCCTGACAGTTGCTCTCCCGTGGCGAGATCGGGGGCGAAGTTGAAGGTCAGGGGGACGGACTCTGCCGGGTCTTTGGTATCGAAACGCTGCATGCCGAGGCTCGCCACCGTGAAGGGCCGTGGCAAAAGGCTAACCTTGAACGGCCGCAAGAGTGTTGCGATGGTGAACGGGCGGGGAACGGCCGAGATGATGTACTCGGGGTCCGGGGTGAGCGGGCCGGTGGTGAGCTGCGGCGTGTAGAGGTTGAGCCCGAGCAGAAGGCCGAGCAGGTTGCCCTGCTGGTTCGACGGCCCGAGCGTGGCAGGGCTCAGGTTCATCACGTCGAGCGGGAGGGTCATCAGGCCCCCACGCCCATCATCATGCCCACGGGAATGATCCCGGCCGAGACCGCGCCCTTGTAGGTGGCGAGCGCCACCGCCCACTTGCCGCTCGCGCCAGCCGTTCCCCAGGTCGCGGAGACGGCGGCGGTACTAGAACTGTCGATCTGGTAGTTCTGGTCGGTATAGGTGGCGCCCGAGTGCGCGATCTGGGTATACGTGCCCGGGCCGCCCGTTGGCGGGAACGTGAGCCCGGTAAACGAGCTGCCGAAGGTCATGATGGCGAAGATGATCTCGGACTGCTGCGCGAGGGCGCTGGTGTTGCCCGTCGCCGGGGTGGTCGAGTTGCCCCCCACTGCTACCTGCTGGTCGAGGGCGCTGCTCGTGAAGAGCCCCGACACTTCCACGAGCGTCGCAGTGCCCTCACTGTTGGCCGCCGTGCCGGAATTCGCCGTCACGCTCGCGCTGTAGCTGCCGCCGCCCACGTTCAGGGTGCTCGCGATACTCGCCCCGCAGGCGCCTCCGGTGGAGTTGGCCGCCGAGTCCTGCGTCCACGTCACGCCCGAGGTGAAATAGGTAAATGTGGGCGTGCCGCCGCCCAAATCGACATGCGAATTCAGGAGGATGAGTGCGTGCCCGGAGCCGACGCCAGTCAGGCTCGGGGTAGCCGAGAGGGAACCGTTGAAGGCCACCGAATTGTATTGGACGACGGAAATAGTCATCAGTGCATGGCCGTGTCATTGAGGGAACCGCTTTGATAGACGCCAACCTGGTCATAGATGTGGATCGTCTTGCCCGATGCGCGGTCGTAAAGGGCGTTGTCGGTCGAGTTCGTGAGTTCGTTCCAGAAGATGTTGAAGTGCGACAGCATCACGTTCGCGCAATTGCTGTCGATGGAGGTCGCGGCCGATACGCCGTCCATCTGGTAGGTACTGATGGGCTTGTTGATGCCCGCCAACTGCTTGCCGAGCGAGAAGATGCCGATGTTGCTCGAGTTCGTGAGGTAGTGGTTCGGCGCATGGCCCTCGCGCTTGGAGCAGAACATCCGCACGTTGCTCGCGTTCTGGATCTGCACGTTGGCCTGCATCGGGGGTCCGCTCGCGTTCGCCTTCGCCCATTCGGTGTTGTAGCTGTAGACCCAGATGGGCTCCGTGGTGCCGCTGATGAGAAGCGGGAAAAAGAGGTTGTCCACCTCGGTCGAGTCGGGATCGAGGGGCGAGAAGCTGTAGATCCGCCCTCCCCCGCCGTTGGTAATGGCGAGGCGCTGTTTGGCGTAACTCGCATAGCCGTTGCTCTGGTAGGGCGAGGACATGAACACGTTGGCGATGACCGAGGCGCGCCCGATCTGCCAGCTCAAGCACGTGAACCGATTGGCGCTGTAGTACGTCCAACTCGATCCGTCGCTCGCGTTGCCCGAGACCACGCTGCCTGTGGTCTGCGGGGTAATGATCGAGAACGTGTAGACCTGCCCCGTGCCCGAGGTGCTATTCACGGTCTGAATGATAGGCGGAGATCCGCTGGATGGCGTCCATTCCTTGAGCGGAGCGACATGCGAGACGCCCTGCGCGATGCCGAAGAGCTTGGTGTTCGCGCCCATGCTGATGGTGCCGGAGACCGGGAATACCCCGTAGGGGATGAGCACGCGGTTATGCCCGGCCGATGCGGCATCAGTAATCGAGGCATTGATGGCCGAGAGCTGGTCGGTGAGGCCGCTCGTCGTGAGGTAGTTCCAGTTGATGAGGTTGTTGTTATTGCCCGACTGATCGGCCGCGCCGTGCGTGCGGATATCCACATAGGGGCCGTTGTCGATCTGCGGGGCGGTGAAGATGTGCTGACTTTGTAGCGTGCCCGGAGGGGCGCTGGAATTGGTGCTGATCGACACCACGGGCTCTGCCGGGTTGGTCGAGGCGACCCCGTTGATGATGGCCTGCGTGGCGACGGGCGAGAACCCGTTGACGGTGGTTATATTGGTGCAGGACACGTAGTCGTTGATGAGGTTCCACGTGCCGGTGCCGGTCTGCGTGGCATTGCTGCCGGTTTTGACGAGGTTTGTCGTCCCGGTGACATAGACGTTGTGAAGGTGGATGCCGGTGTAGGTCGAGCCGGAGTTATCGAAGGCGAGACTGCCGTCCGCGATCGTCACCTGCGCGTCGTAGAGCATGAGTCCGCCGTAGCAGGCCATGCCGTTGGTGTTCGGTATCCAGACCTTGCCGCCCGAGGCGGGCGAGAGCACGGCGCCGACCACGGTCAGCGGCCCGAAATCGCCCGAGACGATGCAGGCGACGGTCTGCCCGGTCAGCGTGACGCCGTAGAACCCGTTGCCGCTGTTGGTGTGGTAGAGGTTCGCGCTGATGGCCGAGGAATTTCCGTAAATTCCGTATTGTCCGCCCGTCACGGTGAGGCCGGCGACGCCCGAACCCTCGCACGGGAATCCCGTCATGCCCGCGAAGGCGCCCGTGGCGTTGATGGTCACGTTCTGGATGTGCCCACCCTGGGCGCAGGGGTAATGCAGGCCGATCGCGCCCGGATTCCCCCCGCAATCGAGCGTGAGGTTGGCGAAATAGGCGCCGTAGGTATTGGCATTGGTGTTGTCGTTCCACGTGCCGGAGTTGCCGGACGGGGCGTTGAGCGTGAGCGGCCAGAATGAGGCTTGATTGGTGACCGGCGTCGCGCCGTTGGTGGTGTACCACTGGCGCAGGCAGATCATGGGGTAGGGATTCAGGGCGTTCTGGAAGTTCCCCGCGCCCGATGTGAGCTTGATCGTCGGGGTGGCGGGACTGCCGGAGCCGTTGATACTGGCGCCGACCAAGGGCACGACCGCATAGGTGGGCGAACTCGTGCCGATGTAGGAGTAGAGCCGCAAGGTGTTCGAGATGAGGTACGGGGAGCCGGTGTTGTGGAACCATACGGGCTGCAGGGTGCCGCTGCTGGTGGTCGCCTTGAAACTCGCGTCGATGGCCGCCTGAATGGCCGCCGTGTCGTCCGTCGAGCCGTCGCCCTTGGCGTTGTAGTCCTTGGCGAGGAGGTACCCCGCCGAGCGCAGGGTGGCGTCCGAGACGCCCGTGATGGCGCTGGTGGTGCCCGATACGACGCTACTCGGAGCGCTCGTGTACCAGACCGTGCGGTTGTCGATGCCGAACGCGCGATAGTAGTAGACCGTGCCGGCCGTGAGCGGGCTGTCCACGTAGGGGAAGCTGATGCCGTTGCCGATGACGGTCCAATTGACGCCATCGGTGGAACGATGCAGCAGGTAGCCGGACACGCCGAAGTTCGGCTCGCTGGAGGCGGCCGAGAGCGTGACGGTGAGGCTGCTCGTCGTCGCGGAGCCGACCGCGATGGTCGGGGCGGTCGGGATCGACGGCGCTGTGATGGTCAGCGCCAGCGACATTACTGGTAGCCTAGGTTGACCGCGATGGCGTTGGCGGTGGCCGAGGTGTTGTCCGTGAGCGAGATCCCCGCCGTGACGGCAATGGCGATGCCGCTACCGCCCAACGCCAGCGCGGTGTTGGGGATCACGAGGCCTCCCCCCGGTGGGATACCGAGGTTGAGCGTGGCGGTCGTGGTGCCCATCGTCACAGAGCCTGAGGGCACGTTGAACACCTTGAGGTAGTGCCACGTCGAGGCACTGTTGTTGACGGCATTGATCCAGCCGATCTGGCCTGCGGACGCCTTGACGGCCGTGAGGTTGTTTGAATTGGCGCTGACCAGCGTCTGCACGGTCCAGCCGCCCGAGGAGGCAGCACCGACCGCGACATGCCACTTGCGGTCAGCGGTCAGGCGTGGGGTTCCCTCGTTGCCCGTGGTGAGGTTCGAGATGGCATCGTTGTAGACGCCGAGGATGGTCAGGCCCTGCGTGCTGCCGGACGTGAAGTTGCTGTTGTCCTGCCCCGAGGGAACGCCACCGGCCGCGATATTGACCTTGAGGTTGCCGCTGCCGTCCACGCTCATGTAGGTCATCTGCGTGCCGGCATTGTTGGCGACGCCGGCGAGCGTGCCGGTGCCGGGGACCGCAGAGCCGATCGAAGATGACGTACCGCCTGCCGCCCCACCGGCGGCGATGTTGACCTTGAGGTTGCCCGAGGAATCGACGAGAAAGCTCTGCCGCTGGCCGTTCGAGAGCGTGGGGGCGCTGGTCTGGTAGATACCGGCGACCTTGACGCCTGAGCCCGAGTCGGTCGAGCCGTCCGCGACGCTGCCCCCCACCGGGAGTGGGTTACTCGTGCTGACGCTGACGGGATCGGAGGATGCCGCCTGCGTCTGGACGATGACCTCCTGATGGTAGCGGCTGGTGGCCGCATCCTGGAAGCAGGCGACCGTGGCCCCTGCGGTGGTGTTCTGGTTCAGGGTTACGCTTGTTTCACCGGACATAGGTCACCTAGGGTTTCCATCCGTACTTGAGGGGAGGCAATCGCAGACCGCCCTGAGCGGCATAGGCGCCCATCTGGGGCGCGGCCTGCACCATGTAGCGAAAGGCATCGGCGCCGTGCGAATACTCGTCATGGAGGGGGTTCGCGGGCTCCCCTGTTCCACGTGGAATGTTCCGGCGATACCGCTTGAGGCACTCGATGAGCCGGGCGCATGGCTTGGCGTTGATGAACACGCTCCGGAAGGCCATCTTGGTCTCGCGGATGCCGTGTTCCACGTCCGCGCGTTCCAAGACATGCACGTTCCACCGCAGGCCCTGCAGGATGCGCTCCGGGCTCGGACCCCGAATGTCCGCCGCTGCGCCGTCATGCGGGAGGTAGATGTCCTGTATCTGGTAGGGCTTGGCGCGAAGCTGCGTGCTGTACCAGTCGAGGGTCTGGTGATCGCCTTCGAGGTAATCGACCACGAGGAGCTTCGAGAGCTTCTTCTGCGCGATGATGATGGCCGTGGAGTCGTTCCAGCCTAGGTCAAAGATCGCATGCAGCGGCTCGAAGGCATCGGGCGGATAGTCGCCGCAGCGGCCGTCCTTCTGGAGTTCAGCGAGTTCGGAGGCGTAGATCGCGCCCTGGATGGCGGGCTTGCAGCGGCCTTCCCAAATCCACAGGTAGTCCGTTTCGTTCATCGTGCGCCGGGCGTGGAGGCGCTCGTCGTTCATCACCTGGTTGAACCACGGGTTATCCCGCCAGTTCATCTCGATGAGCACCGTGCTCGGCGGTGTCTGGGCAATGAACATCTGCCACGTGGCGTCCGTGTCGAGTTCGGGGTTGAACGTGACCCAGATTTCGGAGTCGTCCTTGCGGATGGTCGGCAGGAGGATCTGCCACGAGTATTCGCTGACGCTCTGGCCCTCCTCGATCCACGCGATATCGACGCCCTCGTAGCTCTTGAGGGTGTCTACCGTGTGGTCCGCCAGCCCCGTGAACACGAACTGAGTGCCGTTGACGCCCCGGATCGTCTCTTTGTTGACCTCGTAGAACCGCTCGAGGCCGAGCAGGCGGACCTGATCGCGCAGGAGCGTATGCACGGACTCGCGCAGCGACTTCTGCGTTTCACGGGTGCAGAGGATACGGAGCGGCTTCTCCATGCCGAGCGCGAGGAGCGCCCGGGCGACGCCCCAGCTCTTGCCGGAGCCTCGCCCGCCGTAGATGACCTTGAACCGTGACGGTCGCCAGAGCGCGCCGAGCTTCTCGGGGAAGCGGGCCGCTACCTCGATGACTTCGGCCGCTGCACCCATTACCCCGGAGTGACCGTGGCCGAGAAGCTGTCGAGGATGATGTAGTCCGTGGCGGTGGCGTCGGTGAAGTTCACCGTGATGGTCTGCGCGGTCGTGGTATCGACCGCCGTATAGGTCTGCGCCGTGGTGCTCGCGCCGGGCGTGCCGACCGTGGCTGCCATCTGAGCGCCCGTCGCGCCCTGGTTCGCCCACTGCACGTAGGCCTGATAGCTCGTGACGCCCGTCGTGGCTTCGACCAGCGAGAAGATCGTGGAGGTGCCCACCTTGAACGTGACCGTCTTGTTGTTGGTGCTCGCGTGGAAGCCGATGACGGCCGAGACTTCGAGCACGCCATTCGGACCCATGTAGTTCGCCGGCAGCGTGAACGTGAGTGCGGCTTGAGCACCCGTGGAGCCCGTGTAGGCGCCCGGCCCCGTGGTCGAGAAGGCCGTCAGGGTGGCGGCATTCGGGATGTAGGGCTGTCCGGTGCTGTAGGTGTTGTTGTAGACCGTGCCGAGCGTGGTCGAGGTCATCACCGTGTAGTACCAGCCAGCGGCCGAGCCCGAGGCGATGGCGCCCGAGGGCAGGTACAGGTAACACGGGCCATTGAGATAGCCCGAAGGGAGCGCGGAACCGAGCGTGATGGCACCGTTGTTTGCCATGGTGCCGGTCGGCGCCATGACCATCGGGAGATTGGTCTGGAAAATCTTGATGGGGTACACGGAACCTACCTGCGTTGATACACCGTACTCGGGAACTTCGAGGAGTCCCGGCCACTGATCCTGGCGGACGGGCGTCCAGCCATTGGCGAATGCGAGACCGACGTTTTCCGGCAGGAAGTCCTGCGGGCTCGTGCCCGTGGAACTGCCTGCGCGATTGGTGAACGATGACCCACCGACCATCCAGACCATGGGTTACTCCCCGTCGCCGTCTGCGCCGAGTCCCTCGAACGCGGCATGCGTCTCGGGATGCGAGAGATCCTCGCGGTTGCCCTTGACCTGATCGCCCCCACCGAGGCGTCCCGGTCCACCCCGGCCTGCGGTGCCCATGTGGGCGCCCGGGGAAGCGGGCTTGCGGCTGTGAGACTTCTTGTAGGGCGTGGGACCCCGACCGTGCGTACCCGTCGCGAATCCACCGCCGTCAAACTTGTCGTCTGCCATACGTCCTCACTTGAGTATCGAGATGGCCTCATCAAGAGGCGCCATGTCCTCGGCGGGCATCTGTCGCCACACTTGCCGCACGTACTGGTCCGTTACACCGAACTTGACCGCGATCCGCTTCGGGTGCGTGTCGTGATGCAACTGGAACAATCGCGCCATGCGCCGATGCTCGCTCCGTGGCAACTGACGGTACCCGGGGCGAGTCATCGGAGTGTTGCAACCTCAGTCGTCAACGGGTTTGGGTCGCACGAGTTCCGTGATCACCCGGAACTGCATCGGTTGTCCGTCCGCTCCTGAGAGTTCGGAGCGCGAGAGCTTCGGTACGTGATACTCGATGAGGTCGATGAACAGCTTGGCCGCCATGAGCGGTCCTTCGGTCTCGGCAATCTGGTCGAGCCACTCCTGCAGACGCCACGCATTGCCGTCCACGAAGTTCGCAATGGCTTCCCGTGCCAGTGCCGTCGCCTTGTTGGGCGTGCCTTTCACCCGCCCGCCGTGTTTCACCCGTTTCGTACCCATTTCGCCCTACAGTCGTTGTGTAATTTCACGTGCTCTCCACCTTCGCATCGCGGAACACGTCCTCTCGAGTACGCCATACGAGCCACCGGCGTCCTGACTCTCGCCATGCGTCCATGAACCGGCGCTGCTTCTCGGTGTATTCGTGTTTGTGGCCTTCGACGCTCGGGTTTTTGATCTCGACGGGTAGCCAGTTCTCCCAAGCCCACGAGTGCGATGCCCAGTAGTCGAAGGGTCCCTCGTCGATGAGCTGCACGCCCAGGGCTCTCGCCACCATGGCTAAGTCCTTGTCGTTGCTGTCTCGTCGTGACCTGTATCTCGCTGGCACGTTTGCTCCGGGTAGAATCCAACCCCTTTCCCCGTGTGGGTGGGCCACACGGCTACTCGGGTCCCCTCCCAGGGTTTACTGGGACATCCCCATGCGGGCGTTCCGTTCGGGGCGGGCTCGCAGTGGGACGCGGAGGCCCGTCTAGCGATTCGCCTTGCGGCCGGGAACGCTTCTACCCGTCAGTGCGACTATTCCGGGATCGCACAAAGCCCTTGTAAACCGATCGAAACTCGTTCAATATGCAAGGCGTTCTACGTCCTTGCATGCGTCCGAGAAAGCCCGGTTGGTTTACGCCCACCGGGCTTTTTTACGCCTACCGTTGACAGCCTCCTGTCATCTGGTTAGCATGGCTCACAATCTTGCGGGCAAACCCCTTTGCGTCACTGCCCCGGAGCAGGGGCGGGACCGAGGTAGCCGGAACGGTCCCGCCCCTCATAACAGGCCCCTCGCCTTCATCTCTTCCGTGACCTCGTAGGCTGCGCGCCATTTGCGTGCCGCAATAAAGCGACGCAGGCGCACGAGCAATATCAATGCGTCACTCATGGCCGTAATCGGTCCATTGTTTGAACCACCAGCGTCTGCAGCTCGCGGTCTGCGCGGCCTTGATGCGCTTCACGCATTCGGCGGCGGACGCCTTGTAAGGCGTCTGTCGGTTACCGCACAGACCGACAGAACTACTCGTGGTCTGATGCGTTTGGGGAGCTGTTTGCGCGGGTTTTTCAGCAGAAAATGGAGCCGGTTTTGACACCGGCTCCGAGGTGAGCCCGCCTGCAGGGGGTGCTCGGCGAGCCTGTCGCTTCGACCTTGTCACTGGTGGTTCACCAGTGGATGAACGACCATGAGTGCTTTCCCTACCAGTGCATGCATAGTCAGGCAGCACGTTGGTGCCGGAAGTAGCTAGCAAGGGTCTCGATATGCAGTACGCCAGGGTTCTTCCATTCCCGGCGCGCAATCTTCTCGATCGACCTCTTGCTCACTCCGGTCTCATCTGAAACCCGAGCCCATTGCCCTTTGGCGGCCTGAAGCTGCTGGATTACGTACTCATGCAGGGATTCCGTCATGGCCGATGATGCTAGACCCTCTATAGGGTCTACGCAAGTCCGAAACAGGGTCGATTTGGACCCTATCGTTCCGGATGTGTCCCGGAACTCAAAAAAATTACGTCCAACTCCCGTTATCCGGGCTGTGGTCGCGCAGAACGTCAGCCGCCTCCGCGATCTGAAATTCCCTGATTTACCCAACGCCACCGCCCGCAATCGGGCACTCGCGAAAGAGATTGATTCCACGCTTTCGCAAATCCAGCGCATCCTCGCTTTGCGCGTCGGCACCAGCATCGACACCATCGAGCAACTTGCGCAAACCTTCGGCATCTCCCCTGCGCAACTGCTTTCCCCCTACCTCGCCCCACTCCCGCCAGAACCGCCGGTTGACCGGCGCACTTCGGTCCGAACAAAAGCCAATTGACACCCTCTTGAGGGTGTGATACGTGCGCGCGTACTTGTATCCGATATACGACAACTCGCTAGACCCTTTACAGGGTTGACATGCACCCTATATAGGGTTTAGAGTGTCTCCACTGACTAGGAGGCACCATGCAAACCGTACCCACAGTCCAGCGCAAAGCCCTTCGACTTTTTGAGGCTGTCGTGGAAGTCGATTCCCCGTACCTCTCTGGGGAACTCACGGCCACGTTCTCTGTCCACGGCCAGTCGCGGCCCGGCACCGACTACGACCCCCCAGAAGGTCCCGAGATCATCATCCATCAGGTGACTCTGCACGGCCCGGACGGCGGGTCGATGGATGTTCCCTTCGGGTTCTTCTCCGTGACCGCGTGGGACAACCTGCTGTCGGCCTGCGAGGAGACGCTGGAATGATTGCCCAGGTCACCCATCACGACGACGCCCTCGACCGCGCGGTGCGTCGCTTCAACCTCAAGCATGAGGCCCTGCAGGCCGTGAAGCGCTACGAGGAGGAAGTGCGTGTCGCCACGCTCCTCCTCCTGAGCGCCAAGGCCCGTCTGCGTCACCTAGAACGAGAGGAGAGCGGCAATGCGCTGGCCCGCTGAGTTTGACTGTCGCGCGCTCTTTGGCGCGTCCACGGACCTGCGGACTCCGATTGAGCGCGATCGCTTCGCCAAGCGGCACCGCTACGCCCTGAGCGTGTGGCGCGCATGGCAGGACCGCAAGGTGCTCTATTTCTCCTCGCGCATTCCCCTCCTCCGGAGGCAGGCGTCATGAGCGATGAAGTCGGCAACGAAGTCCGCGAGCCTGACTGGACCACGATGACCCGTGCGGATCTTCGCACGTGGATCGAGACCGAACTCGATGCCACCGAGGTCGTCGAGTGGTGGGACCCCGACTGGACCGACCACTACGCCGGTCTCGATGCGTGGGACGTGCTCAACCTGATGGACACCGACGAGCTGCGAGAGGCCGTCATGGAGTATTACGCGTGAACACCAGCACAGAGACCGACGAGATCGCCACCGCCCTAGCGAAGGCGCAGGCCGCGATGGAAGGCGCCAAGAAGGACGCCGCTAACCCCTTCTACAAATCGAAATACGCCGACCTGCAAAGCGTGTGGGATGCCTGCCGCAAGGCGCTGACCGACAATGGCCTGTCGATTGCGCAGGTCACCGGATGGGTGGGCGAGACCTTTGTCCTGCACACCCGCCTTCTGCACACGAGCGGCCAGTGGATCGCGGGCGATATGCCGATCCGCTGCAAGGACGACACCCCGCAGGCGATGGGTTCTGCCATCACCTACGCCCGCCGCTACGCCCTCGCGGCCATCGTGGGGGTCTACCAGACCGATGACGACGCCGAGGCCGCCCAGGGCCGCGCTCCTGCAAGCAATGGCGCGATGAAGGCGCCTGAGGAGCAGTCCTCGCACGAGCGGGCCGCGTACACCAAGAGCGTGAGCGACTACCGCGCCCGGGTGATTGAGCAGTTGAACAAGGGCAACCTCTCGGCCGCTGCCGACATCATGACCGAGGCCAAGGACTCCTCCGAGGAGTTCGCCTTGGACGTGTGGCGTGGCTTCACGTCCCCGATCAAGCAGGCGCTGCGCGACATCGCCCCGAGGAAAACGGCATGAACGACAACAAGGGAACCGGGGCGCTCTGGCCCTCGGAGCGGTGGGCGTCGAATCCGCGCGGCCCGAAGTACACGGGAAAGATCGTGGCGGATCGCCCCATCGCGGCGGGCGAGGAGATCCCGCTGGCCGTTTTCATGGCCGAGCCGCGCTCCGAGCGCCAGCCGGTCATGCGCCTGACCATCGACCGATGGAAGGAGCGCAAGGCTCAGGAGGGCGGACGCAAAGCGGCAGCGGCGCCGCGCAGTGCCAAACCGGAATTCGATGACGACATCCCCTGGTGAGCCATGGCCGTCCCCGCAGCACTTCTCCCGAGACAATGGCGCATCCCCCGAGGCGCCGACCGCGCCCGCGTGGCCGAGCAGGTGCGCGTGTTCGTCGCGGCCCTCGACACGGACAAGCCGTGGCGCGTCGTAGTCGAGAGCGATCGCCCCACCCGGAGCAATGCGCAGAACCGCTACCTCTACGGAGTCGCCTACCGCGTGCTTGCGCAGGAGACGGGCTACGAGGTCGAGGAGATCGCGGAGTTCTGCGCGGGCTCCTACTTCGGCTGGCGCGACGTGAAGGTACCCAAGACGCCCCGGAACCCCGAGGGCATCGAGAGCCGTCCCGTGCGCACGACCACGACCGATGAGCACGGCAAGCGGGCGGTCTTGGACAAGCAGGCGTTCTCCGACTACGTGGCGTGGATACAGCGGTTTGCGGCGAGCAAGGGGCTCTACATCCCCGAGCCCGATGAACTTGAGGCGGCGGCATGAGCACGCTACGACGCGAGGCGCAGGGAAAGCCCTGTCAGGTGCGCTACGAGGGCATCTGCAACGGCGACCCGCAGACGACCGTGCTCGCCCATGTGCGCGTGATCGGGGTGAGCGGCATGGGGATGAAGGCGCCGGATCTCCTCGGCGTATGGGCGTGCAGTGCGTGTCACGCGCACGCCGATACGCACAAGGATGCCGAGAGCGAACGCGACTTCCTGCGAGGGCTGGTGCGCACCTTGGCAGAACTCAATCGCAGAGGAAGGATCAAGGTATGAGCGAATGGCTACTCCCCACGGAGCTGGTGGATCTCACGGGCTACAAGCAGAAGCGCAAGCAGTTGAAGGCGCTTGTGGAACTCAACATCCCGTTTCGCCTGCGGCCCAAGGACCGCTTCCCGCTCGTGCATCGGTCGCACTTCGCGACCGAGAAAACCCGGCGTCAGGAACCGAACTTTTCGCAGGCCCGCGCATGAGCCGCGCCCGCACCCGGTACAAGCATCTGCCGAAGTACGTCACCGTGATCCACGGGGCGTACTGGTTCCGGCCGCCCTCGGGCGAAAACATCCGGCTCGCCACCTTGGGCGATGAAGTGACCATGTACCGGGAGTATGCGAAGCACCTCGAACCCGTCACCCATGCCCGCACGGACACGCTCAATGACTGCTTCAACCGCTACGTCCTCGAAGTCCTGCCGGGGCTCGCGCCCCGCACCCAGAAGGACTACCTACGGCACATCGCGGTGCTGCGCGAGGTATTCGGGCACATGGCGCCGAACGAAGTGCAGCCGCGCGACGTGGGGCGATTCCTCGACGTGCAGACCGGCAAGATCCAGAAGAATCGGCAGGTGGCCGTGCTCAGTGCGGTCTACTCGAAGATGGTGGGTCGGTGGTATTGCGCCGAGCGCAACCCCTGTACCCACGTGGAAAGGAACGAGGGCCGCCGCCGCACCCGCTACGTCAGCGATGCCGAGTACGCCACCGTGCGAGCCGCTATGCCGCCCCGCGTCCAGATCGCCATGGATCTCGCGCTTCTTACGGGCCAGCGTCAGGGCGATCTACTGGCTCTGCGGTGGGCGCAGGTAAGCGAGGAGGGAATCTTCTTCCAGCAGGGCAAGACGGGAAAAAAGCTCCTCGTAGGGCTCTCCCCGGCCCTCTCCGAGGTGCTGGAGCGCGCCAAGCGCCTCCTGCCGAACCTGCCCCGGGAGTACGTCCTGCGCACCCGCAATGGCTCCCCGTACGCCGGGGAGGGCTTCCGCGCCATCTGGCAGCGCCGCATGCGCCGCCTCGTGGCGTCCGGGGCGGTGGAGCGGTTCACGTTCCACGACCTGCGGGCCAAGGCGGTGAGCGATTCTGCGACGCTCGAGGAGGCCTTCGAGCGCGCCGGTCACACGTCGATGCAGATGACCCGGGGCACCTATGACCGGGGCACCCGCAAGGTCAAACCGCTGCGGTAAACAACAGGGGTCTCAGATGAACAAGCATCACTGGACGGACATCATGTTGCAAGTCTCTGATTCGAATGGTGGGCCATGTAGGACTCGAACCTACAACCACCGGATTAAGAGGCAGAGCAGCGGATTCTACCCAAGTCCTTGGGAACGCATATACGTCCGCAACCCGGCGCGTTTCTTAACTGCGGAGATTCGTGCGGAGAAAGGGCGCCGTTACACCGTTTTCCTCGCCCTGTGCGCAACACTGTCCGGGTGCGCCGCGCTGCCGGATACCGTGCGTCCGGAGTTCGAGCACATGAGCCACCTGACGCAACATCGGCCGTTCACTGACACCCCCACGGACTACGGGGCGGACCTCGTGAACCTGATGCTCCATTGGGACCTCGGGCGCTGGCAGCTCGAGATGGGCGAAGGGTTTGCCGTGGACCACGGCTACCCCGCGAGCGTGGGGGAGATCCTGGGACCCCGGGAACAGTTCACCTTCCGCGTCGGCTACAGTTTCCGGGTGCCGAAGTGAAGGGCCGGCATTGGTTCGCCCTCGCCGTCCTCGCGCTCGCCATCGTCATCGGGGAGTGCTCGGATCGCGGACCAAGGTGCGCGAGCGGGCCGTGGCCTGCCGCGTCGGTGGATTGCGCGGAGGAGAATGAAACAGTTGGACCAACCGAAGGAGAGTCGATATGACGACGATGCGAGCAAAGATGAGAGTCAGCAACGTGCAGAAGTATGGGGAGACCATGGAGAGGCTGTCGTTCAACGCCGTGGCGAAAGACTCCGGGTATCCGGCCGACGGCAGCGACGAGAACAACACCTATGCGACCTACACACCGAGCGCGGAGCTGCACATGACGGTGAACAATCCGGCACTCGCCGGGAAGTTTGCCATCGGTGACACGTTCTACGTGGACTTCACGCCGGCCCCGAAGTAATGCTCCGCGTTCCGCTAGATTGGGAAGTCTATCGGCGCCCGCACTGGGCTGATCCGAAAGACATGGGCGATCGCTTCAACGGGTGTTTCCTCATCCCGAAGCGATCCATGTGCATCGTGGTCAGTTCCGATGACGGGTGGGAGCATGCGAGCGTCAGCACGGCGACACGGTGCCCGACCTGGGAGGAGATGGAGGAAATCAAGCGCAAACTGTGGGAGGCAACCGACACAGTGATGCAGCTTCACGTCCCGCCGTCAGAGCATAAAAACTGCCACCCGTATTGCCTGCATCTGTGGCGCCCGATCAACGTCGAAATTCCCCGGCCGCCCTCGATCATGGTGGCGCCGTGAGAGCAACGCATAATTCATCCGAGGGGGCAAAGTGAGCCAAGTATTCAGGTCAGACACATCGGCCGGCTATTGCCCGAAGTGCCATAGCGGCTACGCCATCGGCCCGCATCACTGCCCGGTTGAGGATCGCGAGAAGCGCGAAAAGCTGGGGCGCATGCTCGCGGAAAACGCAGCCGGCTGGACTCCGGATAATCCGCCGAAAGTGCCGCCGGATAGTGCGGGAGTTGCTCCCAAAGGTGACATATGACGAGGTTCCCGGGCGATAGCCTCGAAGGCATCGCCGAACGCGCGGCCGGCAAACTTACCGATCACGAGCGCGGGCTGATCATGGATGCGGCGGCGACGATCCGCACGCTTCAGGATCGGCTCGAAGAGGCGCAGAACATGTACCTTGGAGCCACCAATCGTGGGGTGAAGCGCCACCGGTGGGAGCAATTGCCCCATGCGCCGGGTAGCGCCATGTGCGCGGTCTGCTTCAAGCAGAAAACCAATCCGGTGCACAAGGGGGAGTTTTTCCACTGCGAGTTCTGCGGCTGCTACACCAACGCCTATCTGCGCGCGTGCTGCGAGGCCGGCAGAGACGCGGATCGGGAGTCCGGAGGTACGAATGTATGAGTTGGCACTTTTCGCCGGTGCTGGGGGCGGCTTACTCGCAAGCGATCTTCTCGGCTGGTCGCCGATCTGCGCGGTCGAATGCTCCCCTTACCGCCGAGGAGTATTGGCGGCGAGACAATGTGACGGGATCTTGCCTTACTTCCCCATCTGGGATGACATACGAACATTCGACGGTCTTGCTTGGCGAGGCCGTGTTGACGTGGTTTCTGGGGGGTTTCCGTGCCAGGCATATTCCAGCGCCGCTCGAGGCCGCAACACGGCGGATGATCTCTGGCCGGAAATGCGGCGAATCGTGGCAGAGACAGCTCCCCGGTACGTATTTGCCGAGAACGTCCAGCGACGCGCAATCGACCGCGCCGCAGACGAGCTTGAGCAGATGGGTTATACCGCACGCTGCGTTGCCCTTGGCGCGCGAGACCTGGGTGCGGACCACATTCGGACCCGATATTGGCTTCGTGCACACGCCGACGGCGACGGCGAATTATTCCGCGCCGTCGATGCAAAAGTGGCCGAACTGCCGGGCCTTCGTCACAGCTTTTGGCGAACCAACCCCGCGCAATGCGGAGTGGCTGATGGGGTGGCCGATAGGATGGAGCGACTCGCGGCGATTGGTGATGGACAGGTTCCTATCGTGGCGGCGACAGCATGGCGCATCTTGAGCGCCGAGGAGAGCAAGTGACTACTGAACGGGTGCTCCCCATGTGCGCGTGCAATGATTTCTGGCCGACGCACCATCCCGACTGCCCTGTGCGTCGCGAATATGAGCGCGCAGTCACGGGCGCGCAGCGATACCGCTGCACGGAGTGCGACGAGTCGTTCATTGACGTCAACGCCGCCCGCCTGCACGCGATGTGGCACCGAAAGGAGATAGGACCGTCATGACCGACCAACGTTCTGAAGATCCGGTGTGCGTTCCCTACGATGGCGCCCCATGCCAGAACACCGACCGACACCTATGGCCCGAAGTCGAGGCGCCTGACGCCCCGGTGCGTAGGTTGTTCGTCACCGCCGAGGGCGCCATTGGGATCAACGTGGGAGGGTATGTCTACGTGAAACCCATTGAGGAATGGCACAAGCTCGCGGGAGGGCCGTTCCCAGCGGTTCCGGAGCACCGGACCTCAAAGGAGTTGCTCCCGATGCTCCGGGCTGCCGTTGCCGACGAGCGGCTATCGACGGGCGCGCTGTATCGGGACGCCGCCGACGAGATCGAGCGCCTGCGGGCCGAGTTGGTGGAGGCACAACGGCTGTACAAAGGCTCCAAGGACGCACTTGCCATTTCGTCAACGGAGCGCGAGCGAACGCTTGAGGCCGAGCGCGACCGGCTGCAAACAGCCTACGCCAAGCTTCACGCCGACCTGAAAAAGCTCGGCGACCCGCTGGCGCTGGAGAGGATGATGCAGGAGCGGGATAGGCTGCGGGAGGTGATCGAGTGGACTCTCACCGACATGAGCTACTGCGCGCCGGAGGAAGCGAGTATGCGTGCGATCGTATGGGATCAGGGATTACGCGCCGCCCTCGCGGCAGGGGGTGGGGAGTGAGCGACGGAATGGAAGAATTCCAGAAATGGTATGACGACAATTACTTCCTATTCAGACACTCGGTCTCCGAAGCAGCTTGGGCGCTTTGGCTGGCTGCGCGTCGCTCGGTCCTCGCCTCCGACTACGACGCCCTCGCGCGGCGGCTAGAGGAGGCGGAGAGGCTGCTGCGGTACGGCCAGACGCACCTGATGGCTGGCGATCAATCCGAGTGGAAGCGCGACGTGCGCGCCTTCCTTGCGGGAGCACCGGCCGATGTCCCCGGCAAAGGACAGCCCGGCAATGTCC
>Ga0075030_100001558_pt1 | contig 20659 bp, 21 predicted proteins | sample LitLauG_LLR_2012_FD_71393 | JGI IMG/M metagenome (GOLD analysis project Ga0075030, IMG submission 71393) | Freshwater sediment microbial communities from Pennsylvania, USA - Little Laurel Run_MetaG_LLR_2012 | ecosystem: Environmental > Aquatic > Freshwater > Creek > Sediment | place: USA...
TGGTGAGCAAGGTATACCGAGGTTTTCCCATTACAGCAAGCGAGCGATTCTACTGTCCTTAATTTTGGATCGAGATAGTCCGCCCTACTTGACCTCTTGACCATCGCCTTGGCAAGGGCTTATCCACCGCCCCAGACACACTGAAGCTGAAAATCAATTCTTATCCTCTTATCCGCAGGGGTCCAAAAGGGCTCTCGCGCGGTGACCGCAAGTGGATGATTCGATTGGGCGGGAAATCCGAAAATGGGCTGGTCAGTCAGGTAAAGGTTTTGAAACAGTCGCTGTGACCTCGGCAATCCATGACCGAATACCCGTCATCCTTGATCCCGATGGCTACAACCTCTGGCTCGATCCGGGGATGAGGGATGTGGGTGGTGCAGCGTCCGATTTGTTGAAGCCCTACAATTCTCGGTTGATGCGGTGCTATCCGATCAGCACTCGGATCAATCGAGTGGCTAATGACGACGAAGAATGCTCCGCGCCCGTGGAACTCGCACAGACTCAAAATCAGCGATTCTCGTAGCACGATGAACAGTGACGAACGCATGCAAAAGGAGTCCAGCCTGATCGCGACCATCAGAAAGGAGCTTCCCGAATTCGCGAAAGCCTGCGCGGATGACACGGAACTGGTGTTGCTCCACCAAGACGCCTTTGCCGCCGACTACCAAGAGGACGAATACATGCTCCTCGGCATGGCGATCAAATACGCCGGCCTCCGTGGGAGGGAAGTGCGTGTGATCGGGAAGAACCGAAGCTCACTCGGTGAAGACGGCACGATCCAGTGAACGCAATCGCAATTTGCAGGTAGAGAAGACGTGAGCATTCTTGCTGGTTCGGAGGTCTAGCTCTCCAATTCCCCTAGTCGAAGCACTGGGGCTCGGCTCGGCCGCAGATGCCGTACCGATGCCAAAGCCGAAACCACGGGCTATGCGCGTTCATCTCGTCGTGCCTTCGATTCGCAGCCGAGAGGTCACTCGGGCTCAGCGGTCTGGTGTCCGGAACGGCAAAGATGCGCTCTAGCCGCTCGATTTCAGCAATGGTCTGCTCGGTGTCCATTCCGTCTCAATATCCAACATAAGCACGGCAACGGTCAAACGGGACGGCATCAATGATGTGTCTGCGAGAGCGCCCCGCACGCAGTAGAAGAGCCGCCGATCAGCCGCCGGGCTAACTCCTGTCTTTGGGTGCGCCGCCCATTGTCGCTGCGTTTGCACATGGGGTGGAGGCGTACCATTTGGGCATGAGCAGCATACATCCAGAACGCCCCGACTCAGTCGCTCCTGATCAGTCGGTGGCTGCCGATATTCTTCTTCGCCAAGAGCCGGACGAGGAAGAAGACGAAGACGACGACAAAGAAGATGATGATGACGATGATGACGATGATGACGACAACACCGACGACGGCTACTCGGAGTGAGGCTCCCCCTATTTGTTTCACTGGGTGAAGGATGAGCAGTCCTTCGCCCTCTCTTGGACACCGTGCTTACTTGATCTTCTTGGCAGTGATCGTCGTGTCGTATATCCACAGCACGTATGTGTCAACCTTACCGTCTGGTGACCTCGTAAAGGTCAGAACGCCGGGTTGATCGCGCTGGAAGAAGCTGCTTGCTGACATTGGCAAATCCGCCTCGGGCTTCGGGTCATCAGGCCCCTGTTCCATCAGGTTGTCCCCTTCGCGAGTAATCCTCACAACTTTACCCGGACTAAGCTGATACTCGCCCACATAGGCGTCCAGCAGCTCAGGAGCAACCTTTGCAGGCACTCGATTCGCGTTCGGGATTTCGCTTTCAGCGCGTGCCGTCAGGAGCCAGCGTCCATTCCGTTTCACATAAGTTTCTACAATTCTTAGCTCTTCTGTAATCTCTTGGCCCGCAAACGGCATGTGTGACGTGGTGCGATAGACCATCACGGCGGCGTCCTTGTAACCGTGCACGTGAACATCGCGTGGGTCGCTGCTAGTTTCATTGAGAGTGCGTGCCCGTTCGATCAAGGTCTTCTTGTCGTAGACCAAACCGTTGTCTGGAATCAGAACATCTTCGTCGAAAAAGGCACCATAGGCCTTCGCATCGTTCCGAGCGAGAGCCGCCCACCGTTCCCGCAAGACGTTTCTGAGTTCAGATTCCAGTTTTGTTGGTTTCGGCGACTGTGCGGTCGTTGATCCAGCAATCGCAAGGACGGTAATGATAGTCACGCACATCGTGGCTGACGTTCGCCTCATAGAGAGCCTCTCGGAGAAAGGACGGGTGCCATCGTACACTTTCCTGAGCGGCAGTTCGAGTGCGTCACAAGGCATAGGTTCTGAGCCACCTTCGCCACGACCACAAACGCGAGCCGCAGATATAATCCTGTGCGATGACCAAGAAGATTCCCGCAGCCATGATGTTTTTGCTGATGGCTGCCGCTTTTTCGCAAAACACGGCTCCCAATACACGACCTCGTGCCTCTGATTCGCTTCCGATACGGCACTAGCGTCATCCGATCGCAATCCGGAATGGTGTGCCACCGGGGACACTTGCCAAAAACCCTTCTCACAGCGCCAACCCGGAGAGTGTCCGCTTCAAAATCGAATTGCGGGCCACTCCTCGATCTTGATCCGGGTCACGAGAATCGCCTGACCCTTGCCATCCGGACCAAATATCAGCGCCTCACCATCCGCCAAACCGGACGCCAACTGTGGAAATGCACCGGCGATGTTCGGCAAGTGAGTCACGACAATGGTGTTCGTGCCAGTTGGAAAGTGTGTAACTTGCTTCTGCAGCCACGCGGCTTGAGCAGCCGTCCCGCCCTGCATGCTTTGACCGTTATCACCAAGTTCGGCGAAAGTCTGCGGGGCGCCGAATTGAGCGAGCCGCACGGTTTCGAGTGCGCGATATGTGGGGCTCGAGAGCACGTTGCCGATCGGAATCTTTAATTCGCGGAGCGCCTTGCCCATGGCAATCGCGGTGTTTCGTCCGCCTTCGTCCAATTGGCGTTCGGGCTTGCTGTTATCGGGATTCGCGGCCTGTTTGTCAGGCACCTCACGCGGTGAACTAGCGTGGCGCATCACCAGAACGTATCCGCCTTTTTGCAAGGCTTTGACGAGCGCTTCGCCGTGCAAATCCTGCGCGAGCGCAGTTCCCGCGAACCACGTCATCGCGGCCGCGAATGACCACAACGTAAGCGTACGCATCGCTCGGGTTTGAGAAGTCATGCGAAAGTCCTTTCGGTGCACGAATGCCGACGACGAGCCATAAGATTTCGCTCATTGTAATGCTCCCAGCGCTGGGGATGGAGGAGATCTGATAACACCGGTACCCAGCGGAGGGGCTGGGTGTAAGATACTTCCCACCGAGGATGCCAAGACGGAAATTCTGGTGGAGACTGGGAATTGCCCTGATCTCGGAGGGTGCCGATGGCCGATGACAAGACGTCCGTGGACCGGCGAGGGTTCTTGAAATACGCCGCTACAGGAGCCGTGGCGGCGGCTGTTCCAAATTCCATGCACGCGCAGGAACATGATCATGATCATGACCACCAGGTCGTCCCGTCCGACCCGGCGCTGCGAACCAAGGCACTAGAGTCGTTGCTGGTTGAGAAGGGACTCGTTGATCAAGCTGCGCTGGATGCCTTGATCGATACTTTCGAACATAAGGTCGGGCCGCGGAATGGCGCGAAGGTCGTGGCGCGGGCCTGGGTCTGCCCGTAAAGACCATCTCTTTAATGATGTGCAAGGGCAACGCCCCGAGGAAATGCGACATTCCTGCCGTGTTGTAGGAGATCCCCAATTTTACGGGAGTGATGGCGAAGGTCGTCTTGGGTGTGCCGATTGCGAGGTCGCGGGTCACGGCCAGGTCACAGGCCGCTCCCCAGACGCTGCTGTGAAGCATGGCGATCACTGGAACACTGCAGTTCCGAACGCGACGGAGGACTCGTTCAAATCCTGTCGTCCAAGTTACAGCGTCCTGGCCGTTGAGTGGTATTTCGCGAATGTCGTGGCCGGCAGACCAGATCTTGGTATTTGGATTCGCACCGATGATGACGACGCGGACACCCTCATTCTCAAACTTGTCGAAGACTCGAGCAGATTATTGCAAACGTCGCTGCTGAGCGAATTAACTGGCGGATTGCTGATGGTCGCGATCCCAAAAATGATTCGTCATCGTTGCTCACTCAAGATCTACACTGATTGCCCAGTCGGACCTCTCACGCTGTAGGGGCAGGGACTAAAATCCCTGGCTGGCCTGGAGAGACAACTCCTCTATGGTGCCGCGCAAGTTCGTAGTCGCATTCGAGCCGGTACCGCACCACCTCAGCGACCGTGACCATCTTGAGCGCGTACTGCTTGCAGAAGGGGACGAGATCGGGCACCCGAGCCATGTTGCATCGTCCCGTAGAATCTCGCAGATCACTCCCGAAGCGTGTAATCCAGCGAGGCGCGCAAGATCGACCGCTGCCTCTGTGTGGCCTCGGCGCTCAGGACACCGCCGGCGCGGCAACGAAGCGGGAAAACGTGCCCGGGCCGGGCAAAGTCCGCGGGATTGTCCTAGCCCGCGCTTCGGTGTAAGCACTCGGTCACATTAGCTCACCTTGCCGTACCAGCGTTGTTGTGTTCATCCCCGCGCGTCTTCCTTCCAAACCGACCGGACCGTTACACGCAGACAGTCTTTGGCGCCGCGCCGGGTGATCTCCGTCACAGACTCTGGCAGAGCGAAACGCTTAGCCTTGTGACCGTATCTTCCAGTCCCTCGATTTTCACGCGAGACAGGGCCTCACAATAGACTTCCTCAGAGGATGCGATGCTGTTTCGTTTCCATCTTCCGTTCTGCCTGGAATCGAGATTCCTCGGCAGCATCTTCGCAGAAAAGCCAAGACAGTAGGAGAGATCTTATGAAAAACCTCTTGTGTCTGTGCGTCGTCGCGGTGTTCTGCCTTTCACCAGGATCTGCTCAACAAAGCAATTCCAACCCCAACAGTACGGTGGTGCCGACGATGGTGAACGTCAGTGGCACCCTCACGGATGTGAACCACAAGCCGCTGAGCGGCATCGTCGGCGTCACTTTCTATCTGTACAAGGACGAGCAAGGCGGGTCGCCGCTGTGGATGGAGACGCAGAACGTGCAACCCGACAAGTACGGACACTACACGGTGATGCTGGGCGCGACCAAGAGCCAAGGGTTGCCGACCGATATGTTCGTGTCCGGAGAAGCTCGCTGGTTGGGCGTGCAGGCTCAAGGCCAGACGGAGCAGTCCCGCGTGTTGCTGCTCAGTGTGCCCTATGCATTGAAGGCTGGGGACGCGCAGACGGTGGGCGGACTGCCAGCTTCGGCGTTCGTGCTGGCTGCACCGGCAACTTCGAGCGGCAGCCGTCCGGCGAGTGCCAGCGAGGCTGCACAGCCCTTGGCTCCGGGCACTACCCCGGTGACCACAGCGGGGGGCACAGTCAACAAACTGGCCAAGTTCGATGCCACAGCCGACATCACCAGTTCGCAAATCTTCGACAATGGAACCAACGTCGGCATCGGCAATACTTCACCCGCCGCCAAGCTGGACGTCAGCGGCGGGGCGACAGTGCGCGGCCTGTTGTTCCTGCCGACGCAGGGGACGGCAACGGCGACCACGGCTTACAACTCGCAGCCGATCAAGCTGACGTCGTCGGTGTTCAACAGCGGGACGGGGACGGCGGTTGCCCAGAACTTCCAGTGGCAGGCTCAGCCCACGGGCAACAACACCGCTACTCCTTCCGGAACGTTGAATCTGTTGTTCGCATCGGGAACCTCCGCTCCCGCCGCCATTGGCTTCTACATCAGCAACACCGGCGGACTCCACAGCACCTATGTCGGCGTGCGCAACAACCGGAGCGCCACCGCAACCAACACTGCCATCCTGTCGCCGGGAATTGATCTGACCGGCTCGATCTGGGACGGCACCAAGAACGTGGATCGAACCTTCCGTTGGCAGGTGGATCCCGGCAGTGCGACGACTGCTGGAAAGCTCAACCTGATGTTCGGATCGGGTGGCACATTTAGTAACACCGGCTTGAACATTTCTTCGAGCGGAGCAATCACTTTCGTCCCAGGCCAGACCTTCCCGGGCACCGGCACGATTACCGGGATCACGACAGCGACGGGCAGCGGGCTGAGGGGTGGCGGAACTTCGGGCACTCTCAACCTGGGCATCGACACCAACAGGGTGCCGCTGCTGGCGGCAAACAATACCTTTACAGCGCCCCAGGTGATCCAGGTGGTGATGAGCGGAAACCAAACTGCCTTGAACGTCGTAGCCGAACCCTCAGCCACGGGCGAGTACAGTACCACCGGACTGAGCGCCCAGGGAACCTCAGTCGGTGTGTACGGTAACGGAAGGCTCGGCGACGGCTCGGTTGGCGTACTGGGGTCAGCCGGCGACATGGACTCGGTTGGCGTACTGGGATATGCAGGCGGAGCGAACCCCGAGGCTGGGGTGGAGGGCTATTCCGACGCCGGAGCCGGCGTATACGGTAAGTCCACCAATAGTTCCGCCTTCTATGGGTATAGCAGCAGCTCCAGCGTTGCGGTTATGTCCCTATACGGGGACAACACCACAAACTCCAGCGGGCACTTGTTCGATGCCACCAGCGTTGGCTTCGGAGGGTCATGCTTCATCGACGTCAAAGGCAACTTGGGCTGCTCCGGCTCAAAGTCGGCAGTTGTGCCGGTGGCTGCAGGGTCCCGGAGCGTGGCCCTCTACGCCGTCGAGTCGCCGCAGAACTGGTTCGAGGATTTTGGCTCCGGGCAACTGTCGAATGGTTCCGCAATAGTTCCCTTGGAGACGGTCTTTGCTCAGACCGTTAACTCTCAACTTGAGTATCACGTCTTCCTGACCCCCAAGGGCGATTGTAAGGGACTCTACGTCTTCAACGAGACCCCAAGCGGTTTCGAAGTGCATGAGTTGGGTGCAGGAACTTCCAACGTTGGATTCGATTATCGGATCGTCGCCCTGAGAAAGGACTACGAGAACATCCGGTTGGCGGACCGCACGCGCGACCTTGAATTGATGAAGGACAGGGTCCCGAAGAGGCATGCCGTTCCGGAGCCAAGGCAGTTGGGACGCCCCGCGATAACCGCACCGCCAGTTCCGGCGTTTGCTTTGAGGAGCGACACCAAGAAGTAATAATCAACCGGCGGCGGCCTCCATCTTCCACGCTGTCTGCGAAAGGGTGGGGCCGCAGCCCATGGGTGAACAATTGCGCGGGGCTCCTACGACCTGAAGGACTCGAGCAAGCACGAAATCGGAGTGATTGCCGAAGAAGTGGGCGCGGTGGTCCCCGAGGTCGTCAGCTTCGAGAAGAACGGCAAGGACGCTGCTGGCGTGGACTACGGCCGCCTGACGGCACTTGTGATCGAGGCGACGAAAGAACAGCAAGCGCTGATCCGCGAACAGCAAGCGCAGATTGCACGGCTCACTCGGCAAGTGAAGACAGTCCAAGCCACTCTAAAGGCTAACGGACGAAGTGGCTTCGAGGTTCGCACGGCTAAGGCAGACGGGACGACGGCTCGTCAGTAATAGCGAAAAAGGCAGAGAACATGTGGCTTAGAAGCGTTGTCGAACCATAAACGAAGCGAAACTCGGCATTCGCGGCGTTCACAGTCCATCGTGTACCCTCGACCTTGTTCTATGGCTTCCAGCATGATCGTGGAGGACTAGGCTGTTTTCCACAATCTTTCCTCGGAAGTCGAGACAGACGCCTTTGCCTCCGCCATCCCGCTAGCGAAGGTGGAGCAACACAACAATCGGTTAGATCGTTCGATGTTCCTTTCGGAACACTGGCCCCTCGCGAAGTCTATCAATCTGCGTGCGACCAGAATCATAGACAGTGCGCTCCCGTCTGGGGGCCTCACATCCAGCGGGCGGGGCCCGCAATCTACAATTGAGGAAGAGAATAAAGGAGCGAACAACCCCGTTCACAACCTCAATTAAGCCTTAGGGGCCGCGAACTCTCTCCTTGTGAAAACGCAGCCCCGCTCCCTATCACAGACACACCGGCAGTGGCCAGCAAGGGCGCGTGTAATACAAGGTTTCAACTTTCCCGGTTCCCCTAATCATCGTCCGGGGCCATCGGAGAATCGCGCCGACTCAAGAAGAAACTCTGATCGTACTCCGTAGCTATGGGCTGAAAGCTGCGCGGCGACTGCCCGTAGGTCTTGAAGTCAAAGAAATCAGCGAGCGAGTACGGGCACATCTGCGGGCTGCAACCGGGCCCGTTAGGGCCGTCTGGGGCGAAGTAGTCCGCGTAGTGGTATTGCGAATTGATCTCACCCAAAGGGGACCCATTTGTCCCGAAGACGTATTCGATGAAGTTGAGGATGCTCCCGAAATCGTGACAGTAAGGATAGGCTTGGCCACTGGGGCACGATATCGGCAAGTTGTTGGAGTCGGTAACCGGTCCGGAGACATAGCCCGCCGGTGTGTAGGCTGAAACCACCAGCACCGGCACCCGGAACCCGTAGACGTACTCCGAACCTCTACTGCCGTTTGTGCTGGGCGGGTAGCCGCTACATACTCCGGTGCCGTCGCAGTTCAGGGGCAGGACGTGGTCGTAGTAGCCGCCCCAGTCGTCCCAGGTGATCAGGATGGCGGTATCGTTCCAATAGCCGGACTTGCCGTTGGCCTGGCCGGGATCGCAGTTGGTATTTTTGCCGATTGCATCGACGATATCCCCAACCCAGGACGCCCCGTATCCCAGGTTGCCCGGGTTCTGCGTATCCCCTCCATGATCAGACCATTGGCCCTCAGGGATTACCCAGGAAACGTTCTTAAGCTCACAGTTTGAAATATCGGTGAAGATCTGCGCTGGGTTGCCGTCGAAGACCCCCCCGTTCACACCTTTGCTGTTGAAATAGTCACCAGTGCAGGCACCGTTTTGGGGCACGCAGATTTTGTCTAGCGCATTGGGAGCGGTCCACAGCCAGGTCTTGGAACCGCCGTCATAGTAGGTCCACGTGATGTTCGGGTTGCCGTTAAATGGCTGGTTCAGAAACAGGTCTGGCAGACTGCGGTGGTCATAGCAAGGAAAGCCCGGACTTGCGTTCGGCGGGTCTGGAGGGGTGTAACACGCCCGTTTTGTGCAATCCCCCGACTCGACCCCAGACCAATCGATCTGGCCGACATAGGTATCGGAGGCGGCAATACATCCGTTTACTCCATTATTGGAAGGAATGAAGGCGTTCTCGGCGGCGAACCACTCCCACCAAAGATTGTTGTTGTCGTTTGGGTCGTTGTAATAGGTCGGCGCCGAAGTCCCCGAGAATATGAACTGGTGCGCGGGGAAGCTTGGTCCTTGGTTGGTTTGAAACATGTAGTTGGCGAATCCGTAGTTGGTGGCGATGTCGAAGTAGGGTTGAGGGCTCTGACCAGGCGTTGCCGAGACGTATACGTACTCCGGGTTGGTTGGCACCTGGCACCCGCTGTAGACACTGACGCCCTCGTTGAGAGCCCCGTCCATCTGGCCGTTATCGTACATTGCCAGCCATGCCTTGTGAGTGTGGCTTGGGTTATAGCAGTCCGAAAGAGGCCGTGGCTGCAATGGGACCTGATTCGGATTCCCTTGCACTGAGCCCCAGCCTCGGAGGTTGACGCCGGGCTCGAACGTTGGATTGCTGCCAAACAGGTTGTCTGGCGCGCGATTTTCCTGGAAAATCACAATCACATGTTGAAACGGTGTGTTGTTCTTTTGGGAAGAAGGCGGGTTATTGGTTTTGGAAGAGCACGCGAAGGTCGCCCCGAGGGCCACGAGCGGCAAAACAACTTTAGAAGCGAGATTCATTCGAAATCGGCCCGTTTCTTTAATGAATGAGGTTCTGTATAGTGTAAACACGAGCTGAAGCCAAGAGTTGCAATTTTAGCTATCCTCCCAAAAGGGCGGGGCACTACAGAGGGTCAGCGAATATTGTCTGCCGCACCAGTCGTAATCCGTCTCTGACAGCCTGCAACCAAAGCCCTGATGGAAACAAAGCAAAGCCGCGTCCGAAAGGCGGCTTCGCGTCATGTTCCGAACGGCCAACAGAAATTAACAACGTTCGCGATATCAGACTTCTGGTCAACCCTAATCATCGTCCGGGGCCAATGCCGGCTCGGAATGATTGAGGAAAAAACTCGCACCGTGCTCTGTAGGTATGAACTGAAACGCGCGTGGCGACTGCCCATATGTCTTGAAGTCAAAGAAATCCGAGAGCGAGTACGGGCACACCTTAAGGCTGCAACCGAGCCCGTTAGGCCCATCTGGGGCGAAGTAGTCCGCATAGTGATATTGCGGGGAGATCTCACCCATTGAGGCCCCATTTCCCCCGAAAACATATTCGATGAAGTTGAGGATGCTCCCGAAGTCGTGACAGTAAGGATAGGCTTGCCCGATGGGGCACGAAATCGGCAAGTTGTTGGAGTTGGTAACGGGACCCGAGACGTAGCCCGGCGGGGTGTAGGCTGAAACCACCAGCAGCGGCACGCGGAACCCGTAGACGTACTCCGAACCTCTACTGCCGTTTGTGCTGGGCGGGTAGCCGCTACATACGCCGCTGGCGTTGCAGTTCAGGGGCAGGACGTGGTCGTAATAGCCGCCCCAATCGTCCCAGGTGACAAGGACGGCGGTATCGTTCCAATAGCCGGACTTGCCGTTGGTCTGGCCGGGATCGCAGTTGGTGTTTTGGCCGATTGCATCGACGATATTCCCAACCCAGGACGGCCCCGTTCCATTGTCGCCCGTGCTCCCTTGATTCCCCGCATGATCAGACCATTGGCCCTCGGGGATTACCCAGGAGACGTTCTTAAGCTCACAGTTTGAAATATCCTTGAATATCTGCGCCGGGCTGCCATCGAAGATCCCTCCGTTCACACCTTTGCCGTTGAAATAGTCGCCCGTGCAGGTTCCGTCCACGGGCACACAAATTTTGTCAATCGCATTGGGTGCGGTCCACGCCCAGGTTTTGGAACCGCCGTCGTAGTAGGTCCACGTAATGCTGGGATTCCCGTTGAAGGGTTGGTCTAGAAACAGGTCTACCAGAGTGCGGTGGTCAAAGCAGGGGAAACCGGGATTTGCGCTCGGCGGATCGGGAGGTGTGTAACACGCCGCTTTTGCGCAATTCCCTGACTCGACCCCGGACCAGCTGATGTCGGAGGCATAGGCACCGGAGACTGTAATACATCCGCTTATTCCATTGTTCATGTAGACATTTTCGGCGTCGAACCACTCCCACCAAAGATTGCCGTTGTCATTGGGTTCTTTGTAATAGGTAGGCGCCGAAGTCCCCGAGAATATGAACTGGTGCGCGGGGAAGCTTGGCCCTTGGTTGGTTTGAAACATATAGTTGGCGAATCCGTAGTTGGTGGCGATGTCGAAGTAGGGTTGAGGACTCTGGCCAGACGTTAGCGAGACGTATACGTATTCGGGATTTGGCGGGATCTGGCATGTACTGTCGTAGATACTTAAGCCCTCGTTGAGCGCCCCATCCATCTTCCCGTTGTCGTACATAGCCGCCCACGCCTTGTGGGTGTGGGAAGGGTTATAACAGTAGGCCAGCGTTTGTGGTTGCAACTGGACCGGATTCGTATTCCCTTGCACATAGCCCCAATTTCGAATGTTGACGCCAGGTTCGAAGTTGGGCTTGCTCCCAAACAGGTTGTCTGGCGTGCGGTTCTCCTGAAAAATCACGATCACATGCTGAAACGGCGTGTTGTTCGTTTGGGAAGAAGATGTTGTCGTCACCGCAAAGCTTGTCGTACTAGTCGCACTCCCGCCCGCAGTGGTGATACTGATCTTCCCTGTCAGCGCCCCCGTGGGCACAGTTGCCGTCACCGTCGTGTCGTCAATCACCGTGAAGCTCGCGCTCACGCCGCCAATGACGACTTTCGTGGTCTGAGTCAGGCTGACTCCCGTGATGGTCACGAAAGTTCCCACCCGTCCGCTGGCGGGAGCGAAGCTGGTAATCTGCGGCGTCACACGGAAGTTGTTATTGCTGGGTATCCCGCTGCTCGCGAGCGTCACTTTCACATATCCGCTGGTGGCACCGGTGGGGACCGTGGCCTGGATTTCGGTGCTCGATAGGACGGTGAACGCAGCTGTGGTTCCGCCAAAAGTGACAAGGGTCGCGCCCTTCAGATTCGTCCCCAGCATTCTGATTGTTGCTCCCACCTTGCCGTAGGTGGGTAGTGTCTCCACAAACCAGCCCAACCCCACAACCAGTTTAAAGACGGTGCCCAAACCGTGGGTCCCGCCCTGTTGCGTCGTCCCGTAGAGGGCCCCGTTGGTGGCTTGAATGAGGTCGGCGAGCGGGCCACTACCGTCGGCGCCAGTAAAGCTGTGAAGCGTGGCCAGCGTGCCGCCTGGCGTAATTGCGAAGACCGTGCCATAGCCATTGGACCCGCTGCTGCCAGTTGCTCCGTAGAAGTTCCCGTCGGTTGCCTGAACCAGTCCTGCCTGAGGGCTGGCACCGTCAGTGCAGTTTGTCTGGGCACAAATGCTGTGAAGCATCGTCAGCGTGCCGCTTGGGGTAACTTCGAAGATCGTGCCATAGCCATTGGCCCCGCCGTTGCCGGTTGTCCCGTAGAAGTTCCCGTCGGTGGCTTGAACCAACTTGTTCGGCACAGAGCCATCAGTGCAGTTAGTCTTGGAGCAAAAGCTGTAAAGCTCAGTGAACTGCCCGCGTGGGGTGATTTTAAAAACCGTGCCACCCTGTCCCTTGGCCCCGCCCCCTTGGGTTGTCCCGTAGAAGTTCCCATCGGTGGCTTGGATCAGCCCTCCCACAGGGTTGCCGCCGTCGCTGCAGTTAGTTTGACTACAAAAGCTGTAAATCGTGCTCAGCGTTCCCGATGGGGCGATTTTGAAGATCGTGCCGCCGCTGTGGGTCCCGCCCCCAGTCGTTGTTCCGTAAAAGTACCCGTCGCTGGCATGAACCAGCCCTACGCGAGGGTTGGCGCCGTCAGTGCAGTTCGTTTGAGCGCAAAAGCTGTAAAGCGTCGTCAGCTTGCCTCCTGGGGTCATGTAGAAGACCGTACCAAAGCCGTGAGCGCCGCCGTTAGTGGTTGTTCCGTAAAAGGTCCCATTGACGGATTGCACTAGGCCACCGTTGGGGACTGAGCCGGCCGGGCAGTTCATTTGCGCGCAGAAGCTGTACAGCGTAGTCAGGCCTCCCCATGGCGCGATTTTGAAGACCGTGCCTTGCCCGTAGGCACCGCCACCTGCAGTTATCCCGTAAAGGTTTCCGTCGAGGCCCTGGACGAGAGAACCACTGGGCCCGCTACCGTTGGTCCCGTTGAAATTCACGAGGGGGGTGAGCGTCTGCGCAGACGACACAATCGCGGTCGCGACGCAGAGCAGAAAGAGGGCGCAGGCCATTCTCCACCTGCTCGTTATGTTAGGGCTGCCGGCCTTCCGCCTTCGCGGCCGCGCAGAACGAAACAGCTCACAAACACCTGATGTCGTCATGGAAATCCTTCCTGATCCGCTCGGAGGAAAGGGTCAGATTGGCTTGCGGGGCTTGCGCTACTGCAGAGAGGTCAGCTTCAACTGCAGGGGTCTAGTCTCCGACGGAAACAGAAAAACATGAGGGCCCGTTCGTACCGCTCATTTCTATCGCCGCACAGCTGGCCTGTCAGTGACCTCGGTCACGCCTGTGAGCGACGACGGGATACGCGATCCCCAGTCCCACGTCGCTTCGTGAGCATCCTCAGGGTAGAGCATCTGAGCGCCGTGTAGCGGACCGCAAGCCGGACCAAGGCGCGGTTGGAACTGGCTGCGGCCCGCGGAGAAGACCACGATCCTCGAAACGGCGCTGCAGTAGCCCGATGTCAGCCGGCGAGAACTAGCCTGTCACATCAACGACCGTGCCGGTTTCACGGTTTCGGGAAGCCATCGTCTATCGGATGCTGAAACGGTAAGAGCTGAATCGCGCGATCACGCGGGTGGGGCTTCCCGCGGGTAAGGAGGGGTTCGCGTGAAGACCACCGCGTCCAGCCAACCGTGGCAGCCCGATGCCAGTTACTACTTCGTGGTGGGTTGGAGCTGGTATTACTCGATCGAAGTCCTCCACGACTTCTCGCGCTTTGTCCTGGCTAGCGATCTGAAGTCGGAAATGACCGCCCATTCGATCAGCGATGTGGTGGAACGCGCTGTGGCCTTCACCGGCGTGCGCCAGACGCCCAGCGAAGACCGCTCTAGCCAGGCAGCCAATGTCCCTTCCTCGAAGCTCAGAGATGGAGTTCCATGCAGTCCTTGGATGAACTCGATAATGGGGCCGCCTGGGTCTCCGGCAGGCATTCCATAGTCAGCTTGCCACCAGCGTCCATCATGGCATACCGACGTTTGCCCTGGTAAACTTCCATGCCGATATACTTTTCTTGACTCACAAAAGCGCTCCTTTAAAGCGTGATGCGAAGACTCGCAACGTACCGCAAAAGTGGGCGCCCTTTTAAATTCCGTGTTTTATATTCATACTCAGGATGAGCTTGGTCGTGATGTTTCGGCAACCATCTTTTCAGAATGCGACTACCCTCGGTACTATCGCTTGTGTTAAGCTGCGCCCGACAAAACTCTCCAAGGAGGAGACATGAAGATTGCTACGCTCATTCTACTGGCGCTAATGATTATGCTGCCTACTCTCCCTTCACTTTCGAACCCGCCCCAACGGGACAGCCCCGCTGAATTGGAATCAGCAAGGAAACAGTTGCAGGGCGCACGCTACAATCTGGACCGTGCCGGCAGTGACTGGGGTGGCCACAGGGCCGAAGCGTTGAAGCATGTCGACGAAGCCTTGAGAGAACTCGGAGCCGCGGAAAAGTGGGCTCGGGAACACCACGAAATTAGATAGCCTGCTGCGGAACGAATCCACGGAACCTTGTCATGTCTCTGGGGGAGGCCTGCCCCGAGGGTGAGTTCTGCACGGTGCTTAAGCTGATGACATGACGACCTCGGATTCAGCGATGGTTCAACCTGAGCGATCCGGGGGCGGAGGATGCGCTGTATGAATCGCCGGTGCTGCGGCACTTTGTGGGAATCGATCTGGGGGGCGCGCCGGTGCCGGACGAGAGCACTATCCTCGGGTTCCGTCACTTGCTGGAGAAACACGAACTGGGCGGGGCGATGCTGAACACGGTGACCCAGTATCTGGAAAGCCGGGGCATCCGCATCACCACGGGGACGATTGTGGACGCGACCATTATTCATGCGCCCTCGTCGACCAAGAACCGGAGCGGAGAGCGCGATCCGGAAATGCATCAGACGCGGAAGGGAAAGCAGTGGTACTTCGGGCTGAAGGCGCACATCGGAGTGGACTCCAAGCAAGGCCATGTGCATTCGGTGTGTACGTCGGCGGCTTCGGTAGCGGACAAGCACATGCTGCCGGATCTGTTGCACGGCGAGGAGCGCAAGGTGTGGGGCGACGGCGGATATCGGACCGCGATCATTGGGAAATGGTGGAAGTGGTTTACAGAACACGGCGAAGCCTTCACGTATGTGAATGACCGGAAGTTCGACAACTGGTATTTCTGATTGCTGTTGCCAACAGGCATACCAGTCAAACCCCCAGGCCAAGGGTCAATAGGTGCGGTATGAGTTTGACAGATACCGAAGTCCATCGCGGACACTCCCAGACGTGAGCCGTCAAGCACACGAGGAAGAGTTCGCGATGGACGAAATGGACAGCCTAAGCCACAGGAATTGGGAGTGCGAATGCCACGTGGTTTCTACTGCGTCTCGACCGCGAGAGACGTATCCCCCAACCACCATCGCGTGGCACCATTGAGTAAGTCAACTCTTATCTGAACGCTGTGTTTGCCGGGACCCACATTGGTGAAAGATTGACGTACCGCCCCAACCCACTGCCAAGCTGTGGTGCTGTTCGCACTGCAAAGAGCGAAATCCGTTCCATTCTGCGGTCTTGCCTCGATGCCGTCGACCAGGACGGTGACTGAGACCCAGGCCTGAGGGGTCCCCAGTACGCCGCATTCGGCGTTGTACGTGATTCTTACAAAGCTGTTGGCCGCTGTGGTGCTGAAAGACACCGCCGTTGCCCCAGACTCGTTAAGAACTTTGAATATCCCCGTTGTGCTATCGTTGTCGTTGTTTCTGCGTGTCGCTGTGGCTCTTATTGTTGCGGCAGAAGCGGTGGCCGCAAAGGCGACCGCGACCAGTAGAGTCACGAGAAACAATCTTTTCGTTGCAGCGAATTTCATATTCTCCTCCTTAGTTTGTTAACTGAACCATCCACGTCGCGGAATGGATCCCGCGACGCACACCAATTCGCGAACGCCTGCTCAGCGAGGCCAACGTGTTACCTGAATTGGGCGAAACCCCAGATCGCCGTTGCTAACTCGCGAGGCATCCTTCGAAGTTATTGGGATGAAAGCTTGCTTTTCGTTACATACGGCTTGAGATTGCGAGTAAGCAGCCAATGTGCTGAATGGAACTTTCACCTTGGGAACAATGCCAAGAGCGGGTTTCACGACGGCGCTCGAAGGCGGTCCCGAAAGAAACTGCAGCACGATTTGCCAAGCGCCGGTTTCTCCGGACCAGCCACCCAAGCGGCTCCGCGCCCGTCTTCGGGCGACGCCTTCGATCGGGACGAGCACGATCGACGCGAAGCTTCAAAGTTGACGGCGGGAAGTTGTTGACGTTCTCCCGATTGTGGGATGGCCGGAAGGGCTCAAGCGGGAAATGCTCGGCTGATGGGGTGCAATCTCGTACCGCCCGAATCACTCACGTGGCTAACGATGAAAAGGAGTGCTCAGGTACCCATTAAGGCTGTCCAGATAGAATCCGGTCTGTTTCCGCGTGTTAGAAACTTCACCCGCGGATCCGTCTGGCCTCTGGTTCGCCTCAAAACGCAGATAATGCGACTCCTCCTCGACGCGCTGGCGACCGTGACTACGGAACCACCACCCGCACAGGCGCGGAGTATCCACTCTCTTGCCCGCTGGAATTCACCGCGGTGGCGGCGTAGTAGTAGGTCGAACCGGGAACGACAGCGTTGTCTGTGTACGTCGTGCTCGAGTCCAGAGTGGAATTGATTTTCGAATACGCGCCAGCCGACGTTCCGCGGTAGACGTTATAGCCCGAAACCTGAGACGTGCTTGGACTCCAAGACAGAGTAACAAAGGGTGCCGTACCAGTGCCCGCCACGGATTCCAGGACAGTTGGATTAGTTGCGTTGCTGATGAAGGTGAGCGTGGCCGAACTATTACCCGCCGTTTTGGGAGCGAAGGCCACCTTCAGCGGGAGGCTTTGGCCAGCGTCGATGGTGAGCGGAAAAGAAGCTCCTGCGATCGCGAACTGCGCATTGCTGCTGGCGGCGGAAGAGATTGTGACGCTTCCGCCGGTAGCGCTCAGGGTGGAGGTTTGTGTCGTCGATGTGCCAAGTTCCACACTGCCGAAGTTCACCGAGGCTGGAGAGAGGCTGAGTTGCCCGATTGTCGTGCCGGTGCCGGTTAAAGGTATGTTCAGACGCACCCCGGAGTAAATAAAGACCTTTCCGCTGGTCAGACCAGGTGCGTGCGGAGTGAAAATAATGCTCAGCTCAACGCTTTGCCCAGGAGTAAGCACCACGGGGAAGGCAGGACCGCTAACTGAGAAGGCGCTGCCCATCGTCCCGACCGAAATCAGGGTCTTGTTCCAAGGGCGAACGTTGGTCAACACAACTGAAAGCGTGGCCTTAGTTCCCACTGCAACTTGCCCAAAAGCGAGACTCGAGGGCGCGGCGGTCACGGCTTCACTCTGCAAACCGGAGCCTCCGACCGCAAGTTGAAGGCTCGGGTTGGACGAGTTGCTCGTGAAAGTTACCGTTCCGCTGGTCCATCCAGTTGCTGTCGGAGCGAAAGTCACGGTTAGGCCGATCCTTTCTCCAGGCGCCAGAGCGACGGGCAGGTTCACGCCAGACACGCTGAAGTCCGAACCGCTCACGCTGATCGCTGAAATCGTGGCGGTAGTTTGCCCCGTGTTCGTCAAAACGACGAGTTGAGCTTCCGAGGTGCCCACCGTGATCCCGCCGAATCCGAGGCTCGACGGCGAACAGACCAACTGTGGCGCTGCCGCTTGAGCACTCAATGACCCAAATGCGGCGAAAGCAATAATCAGGCTGGTTATGGAAACGACGGAAATAGAGAGGGTCCGAGGGTTCGACTGGGGGAGTCGCATATCACAAGTGTGAAGTCTTTCCCGTCGCGCGGAAAGATATCGGCAGGACATGGTCGGCGTGGCCAGATGGCCGAGCATTGGGCTTACTCCGCTCGGTCACCCTTGCATCAGACCAAGCCCGGGAAAACATAAGGCCTTGCCACAACAGGGAGAGTGTCGGGTTGTCGGATTACGCGGGATTCGATTACGATCATGCCCGCCTCGTTCGCCTTGTCTTGGCTCGCACGTTTCTTACCGCATTGGCAGCAAAGTCTACTGGACCCGGCACAGGGTCACGCTCAAGAAGGGAAACCGTGCTCACTGACGGCAACATGACAGCGGGTACGCGCTGCGTCCACCCCGTGGAAGAGGTTTCACAGACGGCAATATCGTCGCCGGAGCCACCTGGCATGAAGTTAGATGAGTCGGCGTCACGGGTGCTCGGGTCCGCGATCGAAAACCCCGCCGTGCCCTACCAGTCCAGCTTACTGAACCGTTCCGGATTGCCGAGCTTGGGGCCTGCGCCACCCTTGACCTCGTATGAGCCGGTTGGGCGCGGAACCCGGGTACCGATCTATCCGCCGCCTCCCCCGATCGGCGTTTGCGGTCCTGTGAAGAAGTAGCCGGGCAGTGGGGGGGCCGAATCCGAAGTCTTTGGAGCCGTCGGCGAGACTAAAACGAAACCAAAGAGTCCCTGCGGCACCGGTTGCGGTGGCGGCGGAGAAGTTCCCGAGCACGGTACCCGGCTTTCGATGGTCTGAGGGATGGCGACGATGGGTTGGATGATCCGCCATCGAGTCGGCGTTAGCACCGCGCGGTTCTAGTACCAATGTAACCATCCCCTCTGACAATCGCTGCTACAATCGCCTTAGAACCCGGCAAGAACCAGCCGAGTAAAGGTTTTCATGTACAAATTTTCGGTAAATGTTGCGAGTGTGCTGCTCGTGGCCGGACTCTGTCTGACACTCGCCTGGGAGCCATCGTTGCATGCTCAGGCCGCTACACAGAACCAGTCTCATCAAGCGCAGGTACGGCACGTAAAGGTTCTGGGCAGCAAAGACTCGGTGGAAATTGAGGTCGAGGCAAGCGAACGGATCATTCCTGAAAGCCAGGTACTTGCCGGTCCGGATCGCCTGGTCGTGGACTTTCCCAATGCTGTGCCGGGCAATCAGTTGCGCAGTCAATCCGTGAATCGGGGAGAAGTGAAGGACCTGCGGGTTGGCCTGTTCCAATCGCGGCCGCCAATCACGCGCGTTGTGCTCGATTTGAAAACCGCGCAATCGTATCAGATTTTTCCCAACGGCCGGACGGTCATCATCAAAGTCGTGGGCGCTCCAGCCGTGGATGCGTCGCGCAGTCCGGATGAGTATCCGGCGCCTGCGGCGCGACCGGGTTTGGTTCAGGCCAACTTCACGACCGCAGCGGAACGCATTCAAGGCAGCACCCTGGCCAAACAGCCGGTCGAAGTTTCCTTCCGCGACGGTCTGCTGGCGATCAAGTCGAACAGGGCGACGCTTTCAGAAGTGCTGTTCGCAGTGCAACAGCGTACCGGCGCTGAGATCGCGATTCCCGCTGGTGCCGAGCAGGAGAAAGTGGCAGCCGACCTTGGCCCGGCTCCCGCACAGGAAGTTCTCGCCCACCTGCTGAACGGCTCCAGATTTAACTTTCTGATCTTGAATTCGGCCAAGAACCCGCGCCAACTGGATCGCGTTATTCTCACCCCCCGCGGCGAAGGTATGGCTGTGCCACTGAGTCCGGTGCAAAGCAGTGATGATACTGACGAACCCGAGAGACCTGAGCGGCCAGAGGACTTGCAGCCCTCTCCTCCTGTTCCGCCTCGTCCAGTGGAAGGTCCGCAGCGGCCCGATATACCACAACCCCCCGAGGAAGACTCGCCCGAGCTGTAAGTTGGAACAATCGCATGCTGCTATTACTTGGTAATCAGCCGGATCGGCACGGGTGAAGTTCCGGGCGCCGCACGGGTTGTTGACGCATTGTTGCCGTGGCGCCTCCAAAGCGTAAAACCAAAATCCCCTCTCAGAAAAGACGGGCCTGGATGCCTTATCTTCGACACCCTCACGTACAACGACATGATGTCGAAAGTGAGGAAGGCGTCTTCCGTGGAGGTGCGGGTTCCATCAACGACTTCTGGCAACCAGGGAACTCATTTTAAATGCAGTTTTCTGCAACTCTGGCGGCTCGTTCCCAATGCAGCCTGGAATCGCGTTTGTTTTCATGAGATTATGCATTCTGCACTGGCACATCAACTGCAAGTCCGGTAGAGTGTCGAAGTGTGTTGAGCCCTCACTCCCAGGGTGGCTGATCCGCTGAAGGCAGGAATAAGTTGCAGAACCAACCAGAATCGGGCGATGTCCGGATTGTAGTCCGGAAGCGCCGAACTAGTCGTCACCGTTTGGATCGCCTGGCTCGGCGAGGCCTGATCGGTCTGCTTGCGATCGGGGGATGCCTTGCCTTCTCGACCGTTGCTCTCCGGTATTTAAGTCCGTCCCTGTTTCATTCCTCCAAATCTGAGCCCACTCGCCA
>Ga0075030_100001560_pt1 | contig 20652 bp, 18 predicted proteins | sample LitLauG_LLR_2012_FD_71393 | JGI IMG/M metagenome (GOLD analysis project Ga0075030, IMG submission 71393) | Freshwater sediment microbial communities from Pennsylvania, USA - Little Laurel Run_MetaG_LLR_2012 | ecosystem: Environmental > Aquatic > Freshwater > Creek > Sediment | place: USA...
GTGTAGCGGCTGGAGTAGACGTAGCCTACGCCGCGGCGCTGCTGCAGGCCGATGTCCCAGGTCCAGCCGGCTTCCTGCGCCGTGGCGATGGTGTAGGACGCGATCGGCGCGTCCGGGTGCGGATAGTCCACCTGCAAGGCGACGGCGCGGTCGTTGAACAATATGTCGCCGATGCCGTGAAAGGGGGAACCCAGGGCTGCGCCGAGCAGGGCACTGCGAAAGCCCGTGCAGTCGATGTACAGGTCGGCGCGCAGTGGTCCGTGCTCTTGCGTGACCACGGCACCGATCGCGCCCTGTTCATCGAGCTCCACGCGTTCGACGGTGCCGAGCACCTGCTCCACGCCCAGGCTGCGGGCGTGCCGGCTCAGCAGACCGGCGAAGGCGGATGCATCCAGGTGATAGGCGTAATTTAGCGGCCCAAGGAAGTCCGGGTCGCCCGGTCGCTTGGGCCCATGGGACGCGTCGGCAACTTGCTTTTGCAGCGTTACCGCCTCGGCAAATGGCACGTTCGGCCCGGCGCCGCCCATCAGCCAATAGGGCAGCAGTTCCGGCCCGTTGGCCTGTTGGCTCGGCAGGCTGAAGGGGTGGAAATAGTGGTCGGGACCTGGCACGCCGCTCGGTCGCACCCAGTTCACGTATTTGATTCCCTGCTTGAAGCTTGCGTTGCTTTCGCGCAGGAAGCGCGCCTCGTCGATGCCGATGGCGGCCAGTGTTCCTTTGATCGAAGGAAAGGTGGCTTCGCCGACACCGATGATGCCGATGTCCTTGGATTCGACCAGCGTGACGCGCACGCCATGTTCGTCGCGCGCCGCCAAGGAGCGGGCCAAGAAGGCGGCAGTCAGCCAGCCGGCCGTGCCGCCGCCCACGATAAGCACCCGCTTGATGGCTTGCATGTTCTTCTCCCGGGTTGTTGTGCGGACCGGTCTGGGACGGCCGCCGGTCCTGCCTGTAGCGGATTCTTAAAGTCCTGTTGCGGCGATCATACGAGCAAATAGACAGCGCTGTCAGTTTTGTTGACAGCGCTGTCTATTTGTCCCATGATCGGGCCCATAACGAAAGCGTCGACGACAGTGCAGCGCGGACGCACAACCCTGGAGAGGAGACATGATGGGATTATCCGATCTCAAATATGGCAAGCCGTGGGCCTCGCCCGTCAGCTTGGCAGTATTGGCGGCGTTTGCCGGCGGCTCGGTTGCGCAGGCGCAAAGTGCCCCGGACTCCGGCGATTCCATGCTGCCCGAAATCGTCGTAACGGCGACCAAGCGTTCCACCGCGCTGCAGCAGACCCCGGTTGCCGTCACGTCCATCAGCTCCGCCGCTCTCGAACAGGCCCACGTGCAGACGATTGCAGACGTGGTCCACATGGTGCCCAGCTTCCAGGCCACGACCGAGGGCGATCACGGTGTCATCACGATGACCCTGCGCGGCATCGGCAACGATAGCGCCAAGACCGAATATGCCGACCCCGAAGTGGCGCTGTTCGTCGACGGCATCTACGCGCCGCGCGCCGAAGGTGCCGCCGCCTTGCTATTCGATTTGGATTCGGTTGAAGTGCTGCGCGGACCGCAGGGAACCTTGTGGGGCCGCAATTCGACCGTGGGTGCCGTCAACATGCAGACGGCCAAGCCTGTGCTCAACGACTCCTTTGGCAATGTCGAGGCCGGCTTTGGCAACTACAATCGCCAGGGCGAGCGCGGCGCCTTCAACGTGCCGCTCAACAGCACGACCGCGATACGCGTGGCCTTTGTGCACGAGCAGCATGATGGCTATGTCGATTATCAGGCGCCCCAGATCCCATCGCTGGCCAGCCAGCAGGCCGCCGTGAGCGCCTACAACGCCAGCAATGCGGCCGCTGCGGCGGCCAAGGGCCAAACCTACGTGCCCGTCGCCTTCCAGCCCATCAATCCCAATCTGTTCGTGCAAGGCGGCCCCAAGTACAACGCTCAGGACCAGAGCGCGGTGCGCCTGAGCCTGCTGTGGCGCCCGTCGGGCGCGTTCAGCTGGGACATCTCGTACGAGTATTTCCTCGACCGCGGCACGCCCAACATGAACCTGATGCAGGACCCGCGCGCCGGACAGAAGTTTTGGTCGGCGCTCATCACCACCGCCCCGTACCTGGACCGCAATACGAGCACCGTGCGCAGCCGCATGGACTACGTGCTGAACGATGCCATGAGCCTGACCTCGATCACGGGCTTCTCGCATTTCAGCGGCTCGTCGGACTTCGACCAGGACGGCGGCGCCACCCTGCCGACGAGCTTTACCACCGGTGCGACGCAACAGGAAGATCGCACCAACAGCTCGAATTATCTCAATTACAGCGAAGAGCTCGAGCTCCAATCGACGGGCACGCGCGAGGTCGATTGGATATTGGGTCTGTACTACGCCGCGGAAAACAACAACATCCGCTTCGACATCCCGATCATGAATGGCACTCAAGCGGGAACCGTCGGCTGGCAAGGTTCCTTCATCCAGCCCCGCGAAACCGTGCAGTCCTTCGCCGAATTCGGCCAGGCGACCTGGAACGTAAGCGAGGCCCTGCACCTCACGGGCGGCCTGCGCTTTACGTCGGATGATCGCAAGAACCAAGGGGGCACGAACAACGGGTGGGTCGGGGGCGCCAACGCCGCGGCCGTGCCGGTCGACCCGAGTCTGAATGTGTTCCTGGCCAACAGCGGCTTTGCAACCTATCAGCATAACGACGGCCATTACACCGGCAACAAGGCCACCTGGCTGGCGCGTGTCAACTACGATATCAGCAAGGATTTCCTCACGTATGCCAGCATCTCCACCGGCTACAAGTCGGGTGGTCTGCAGGACGGTGGACTCAAGTACGGTGCCGAGACGCTGACCAACTACGAGGTCGGAACGAAGAACACGCTGGCTGGCGGCAGCGTCAAGTTCAACAATTCGGCATATTACGAAGACTTCAAGGACTTCCAGTTCAGCGCGCCGGTCACAAACCCCGATGGCTCGCACTCCCTGGCCACCTCCAACGCCGATGGCGCCAAGGTGTACGGCGTGGAGTCCGAACTGGCGGCACGCCTGACGCACCAGGACAGTTTGCAATTTGCGCTGGCGTACACCCACACCAGCCTGGGGCACCTGATCGCCGGCAGCAACGATTATTCCTTGCCGGCGTGTGCGGTTCCTGGCATTTCCAACTGCCTGGACGTTACCGGGCATGCGATGCCGCACGCGCCGACGTTTGCCGCGCAGATCCAGTATGACCACAGCTTTGCGCTTGCCAATGGAGGCTCGCTGGCGCCGCGTATCAGCCTCCACTACGAAACCTCGAGCTGGTTGAGCGTGTTCAACCTGGGTTCGGGCGACCAGCAGGCCGCGTACACGCGCGCCGACCTGGGCTTGCGCTACGCGGCACCCAAAGCCTGGTACATCGACGGTTTCGTGCAGAACGTGGGCGATGGCAAGGTCAAGACCAACGCGCAGAACTCCTTTGGCGTCTGGCAATCGCAATACCTGGCGCCGCGCACCTTCGGGTTCAACGCGGGATATCAATTCTGATTGGACGAGCATCCTCCCCCTCGCCCGGCCGGGTGCGGGGCCTCATAGTGGCGAGGAGTTCGTCTATGGCAACGCCAGCGGTGCTGCACCACGCGCCACGCATGATCCGCAATCGCAGCGGCGGTGCCGCGTGACTGAGCGACACGCCGGGGCGATGGCCCCCCAGCGCAGGCTGCGCCGCGCGCTCGCCCGGCTGATCGGGGTCATCGCGGTGGCCGCAATGTCGGCTGCAGCGGGCGCACCCGAAGCCGCCGCGGCTCCGGGTGTTGCGCACCCGGAGCTTTGGCCCGCCTCGCACAGCCGCGGGCTGATAACGGCCGATGGTGAGCACGAAATCGACGCGCTGCTCGGCCGCATGTCGCTGGAGGAGAAGATCGGCCAGATGATCCAGGCGGACATGTCGAGCATACGGCCCCAGGATCTGCGCGAAATACCGGTGGGGTCCGTACTGGCCGGCGGCAATTCGAGCTCGCTGGGCTCGGCCGCCCTGCGTACGCCGCTTGACGCCTGGGTTGCCACGGCGCGGGCCTTCCGGGCGGTGTCCGTGGAGACTCGGCCCGGGCATACGCCGATACCCGTGATGCTGGGAATAGACGCCGTGCACGGCAACAGCCATGTGTCGGGCGCCACGGTATTTCCGCACAATGTCGGCCTGGGCGCTGCGCACGACCCCGACCTGCTGCAACGCATTGCCACGGCCACGGCACAAGAGACCGCGGCCAGCGGCTTCGATTGGGCCTTCGGGCCCACCCTGGCAGTGCCGCAAGACCTGCGCTGGGGACGCAGCTATGAAGGATATAGCGATGATCCGGCGCTGGTGACGCAATACGCCGGCCCGTTCGTGCGAGGCCTGCAGGGCGACCCCGAAGACACCTATGCCGCGCCGGCCGGCCTGCTGCAAAGCGGCCACGTGGCCGCATCGGCCAAGCATTTCCTGGGGGATGGTGGCACGCGCGAGGGCATAGACCAGGGCGACGTGCAGATCGGCGAGGCCGAACTCATACGGGTACATGCGGCCGCCTACCGCGCCGCCATCGACGCGGGCGCATTGACGGTGATGGCGTCGTTTTCCAGCTGGCAGGGCGTGAAGATGTCGGGAAACCGCACTTTGCTCACCGACGTGCTCAAAGGACGCATGGGCTTCGAGGGATTCGTGGTCAGCGACTGGAACAGCCACGGGCAGATTCCCGGCTGCAGCAACGTCAACTGCCCGGCCGCCATCCTCGCCGGCATCGACATGCTGATGGCGCCGGACGGCTGGAGGCAACTGTACGGCAACCTGCTGGCGCAGGCGCGCGCCGGGGTCATCCCGGCCGAGCGCATCAATGACGCCGTGCGGCGCATCCTACGGGTCAAGTTGCGCCTGGGCCTGTTCTCGGCCGAACGGCCCTGGGAAGGGCGCGAGGGAGTGCTCGCCTCGCCGCAGCATCGCGCGTTGGCCCGGGAGGCGGTGCGCAAGTCGCTTGTGCTGCTCAAAAACAAAGGCGGGATTTTGCCGCTGCGCGCGTCGTTTCATGTGCTCGTGAGCGGCGCCGGTGCCGATGCCATCGGTATGCAGTGCGGCGGCTGGACCCTGTCTTGGCAAGGCAATGACAATCGCAACACCGATTTCCCAAGGGCAAGCTCGATCTATGCGGGCTTGGCCGAGGCCTTGCATGCCGGCGGCGGATCCGCCGAACTTCGGACCGATGGGCAATTCACGCGGCGACCGGATGTGGCCGTGGTCGTATTCGGCGAGAGCCCCTATGCGGAAGGGTGGGGCGATCTCAAGAATCTCGAATACCAGGGCGGTGACAATGACGACCTCGTCCTGTTGCACAGGCTCAAGGCGCAGGGCATTCCGGTGGTTTCCATCTTCCTCTCGGGGCGTCCGCTATGGGTCAACCGGGAGATCAATGCGTCCGACGCTTTCGTGGTGGCCTGGTTGCCGGGCACCGAGGGTGCCGGCATCGCCGACGTGATCGTGGGCGACGCGCAGGGCCGACCGCGCAATGATTTCACCGGCCGCCTTTCCTTTGCCTGGCCCGCAACGGCAGCGCATGGTGCGCCGGACGCTGCCGCAGCGGCCCCACAGTTTGCCGATGGCTACGGCCTGCGATATGGGCAGGAAGGTCCGGCCCAGCGATTGGCCGAGATCTCCGGCGTGAGCGCAGCCGACGCCAACTTCGCAAACTATCTTGTCCATGGCCGGGCACGCGCGCCTTGGGCCTGGCGCCTGGCGCCCGAGGGCGATACGGTCGTCCAGCGCCGTGCGGTCGACGCCGATGGCTTGCAGGAGGGGGGGCAGGAACTGCGCTGGTCCGGCAAGGGGGCGGGCACGGCTTCCCTTGCGGGCCCGGCCAGCGACATGCGCATGCTGAGCAACGGGGAGGCGGCGCTGGCCATTACGCTGCGCGTAGACGAGGCGCCCGATGCAGCGGTTCGCCTGGCCCTGGGCTGCGGGCCCGGCTGCGAAGGGGGCGTCGATTTGGCGCAAATCCTCGGAGCAGCCAAAGTAGGCCAGTGGCAGACCGTCAAGGTCAAGCTTTCGTGCTTTGCAGAAGCCGGTGCGGACGTTGGCCGGGTGATGGAACCCTTCTCCCTACGCACGGCGGGGCACCTGCGCTTGAGCGTGACGAACATACAACTGAGTTCAGACCCGGCCGGCGCGGTCTGTCCGCGACACTGAAAGATCGGCCCGAAGGCGCGGAGCGCTTGAACTGGCAGAATTCCGAACAACGGATTGGCAGGGCAGGATGGGAACAGGTCATCCGCGCACAGGCGCTTATCGAGGGCTTCGCCGAACATACCGACGTCCGGTCGCACTTCGGGTGATCAGCACCGCCCGGGCCAAGCACCGAGCGACGCATGCCCCTCATTTCGTGCGACCCGCGGCAGCGTCGACGCCTGCGAGGACCGAACGCACTGCCGCAACCGCGCGCTCCACGTCATTCGAGCACGTCCGCCAATTGACAACGCTTATCCGCATGGCCCGTCGTGCGCGCCAGGAGGTACCGGAAAAAAATGCCTCGCCGGTCGCATTGACCCGCGAAATCACGTCGTCGGTGTAGGCGTCGTCCTGCTCCGGGGTATGGCCGGGCTTGCAAAAGCGGATCAGTCCTTGGTTCAGCGTCGCCGGGGCCACGATCCGGGCGCCCGCCAGCGCACCAATGCCCCTGACAAGGGCATCGCAATGTTCACAGCAGCGGTCCACCATCGATTCGACGCCCAGCCGTCCCAGCTCCTTGAGGGCAGCGTAGATGGGAATACCTCGGGCGCGGCGCGACCATTCCGGGTTCCAGTCGATTTGATCACGCGCATTCTTCTCGGTCGCGATGTAGGAGGCGCTTAGTGTCATCGCGGCGCGATGTGCAAGGCGGTCCCGGACAATGGCGATGCCGCAGTCGAAGGGGACGTTGAGCCACTTGTGCCCGTCTGTTGCCCAGCTGTCGGCCAGCTCGACGCCTTCAAGCTGCGCGCGATGGCGACGGCTGGCACGCGCAAACAGGCCGAAGGCGCCATCGATGTGTACCCAAGCGCCCGCCTGCTTGGCCATGGGAATCAGCGCTGGATACGGATCGTAAGCCCCGATATTCAGATCCGCGGCGCCAAGAATCACGATGGCTGGGCCGCTCGCCCCGGCGAGCGCCCGCTCCAGCGCCTGCGGCATGACGCGGCCCGCATCGTCGGTCTGCAATGCATCGATCGACGCGCGCCCAAAGCCGAGAAATCGGGCGGCACGTTCGATGGAACCATGCATTTGGTCGCCGGCAATGATCGTGACACGGGGCGCACCGAACATGCCGTCGCGTTCCACATCCCAGTTTGCGCGCTGCAGAACCGCATGACGTGCCGCCGCCAACGCGGTTACATGCGCAAGTTGACACCCGGTGGTGAAGGCAAAGGAGGCCTCCTGCGGCAGCTCCAGCAAGGACTTGATCCATTCGCCAGCCGCCTCCTCGATCACCGCCGCTGCCGGGCTGCAGGCGTAGATGCCGGCATTCTGATCCCATGTCGCGACCAGCCAATCCGCGGCCAGCGCCGATTCCAGCCCGCCGCCGATCACCCAGGCAAAAAAGCGCCCACCTGCGCTCCCCACCATGCCGTCATTGGCGTTTTCTGCGATCCAACGAATGACTTCCTCAGCCTTCATGCCGGTCTCAGGGAGCGGCTGTTGGAATGCGCCTCTGAGCTGTGCCAGGGTCGCGCGCGCCGCCACCGGACGCGCATCGAGGCCATCAATCCAGGCCTTCGCGGCATCATGGGCGTAGTCAAGAGCTTTGGTCACGGAGCTTCCTTCGGGAGCCAGCAAGTAACCGGATTGTGCCGCCGGGGATTGACGCAAAAAATCCGCTTCTTGCGGTCAAATGCGGGCCACTACTGCTTGTATTGTTCGCGCAATTCGACGCGTGCCTGCGCGCGTTGATCTATTTCGCCAGGACGACATGCATCGCATGCGGCGAAGCGACATGCTCGGTGCATTGGAATCCGAGCGCCTTCAGATCGATGCCAGACAGCAGGGTTTCGCCTTGCCCGAGCAAGGTGGGCGAAATCGCAAGATGCATCTCGTCCACCAAACCCGCCTGCAGGTACTGGCGCACGGTGTTCGCCCCGCCGCCAATGCGCACGTCGCGCTCGCCAGCGGCGGTCTGCGCCGCCTCCAGCGCGGCATGGATTCCCGTCGTGACGAAATGAAAAGTCGTTCCGCCCTTCATCTGGATGGGGGCGCGCGCGTGGTGCGTGAGCACGAAAACCGGCACATGGTACGGCGGCTCCTCACCCCACCAGCCCTTCCATGATGCATCGGGCCAGGGTCCGCGGACGGGGCCGAACATGTTGCGACCCAGGATCCACGCACCGACGTTGACAAAGCTGCGTGCCGCAAAGTCGTCATCGACGCCTGCCTCCCCGCCGCCGTCGCCGTGCATTTTCTGGAAGGTTCGCGTCGGAAAGAACCACTGCATCAGCGATGGACCACCGACGCCCAGCGGGTCATCCAGACTTTGCCGCGGGCCGGCGCTGTAGCCGTCGACGGACATTGCGAAGGCAGCCACCTTGAGTTTGGACATGACGCGTCTTTCCTTCGAGTCGCTTTGCCGCGGTGCCGCTGGACACTGGCAGCGCGGCCGGATTAAACGACGAAACCGCGGTTGAGGGGGCAAGCGATAGTCTGGTGGCCTGGAAGTTTACGCCCGGCCCTTGAAGCGGTTCAATATACTCGCGAGATTGGCTGCGGCATCCGAGTACCCGCCCTTGTCATGCAAGCGCTCCAAATGGAAGGAAGACGATGATGCGCCCAAGGACTTCAATGCTGCGTGCAACGGCCGCGGCGATCCTGGCCGCGGCCTGTCTGGTGGACGGCGCCGCGGGTGCGGCCGGCGCGCCTATCACAAGCGTGACGCTATATCCGGGCGCCGCGACCATCAGCCGGGCCGCCCGCGTTTCGGCCGGCAGCACCGAGCTTGTCATCGACGGGGTCTCAAGCGGCTTCGATGTCCAGACGCTGCGCGTCACGGCCGAAGCCGGGATCCGCATCGGCGAGGTCGAGGTCAAGGATGCCGCGCGCACCGATTCGGCCAATCCGGCACAGGCCGAGCTCGAAGCGCGCATCCAGGCGCTCAACGACGATGTCGCGGCCTTGGACGCCGAATCCGATGCGGCCAACATCGTCAAGGAATACCTTTCGCACCTTGGCGCGCCCGTGAGCGAGCAGGCCACCCGCGCTGCGCCAGACCCCAGGACCCTGGCCGCCACGCTCGATATCGTCTCGCGTTCGGCCAACGAGGCGCTGGCACGCAAGGCCAGGCTGGCGGTGCAAAAGCGCGAGTTGCAACGCAAGATCGCGGCGCTGCAACGCGACCTGCAGCGTTTACGCGGCAACACGCACGAGAACCGCACGATCACGGTCCACCTTGCCGCAGAGCGCGACGGCAACGTGCAAGTCGAATACCAGATAAACAGCGCCGGCTGGAAGCCCTCATACCGCAGCGAACTCGATTCCGGACGGTCGACGGTTTCGCTGGCGCGACTCGCGGAGGTGTCGCAGAAGTCCGGCGAGGACTGGAGGGATGTGAAAATCGTCCTCTCGACCAGCCAGCCGCGCCTTTCGCCGATGGCCCCCGTGCCGCAGCCTTGGCTGCTCGGTTTTGAAAAGACGCAGCCTCCCATGGCGGCAGCGTATTTGTCGCGCCAGAGTCCCGCTGCGGCCCCCGCGGCCATGATGGCGGCCGACAAGCGGGGAGAGCGCGACAATGCACCTGCCGGCGTGGCCAACCCGCCACCCTACGAACCGCCGACGTTCGAGATGGAGGGCTCCTACGCCACGGAATTCGAGGTGCCCGCACGGGTCAACCTGCCGGCCGATGGCCGGGTCGTCACGCTGGAACTCAATGCGCAGGCGATCGCGGTGCGCCAACGCGTCTTCGTGGATCGCCGCGCCGAACTTGCGGGGACCCTTACCGCGCAAGGCGCGCGTCCCGATGGCGTTTGGCCTGCCGGAGAGATGCAGGTCTACCTGGACGGCAGCTATGTCGGCCGCGGCCCCTGGAACCTGCAGGATTCCGACAAACTCGACCTCTCCTTCGGTCGCGACGAACTCCTGCGCGTGAGCGTCGAGCCCCTCAATGCGGACAACGGCGACTCCGGGCTTTTCGGCAATCGCAACCGCAAACACATTGCCGACCGCATCACGCTGCGCAGCGCGCACAAGGCGCCGGTAGACGTGCTGTTGGTCGAATCGAGCCCGCAGAGCACCGACGAGAAGGTTACGGTACGAACCAGCTTCGATCCGAAACCGGGTATCGACGCCTGGGAGCAAAAGCGCGGCGTCGTCGCCTGGGAACGCAATATCCAGCCGGGCGAGGCGGCGCAATTCAACGTGGATTACGTGATCGAGTATCCGAAGGACGGCCGGTTGACGGGGATGCAGTAGGCGCGCTGCCTACTTCCCGGCCCCCAACGCGGCGGATCCGGTGCGTCGCGAATGCGTGGGTATACCCGGCGCGCCCCGGCGCTGACCTACTGCTTGACCAGCTCCACGCGCCGGTTCCTGGCGCGCCCGGCTTCGGTGTCATTGCTTGCTACTGGCGCCATCGATGCAGCCGCCTTGGGCGTCAGCCGGTCTGCCGAAATCTTGTACTCCCCGACGAGGCTGTGCACGATCGATTCGCTGCGTTTTTGCGACAGCTCGAGGTTATGGGCGTAGGTTCCCTGGTTGTCGGTGTGCCCGACGACATAGACATTGAGCTTGGGATTTTGGCGCAGCAGCTTGGCGATCTCTTCCAGGCTGGGCTTTGACTCCGCCCGCAACTCGGCGCGATCGGTGTCGAAATAGAGCCCATAGAGGGCAACCTTGCCCTCGGTATTGATCGCCTTGGCCATCGTGTCGGCGCTCAAGTTCACGGACACCTTGCCGGTTTCCATGGCGCTCGATTCGACGATCTCGACCAGGACTCCGCCGTTTTGATTTTCCAGCGGGGCGACGACGTAGACGGCGGCGTAGGTTACCGCGCCGTCGGCGCGCGTGGCGCTGGCCAAAATGTAGCGCGGCTCGAGGCGCCCGTAGTTAAATGGTGCCGTGTCGCCGTAGTCGGGCCAGTTTTCCGTGTTCTGGTCGATCTTGAAGCTTTCCATGGCGCCGCCGAAATTGGAAGGGTCGGCGTCGCAGCTCGTCTTTTCGCAGCTGAACAGAACCGTCAGGCCGGCGCCCTGCAGGGCGGCGCGATAGTTGCGGAACACTTCGAAGCCGCTGCGTTCCTTCGGAAAGTTGTAGGCGATGCGCGTGATCTTGCCTTCCACGTGCAGGATTTTCTCGAACGGGGGAGCATTGCCCGATGCCGGCTTGAATTTGCCGGCCACCAGATCGGTCTCGTCATACGTTTTCGCGAGGTAGGCGACCATCACGGATCCCGTGTAGCGGGAGAGCAGGGGGTGGTCCTTGGCTCCGGGAACCGTGTCCTGGGGCGGCATGTCGGCGGCGAGGGCGGTGCCGGATGCCGCAATGATCAGGATAAAACTGGCGAGAGCTCTGGTCATCATCATCGCTGCGCGACTCCAAAGTTCATTGCGGGTGCAGTCCGCGCGTCCCGGTTGACGCGCCGATCCGCATTGTACGGTCGGCGCCGTCACGAGCAAGGCGCCATGCCGATTCGAGGAGGGGAGGGGATTGCGATCTGGATCGAGCGCGAATGGGCGCTGGCGTTCAAGCCCTTGGCTCTGACGCCGCCCCAGGCCTTCCTGTTGCGTGCAATTGTGGACAAGCCAGGCCTGGCCCAGCGCGAGCTGGCGGCGGCCCTGGTCGTTTCCCGCCCGACGGCGACGCGGGCACTGGACGGGCTTGAAGCCAAGGGCCTGATCGAGCGGCGTGCTTCGGCCGACGACGGGCGCGAGCAGTTTGTTCACCCGACTTCGCGCGCGGTTGCCTTGCACGCGGCAATCAATGAAGCCAGCGCACGGGTTACCCGCCGGCTGAAAAAGCTGCTTGGCGAGGAGGTGTTCACGGACACTGTGGGAAAAGTTCGTGGTGTGCGTTCCGCCCCGACTTGAACACCTCTTTTTTTGTCGATGTAGTTGCAATGCTAACTAATGGAGGTCCTTATGCCGATTCTTAACGTGAAGCTCAGCGCCAAGAAGTCGCCCGCGCTTACCAAGGCTATTGCCGAAATGCTGCTCGAAGCGACCACCCGGATACTGCACAAGAAGCGCGAATTGACGGCAATCGCGATCGATTACATCGATCCCGATGACTGGATCGTAGGCGGCCAAACCTTGGCCGAACAGGCAATGAGCAGTTTCTATTTCGACATCAAGATTGTCGACGAGACCAACACCAAGGCGGAAAAGGCCCAATACATCCGCGAGGTGTTTGGCGCCTTCGAGAAATTGCTGGGCAATCTGCATCCCGAAAGCTATGTCTACGTTCAAGACGTCAGGCCCACTGCCTACGGCTACGGCGGAAAAACCCAGGAGTGGCGCTATCACCAAGCCGGTTAACGCTAGCGATGGTTCGCGTCGCCGATGCGGCCGATCAGCCTGCTCGGTACCTTGAACGCAAAACACGAGCAGGCAAGCGGCAATGCCTCGTCTGCTTGCGTCCTTGGAAATGTGTGCCCGCCGGGCCGGCGCCGGATCGGCGTGCGTCATGAGGAGGCGCGCGTTTGGGTATCCAGGCGCAGCTCTTGCAGGGAGACGCGCTTGCGGCTTGCGCCGACATGCTGCGAGCCAACTTCAACGAACCCCATTCGTTCGTGAAACACCCGGGAGGCCTCGTTCGGGGGATCGGTGTCGAATTCGCAGCTTACGCGTGCGGCGCCACGTAGCCGTGCGTGCTCGAGCAGGTCCTCATACAGGGCAGTGGCCAGCCCGGCACCGCGCGCCGCCTTGCCCACCACAATGCGGTCGATGTAGACGAAATCCGCGTAACGCGCGGCAAACCACTGGTAGTTGGGGCTGTCGTAGTCCGCACCCGGGCCCAGTGCGAGAAGGAAGGCGGCCAACTTCCCGTCGCACAGCGCTACCCGGTGATAACAGGCCTGCCGGTGCAGCGCCGTAAGGCGCTCGAATGGCAGGGGACTCAAAAACGCTACGGATTCGAGATTTAACTGCACTATGGCCGGGAAGTCCTGCGTGGATGCGTCCCGCAGCGTCGCGATGGCTCGCATGGCGCTGCCAAGGCTAGGGCTTGCTCGCGTGCGGGCGACGCGCTTGCCTTAAACCAGCGCGGCGGCGGACCGTCGGCAAAATTGACCTTGTCTTCATAAAGCGGACTGTGCCAGTAACCAGCCCGATCGGTCAATTTGTCCTTGCGTCAATCACGCTTGCTCCCAACGCTGATCGGGCATTGCTTCTTTCCCGAAGCGCAAGGGTCGCACGGCCTGCTCTACGCCCTGACGACCTTCGGGGTCGGGTTCGCCTTGCGTCGGTTGGGCGGATTGGTCATCGAACGCCTGGGCGACGGCACGGGCCGCAAGCCCGCGAGGTTGCTCTCGTTCTCGCTCATGGGCTTTGCCATCCTGGGCGTGGTGCTGACCCCGTCCGACGCGCGGATCGGCAACGCAGCACCCTTGCTGCTCGTGTTCTTGCGCCTGGTGCCGGGCTTTGCCCTGGGCGGCCAGGTGGCGCCCTATATGGCCCATCGCGGGCAAGTTGCCGCCGCGACTATTCCGCACAGCTTGGGCGGGTGCTTGGCTCACGCCTTATGCCGGAAGGCACCGGCGACCAATTGCCGGTCCAGCGCGGCGCCGGCTTGGCTCAACTTGAAGTGGCGGGCGTAGCGTGGCTCCATGTTGCGCATCGACAGCCAAACCAGGAAGTCGGCGGTTCCGAAGCGGGCGTCCCAGGCCGGCTCGCCGCAGATCCTCGCGCCCGCCCGCAAATAGCCCTTGATCAGGGGTGGCATGGTTAGGACTGCTGCCCGGGTCAGGGATTCGTGCGCAAACGGCACATGGGGGCGTACGCGCAGTGCCGGCTCGACGAGCCTTTGCTGCAGGTGGTCGCGCAGGGTCGCCGCCTGATGCCCGCCATCGGCGAGCGAAGCGCTGGCGCAACCCAGCAGATGTTCATGACGCCCGTGCAGCATGTAGCGGGTCAAGCCGGCCCAGAGCAACATCAGCGACGGCCCCGTACGGTAGTTCGGATGCACGCAGGAACGGCCGACCTCGACTAAGGTCGGCAGCAGCCGCGCCAGAGGGCTCAGGTCGAATTCGGTGTCGGCGTACAAAGTTCCAGCGCGTCCGCGCCGACCCGGCGGCAGCAGGCGGTAGGTGCCGACCACCTGGCCCGAGGCACGCTCGCGCACAAGCAGGTGATCGCAGGCTTCATCGAACTCGTCTTCGTCGATGTGTCGCTTCTCGCAGCCAATCCGCGCCCCCATCTCCTGGGCGAACACGAAATAGCGCAGGCGCTGGGCCTCTGCGCGCTCGGCGGCGCTGCTGGCCAGGCTCAACTGCAGGCTAGCCGCGTTTTGCCGCCGGCGGGCCTTGAAATCCGCTGGCGCTATCGGCAACGCGACTGGACCGGGCGGTGGCGGCGCCTGCAGACCGGCTACTTGGCCCTGTGGGCCGGAGCGCCGCCGCAGGGGTGCAGGCATATTACGAAGTTGCAGCATGATTTCCTTGGCGAGAGGGCCCCAACGACCGCCGGGGCGCCCCGCAAGCCTGCTCGTTCGCCCGGGTAGGGGTCTGTGCGCCAGCGCACAGGGTTTCCGGTGCTGGAGCGAAGGCGCGGCACGGCCGCGTGACCTGGCCTTGCATCCGCGTCGCGCTGCGCCGAGCGCGGTGGGCCTTGCCCGCGGCGGCGCGCCACGCTGCGGTGCCGGTGCGCAGCTCGAGCGCTGCACCGATACCAATGGCCGGAGCACCGAAGCCGGACGGCTTCGCGCCCATGGAGGCGCTGCGCTGCGTTTTCGCAGGGGCCGATGCCGCGGGACCGGCTTTCGCGCCCGCACCCGGCTGCGACTAACGCAGACGGATGTCGAGCGGTAGGAACAGGCTGATGCCGGGCGATTGGGGTGGAGCGTATTGCACCACCGGCGGCACATACAGCGGCTGCGGGTAATAGTCGCCGCGGTAGTAGCCGTGCCTGTCGCGTTCCCGATGGTCCATGTCCCGGCGTTCGCCGACGCGGTGCCGGTCGGCCTGGTGCTCTTTGCCCTGGTCGTGCGCGGGCTCGCGCTGGCCATGTTCATCGCCTCGGGCCTGTGCCAGGCCCAAGCCCAGCAGGGCCGCGAGCAGCAGGCAGGTGCGGCGCGGCAATCGCGTCCGCCGCTTGGCGCAAGCGGCCCTCATTTTGCTTTGGCCATGGGTGCAATGCCGTGCCGGAACATGGCGTCGGCATCGCTTCTTTGCTCTGGCGACATCACGCCGTACAGTACGGTGAAGGCCCGGGTGAAATTGCGGATGCCGTCGACATGGGCCGAGGTGATCTGCGCATACGAGTCCAGGTCTTCGATGGCGCTCATCTTGGCTGAGGCGGCATTGCGCTGGAGGATCAGCGGGGCGATCGCCGCCTCGTTGTCGCGCATGGCCTGTGCGACATCCTTCCACTGCTCTTCCTGGTCGGCCCGGATGTGCAGTTTGGCGTGCATGTCCTGCAGGTGCGATTCGATTCGCGCCGTGCCGGACACTTCCACGGCCTGAACCCGCGTGGGCAGGGCGAGTGGCAGGGCAAGAATTGCGGCGCACAGGGCAAGCGCAAGCCAATGCTGCCTGGGCGCTCGTAAGCGGATGCTCCCGATCATGTCATTTCTCCATTGCATTTGAGGGGTGAACGCCGAGTTGCGCGACGACAATCAGGTGCTGGCGTCCGGCCTGCGCGAAGTGCATGCGCCGTTCGACGAGCGTTTCAGCGCGACTCGAACCGGGGCGCGGCGCGGGGTGTGGCCTCAGCGCCGGATGCGCGAGATCTTCGTGCCTTCTATGCTCAAGCTTGCCATCAGGCCCTGCTGGTCGAAGATGAAGGCATATGCCGAGTCCTTCATGGTCGAGGTGGAAAGATTCTTCGCCGCGCCTTCGTCGACCACGACTATGGTCGGTCCGACACCGATCTCCCAGCCATTGCTCTTCTTCAGGTAGGACAGGGCTTCATCGGTCATCAGGAAAACCGCATACCCGTACGATTGCGCACCGGCCTGCAGGCCCCAGGAGCCGCTGACGGAATTGTAGTAGTCGATCACGTGCGTGCCTTCCTCGAGCACGCCTTCGCCATAACTGCCGCCGAATACCAGGCCAGCCTTGACGATGTTCGGAAACACCAGCACTGCCTTGGCCCGGTGCGAGAGATCCTGCGCGATCGGATGGGTGCGGAACAGCATTTGCAGCGATTCCTGCGCCGTGCGATCCAGGTCGGCGGCAGTGGCTGCCGCCGCGCCTTTGGCAATGCCCAGTGTCGTGCTGGCCAGGGCCGATGTCATGCCGATGGCCAGGATGCCGCGTCGTGTGATTTTCATGGAAAGACCTCTTCGGAAGATGGATGGGAGTCGGGCGCTGGGGCCCGCGCGCGGGCGAAATGTGTGCGCGCCAGCGTAGGAGTCACCGCGAGAATAGGGGGGCCGGTGATCCTCGTCCGTGCGCTAGTGCACGGATCGCCTTGGCCGACGGTGCGGCGCGGCCTATGTTCGCCACCGTCCCGACACCAGATCGAATCCTCGCTAGCCTCGTAGGCGTTACGGGCTTTTTTCGGCACGGCGGCGTGGTCGCAAGGCCTAGGCCCCAGCCACAACCTGGAAGGGAGATGATGTTCATCACACAGATCTGGCAGCAATGCTGCCGCCGTGGCGGCACCGTGCGGCGGAGCGTGCCAGGGGCTGGCCATGGTCGCCCACGGCAACGCTGATCGATGGTCCGGGACCGCGTCATCCCCGTAGTGCCGCTGGCGAACGCGCCGGGCAATCGCCTCCTCGACGCATTGGTTCGCGGCGCGCGACAAAGTTTCCTCGAATCCTGCGAAAGCGTCGAATTGCAAAGCGCGGTGGTGCTGCATGAACCGGGCGCACTCATCGAATACGTGTATTTCCCGACGTCGAGCTACATCTCCGTGATAATTCCCGTGGACGATGACAGCCTGCTGGAGGTCGGTTTGATCGGGGACGAGGGGATGCTGGGCCTGCCGCTGCTGCTCGGCGTCGATTCGAGTCCCTTGCGTGCCTTGGTCCAGGGCGCAGGACACGCATGGCGTATGCAGGCGCAGGCGTTTTTGGCGCAGATCGAGCACCAGCCGCGACTGCGCCGCGAATTGCTGCGCTATCTGCAGGTAAGCATCTGGCAATTGGCCCAAACCGCGGCATGCACGCGCTTTCACTTGGTTGAACAGCGCCTGGCGCGCTGGCTTTTGATGACCCAGGACCGGGCGCATCGCGACAAGTTCCATGCGACGCACGAGTTTCTCGCTTACATGCTGGGCGTGCGCCGGGTTGGTGTCACGAAGGCCGCAACGGCCCTGCAGCGGCGCAAGCTGATCCGCTACCACCGTGGCGAGGTGGTGGTGCTGGACCGCCGCGGCATGCAGAAGGCCGCCTGCAGTTGTTACCAGACGGACCGCGATACCTACCAGGGCCTGCTTCCTGCGGGCGACCGGGCAAGCGCGAAGAAGAAATCCGCGATGGTGTAACTCCAGCTACCCAAGCTTTGGCATCTGCACGGTCGCGCGCTGCAGGTTCCTGGCTGAGCGAGCGGCGCAACCGCGTCGTGGCCAGGGGCATCGCCGCATGCGAGTTATGTCCTGATCAACGCCAAAATGTGCGCAAACGCACAAACCGCGTATCGTGATCGCATCGGGCCGGATTCTGGCGCCCATGTGCGCAGCCTCGGTGCAACGGGGTCGGGCGCGGTCCAAGCGGGAGCCCGAGTGCGCGAAGCGATCGATCCCAGGAGCAACCATCTTCTGGCCGCTTTGCCCGGCCCGGAGTGGTTGCGACTGCAGCCCTATCTGGAATTCGTCGAATTGCCGCTGGGCAAGGTTCTCTATGAATCCGGCGGCACCCTGCGCCATGTGGTTTTTCCGGTCAACGCCATCGTTTCCCTGCTGTATGTCATGGAAAGCGGGGCCTCGGCCGAGATCGCGGTGGTGGGCAAGGAGGGCGTCGTCGGCATCGCCCTGTTCATGGGTGGGGAAACCACTTCCAGCCGTGCCATCGTGCAAAGCGCCGGTACGGGGCTGCGCCTCGCGGACCGCGTCGTCAAGCAGGAATTCAGCCGATCGGGTCCCTTGATGCATCTGCTGCTGCGCTACACCCAGGCCTTGATCACGCAGATGACCCAGACGGCGGCGTGCAATCGCCACCACTCCCTCGATCAGCAACTGTGCCGCTGGCTCCTGCTCAGCCTGGACCGGCTCGATGGTTCGGAGCTCGTGATGACGCAGGAACTGATCGCCAACATGCTGGGCGTGCGCCGCGAGGGGGTCACCGAGGCCGCGCTTAACCTGCAGCGGCTGGGACTGATCCGCTATGCGCGCGGACACATCTGGGTGCTCGACCGGCCCGGCCTGGAGCAACGTACCTGCGAGTGCTATGCGGTCGTGAAAAAGGAATACGACCGCTTGTTGCCGCAGCAGCAGGCCCTTTGAAATTACGGTGCAGCGCGACGCGGTGCGGGCCTGGCGCCGCGCCAGCGGCTCAGCGCGCGGTCCTACGCGTCACCGCGTGCATGCAGTGCATCGTGCGCGAGCGAACAGACGCGAGCGTCGCAGTGCCCTAACGTGCTTTGGCGCGCGCTTGCGGGCCATCGGTACGCGTCGGCGCGTGTCGTGCCGGCGGCATCGACTGCCGCGCCGCGCTCCGATTCGGCTTGCGCTATCAAGGAGATTTCATGCTTTACACGATCGCCGTGGTGCTCGTCATTTTGTGGCTCCTGGGACTGGTGAGCTCCTACACCCTGGGCGGCTACCTCCACCTGTTGCTGGTGTTGGCGCTGATCGTCGTCGTGGTACGTCTCGTGAGCGGGCGCGCAGTGATCTGAGCACCATGCCCGGTCCGGGGCGGCGATGATGGCGCGCAAGCTGTGCGCTTGCCAAGCGATACGGGCAGCACGACGCGCCGGTGTTCGCGCCACTCCCGCCGGCAGGGCCGTCCTTGCAGCAGCGTGGGGGGGAGCGGCGCGGAGCGATAGACCTCGATTGCATGCAAGCGCTATCCGGCTTTCCGCGGCGCGGCTCGCGCGTCGCTAAGCGGGCCGCATCGGGTGGGCGCGGCGACCAGGTGCCGCGCCTTGTCCCGATACATGTCGCGATCGCCGTGCTCCAGCAGTTGCGCATAGTCGGCACCGTCGGCCGGGCAGACGGCCACGCCGATGCTGGTGGTCAATTGCATCATCCGGTTGCGGAGCCGATACGGCCGGGCGATGGCGGCGCGCAGTTTGCGCGCGACGAGCAGCGCTTTGTCGCGATTGTCGATCTGCGCCAGCAGCACGACGAACTCGTCGCCACCGTAACGGCACGCAGTATCGCTCGCGCGGATGCCGGCCTTGAGGCGAGCGGAGACCTGCAGCAGGAGTTCGTCGCCCAGATTGTGCCCCACGGCATCGTTGATGGTCTTGAACCCGTCCAGATCGAGAAAGAGCAGTGCCGACTCCAGATGCAGGCGCGCACCGCGTGCCAGCGCCTGGTTGGCGCGATCGAGCAGCAAGCGGCGATTGGGCAGGCCCGTGAGGGCATCGAAATAGGCATAGCGCCGCTCGTCGGCAATGGCCCTCTTGAGCAGCGCATTTTCCTGTTCGAGGCGCTCGATGCGGTCCTGGGCCAGCGCGTGCCCTTGCTGCGGATCTGACCGGGCGCCGCGCCCCGCGCCACCGGGCAAGGAGTCGTCGACGACCCTGGCCTTGGCGGTGCCGTTGGCAGCATGGTGCGGCGGCGGCTGCAACTCCGCAGGGCTTGCGTCCATGACCTCATTCAGTTTAGGCAATGGAATCTCTTGCGCGCTTGGAATACTCGACTGGGCATGCGGCCATCGTCACTGCCCAAAGCCCGGCATGGGCATGGCCCGGCGTACCTGCGCGCGAAGTGCCAAAGCGGGAAAATTACCTGAAGCACCTCCCGCTGCTCTGTGCGCTGGGCCACAGAAGCAATCGGTTGCATCCTGCGCCGCTGCGGCGATTCGATCCCTGGTCGGCGAACGGACAAGGACCTGGCCCGCAGGGTCCCAATTGGCGTGGTGCGCAGGGCGCCGGCAGCCTCGGGTACCATGCGCACGCCAACATGAAGCCCGCTGCCGCAATCGGCCACCGACTTTTGCACAATGCCCAGCTGCAGATGCACTTTTGCGTGCTTTTGTGGGGCTTTACCGCGATTTTGGGCAAACTCATCTCCTTGCCGGCCGTTGCGCTCGTATTTTGGCGCGTGCTGATCGTGAGCCTTTGCCTGCTGGTCTGGCCGGCCGTCTGGCGCCGGCTGCTGGTCGTAAGCCGGCGCGACCTGGTGCTGTCAGTGCTTGCCGGCATACTCCTGATGCTGCATTGGCTCACTTTCTACGGGGCCATCAAGCTGGCCAATGCCTCGGTCGCGGTTACCAGCCTGGCGCTGGCGCCCGTATTCCTGGCCATTGCGGAGCCCTATCTGCTGCGCCAAGCCTTCGTGCCGCGCGATGCGCTGCTGGCCTTGGTCGCCGTGCCCGGCGTCGTGCTGGTGGTCGGCGGCATTCCGGCCGACATGCACCAAGGC
>Ga0075030_100001562_pt1 | contig 20636 bp, 15 predicted proteins | sample LitLauG_LLR_2012_FD_71393 | JGI IMG/M metagenome (GOLD analysis project Ga0075030, IMG submission 71393) | Freshwater sediment microbial communities from Pennsylvania, USA - Little Laurel Run_MetaG_LLR_2012 | ecosystem: Environmental > Aquatic > Freshwater > Creek > Sediment | place: USA...
AATCAATTTGGGGGACGGCTTGCCGGGGATCGCCGCGGTCGTGATGATCAGATCAGATGCCTGGATATGCTTGGTTAGTGCAGCATCGACCTTAGCTTTTTCCTCCGACGTGAGGGCACGCGCGTAGCCGCCCTTGCCGGTCGCGTCGACGCCGGTGTCGACGAAGGTGGCGCCGAGCGAAAGCGCCTGTTCCTTCGTCGCCGGACGGATGTCATAGCCCTCGACAACGGCGCCAAGCCGTTGCGCGGTCGCGATGGCTTCTAGTCCGGCGACGCCCAAGCCCATAATCAAAACCTTCGCCGGGCCAATCACGCCGGCAGCTGAGGTGATCTTGGGCAGTACGCGCGCCATGTGGTTCATGCCGAGCGCGACCCCATAATAACCGGCCAGCGCCGATTGGCTTGTGAGAGCGTCCATGGCCTGCGCCCTCGAAATACGCGGGATACGTTCCATGGCAAAACACGTGATTTTTTTCGCCAGCAGTCGTTTTACAAGTTCCGGCTCGCTGGGCGCGTAGATGAAACTCACCAGAATGGCGCCGGGTTTCATCGCTTCGATGACATCTAACGCGGGAGGCTGCACGGCCAAGACGATGTCGGCATCGGCCACCATCGCGGCGCGATCGTCAACGACGGCGACATCATTGAACACGGAATCGTCCAGCTTGATCGCGTGGCCGGCCCCCGCCTGCATGTGCAGCTTCGCGCCGAGTTTGATAAGCTTTGGGATAACCGAGGGCGTCAGGGCCAGACGCCGCTCGTTCGGCTTTGTCTCCTTCAGGACGGCGACGTTGACGTACATGGAAATGCTGATTCCAGTTCTCGTGAGCAAAGCAGCGGGCGAGGGCGCCGGAACGAGGCGCCCTCGCGAAGCCCGCTCTAGGTAGGAGCGTGCATGGTCGCGGTGCGCACGAGCTTCTTGTTGACGAATTCCTGGATACCCATGTCGCCAAGTTCGCGTCCGTACCCGGAATTCTTGATGCCGCCGAAGGGAAGCTCAGCATCCGACCAATCGATGTTGTTGATGAACATCATGCCGGTCTCGACTTTGGAGGCGACGCGCTTGCCGCGCGCGACGTCCTTGGTCCAGACCGAGCCGCCGAGGCCGAAATCGGAATCGTTGGCCAGGGCAATGGCTGCGGCCTCGTCCTTGACCCGGAAGAAAAGAGCCACTGGACCGAAGAACTCATCCCGGAACGCGGGATTGTCCGGTTTGATGTCGGTCAAGATTGTGGGCTGCATGTAAGAGCCATCGCGCTCAATGCGCTTTCCGCCCATCAGCAGCTTGGCGCCCTTGGCGACGGCGGTATCGACTTGTTTGAGCAATTGCACCAACGCAGCTTCGCTCGACAACGGACCGAGCGTTGTCTTCTCGTCCATCGGGTCGCCAGCTTTGAGCGCGGTGAGCGCGGCTTGGAACCGTTCTATGAACTTATCGGCGATGCTGTCGACCACGATGAAGCGTTTGGCCGCGCAGCAGGTCTGGCCCGTGTTGTACATCCGTCCCCAGACCGCCCAGGGAATGGTGTGATGGAGGTCGGCGTCATCGAGCACGATAAAGGCGTCGCTGCCGCCAAGCTCCATAGATGAGACTTTAAGGTTCTTGCCGGCGCGCGATGCAACGCTCTGTCCTGCCGCCACGCTGCCGGTCAGACAGACGCCCTTGATGCGCGCATCATCGACAACGCGGTCACACTGTTCGTGCGAGATGAAGAGGTTGGTGTAGAGGCCCACCGGCGCGCCCGCGTCGAGCAATAGTTTTTCAAACGCGAGAGCGCATTGCGGGACGATGCCCGCGTGCTTCACCACCAACGTGTTGCCGGCCATCAAGTGTGGACCCGCGATCCGTGCGAGCTGATAGTACGGGAAGTTCCACGGCTCCACGCCGAAGATCACGCCGATCGGGCTGCTTTCCATGTGGGCTTCGCCTACCGTCGGGTCGAGCTTAACCGGGGCCAGGAAGCGTTCGGCATTTTTGGCGTAGTAGGCGAGAATCCTGGAACTGAATTCGACTTCGCCGCGGGCCTCGCTGATCCGCTTGCCCATTTCCAAAGTCATCGTGTGCGCGAAGGCGTCGGCTTGTTCATGGAGCAATTGCGCGGCCTTGGCGATGATCACTGCGCGTTCGGCGTAGGTCTTGTGACGCCAGGTCTCGAAACAGGTTTGAGCTGCCGCCAGTTTGGTCTCGTATTCCGCCGCGTTGATGTCGTCGAAGCCCTTGATCAACTTGCCGTTAAACGGGCTAAGGCTTTGATAGGTCATGGTGTCGTGCCTTCTTTTGATGTGGATGTGGGCGCCCTGGAGCGGGCAGCAGGCTCAGGCCTCAAGGATCACTTTCAGCGCCTTGGTTTTCGCGGCGTTGCCGAAGGTCTCGTAGGCTTCGAGGATGTCTGTGAGCTTGAACCGGTGGGTAATCAGTTTTTTCGGGTCGATCTTGTTGGCTTTGAGCACCTTCAGCAGCATCGGCGTGCTGACGGTATCGACCAGCCGGGTCGTCATAGAGATGTTGCGGTCCCAAAGTTTTTCGAGATGCAGATCGACTTTGACCCCATGCACGCCGATGTTGGCGATCACGCCGCCCGGCGCGACGATTCGTTCGCAGAGTTCGAAGGCCGCCGGGATGCCCACCGCCTCGATCGCCGTGTCGACGCCGCGTTTGTCAGTCAGCTTCATCAAGGCCTCGACTGCCTTGCCGTCGGTGCTGTTGATGGTCTGTGTCGCGCCGAAGCGTTTGGCGATCTCTAAGCGATTGTCATCAAGATCGATCATGATGATTTCTCCCGGCGAGTAGAATTGCGATGTCAGCAGGGCTGCGAGCCCGATTGGACCCGCGCCGACGATGGCGAGCGAGGCGCCGGGCTGAACCTTGCCGTTTAGTACGCCGCACTCGAAGCCCGTGGGGAGGATGTCGCTCAGCATCACCAACGCCTCCTCGTCGGCGCCTTGCGGGATGGGATAGAGGCTGGTGTCGGCGTGCGGCGTGCGCACGAACTCGGCTTGAGTGCCGTCGATGGTGTTGCCGAGAATCCACCCCCCCGTAGTGCAGTGGGAGAACATGCCTTTTCGGCAGTATTCGCACTTGCCGCAGGCGCTGACGCACGAGATCAGCACCCGGTCTCCGGCCTTGAACGCGGTGACCGCCGAGCCGACGCTGTCAATGACGCCTACGCCTTCGTGACCGAGAATCCGGCCTGGCATGCAGCTCGGCAGGTCGCCCTTGAGGATGTGCAGATCGGTTCCGCAGATCGTCGTCTTCGTAATTTTGACGATCGCATCGGTGGGCGCCGTGATTGTCGGCTTCGGATGGTCCTCGAAGGCCTTCTTGCCTGGCCCGTGGTAGACCAAGGCCTTCATCATCGACAACTTGGTGATCGCATTCATTGCCAAACCTTCGGTGTCTCGAAACGTGCGCGAGGCGAAGTCCCCGGTCCATCACGGGGTCTGAGGGTGGGCCAGGCGGTGTCTGGCTGACAGGCTCGGAAACTACTCAATCGACACAGGCAGCGCCCTGAAGCCTCGCGCTCCTGACGCCCAATTCAGATGGTTGACGCTGATTGGCCTTGAACGATCTGGCGCCTGTGAAGCGCGCTTCCTGAGGAATTAGACCCCCGAGATATCGTCGTCTTTTCGCCTCGGCGCGTATTCAAGATTGGGGTCGCCTGAGCCATCGACACTTCAACGCCTTCGACCGCGCGCGGGCAGGAGCGCCGCGCCTCTCCATCCGGCGGACGCGGATATGGGCAGATGTGCTCAAACGCCGCTCCCGCGAGTGCGCAGGGCTGCCGGAACCTCCTGCTGGACGTGGCGTTTACTGATCATCGTGAACATCTGCGGCAAAAGCTTCATTGGCTTCTGAAACTGTCTGTTGGCAGCGCTGGTCCTAACGGTCCGGATCAATTCCGCGTTAGCCCGGAGGCTAGAAGGATGCCATGTCAGCCTGGCGGTACGTCTTCGACAGCGCTCAACATCTTTCTGGTCGATAACGAGCCTCATTGCAGCGACGCAATTGGCGCGACCTTGGAAGAAGGGGGGAGGATGGTCGAGACGTTTCCATCCGGCGACGGATTCTTCCATTCGTTTCACCCCGGCATGTGGGCATGCCTGGTCATAGGTGCGCGCCTTCCCGACATGAGCGGCATAGAGCTTTTGGGCAGGTTACACCTCAAGGGCCAGTATCCGGCAGCCATCATCATTGGCGGCGACGGGGGCGCGCGCGCCGCCGTAGCTGCGATGGAAGCGGGGGCGGTCGACTTCATAGAGAAGCCTTACAGGCGCCTCGACATGCTCGCGGGAATCGAACGCGCTTTTAGGCATATTTATCGCAGGGCCATCAATGTTGCCGCGCACGACAAGGCCGCGGCCCGTTTGCAATCGCTTACGCCGCGCGAATGGCAAATCATGGACCTCGTTCTCGACGGGCACCCAAGCAAGAACATTGCCGCCGACCTCGGCATCAGCCAGCGCACGGTTGAGAATCACCGCGCTTCTGTCATGACTAAATCAGGCGCAAAATCAATGCCGGCATTGGCGCGGTTGGCAATGGCGGCCGCCGGCCCGGCGCCTGAGTCTTTGGCCCCGCGCTAGCGACGGCGAAACTCATTCGCTCGTTTGTCCTTCGAAAGTGCTCTTTGGAGGCCGCAGCATCAGCACGCGTCGCCTCGACGACGGTGTCGCGGTGTTGCGGAGCCCGCAAATTAGGTAGAGCCGCAGGGCCTTCTCGCCGGTGTTGATGATGTTGTGCCGACGGCGGTGCATGCACGCTATCACCAATCCGCGGTCACCCGCGAGGTTCGGACCCTACTCAGCCAAATTGGTGCGCTTATTTAAGGCAATCCGCGCCGGTCTTGTTGCCAGACGTGGGACCTCTTGGCGACTTCAAGCGTTGACCGCCCAGAGAGGCGCTGTCCTTCGAAGGGCGGTGGCGCTTTGGCGTGGCTTTTCGGCACTTGCCAGATGCTCCAACAAACACCGTTGATGTCGGGCTTTCTATGACCGGGAAATGCGACACGCGCCATTTAGGGAAGAGCTGGAATTTACATGCTAACCAAACGCGTGACCGGCCATTGGCGCGCCGCTGCATCCAACCGACATGGCGTTAGAGCGCTTTCATGTGCGCGCAGATGTCCGAACTAAGTCAAGCTGACGCGCGCGCACATTTGCCAAACGCGTTGTCTCCGGAATTGCTCGCAAGAATGCACGCCTATTGGCGCGCCGCAAACTATCTGTCCGTTGGGCAAATCTATCTGCAAGACAATCCGCTGCTGGAAGAGCCACTGCGGCTTGGGCATATCAAACCACGTTTGCTGGGTCATTGGGGCACAACGCCTGGCCTTAACTTTCTCTATGTCCACTTAAACCGGCTGATCAAAGAGCACGATCTGAACATGATGTATGTCATCGGGCCGGGGCACGGTGGCCCCGGCATCGTGGCGCAGACCTATTTGGAAGGTTCTTATACGGAACGCTATCCAGCGATCGAGCGCAGCAGAAACGGATTGAGCAGGCTCTTTCGCCAGTTTTCCTGGCCGCGCGGGATTTCCAGTCACGTGTCGCCGGAAGTCCCGGGATCAATTCATGAGGGTGGAGAGCTTGGCTATTCGCTGCTTCATGCCTTTGGCGCGGCGTTCGACAATCCCGATTTGATCGTCGCCTGCGTCATCGGTGACGGCGAGGCTGAGACCGGCGCATTGGCCGCCAGCTGGCATTCCAACAAATTCTTGAATCCCGCGCGCGATGGCGCGGTTCTTCCGATCCTTCATCTCAACGGGTTCAAAATCGCCAATCCGACGATACTGGCGCGCATCAGCCGCGAGGAGCTCACTGCGCTTTTGCGCGGCTACGGCTATGATCCGCATTACGTCGAGGGTGACGATCCTGCGCTCATGCATCAGAGCCTCGCAGGCGCGCTCGAGTCGGTCTTAATAGATATTCGACGCATACAAAGCGCCGCTCGCGTTCAAGATGGTGAGGCAGGCGTCGCGCGCCCGCGCTGGCCGATGATCGTGTTTCGCACGCCGAAAGGTTGGACCGGTCCGAAATTCGTTGACGGCAAACAGACGGAAGGGACCTGGCGTTCGCACCAAGTGCCTATCGCCGACTTCAACAAGCCAGAGCATTTGCAGCAGCTCGAAGCCTGGTTGCGAAGTTACCGGCCTGACGAATTGTTCGACGAAGACGGCAAGTTCCGCGAGGAGTTCGCGGCGCTGGCGCCGACCGGACACCGGCGGATGGGCTCAAATCCGCACGCCAATGGCGGCGACTTACTGCAGCCATTGTCGATGCCTCACTTCCATGAATACGCCGTGGGTGTGCCGACCCCGGGAAGTGTCAAGGCGGAAGCGACGCGGGTGCTTGGATCATTTCTCCGCGACGTGATGAAGCTCAATCTCGACAAACAGAACTTCCGTTTGTTTGGCCCGGATGAAACGGCGTCCAATAGGCTGGAGGCTGTCTACGACGTTTCCGGCAAGGCTTGGATGGGTGATGTCGAGGCTGTCGATGTCGATCTGAGCGCCAGCGGACGCGTCATGGAAGTGTTGAGCGAGCACCTGTGCGAAGGTTGGCTCGAAGGATACCTGCTGACCGGCCGTCACGGACTCTTTTCTTGCTACGAAGCGTTCATTCACATTATCGATTCAATGTTCAACCAGCATGCAAAATGGCTGAAGGTGAGCCGCGAGGTTTCGTGGCGGCGTCCGATCGCGTCGCTGAACTATTTGCTGACCAGCCATGTCTGGCGTCAGGATCACAATGGATTTTCCCACCAGGATCCTGGCTTCATCGATCACGTCGCTAGCAAGAAAGCCGATGTCGTTCGCATCTACTTGCCCCCGGATGCAAATTGCCTCCTGTCCGTGACCGACCATTGCCTGCGCAGCCGCAACTACATCAATCTCATCATCGCGGGAAAGCAGCCCAGCTGGCAATGGCTGGACATGGATGCCGCCGTTGGCCACTGCACCGCGGGCGCGGGCATTTGGCGCTGGGCAAGCAACGATGCTGGCGATCCAGACGTCGTCTTAGCTTGCGCGGGCGATGTGCCCACGCTTGAGGCGCTCGCCTGCGTGATGCTGCTGCGCGCCTATGTTCCAGACATCCGCATTCGCGTCGTCAACGTCGTCGATATCATGGTGCTGCAACCGCAATCCGAGCATCCCCACGGTTTGGAAGACCAGGACTTCGACGATTTGTTCACCATCGACAAGCCGGTGATCTTCGCTTTTCACGGGTATCCCGCACTGATTCATAAGCTCACCTACCGCCGGCGCAATCATGACAATATCCATGTGCGCGGGTTTAAGGACGAGGGCACGACAACGACGCCCTTCGACATGGTGGTCCTAAACAATCTCGACCGGTTCCAGCTTGCGCTTGACGCCATCGAGCGCATTCCGAGGTTTAGTGATGAAGTGGCGAACGCCAGGGCGCGCTACTGGACCGATATGGAGCGCCACACGCTCTATATCAGCGAGCACGGCGAAGACCTTCCCGAGATTTGCAATTGGCGATGGCGGCCATGAAAGCCGCGCCTGCGCCGGTGTGGCCCGAGACGGCCGCGACGGGTGTGCGCGTGCTCGCCCTGAACAGTGGATCATCATCGCTCAAATTCGGATTGTACGAGGCTAACCTTTGGGGCGTGCAAACGCTGTGGTCTGGTCAGGTCAAGTCAGTCCATGGCCGCTTTGAGTCTATTGACGCCAGGCGTGAGGCGGCGACGGGGGCCCTGGCTTGCGAGCCGGCAAGCATGCAAAGCCCGCGCGACACGATTATCGCCATCGGGGATATGCTCGCCAACGCGAAGACGCCGGCGCCTGACGCCATTGGGCACCGGATCGTCCATGGGGGACCCTTGCTCAGGCGCCATTGCCGCATCGATGAGGGCGTGCTGTCTCGCCTGGAGGCTGCCACCGCCTTTGCGCCGCTGCATCTTCCGACAACCATCGCGTTGATACGCGCCGCCCAAGAGCGTTTCCCCGGATTGCCTCAGGTCGCTTGTTTTGACACCACGTTTCACGCCGGAATGCCGGATGTCGCGCGCGTCCTCCCCGTTGCAATGGCGCTACAGGCAGAAGGCATTCAGCGTTACGGATTCCATGGTCTTTCATGTGAATCCATTCTGCAGCAACTCGGCGATGATCTGCCCGAGCGCATCATCGTCGCCCACCTCGGCAATGGCGCCAGCGTTACTGCGATCAAGGCGGGGAAATCAATCGACACCAGCATGGGGCTGACCCCAACAGGCGGGGTCATGATGGGGACGCGCAGCGGCGATCTCGATCCTGGCGTGGTAATTTATCTGGTGCGCGAAAAACATTATGACACAACTGCGGTCGAGGACATGCTGGACCGGCAATCCGGGATGCTCGGAATAGGCGGACTTGAGGGCGACATGCGCCGTCTTCGTTCTGCGCCGTCTTCAAATGCCGACGCCCGCCTTGCTATTTCTATGTTCTGTTATTCCGTACGCAAGCAAATCGCGGCGATGGCCGCGGTGCTTGGAGGCGTCGAGCTAATCGTTTTCACCGGCGGCATCGGCGAGAACGACAGGGAGACGCGCGCGGAGATTTGCGGTGGCCTGTCTTGGATGGACGTGCTTCTCGATGACATGAGAAACCAGTCCGCGCTCAATCCAATCAGTGACACGTCATCGCGCTGCGTGGTGCGCATTCTTCCCGCTGAAGAGGATCAGCAAATCGCCAGACATGCCGCAGAATTGTTGGGGGCGCCCGGGGCGAGCTCCGTTCTCGAAGGGCAAAAGAACCGAAACGGTCCAAAGGCGCCATGAAAAAGTTGATCGTCTTCGATCTGGACGGCACCTTGGCCGAGAGCAAATCGGCCCTTGATGCCGAGATGGGTGTTCTGCTGGCGCGATTGCTTTCGGTTGTGAGAGTGGCGGTGATCTCGGGCGCATCCTGGGCGCAATTCGAAAAGCAAGTGCTCACCCACGTTCCACCCGACGCAAAGCTGCAGAACCTTTTCATCCTGCCGACCTGCGGGGCGCAATTCTACAGTTACGAGCAGGGATGGAGTGCGCTCTATCGCGAAGACTTTAGCGCCGAAGAGAAAGCCAGAATTGTGAATGCGTTGAGGAACGCGTTGGCCGCATCTGGGTTCGAGTCCGCGCAAAAATGGGGTGATTTGATCGAGGATCGCGGCAGTCAAATCACGCTTTCGGCGCTCGGTCAGGAGGCGCCGCTCGAAGTGAAGAAACTCTGGGACCCCGACTTTTCCAAACGTAGAAGCATCAAGTTGATCCTTGATACTTCGATACCAGACCTTTCCGTGAAACTCGGCGGCGCAACCTCGATCGATATCACGAGGTCCGGCGTCGACAAGGGATACGGCATTCGAAAACTTCAGCAGACGTTAGGGCTCCGGTTCGATGACATGCTCTTTGTGGGCGACGCGCTGTTTCCGGGCGGCAATGATTGGTCCGCCAAGCAAACCGGCGTGGCGTGCATCAAGGTTCGTGATCCCGAAGAAACCAAGAGAATTATAGAAACTGTCATGGCTTGTATGGACAGCGAGGAGGGCCGGTGTCGATCTTCAACCTGAAAAGGATCGGCATGATTATGGAGCCGCGGCGCGGCGCTGCCATTGAATTTGAGGGCGTCTTCAATCCGGCCGCTGTTCGCGGCCGTGACGGACAGCTCTACCTCTTTCCACGCCTTGTGGCGCGGGGCAATTATTCTCGCATAGGCATTGCGCGCGTGCTGTTCGACGAGCGTGGGGATGCGATCGGCGTTGAACGCATGGGCATCGCACTGGCGCCCGCCACCGACTATGAAGTATCGAGGTCGGGTGGGGGGTGCGAAGATCCGCGCGTCACCTTTTTCGAGCCCTTGCAGCTCTATGTGATGACATACACAGCGCTGTCCGAGCATGGTCCGCGTATCGCCATTGCCGTTTCCGAGGACTTGCTCCATTGGCGCCGGCTGGGGCTCGCCAAGTTTGGCGCATACAAGGGCATTAGTTTCGACGGAATTGACGACAAAGACGCGAGCATTTTTCCGCTGCAGATTCCGGGCCCCTTTGGCCAACCCGCCATAGCGATGCTGCATCGGCCTTTGTTTGTGGGGACGCGCCCGGAGGAGAAGTTGTGTCGCCCCAAGACCCAGGCGCATGATCTCGATCGGGAAAGCATCTGGATTTCGTATTGCCATTTGACGGGTGGCGCCGAGTCTCCCCGCCTCAGCACTTTTGCGTCACACCACCGATTGGCGAGCCCTGTCGCCCATTGGGAGCAGCTCAAGATCGGCGGCGGCCCGCCGCCAATTCTGTGTCGTCATGGCTGGCTGGTTCTTTATCACGGCGTGCATGAACTTCCGGACAACACTAATGTTGTGCCCCAGATGAGCTACTCCGCCGGCGTGATGGTGCTGTCGAAAGAGCATCCGACCCGGATCCTGTACCGTTCCGAAGAGCCATTGTTCGTCCCCGAGGGGCCGTTGGAGCGTTATGGGACCGTAGATAATGTTGTCTTTCCAACCGGTATTGATCGCCGAGACGATTTAGGCGCGCCCGATCGCTTCGATGTCTATTACGGCATGGCCGACGAGCGAGTTGGCGTGGCGCGTCTGGATGTACCCAAAACACTTCCTCCGAACCCACTTCCTCACAGGATGGGCGCGGGCCCTTGATATAAGTGCCGATGCGCGATGTCGGGGTGGTGGAACCTGCGCGGGCGGGCCTTTGTTGTTGAGAATGATGTCTAGGCGGCGCACCAATGAGCGCTCCATCGAAAACGCGGTCGGCGCTAGCTCAGCTTGTCGTGAAACAAAGATTTGCGACAAGGGACATGCGCCATCCGCTTGGGCAACGCCGTCGGCAGCTTTTCAAGCGATGGGCGCAAGCCATCGATCCGTTATTTGGAGACTATTGTGCAGCTTGGAATGATCGGCCTCGGACGAATGGGCGCTGGAATAACCCGCCGGCTGCTGCGCGAGCGCCACGCGTGCGTCGTCTACAATCGCCATCCCGAACCAGTGGAGGAATTGACGCGAGAGGGCGCCATTGGGGCCAACAGCATTGCAGATCTTGTGCGCCAGCTTCACTCACCCCGGGTCGTTTGGATCATGTTGCCGGCGGGGCCGGTGACTGAGGCCACCATAGAAACCCTGAGCGCGATGCTTTCTTCGGGCGACATTGTTATTGATGGCGGCAATACATTTTATCAAGACGACATGCGTCGCGCGAGACGGCTGAAGGAGAAAGGCATCGACTACGTCGACGTAGGAACTTCGGGCGGGATTTGGGGAGCGGAGCGCGGTTTCTGTATGATGATTGGTGGCGACAAAAGTGTAGTCGATGCGATCGATCCGATTTTGAAAACGCTGGCGCCGGGTCTGGGAAGTGCTCACCGGACAAAGCGCGCCGCCGACGCTGATGCGAGGCCGGAGCTTGGTTACATCCACGCTGGTCCAGTTGGCGCAGGCCACTTCGTTAAAATGGTTCACAATGGCATTGAGTATGGATTGATGCAGGCCTATGCGGAGGGTTTCGACATCCTGCGCAACAAAAATTCAGAGGAGCTGCCAGCGGGTGCGCGCTTTGCCTTGCATTTGCCGGACATCGCCGAAGTGTGGCGTCGAGGCAGCGTCATATCCTCATGGCTGCTTGACTTGAGCGCCTCGGCTTTGGCGGGCGATCCAAATCTGCAGCAATATTCCGGCTTCGTCGCGGACTCGGGCGAAGGCCGCTGGACGATCGAGGCCGCGATCGAGGAGGCCGTGCCTGCCGAGGTGCTGACGGCGGCGCTCTATGCGCGCTTTCGCTCGCGTCAGAGCCACACCTTCGCTGAGAAGATGTTGTCGGCGATGCGCCAAGGCTTTGGCGGCCATGTCGAGCCATCGGCAGCAGCGACCTCGCCGAGCACGGCGAACTAGCTCCATGCACGCGCAAAACATCAGACTCGTGCTTTCAGACGTGGACGGCACGTTGGTGACGCCGGACAAAAAGCTTACCGAAGCGACGATAGCGGCTGCTCGGCGCCTGCGCGAAGCAGGCGTCGTTTTGGCGATCACTAGCAGCCGCCCGCCGCGCGGCTTGCGTATGCTGGTCGAGCCGCTTGCGCTCGCGGCGCCAATTGCTGGCTGCAATGGCGGCATCATTGTCAATTCGGATTTTTCCATGATTGAGAGTCACACGCTCGATCTCACGACCGCGGAGGAGGCGGTTGATCTTCTCCTAGGCGCGGGGCTCGACGTTTGGGTCTATGCGGATGATATGTGGATGTTGCGCGATCAGGCGGCGGCGCACGTGGCGCGTGAAGCCGGGATTCTGCAATTCAGTCCGACGATCGTATCAGCCTTCACAGCATCGCGGCTCGGGAACGCCGCGAAGATCGTCGGCGTCTCGGACGATTTTACCGCTGTTGCCGCGTGTGAAACGGCAGCGAAGGCGGCGTTCGGCGAAAGAGTAAGCGCAACGCGCTCCCAATCCTATTTCCTCGATGTGACTCATCCGCAAGCGAACAAGGGTGAGGTGGTGGCCGCCTTGTCCAGGCGCTTGGGTATTTCACCAGACGAGATCGCCACGATCGGCGACATGCCCAACGACGTTCTCATGTTTCATAAGAGCGGTTTGTCAATCGCCATGGGCAATGCGAGCAACGACGTGAAAGCGCAGGCGACTGCTTCTACCGACACCAACGAGAACGACGGTTTCGCCAAAGCCATTGAGAATCTTGTTATGCAGGCAATGTCGCGATGATGCCTGCTCATGTCTTCGGCTATCGTCACAAGAGCCAGCCCAGCGGAGGCCACACAGGACCAAGTTCCTGATGGGGCTAAGGAATGACATCGAGATTCAAAGAGATTTCAACCTGGTACGGCGCCGACAACGCCGGGACACTGATTTGGCGAAAACGCGTTGAGCGTCGTCAGGGAGGAGTAACAATTTATGACCAACGCGTCTTACACAGGGTCCGCCGCGGCTTTGAGCGCGCATCTTCAAAGTCTTGAAGGTCGCCTCGCAAACTTCGAAAGTGACAGGAAATTCGATGATCGACACAGCGCAAGAGCCGAGGCAATTCGGCTTCGGCGACGCGCAATAGAACAAAGGATCGACGCCGCGATTGCGAACGGCGATCATTGGGCAATGGTTCGCGAAGAGTTCGCGCGCGATGCAGCGAGTGTCTCAGACGAGCTGGACGACTTCATGGCGGGCGTTGACGCTAAGGGCTAAGCACCGGAAAGTCGTAGATACCGCCTCGTTCGGTGTCGAACTGCGCCGGCAATAATCAAGATCGAATGAGAGATTGAGGCCGCGTAGCCTAAGCTGACAAATAGCCCAAGCTGACAAAATACTCGACGCGTTTGAACCCGAGAGCTGACAGCACACGACAAATCGCCAAGCCGACTGCCAGAAAGCGTCAAGGCATTCCGACTAGCTCAGGGGTCCTGGAGAGAGCTTGGCGTCAGGTGCGGGACGCGTATTTGCCTTTGCGCCTGGACCCGCCAGTTGCCGGATTTGAGCTTGACGATGACCGCCACTGCACACCCCTCCGTGACGCCTATTTTCGTGTGCGCTCCGTGTGCACTCAGATCGGAATTCAGCGGAATTTAAAGAACACGAGATGAACTTAGGTGTACACGCCGGCTCACACGCGCCATTGTCACCGCTCAAAACACATGAAAAATCAATCGCATAAATTCTGTATCGCGCCCATGATGGATTGGACCGACCGGCACTGCCGGGCGTTCCATCGCACGCTCACGCGCCAGGCATTGCTCTACACTGAGATGTTGACCGCGGACGCAGTCATTCACGGTGATCGGCGCCGCTTGCTGGGCTATTCGGAGATCGAGCATCCACTGGCGCTACAACTCGGCGGCGCCGATCCTCACAAGATCGAGCAAGCCGCATGCATTGGCGCCGCGCTTGGCTTCGACGAAATCAACCTCAATATTGGCTGCCCCTCTGATCGTGTGCAGTCAGGCCGCTTTGGCGCATGTCTCATGCGCGAGCCTGAGCTTGTTGCAGACCTATGGAGCGCCGCGCAGGAGGGCGCGGGCGATCGGCGGGTGACCATCAAATGCCGCATTGGCGTTGACGAGCAGGAGCCGCGCGAGGCGCTCTTCGCGCTGATTGACTTGGCGGCGCGTGAGGGTTGCCGCACCTTCATCATCCATGCGCGTAAGGCCTGGCTTTCGGGTTTATCTCCGAAAGAGAATCGCCACCTGCCGCCGCTCGACTACGCGCTCGTCCATGAAGTGAAAAGCGCGCGGCCGAAACTCTCGATCATTTTGAATGGCGGATTGCGCGATCTCGATCATGCGCGCGCAGAAGGCGAAGGGCTCGACGGAGTGATGTTGGGGCGCGTGGCTTATCAAAAACCTGCGATACTGCTCGAGGTTGACGCACGTTTCTTCGGCTGCGATCAGCCATGCGTGGACCGCGTCGCGGCAATTGAGGCTTACATGCCTTATATCGAAACCCAGCTAAGCCAGGGCGTGGCGCTCCATGCCATGACCCGCCACTTACTTGGACTGTTCGCCGCTCAACCAGGCGGGCGGTTGTGGCGCCAGGCGCTGTCTCAAGAGGGCGTGCGCCGCGGCGCCGGACTTGAGGTTGTTCGTGCAGCGCTCGCAGAAGTCATGCGCCCAACCACGGGCGGCGCTCATCTGAACATGGCGCCAATCGCGCCCCAAAATCGCGCCCCTTCATAAATCACGGCGATCAGCGCGATGATCCCGGTCCAAATCAAAAGCGACACAAGCCAACCCGGTCCTTTTGCGCCTGGACGCCGGTTGCGCGCTGCCGCCACTGCGGCGCTGCCAAACAAAAACGCCATCACTAGGAGCGCAACGACCTGAGCGGTGATCACGGCTGTTTCACTTCAGCCAGACGGGCTGGCAAGCTCAACATGATTTCGCGGCGACGGGCCTCGTCCAAACTGCCCCAGGCGGCAATTTCCTTTAAGGTGCGCCCACAGCCCACGCACAGGCCCAAGCGCCCGTCGACAATGCAGACTTTGACACAAGGTGAAATCGGCGCCGCCATGGAGGAAATTGAGCTAGGGCCTTCGCAGCCTGCGATCAATTCCGGCTATTACATATATTGTTATTCAATATCATGCATTGACCCCAACCAGACTTTATCGTATTTCGATATGGACGGTTTGTTGGTCAATTGCATCCACAGGCGTTGAGACCTGCATCTCTGTCTCTGTTGGGCGCTCACAAAACTGCGAGCGACAAAGGCGCGACCACTGAGGGCGCGGGAGAACGGCCGCGGCGCGCGTGGGCGATCTGCATCGAGCGCAACGCCCGTAGAGGGGGAGGCCATGAAGGTTTGGGTTCTCGCTGGCATTTTGAGCTTGGCGCCGCTCACTCAGGCTTTGGCCAGCGACATAGGCGACGACGCGGCCTGCCAGGCCGATGCCGCACGCCAAGACGCACGCGCTGACAGCAACGCCGTCCAAGCCGCGCCGCCGCCCGCGGGCGAGCGCCGCGCAATCGCCGGCCCGCAGCGCGAGGCCAATGCTGCGCCCGTGCGTGTCGACGCCGCGCGGCGCCGCAGCGGCAAGGCCGTTCCCGACGCTGAGTTGATAGCCCCTCGGGGCGCTTTATAGTCGCGCTCGCGCGCCGATGACGGCGCGCTCAGAGGGCGCGCCATGGATCTCGAATTTTCTCCCGAAGAAGTCGCGTTTCGCAAGGAAGTGCGCGCGTTCATCGACGCCAATTATCCTGCCCAGGTGAAGGGCAAGGGTTTGCGGGAGGACTTGTCCAAGGAGGACATGCGCGCTTGGCATAAGGTGCTCGGCAAAAAGGGCTGGTCGGCGCCGGGCTGGCCAGTGGAATACGGCGGCACAGGTTGGACCGCGACGCAGCGCTACATCTGGCTTGAAGAGAACGCGCGCGCTGAAACCATCCCGCCGCTCCCGTTCGGCGTCTCCATGGTGGGGCCGGTGATATACACATTTGGGACCCCCGAGCAGAAGCAGCGTTTCTTGCCCGGCATTCTCTCGGGCGAGGTCTGGTGGTGCCAAGGGTATAGCGAGCCTGGCGCGGGGTCTGATCTGGCCTCTTTGAAAACCCGGGCCGTGCGCGAGGGCGACCATTACATCGTCAACGGTCAAAAAACCTGGACGACGCTCGGTCAGTACGCCGATTGGGGTTTCTTTCTGGTTCGCACCGATCCCAACGCCAAACAGCAGGAAGGCATTTCGTTCTTGCTGATCGACATGAAATCGCCCGGCGTCACGGTGCGCCCGATCAAGCTTCTGGACGGCGGCTACGAAGTCAATGACGTCTTTCTCGAAAACGTAAAGGTGCCGGTTGATCAGCGCATCCACGAGGAAAACAAAGGTTGGACTTGCGCGAAATTTCTGTTGGCCCACGAGCGGGCGGGCATCGCCGGAGTTGCGCGTTCCAAGCGCAATATCGAAAAATTGAAAGCCATCGCCAAGCAAGAAATTGGCGACGACGGCAAACCGTTATTGGAGGATGACGAATTCCAACGCAAACTCGCCGAACTGGAAATCGGCTTGTCGGCGCTTGAGATGACCGAATTGCGCGTGTTGGCGCGCGAAAGCGCGGGCAAGGGGCCAGGACCGGAGAGTTCGCTGCTCAAGATACGCGGCACCGAAATTCAGCAACGGCTAACCGAACTGACGCTGGAAGCGGTTGGCAATTACGCGCAACCGTATTTGCGCGACATGCCCGGGGGCAATGAGTATCGGGTCGGTCCCGACTACGCCCATGCCGCTGCGCCGATCTATTTCAATTGGCGCAAAGCCTCGATCTATGGCGGCTCCAACGAAATCCAACGCAACATTATCGCCAAAATGGTTCTGGGGCTCTGAGGCGCATGAACTTCGATTACACCGACGAGCAAAATGCGCTCCGCGACTCGCTGTCAAAGTGGGCGGCTCAACAATACGATTTCGAAAAACGCAAGGCGGCGCTGAAGAGTGAGGATGGCTGGAAAAAGAATTGGGCGACCTTCGCTGAGCTTGGATTGCTCGCAGCCTCGTTGCCGGAAGCATATGGCGGCTTGGGCGGCGGCGCGACAGAAGTCGCGGTGATCACCGAAGAGTTCGGCAAGGCGCTTGTAGTGGAGCCCTTTGTGCCAACTGTCGTGCTGGGCGCTGGCGCGTTAAATTATGCCGGCAGCGCCGCCCAAAAGGATGAACACCTGAACGCCATCGCCAGCGGCGAACGCGTCATCGCCTTCGCGCAAGCAGAACCCAAGAGCCGCTGGGCGCTAAACGATGTCGCCACCACCGCCAAGAAGAGCAGCGCAGGCTATGTGCTGAACGGCCAAAAGGCGGTTGTGTTGGGCGGCCCCCAGGCAGACCATTTGCTGGTCAGCGCCCGCACCGCCGGGGGCCAACGCGAGGCCCAGGGCATTTCGCTTTTCCTTGTGCCCAAGTCTGCGAAGGGGATCACAACGCGAGACTATCCGACCATGGATGATACGCGCGCTGCAGAGGTCTATTTCGAAAACGTTTCGCTCGGCGCCGACGCGCTGGTGGGCCAGGTTGATCAAGCGCTGCCGGTGATTGCGCGCGTCGTCGATGAGGCCAACGCCGCTTATTGCAACGAAGCAGTCGGCGCCATGCGGTTGATGACCTCGCTCACCCAAGACTACGCCAAGCAGCGCAAACAATTTGGCCGGGCCATCGCCGAATTCCAGGTCATTCAGCACCGCCTCGTGGACATGTTCATGGCCACTGAAGAGTGCGTGTCGCTCGCGCTCTTGGCCACTATCAAGCTGGCCGCCGGCGACGAAGAACGCGCCCGCGCCGTCTCCTCGGCCAAAGCTCTGGTGGGCAGGCAAGGTCGTTTCGTTGGCCAGGCGGCGGTGCAGACCCACGGCGGCATGGGGGTCACCGACGAAATGCGCGTGGGCCACTACTTCAAGCGCGTCACCATGATTGATGCGACGTTCGGCAACGTTGATTATCACTTGCGCCGCTTTGCGGCGCTTAACGCTGAAGCCGCCTAAGGGGCGGATAAGGGGGGACGTGAACTCTGGTCAGCTCAACGACGCATAATCGCCGTCGCGTCCCCGAGCTTCAGCGTTTGGCAAGGGCTCTTCTGACCCAACGCTCAGTGAAAAAGGCAATTGTAATCAAGACCAGCGCTGCGATGAGCAGCGCCCACCAATAATAGCCCAATTGCGCCATCAGCGCATTGCGGGCGGTTTGGCGTTGCGGGTCATAGTCGCTCGGCACATCCACCACGCCATTGGCGCGGGCATAGGCCCGATAATCGGCCAACATCGCGCCAAATAATTGGGGCTCTTGGCGGGCAAGATCATGGGTTTCGCCGGGATCGCTGCTGATGTTGTAGAGCCGCCAGATATTGTCGCCGTAGCGCGGCGTGTTTCGCACCAGCTTAAAATCGCCACGAAACAACGCGGAGTTTCCCGACACCTCGATGCCAACCGGGGTATTTGCATCGCGCACTTGCGCCGCCGCGCCGCTCAAAACCCCGCTCAAACTGAGACCGTCCAAGCCGACGCTATGCGCCGGCGCAGGCCCCGCGCCGGCGCGGTCAAGCAGGGTTGGGGTAATGTCAGTCACAAAGGCGCGCGCATTGATCCGCGCAGCGCCAATGCCGGGGCCTGCGATAATCAGCGGCACATGAATGCCCCCGTCGCCGGCGTAGAATTTGAACAGGTCCCCTGGCGAGGCCGCTGCCGACGCCCATTCCGGACCAATGAAATTGTAGGAGTGGATCTCGCCTAGATTTGAGACCTGGCGGGTGTAGCCATGCACGCTCATCCATTGGGTGAAGCCGGTTTCCTCAACCGGGTCGCTGGGTTCTGGCCCGTTATCGGAAGTGACGACGAATATCGTGTTGTCAGCTTCGTTGTGGACGCGGAGATAGTCGATGAAGCGGCCGACATTGGCGTCCATCGCTTCCAGCATGCCCGCATAAACCGCCATTGATCGCGCATAGAGCGCCTGTTCGCTTGCCGAAAACGAGGTCCACGGTTTGAGTTTGGCGTTCATCGGCGCAAGCGGGGCGCCTTGGGGGATGAGGCCGAGCGCCTGCACGCGCCGCCAGCGCGCCAGCCGCACCGCGTCCCAACCGCTGGTATAGGCGTCAAGATAGTGCGCAGTGTAAGCGCGCGGCGCCTGCACGGGTATATGCACGGCTTGAAACGCTATATAGGCAAAGAACGGCCCGCTGCGATGATCGGCGTCGAGATAATGCATCATCTGATCGACGATGAAGCGGCTTGAATAGAAATCGGGCGGCAGGTGCGCGGGGCGCCCATCTTCGAACCACGGCGCGTAATTATTGTACGGCATGTAGGGCGCTTCTTGCCAATTATCGGCGCCGGAAGCGTCGAGAACGAAGGAGCGGTCAAAACCGTGGTCGTTGGGCAAATCGCCCTGTCCGTGTCCTAGATGCCATTTGCCGGTGATGAAGGTGCGATAACCCACGCTGCGCAAGCGTTGGGCGATGGTGAGCACACCAGGCTCTAGATGCATGGTGTAGCCGTGATGGCCTTGCTGGGAAGGCGGCAACACTTCTGGAATGGTGGCGACGCCGGTGCGATGGTTGTCAACGCCGGTCAGCAACATGGCGCGCGAGGGCGCGCAAAGCGGCGACGTGTAATAATGCGAGAACATCGCTCCGCGCTGGGCGAGCGCTGAGATGTTCGGCATGTGCGCTTCGCCGCCATAGGGTTGAAAGTCGGTGAAGCCCGCATCATCGACGAGGATGACGACAATGTTGGGCTGAGGCGGCGGGGTAGACGCAGGTCTTAACGTTTGGGCCGGCGCTGAAGCGGCCAGCGCCAACCAAGCCGCTGCGATCCACCACACTGGTTTCATAAGGCTACCCTCCCGGCCGCGCCCCCGATTATGGCATCGCTGGTGCCAAAATCTACTCCATGCGCATGTCCGAATCCGGCGAGACGCAAGCTCGGAAACGCACCATATTGGCGACCATGAATTTGGACGCGGACACCTGCCACGGCGCCTGCACCGCCAAGGACAAGCGCTTTGACGGGCGCTTTTATGTCGGCGTCAAATCGACCGGCATCTACTGCCGCTGTATCTGTCCCGCGCGTACGCCCAAGCGCGAAAATCGCAGCTTTTGGCCCTCCGCGGCCGCCGCCGAAGCGGCAGGCTTCCGCCCCTGCCTCATTTGCAGGCCCGAACGCGCCCCCGGCCTTGCGCCCATCGACGCGCCTGCCCGGCTGGCGGCGGCCGCTTATGCGCGCATCGAAGCGGGCGCGCTGGAAGAGGCGGGTTTGGAAGCGCTGGCGGGGACGTTGGGCGTCACCTCGCGGCACTTGCGCCGGGTGATGAGCGCCCAATTCGGGGCCTCGCCCATCGAGATTGCGCAAACCGGCCGCTTGCTGGCGGCGCGGCGATTGTTGAACGAAACCGCGCTTTCGGTGACCGAGATCGCGTTTGCCTCCGGATTTCGCAGCCTGCGCCGTTTCAACGCGACCATGAAAGATCGTTATGGCGCGCCCCCCACCAAGATGCGCGGGCGCAAGCAACTGGCCCGTGGCGACAGCTTCACGGTGAGCTTGTCGCCGCGCGGCGACTACAACATCGCCCCGACGCTCGAGTTTCTGGCCAAACGTGCGCTACTTGGCGTCGAGGAAACCAGCGCCTGCCACTATGCGCGGGTGCTGAAGTGGGGTGGGGCGCTGGGCTGGATC
>Ga0075030_100001568_pt1 | contig 20603 bp, 22 predicted proteins | sample LitLauG_LLR_2012_FD_71393 | JGI IMG/M metagenome (GOLD analysis project Ga0075030, IMG submission 71393) | Freshwater sediment microbial communities from Pennsylvania, USA - Little Laurel Run_MetaG_LLR_2012 | ecosystem: Environmental > Aquatic > Freshwater > Creek > Sediment | place: USA...
ATGTTCCGGTCCCCGATTGACTCCGCGCTAGCCGGTTCCGGGGTTTCCGCTGGGGTTACCGTAGCCTGAGACGGCCGCTGTGGAACACCGGCTTCCTGCCACCAGATGCGTGTCGCCGGCGGAAGTTCCTCTGGACGGAGAACCCTAGACGATGTACTGCTCAACGCCGCCTCCACCTTTCAGGCTGATTACACCTTCCGTTTCCATTTGCCGAACCACGGAAATTAGCTGCTGTTGCGCGTCTTCTACGTCCTTGACCTTTACAGGGCCGAGCGCTTCCATGTCTTCCAGTAGCATCGCGGAACCGCGCTGCGACATGCCGTGCAAGAGGTGCTTCCTGAGATCCTCACCCGCACCTTTAAGCGCGAGGGCGAGGACGCGACGGTCGGTGCGGCCTATCATTTCCTTCACGCCGGCGGTATCGAGAGAAAGTAGATCTTCGAATACAAACATCTTTTGACGAATTGCTTCCACCAAAGCGACGTCCAGATCGGTGAGACGGTTGAGAATGTCCGTGGACAGTTCGGAATCCAACTGGTTGAAGATTTCCGCGACAGCTCGCAACCCTCCGGCGGACTCCTTTTTGAGCGCACCAAATTTTTCCAGCTTTTTGGAAATGACACCTGAGATCTTCGCCATGACCACAGGTGCGACTTGGTCCAGACGAGCTAGACGCAGCGCCACTTGAGCTCCTCGCACCGCATCCATGGACCGCACGATGGCTGCGGACTGTGCTGGATCGAGATGCGCCAAGACGAGCGCTACAGTTTGCGGGTGTTCCATCTCCACAAAGCGAGCCAATAAGGCAGGATCCAGATTGCGCAAACCTTGACTCGATTGTTGTGGTAACCGCTCCAAACGACGTTGGCTGCCTTCCGGACCGAACGCAGCGGTCAGCACTCGTCTTGCAAAACCCAGGCCGCCGCTGCGCCGCAGCGAGGGGTCTGCGAGACTGGAGCGGAATTCCTCGAGAACCGCGCTGGATTGTTCTTCCGGGATCGAGCGCAACTGTGCTATGGTTTCCGTGATCTTTTGGACTTCATCTTCGGTGAGATGCTTCAATAGTTCCGCGCTCGCACTGTCGCCCAGGGAGACTAACAGGATCGCGGCTTTGTGAAGTCCGGTAAGAGCTGTTGCAGGAGAACTCATGGATTCCCCTGTTCTTGCTGGAGCCAGCCCCGCAAGACACCGACACAGATTTCGGCGTCTTTAGCCAGGACGTCTCGCAACTGACTCGCCAGGACATCGGTTTGTGGAGCCCGCAGCGCCGCGACCGCGGTACTGGTCGTGGAGGAAGGATGCCATGTATCACCAACAGGCGGCTCCAAGCCAGCCGGCTGGCCGGCGAGCTCAGTAGCGCCAGATGTTAGAAGACCGCCCTGTTGCTGCGTATGTACAGAAGCCTTCGCGCGTTTCTTGCGCCACCGCATAAACGCGAATCCAGCGACGCCAAGTATAGCCAGCAGACCCGTCAAAACACCGACCAGGAGTTTTGGATTTTTCTTGACCAGTTCGATAATGGAAGGAGCAGGGGGGGCTCTGGTGAGTGGGGCCGCTGTTTCGGGAGGTTCGAGATTCATGGTAGATTCGAAAGGCAGGCTTTCCACGATCAACTGATCGCCGCGCGTTGCATCCATGCCGACGGCAGCAGACGCGAGATCGTGAATTACCTTGAGGCGCTCCGGCGACGGAGGCGCCAGAATGCGTTTGGCCTTGGGACCACTCCCTTCGAAGTGGACGTCATGGTCGATCAAAATGGAAACCGACAAACGCTTGAGTGCTCCCTGCGGAAGCACTGTGTGTTTCACCGTCCGGCTAGTCTGGTAGTTGACGCTTTCAGTTCGGCGGGACACGCCCCCCGCCGTGGCTGTCGGCCGTGGAGCGGGATCGGGAAGATTCGAGGCGGTTCCTGGAACGCCGGCGGCTACACGCGCTGGAGAGGAAACGTCTTCGGTCTTCTGCGAAGTAACCATGACGGAGCGGCTGGGATCCAGGTTTTCCTCGCTCTGCTCCCCGCTGGTGATGTCGCAGTCCGCAGACACGGCCGCGCGAAACCTGCCGGTTCCGACCACGGGCTCCAAAGTCGAGTTGAGTTTGGCGGTAAGATCCTGCTCCACTTTGTGCCGGTATTCAAGCACGCCCTCGGAAAGATCCTGGTTCTTGTCGCCCACTCGTTTTCCGCGGCTAAGCAAATTTCCACGCATGTCAAGAACGGAAACAGCGTCCGGAGCGAGACCCTCAACAGCGCTCGAGACCAAGTGGGTAATGGCTGGAATCGCCGAGTCGGGTAACTGTGCTCCCGAGCGAAGCTTGATCAAAACACTCGCCTTGGCCGGTTGCCGTGATTCGGTAAAAACCGATTCCTGCGGAAAAGAAATGTGAACGCGCGCCTGCTCGACTTGGGACAGTGCGATTACTGATCGTTCAAGTTCCCCTTCAAGCGCCCTGCGATAGTTTACATGTTCGGCGAAGTCAGTTACACCGAAATTTGCCTTGTCGAAGATCTCGAATCCTATGCGGCCGCTTTTCGGATAACCAGCGGCGGCCATCTGCAATCGCAGCTCAGGAGCTCTTTCCCGGGGCACCGAAATTACCGAGCCATCGGCGGACAGGCGGTACTCGACGCCTTCTTCCTTTAGTTTTTGAACGATCGGGCCGGCGTCATCCTGAGCTAGCGATGTGTAGAGCGGACTGAACCCCGATTCATGCTGCCAGCGGGTAAATGCATATATGCCGCCTACAATTAGAATCGCAGCGACGGCTAGAGTCCAACGCTGCCGCACCGAGACCATCGAAAGAAACCGTTTGAGCTGTTTTTCCATAGCTCGCTACATCTGCAGACGCATGACTTCCTGATAGGCAGACACCACTTTGTTGCGTACTTGCATAAACATGTCGAACTCAAGGTCGGCTCTCTGGACAGCCAGAATGGTTGAATGAAGGTCGTCGCCCTCGCCTTTCAGAAAGCTTTGGACGGCCTGAGCGGCTCCGCTCTGCGCCTTTCCAACCTCATCGATTGCGGCCGATAAAACATTCTGGAATTCTCCCTTGCCAGCGCTAGCAGACGAGGGAGTCTCCAGTTGCGGTGGAACAATGGTGCGAATGGCCTCGATATTCAATGACATGGAAATCGCCTAACGGAACAGATCGAGCGAACGCTGGATCATGTCCTTTACTGCGGAAATTGCTGAGACGTTGGCCTGATAGTTCCGTGAGGCTCCAAGCAGATCGACCATGTCCTCGGCCGGATTCATTCGCGGGTATGCCACGTACCCGTCTTGGTTTGCGTCCGGGTGTCCTGGGAGATAGCGCATTTCCGGTTCTCGAGTGTCCGTGACCACCTGCGCGACGCGAACCCCGGTCGTCTGGGGATTCAACTCGGACTCGAAAACCGAGGAGAACTGGGCCGGCGACGGATCCGACGTGAAAACTGCGTCCTTACGGCGGTAAGGGCCGCCTTCAGGGGTACGAGTTGTATCGGCATTGGCTAGATTTTCCACCAGTAACTCGGTTCGTTCTCTCTGCGCCGACATTCCCGAGGCGCTTACCCCGATAGCAGAAAAGAGGTTCATGCGGATTTTCCTTCATCGATGGCGGACCGTATTTGGCGGATCTGACTCCGCACCAAATTGGACGCCACGGCAAACCGCAGTGCGTTTTCAGAGAGTAAACGCGACTCGCGATCAAGGTTCACATTGTTTCCGTCAGGCTTGATCGTGAGGCCATCCGGCTCTAAGAGATGCGGAGACTGCGCCACTTCACGGTCAAACTCGGCGCGGAAATCAATGTCTTGTGTGCGGTATCCTGGCGTGTCTGCATTGGCAATGTTGGAAGCGACCAGCTTCTGCCGGACGCTCAACAGGTCCATGTAGTGCTCGATATTGCCGGCCACGCCTTGGAACATGACGCAACGGCTATTGCACCTTACTTACCACCGGGTAAGTATTTGATCTTGTTAGGCCCAGGGCAACCAAAGCGTCACAAACCAGACATTTTGCGTCGAAGCTCCGACGATGCCCGGCGGTGGGATCAAGCGTCGAGATGAATATTGGTGCGCTGGCGCGGCGTTCCGAGATACGCACTGCGTCGAACAATTTGACCCAGCTTTTGGCGGGCCTGTGCTCTGTCAGTGAGCGTCATGGCCCGAGCCCATTCCAAAATCGCACAGACTTCGGCCTGGAGCTTATCGCGTTCGTCGTCGTTTTCGACGCTGGACCAAGCGGCTTCCACGGCGGCGCGGAACTTTAGGAGAAGCTTTTCCGCTCTTTCCCATTGCCGGGCCACGATGGCTGCGCGGAAGACATCAGCTGCTCGTTGTAGTTTTTCCATTGGCAGCTGCAAAAAGTGCAGTGACGGTTGTAACCTGCTGCTCCAACGTCGCGATCAGGGCGTCTGCAGCTGATATTTGGTTGGTCAAGCTGGTTTGAACGAGATTGATGTGATCCTGCTCAGCCGAGATCTGCTGGTTTTTATTCAATATCTGAGTTTTTAATGAACTTTCCACAGCTTGAAAAGTTCCCGTAGTCTGATCCTCAAGACCACTCAAGTTGTCGGAAGCGGCCTTCAGAAAACCTCCCGCTGTCGTGGAGCCCAGAAATGATGCGACGTCTTGAGGGTTGGACGCAAGAGCGCTATCGAATTGCGCTTGATCAAACGACAGATGACCAGTGTCGTCAAGCGCCAATCCGAGATCGGCCACACTTTGCACAGAACTGCTGCCGCCGGTGTATTGCACCAGACTCCGCAGGGACTGCTGCAGAGTCGATACAAGAGAGTCCCCGGCTAACGCGCCACCGTTTTGACCTCGATTTGCAGCCACGGCATCGACAGCAGCATTATAGGCGGTCACGAACGAACTAAGGCCGCTATCCAGTGTAGAGGAAGATGTGGCAACGGAAATGTTAGCGTTGCCTGCTTGGAGCAGATCGGCTGTTACTCCGGGCGCGATCGTGATAGTCGAGCTTGTCGACGAGATCGGCGTTGAGGGTTGCCCGTTCACCTGGTACTGGGCGTCTGCGCCAACCTGAAGGGTCTGCAGAAGATTGTTGGTCCCGTCATTCAACTGAATCGCGGCATTGCCTAACTGATTGTTTTGGATGGATAGGCGGTAGTCGGGCGCGGAGGAGGGGCCGAGGTTAATTATGGTCGCGGACACGCCTGCGCCTGAGGAATTGATTGCTGCGGCCAGAGCATTTAGCGTGTTCGATGCCGGATTGATCTTGAACGATGAACTTCCTACCGTTAAGGTCAGACTTGTTGCTGCGGTAATCGACTGGCTGGAAGGATCGGCTACGGCCTGGAGGCCGCTCGGACTGAACGCCGTGGTTTGCGCGCCCGCCGTAATCACATTGATCGCGTACGTTCCCGGAAGAGCGCTCGCAGACGTCTGAGCCGTAAGCACGGAAGTATCCGACGAGGTGGCAGCAGGCGTGTTGGCTCCGGAATTGATCGAGTTGATTGAGGTCAGGAGTGTGCTGAAGTCGCTATCTAGCGAACCGACCTCCGTAAACTGGGAATTCAAGTTAGTCAGCTCAGTATTCAGAGCCGTCAATGGCAAAGATGCAATCGAAACTGCACGGGAGAGGACCTGTTGAAGGTCGCTGGAATACGGACTCGTTCCTGTAAAAACCGGCGCTGCGCTTGTGGCCATGTTAAATCTCCTGCGGGTGACGAAGCGGGGTGAGCCGCTCCCGGTAGAGAATCGGCTCACTCCGCCAAGACTTTAGGATCAGAATTACTGCAGCAGCTTCAGGAGTGCCTGCGGGGATGAATTGGCCTGCGCTAAGGCTGCAACCGAGGACTGTTGCAAGACCTGGGCTTTGGTAAGATTCGCCGCCGCAGTCGCGATATCGGCATCCCGGATTTGCGACTCGGCCGCAGACTGGTTGGTGATCTGAGATTGAGCAAGATTGATGGCATACTGCAGATCGTTTTCTCCGGCACCGACCCTACCGCTGACGGCACCCAAATTGGTAAGAGCAGTGTCGATGGCGGTCACGGCGGCCAGGGCGTTCGTCTGGGTATCAACGGCACTCGTGCTAATTCCCAGTCCGCCTGAGTCCACAACATTTCCACTGCCGCTGAGATCAACGGTAACTTGCGCATTCGCCTGAGTGCTTCCACCTCCGATGTAGACCGAAAGGCTCACATTGTACTGCCCACCCGTGCCACCGCCGCTCGCTAGCCCGATGTTACTGGCCTGGCGATCAATTTCACCCAGCAACGTTTGAAATTCATTGTTGGTGGTGGCACGATCGCCGCTGAATGTTCCGCTGGCGGACTGCGTTGCAAGTGTCTTCAGCCGGTCCAGGATATTACCAATGTTGTTCAGGCCACCGTCGACGGTTTGCAGAATTGCAATTCCATCGTTGGCGTTGCCGACACCCTGAGTCAGTTCCGCCACGCTGCTGCGGAGTTTGTTGGCCACCGCGAGACCTGCTGGGTCATCGCCAGAATTGTTAATGCGATAACCGGAAGTTAATTGGGTGATCGTCTTGCTCTGAAAGTCGGCGTTCACTCGAAGATTCTGCTCGGCGACCAGAGAAGTTACGTTGGTTTGAAAAGAATACGACATGCTTTGAACTCCTAGTTCTGATATTTTTCGGCTACCCGCCGAACCCGCATTGCATTATCTCCGCGGTGCTATCTATCTCGCACCGGACTTGACGAAGTTGAAAAAAAACTTCAAGAAGGCACAACGCTGGTACTTGTCGTTGCCTCGATTCAGCACTCTGTCGTGCAGCCGAGCCGGCGCGTAGCATCGGCGTTTAGATCCGATATCTCTGTCAACTATGGAGCGTGATTCTCGATAAGAGTTGACGTGGAGATCATGACGCCTCAAAACCAAGCGCTCCTGGTTCTGGAAAAGCGCGCGCGTAGAATCCTGTCTGCGTGGACTCAGGGCAATCTCGAAGAACTTAGATCCGTGATGGGGGAATCGGCGGAGGGTGTGGCTTCGGCTCATGCACGCGAGCACGCAGAAGCCGTCGATGCCGTGGGTGAATTGCTTTGCACGTGGCTCTGCGCCCCCGAAGGGGTTCCAATGGCTGAATTGCAGGCGGCTTTGGGCCTATTGCGTCACTTGGCTGGCATTGTTTAGATGTCGGTTCTGTCGCTTGTGAACTCGCTAGTCTAGGCCTCGGGAAGGGCTGTGACGCAGAAGCCCCGCTTTCGCCCCATGCTGACGATTCTTCCTTCCAGCGCCAGCTCCTGATTCAACAACCCGCGAAGGGGCCTGTCCAATGGGTAATCGAGATGTAACACCCAGTTGACCTGCAGCGCCACTAGATCGCGAAACACCACCGATGGGCCTTCCAGAAAGACTTCCAGGTCAACCAAAGCGTTTTGTAGGTGGCTCAAGCCCTGCTCCCCCTGTACACCCGCCAACCCGACGGCCTGGTCGGCCTGCTTCTCCGCTCTTTCCCCTGCGGTGAAAAATGACTCAGGCACCACGATCTCCAGCTTTCCGGCAACCTGGCCCAAGCTTAGGGCGAACGTCAGATGAAGGAACGGATGGACGCTATCAGTCACCGAGAGAAGTCCCGGTTCGCTTACCAGCGAATCCACTTCGAACTCAACCGAGGCAAAGGACATCCATGCTTCGCCCAAAGGGCGTAGCATGACCTTAACAATCTCTTCCAAAAGACTCCACTCGACTTCGGTTAGGTGCCTTTGCGAAACTTCGGACACTGCATCGCTTTTCCCGCCCAACAGCAATTCGAGAAGGGGGAACACCGTTCCACAGTCCATGTACAAAAACATCTGGTCTGGCTGCGGATGAAGGCGGAACATCATCAGACAAGAGGGACTAGGCAGGGATGCGACGAAAGTGCTGGCTTTGACGGTCGCAACCTCCAGCAGGTCCGATTCAACATCCGTTCCCAGAAACGCGGAAAGAGAGGTTCCGAGAGTCCGCGCATAGGCTTGATGCGTCCCCCGTACTATGCGGAACTGCTCGTTCGAGGCCTCCAGCGCTCCGATTTCCCATCCCTTCGACATGTCGTGGGCCGAGGGGGGGGTGGAGTGATCTCGGATCATTTCGTCTACTTCTGAGATCGGCGTCTTGGAAGTGTTTCTTTATTGGCAGCACGAATATACCGATAACAGCTTTCCAGTACTTAGGGCATAAAATTTCCCTAGTTTTCATCGATAGAGTAGCGCCGGAGTTGACGCCTTTGTGGTCCAGGAGAACCGATGATCAAGCTTACGCGACTGAATCATGTTCCTCTCCTGCTGAACTCGGATTTGATTGAGCTAATCGACACGACTCCAGATACAGTAATTTCGATGACCACGGGTCAGAAATTCATGGTTCTCGAGACTGCGGACGAAATCATCGAGAGGATCATCAAATACCGTCAGAACATTGCCTCGGCGGCTCATCCGTCCGTCCGCCCTCCAGACCTTCCGGAGATCTACGAGGAGACCGTTCCCCCCCATGGCAGATAAGCAATCACGTCCGAAGCTGAAATCGAGCCGTCTGGACTTTGCCAGTATCGCGGGCCTGGCCGTCGCCCTAGGAGGAATTCTCGGGGGCTTGGTGCTCGAGGGAGGCAGAATTTCCGACATCGCCCAGATCACGGCTGCGATTATCGTCCTGGCCGGAACTTTGGGCGCGGTGATGGTAACCTCGCCGATGTCCGCTTTGATCGATGCCGCCAGGGGCCTGAAGGACGTATTCATTGAGCAGAAGATCGAGCCCGGCGCTGCGATCGACGAGATCATCGCCTATGCCACAAAGGCGCGGAAATCCAGCATAATTTCGCTGGAGGAGGATTTGGACGGCGTGGAGGATGACTTTTTGCGCAAGGCCATATCATTGGCTGTCGACGGTGTCGACTTGCGGCAACTGCGCGAGATGATGGAAATGGAGATTTCTCAAAAAGAACATCACAAGGAAAAAGCTGCCAAGGTATTTGAATCCGCCGGCGGGTATGCGCCCACCATTGGAATCATCGGAGCAGTACTCGGCCTGATTCAGGTGATGAAGCATCTTGAGAACATCGATGAGGTGGGCCGGGGCATCGCCGTCGCCTTCGTGGCCACGGTCTATGGCGTGGCCGCATCAAACCTCTTTTTCCTGCCGTCGGCGAACAAATTGAAGTCTCGTGCAAAGCAGGACGCAACCGGGAGAGAACTCTTACTGGAAGGAGTTTGCAGCATGGTTGAGGGCATGAATCCAAAGCTAATACGAGTGAAGCTGGAGGCGTTTGTGGAGCATTCAAAGAAGGAAAGTAAGAAAACAGCGGCTGCGTTGGCCGGCGTCGAGGCCGCTTCAGCCAGCGGATAGTCATGCGCCGTCCCAAGCAGGCCGAACACGAAAATCACGAACGTTGGCTGGTTTCCTATGCCGACTTCATCACCCTTCTGTTCGCCTTTTTTGTGGTGATGTTTGCATCCTCGCAAACGGATAAGAGCCGTGCCAAACAGATCTCCGAGGCCGTAGAGAAAGCTCTCGAAAATGGAAAAAGCGTCAACATGCGGCCGGCGGTCGCGAAGATCCTGGGAGGAACGGTAGATGACAAAGGTGTAGGAAACGCGCAAATGAAGGGTCCGGGCGGAGCCCAATTGTCCACCAAGGAAGCACCTCGCCCCGAAGTCTTAGAACTTTCGGCCTCTCTCAAGACTCTATCAGCGGAGCTCGAAAAAGAGATTAAGCTCGGCCAGGTTGAAATAAGCATGACGCCTCATGGGCTGGTTGTCAGCCTAAAACAGGCCGCCTTTTTCCCTTCCGGCACCGACACTTTAGACCCGAATTCACTTCCAACCATTGCGAAGCTGGCGAGTGCCCTCAAAGAGCTATCGAATCCCATACGGATCGAAGGGCACACTGACGCAATTCCCATCCACACCGAAAGGTTCCACAGCAACTGGGAGCTTTCTGCCACTCGCGCCATCGCGATGATGGAAGTCCTGGCGCAACGGTTTGGCATCCCTTATGCAAGGATGGCGATCATCGGATACGCCGAAACTGTGCCGATCAGTCCAAACGATACGGCAGAGCACCGCGCTCGTAACCGGAGAGTTGATCTGGTGATCCTCAACAACTATGCCCTGCGGACAACCGAACCGCAGGCAACCAAATAGCCTGAGCTTCCTACTTACTTAAGATAGTCGAAGAGGCTTGTGTGCGGCAGGCTCGCCTCCGCTTGCAACGCAGCCGTCTGGCTCAGATTATCTTGGGTCAATTGCGTCGCGGCGGCGGCGACATCTGTGTCTCGAAGCTGACCCAACGCTGCGGTCCACTGAGTTTGATTTTGCTGGGCCAAATTGAGGGAATTCGTTATGCGGCCCTGAACGGTACCATAAAACGCTAGCTGGCCCTCGAAATAATTCTGCGCCGAGGTCAACGCGCTTAAGGCCGAGGTAATTCCGGGTTGATCGTTATTACTAAGGGCCACGCTCAGGCTGTTCAGGGCAGCAAACACGTTATTGGAAGTGGGAGCGCCGGTGGAGTCGCTGCTATCAAAGATCTGACCGGCGGTTAAGGATACGGCAAAGCTCACTCCGTTGGAATCCTCGACCAGCTGCGTCGAGGGCGCAGACTGCAGTTGGTCAACTCCGGTGGGACTGGTCGGGTCTACCTGGTAGGCCGGCGCCCGGGGGTCGTCTCCACTGAAGACATAACGCCCTTCGAAAGTAGTCCTGCTGATGTTCACTACTTGGGACAGGATCTGGCTCACCTGGTTAGCCAGTGTGGTCCGACCTGCGGCCGTTTGCGTTGAGGTTGCGCCCTCCACGCCCAGTGTCTGGGCTTGATCGAGAAGAGAAGTCGCGGACTGAAGAGCGCCCTCGGCTGTGTTCACTTCGCCTTGAACAGCATTCAAGTTACTGATCGTCTGCGCGACGCGGCTGCCGTCAAATTCAAGCTGCAGGACGTCTGTGATGGCCGCAGGGTCGTCTGAGGGTTTAGAAATTCTGTAGCCTGACGACAACTGAGCGTTAGTTGTTGCCATATTTTGTTGCAAGATATCCAAGTTCGCCAAAAACTGCTCGCCAACAGAACTCAGTAGCATAAGAACGATCCCTCCATCAGGTTGTAACCATGCTCATCAGCGTATCGGTTAGGGCAGCTACCGTACTGATCAGTTTCGATGCGGCTTGGTAGCCAGTTTGCAACTCTTGAACACGAACGGCCTCAGCATCTAGCGAGACGCCGGATGCGGCGTCGCGAAAGGACTGAGCCTGCGCCAAAGCTTGGGTGCTCTCCTGAGCGCCGGACGTGGCGGAAGCGGAAATACCGCCGACCTTCGCCGCGGTTGCGGCATAAAAACCGAGAATCGGTAACCCCCCGATCTCGTCTTGGGAATTGGTTGATTCTCCGAGATTCGCCAGAGTAAGCGCGGTCCCATTGCTTACAGCGGGCGGACCGGGGGCTACCTCGGCAAGACTGTCCGCCGTTGCATTTGAATTCAGGGTAAGGGTTTGCGCGACGTTCGCGTTGCTCGATGAGTCATACGAGAAAAGAGCAACTCCCGGCTGGCCGGAACTCGTCTGGCCGGACTCCAGAATTTGATTCACCCGGTCGGCAACCTGCTTTGCGAGCTGATTCAAGGCGCCGGCTTGACTTCCATCGCCTCGCAAGGAGGGGAGCACCGTATTGGCAACCTGCAACAGCCCGCCCAAGGTTCCACCTGAGATCTCGCTGGTAACGTCTTTGCCGTTGGAGTCTAGAATGGTCGCGTCCGGCGGTGCATTTGGATTGGTTGGAGAAGCACCATTCGACGAGCCCGCGGTGACTGCCGAAACCGTGTTTCCGATAACCAGCGGGGTCTGCCCACCCAACAGCACAGTTACTGTTCCATTGCTTTGGAAATTAGCCGTGATATTTGCCAGCCCGGCAAGCTGTTCCAGGGTTGAATGTACCTGAGCGTCTAAACCCGCATCCGGCCCTGGACTTTGCAGCTTTGCTGCGTTGTAGCTTTGAATCTGCGCGGCTAGAGTATTGATCTGTTGGACCGTCGAACTGATCTGCCCTGTGTTGCTGCTAGTGACAGTGGCCAGTGCCGACGTAGCCTGCTGAAAGCTGTTGGCAACATCCTGGGCGTTCGAAATCACACTCTGACGCGTCGAAGGATCGCTCGGGTTGGCGCTCCAAGCCGAGAAGCTCTGAAATAGGTTATTCAAGGCGCCGTCGATCCCGCTCTGTCCGGTCACGTCGAAGACCGGCTCAATGGAGGAGAGCACCTGAGACTGTGCGGTGTAGCCACCATTCAGTTCGGCTTGAGTTCGTACGGCTTGCTCCAGGTATTCGTTGCGTGTGCTCTGGGGATCACCCGCCGTCACGCCCCCTGGCAAGCCAACGTCAAGTTGCAGCGGACTCGCCTCCAGAGTCGGTAGTTGTGTGGCATAGCCGGGAGTGGACGCATTGCTGACGTTGTTTTGCGCGACCGTCAAGGCTTGGCTGTATGCGTTGAGGGCCTCGGCACCGATATTTAGAGTCGTGAACAGGCCCATCTCATCTATCCCTCATAGCATGCGCTGGATTCCGTCATGACAAACTGTGGCTTCCCTTGACTGGTGTAGCCCGCAGTTACGCAGAGCTGACGCCACCCAAGGCAAAGGTTGCTACCTTGATCGGCTCTGGCCTGAATCTTCGCGAGAGCTTTCCGAAAGCTGGAGAGCGCCCGACGATCGGACTCATCTAGCGCTTCGGGCGTGATTTTCCAGCAGAGTAATTGGTTAAGAATTTTGCCAATCTCGTCCTGGCAAAACTGAAGCGCCTGGGCGTCAAACCTCAATAGACTCGTTTCAATGCTTCCCAATCGTGCCTCGAACTCCTGACAGTATTTCGCGAGCTTCATAGATTGCTCAGTAACCACGTTGAATACTAGCGACGATCGCCTTGCTTAGAGCATGAGGATCCACCTCGTAATTCCCCGAGTTGACGAGTGAGCGAAGCTGCTCCACTCGCGCGTTTTGCGATTCGCCAGCAACAGACTGGGCGAGAGCCTGCAGGTGGTTTCCCGCACTGAGATCAATCCGGTCATCCCCACCCGATTGAGCGGGAAGCGTTGCCGAGGTGGTCTTCGTTCGTGAAACTTCCTGGTTGAGCCCGGACTGGGGCTTTTGTATGTTTGCTGAATTCTGGTCGAAGATCTTCATCTCATCCTCCCCTCTCTACATCGCAACAAAATCCGGATTGTTGATGAATTGTCCCATTCATTCATCCTATGAACCGCCTCAAACCTTAGACAGACTCTTATCATGAACTACTTAGTTTCTTCCAGAAGCTTCCCGGCGCTCGGTGTCGTGTCGAGAATGCGGACGCCATAGTTCCCGTCGATAGCCACCACTTCACCGCGTGCGATTACACAATTGTTGACCAGCACATCCACGTGATCCCCTAATGCCTGGTCTAGTTCAATCACCGCACCCGGGCTCATACCCAGTAACTCGCCCATTCGAACCTTGGTTCTACCAAAGGACACCCTCACCGGAACCTCAACGTCCATCAATACGTTCAGAGAAATTCCAGAACTGTCAACGGAACGCTCGGGCGATTCGAGACCAATGGAGGGCTCTTCAAACGTGGAGGGCTCTTCAAACGCCGGGGCGATTTCCCGGCCGATCGCATTCTCAAGCTCCCGGCTGAAGCAGCAGTGGAGTTGCGAACTACTTGCATCTTCGCTCACAAGGCTCAGAATTATCCTAGTTCCGCAGCCGATTGGAGGCTGCGTCCAGCCGCAGTCTCCCTCAAGCCTCGACGGGCCGAATTTTCTCTCCAGCGTTTTCTCTAGGCACCGGCCGAAACGCGCGCTTGCACCCTCGGCCGGAGTTCCGGATCCACCGCCGAACCCAAAAGCCTCCCAGGCTTTGGCACGCCCGCCCACGAACAGGGTCCAGTTTAGCTCCCCGCCCCGGCTCCCTCTCCACCAGATCAGACCCTCTGAGAGCTCATCGGATTCCGCAACACGTTCAGACCTGGTGATCGTTGTGCCGGTTGCACCAGCCGCCACAATCTCTTGTAGAAGTTCTTCTTTCAAGTCATCCATGCAAATGCGAATGGCCTCGATCATGCACGGCCTCCTTTTGCACTCGGCCATTGGGCCTCCACGTAGCTGCGTAGCCGTAGAATCGCCTGCGATTTGATTTGCGACACGCGAGTTATGTGTATCTTGAGAATGGAGGCGATCTCACGAATGTTCAGTTCCTGCTTATAATAAAGGTCCAAAACAAGCTTTTCGTTCCGGGGCATATCTTTGACGCATTGCTCGATCACTTTTTCGAGTTCACGCTTTTCCAGCAGACGCGCCGGGGATTGGTCGTCCGGGTCCGCGATGAAATACATCAAACTCCGCGGATCATCCTCGCTCGCAGCGGCGTCCAAGCTGCCTATTGTGATCCCACGCAAGTCTAACAGCCACTCCCGATAGAGGTCCAGGCTGATTCCAAGTTGTTCCGCAATCTGCTCTTCGCTGGGCGCACCTTGCAAACGCTGCTCCAGAACTTCCATGGCGCACTGAACCTCCCGAATGTGCTTTCGTTTATGCGTCGGTACGCCGTCCGATCCCCGCACGCTATCGAGAATCGCACCCCGAATTTTGTATTCCGCATAAGTCTTGAGCTTTGCGTTGTGACTTGGATCGAAATTGTCCACTGCATTGATCAAGCCAACTGTCCCGATCGAAATCAGATCCTCAAGCGAGGAATTCGGAAGGCGTTCATGCAACCGCATTGCGATCCACCGGACTTGAGGAAGATGCTCAAGGATCTGTTTCTCGCGTTCCGCAGCCAGGTCTTCGGACGGCTCGGCAAATCCACTAAAGTTTGGGTGTGTCATGCTATCAAGCTCATGCGGCACGTCTTCCCATGCCATTACGTCGCTGTAGTCCCATAGCCGCCAAATCGCTGGACGAGATTGCCCGGATATCTTGCGGCACGCCAGGACCATTGGTCATGAAGGAAAGTGCCAGTTCCGCCCGTGTGGCTTCGGAGACTGCTGTTCCAAGGGTCTCCGCCTCGTCCGTCTTGGTGATGAGAAGCTTGGCTGCATGGAAAATTGAATACCGCTCGATCACTCGGCGGAAATCGGCGGCGTTTATGTGCCCAGGCACCACTAGATGCACATCGAGCTCGGGGCACATATTAAGGGCAGCTGCTAGCGCCTCCGCTTCGTCCCAGTCCCCTGCCGAGTGACCGGCGGTATCTACCAGAACACAGTGCTTTTCCCGCGACTCCGCAATAACTTCGTGCAGTTGGTTTAGGGTTGGGACAGCGCTAAAGGCGATCCCCGGAGCTGACACCAACGATTGCAATTGCGCGGCTGCGCCGGGGCGAGACCGATCCAGAGATAGCACTCGCACCGGCATTGCCGAACTTGCAGCGACCGCCAGTTTTGCGACAGTGGTAGTCTTTCCCCCTCCGGTTGGGCCCACCAGAATCGTTGCAGGTTTCATCTTGCTGGGCCCGGTTAGGCCGAGCGTGGGGCTGATCCGAATGCTGCGCTCAAATACTGCGCAGAGTAGTTTCTTCACACGGGCGGCGTTCGGCAAGAGGACCCTCGAACTGCTGGCTCCATCTTGGCAGGCACTGAGCCCGCCGTTGTCGCTCCGAAAAAGCGAGAATTTCGCGGCGGCGACTTCCAGGCGGTCCACTATATCTTTACCGAGTAACGGATCGACGTGAGCCCCAAGAAGGTTAGAATATATGTCGGCCAGTTCAGGACCCGGCCATTCCGCCAAGACGCGGCTCTCGGTCGACCGCATAAGCAACTCTTGGATCTCATCCATCTGCCTTCTCAGTTTCTTGAGTTCATCCGCAAGACTGTCGGGCGACACTTTGTCGGGGGCCTGCTGCGACGGAGCCAGAGAGACCATTGGTGGAGTATCAAGAGAGTGCGGTTCGCAAATCGCAGGAGGCGGATGCAGCGTTGCGAGGTCTGCGTCGCTTACGCCTAAGACGACCTCGTACCCACATGGTTTCCCCGCATCGAACACCCTTCGCGTGTTCAGCAGCAAAGCCTCGGAGCCCAGATCCTTTTGCGCCTGCACCATGGCGTCTTCAATCGAACTTACGTAGTAGGTCTTAATACGCAATCCCGCTCTGCTCTTCATCCGATCACCCCGAGAGAACGGACCCGAACATCGGGGCCAATTTCGTTGTGCGACAGAACGATCAGCGAAGGCAGTGTAGTCTGGACGATCTGGCGAAGGAAGTATCGCGCAATGGAACCTGTGATGATGACAGCTGGCTCGCTCTTGTCAATGCGCCTCCCGATGGTCGCCAAAATGTCGCGCACCGTGTCGGGGCCGAGATTTGCGGAGCTAGTCGATTCCCCGTGTTCGACGGATGTTTCGACGCTACGCTCCAGAACTGGATTGAGCAGGTAAGCTAGGAGGTCGCCCTCCGCATTGAGCAGGGGGTTGGTGATGGCGCGGCGAATGGACTGTCGTACGTACTCAGTCAGAAGCACCGGGTTCTTCGTTGTTTGCGCGGCTTCGCTCATGGCTTCCAAAATTCCCAGAGAGTCGCGGATCGGCACTCTTTCTCGGAGTAAGTTCTGCAAAACACGTTGAAGTGTTGCAAGAGGCAGCAATTTTGGAACCAAATCTTCGATCAACTTAGGATTGTCCTGGGTAGCGCGATCACAGTAGTTCTTTGCGTCCTGCCTAGTGAATAACTCGTGAGCGTTGCGGCGGACAATTTCCTGTAGATGGGTGCCAATGATGCTTACGGCGTCTACCACGGTGTGGCCGAGGCTGCGGGCGCGGTCCGCCTGATCCGGTCGAATCCAGAGTGCTGCCAGCCCAAACGCCGGGTCGTGCGCGGGCTCGCCTTGCAGGCTCTTGTCGCTATTTCCCGAGGGAATTGCTAATTCGCGCCCCTGCATTAGTTCGTACCGGGCGATTTCCATGCCTCTCAGTTGGATGGTATACTCACGCACGCGTAGGTTCACGTTGTCTTTGACACGAACAGACGGAAGGATGTAGCCCAACTGAGTCGCGAGTTGACGCCGAATGGACGCGACCCTTTCAAGCAACGGGGAATACTGACCCTTATCAACTAGGCTGACCAATCCAAGCCCGACTTCGATCGATAGCGGTTCGACCTTGAGAAGATTTTCCAGATTCTCCTTCGGTTTAGCCTGTGCAGCTGTCGAAACAGTCGCGTCACTGTCAGATTTTCGACGCAATGACAGCAAGCCGATTCCTCCGCCCAAGGTCAAAAAGGGAATCGTTGGCAGACCGGGAAGGAGCCCCAAGGCGATTAGTAAGCCACTTGCCAACATCAGCGGTTGCGCGTTTCCCAACACCTGCTTTTGGAACTCGGCTCCCAAGGAGTCCTCGGAGGCTGTGCGGGTCACGATCAGGCCTCCCGAGACGGAAATCATCAGCGCAGGAATCACCGTCACCAAGCCATCTCCGATGGTCAGGACGGTATATGTTTCGAGCGCTTTGCGCAGCTCCATTCCATGCTGTAGAACTCCGATCAGGAATCCGGCGATAATGTTGATGCCGGTGATCAGGATGCTCGCTATGGCATCGCGCTGAGTAAAACGTGAAGCACCGTCCATGGCTCCGTAGAATTCCGCTTCCGAGGCAAGCTCCTTACGCCGGCGTCGAGCCTCCACATCGTCGATGAGTCCCGCATTCAAGTCCGCGTCGATCGACATCTGCTTGCCCGGTAAAGCATCGAGAGTGAAGCGCGCCGTGACTTCGGAAATTCTGACTGCGCCGTGGTTGATAACCACGTACTGTATGGCGATAAGAACCAGGAAAATTACAGTCCCAATGACGTAATTTCCACCCACGACGAAATTCCCGAACGCCTCAATAACGTGCCCAGCGGCCGATATTCCAGAGTTGCCGTTGAGCAGGATCAAACGTGCGGAGGAGATATTCAGGGCCAAACGATAGAGCGTGAGAAGCAACAGGGTGGTCGGAAAAACGCCGAAATCCACGGGGCGCCGGATGTAGACAGCGACCATCATGACGAGAACGGAGAGCATGATGTCGATCACGATCATGAAGTCCAGCAGGACCGCTGGCATGGGGAAAATTAGCGCGACCACAATCGCGACAACCGCGATCGGCACCGCCATTTCTTTCGCGGTTATTGCACCACGGGGCGTGCTTGTCGCAATGTTTGGGGATGCGGTGGCCTGCATGCGGTCCTTGCCTGAGCGTTAAGCCACCAGCCCGTGATCATCGATCGCCTTCATTTTGTAGAGCAGAGTGGTGCGCTTCATACCGAGCAAACTCGCTGCCTTGGCCTTATTTCCGCCACAACTGTTCAACGCCTTGCTCAGAATCTTTTTTTCCACGTTGGCTATGATTTCCTCAAAATTGAGCGATGAGGACGATAAGTCGTTTCCTGGGACTTCTTCGCTCGAATTCGCCAAACTGTCGCCAGCCCTAGGTACTCGCTGGTCATTCGGCAGATTTATGTCTCCCAGGTAGAGGGTTTCGCGTGAACCGCTGAGCAACGCTGCCTTTTCGATATCGTTCTCCAACTGACGCACGTTGCCCGGCCAGGAATACTCCAGGAGGCGACGCATGGCTTCGTCGGATAGGTGTTTCGTGGGCAAGCCCTCGCGCAAGCACACTCGGTCTAGGAAATATTCAGCCAAGGCAGGAATATCGGGAACGCGGTCGCGCAGCGCCGGTACGTGGACCGGTATTACATTTAGCCGGTAATAGAGATCTTCGCGGAAACGCCCGGCTGACACTTCCTGTGTTAGCTTCCGATTGGAAGCCGCAATGACACGGACGTCGATCTTGCTGGTGTTGGAACTACCCACTCGCTGCAATTCTCGTTCTTGAAGAATGCGGAGCAGTCTCACTTGGAGAGTGAACGGCATCTCTCCGACCTCATCCAGAAAAAGCGTACCCTTGTGCGCCTGCTCAAATCGGCCGACGCGCGGACCAATCGCGCCGGTAAAGGCGCCTTTCGTATGGCCGAACAGTTCAGACTCAATGAGGTTTTCCGGCAGAGCGCCGCAGTTCACCGCGACAAGCTCGGAACAGGCCCTTTGGCTGACCTTATGTATTGCACGCGCGACCAACTCTTTGCCGGTACCTGTCTCTCCCGTGATTAGAACCGTGGCATTGCGCGGCCCGATCAGGCGGATGAGTCCTCGCAGTCCTGCCATCGCTCGGCTCTCGCCGACAAGCACAGCTTTTAGCTGGGCATCGACTGCCAGCTCCGACTGATCAGATGCAGAAGAGATGGCGGACAGAATTGTTTTGGAAACGTTGCTAACATCCGCGCTCGTGATATGGTGAAAGCGAGTCATGGATGGCAATACTAAGGATTCATCCAGTATGCGATCCGGGTCGATCACGATGACTGGGACTCTTCGTGTCGTTCCTTGGGCTAAAAACAGGACTTCCCGGATGGTTTCGGCGCCAAGCGGGAGGCACAGCACGACGACCCGTGCCTGCTCAACGCTCTTTTCCCAGTGGCCGGGAGGCCCTTGGGCCACCATCGCGGCCAAGTCAGTTTCTCGCTCGACTTCTCTGAGGAGAGCGTTTCTATCATGCGAGGTGATCCAAAGCATTCCGTACTGCCTTTCGACAACTGGCCGTGGATCGCTTTCAATCCGCCTACAGCATTGCTGACAGCAGTCTCGAAAGAAATCCAAACAGCGTCATGTTCGCTTGTGCTAATCTACGCCATTATCATCTTTGGTAGTATACTCGGCAGAGTTTGGGGTCTACTATAGGCTTCTTGTGCTAAGTGGACGGTTTTTCTGATAACTCGCCTAAAACGTTGTTCTTTAGATGGCAACTTATCGATTTTCCCTGGAACTCGCTTTGGCGTGCGTCTTTTGGCGCAGCTGTAAGCCTGTACAACGGCGTTGTAGCGCGAACCGAGGGGCGCCTTTGCATGACGAATATTCCAGATCGTGAGCGCAGCAGCTCATAGCTTCACGATTATCCACATTCGCTGCTCAATTCGGTCCAGCGCCTCTCAGCACAACCGTTTCAGTTTCGATGGCGACAAACAATTCGGACCGATGAAATGCGCCCGAGAGTTGGAAACTGCGGACACCTCACGCGGCGAATTCCTCTACCATGCGACGTGGATAGCGGTGTAGGGCCAGCAAGGGCCAGCCGAGAAGACGGCAAAAAGCGCGCCAGAAAAAACTTGCAGCAGCCCCGTTACTGCTTTTCGCTGCGCAACGCCTGCGTCTTCGTCGATTCCCGAATTCGATGCTTTTAGCGAATGAGACGCTTTCTTGTCGGATGTTGCCAAGATTTGGCCCAAACTAGTCCTTAGTGAGAACGTGGCAATTCACCCACTGGCGCCTTGGACCCGTTCGTGTTTTCCTGATACCGAATGATGACGCTGATCCGGCGGTTCTTCGGTGATTCAGGCACCTTGGGATCACGCAAGTTCTGGTCGGCGAAACCACGAACTTGCTTGATCCTGCCGGTCGGCAACCCAGACTCCTCCATTAACCTGCGGGCGGCATTGGCGCGGTCGGCGGACAATTCCCAATTGGAGTAAGCGCCTTTTTTGGTGAAGGGCTTCGAGTCGGTATGGCCCTCAATTACAATCGCGTTGGGAAGGTTGACCAGTTCCTCGTCGAGCTTGGTTAGTAGTTCTTTCCCGGACTCCGTAGGTTCGGGACTGCCGCTAACAAAGAACATTCCATC
>Ga0075030_100001569_pt1 | contig 20599 bp, 10 predicted proteins | sample LitLauG_LLR_2012_FD_71393 | JGI IMG/M metagenome (GOLD analysis project Ga0075030, IMG submission 71393) | Freshwater sediment microbial communities from Pennsylvania, USA - Little Laurel Run_MetaG_LLR_2012 | ecosystem: Environmental > Aquatic > Freshwater > Creek > Sediment | place: USA...
ATCAACTTCGGCGTGGCAATTGGACATATCCCGGTGCGCATGAAAATCATGAAAGACGCCGGCACATTTTTGCCCGTCGGCGATGCGGCTCACCGCGAAGCTACGGCCGCGGAACTGCAACAGATCGACAATGAAATCGAGAGGGGATTGCTCCGTGGCGCTCTGGCCGTCGGCATGGGCATCAACTACACAGCCGCCGCAACGCATGACGAAATCGTCGACGTGTTCCGTTTGGCTGCCAAACACGGCGCGTCTGTGCACGTGCACCTGCGGCATGCTGGACTGCAAGAACCAACGACCGGGCTTGTGGGGATCGAAGAGGTCATAGCAGCGGCTGCGGCTACGGGCGCTCCTCTCCATGTTGTGCACATCACCAGCATGGGGTTGAAGAATACGCCGAGGCTAATCGCCATGGTGAAGGGCGCGCGGGAGCATGGACTCGACGTCACGACGGAGTGCTATCCCTATACGGCGGGAAGCACGCAGTTGGAGTCCGCCATTTTTGATCCCGGATGGCAGGATCGGCAGGGCATTACGTACAAAGATATCCAGTGGACGAAGACAGGCGAACGATTAACCGCGGAGACTTTTGAGAAATATCGCAAGGAAGGCGGCACCGTTGTTATTTTCTCGATTCCCGAGGAGGCCGCGCGCACGGCGGTTGCCGACCCGACGATCATGATCGCCAGCGACGGCATGCCCCTTACCGGCGCCAAGGTTCATCCGCGGGGGCAGGCGACATTCTCACGCGTGCTGGGGCATTACGTGAGGGAAGAGAAGGTGCTGGACCTGATGACCGCGTTGCGCAAGATGACGCTTATGCCGGCGCAGCGGCTGGAGAAGCGCGCGCCGATGTTCAGGGACAAGGGGCGAATTCGTGTTGGTGCGGATGCGGACGTGACCGTGTTTGACGCGAATCGCATCGTTGATAAAGCAACGTATGAGAATCCCCTGCAATATTCCGAGGGAATTCAGTTTGTGCTCATTAACGGCGTTCCCGTCGTAAAAGACGCGCAACTTGTCGATGACGTTTTCCCCGGACGCGCCGCGCGGGCACCGATCACCCCATGACCAGCCAACTTGCCGTTGCGCGCTTTTATGACGCTGCGCAGAGGGCTAAAAAGTCCCTGATGCCAAGGGGCCGGAAGTGCTATATAGTACTGCGCGCTGCCGCCTTCTTCAGAAAGGACTCACTTTGACACTCGCCGTCTCCGATTGGGCCGCCATCGTCGGGTATCTGCTGATCACCCTATTTCTAGGCCTGTACTTCCGCGGTCGCTCCGGCAAGAGCACCGAAGATTATTTCGTGTCCGGCCGCAACGTTTCCTGGTGGCTCGCAGGGACCTCGATGGTCGCCACGACCTTTGCGGCGGATACGCCGCTCGCGGTAACCGGCCTCGTTTACGCCAACGGAGTTGCAGGGAACTGGCTGTGGTGGAGTTTTCTGCCTTCAGGAATGATGACCGTATTTTTGTTTGCGCGATTGTGGCGGCGCTCTGGACTCATCACCGACGTGCAATTCGCTGAGATGCGCTACGCCGGCAAGCCTGCAGCGTTTCTTCGCGGTTTTCGCGCCGTCTACCTAGGGTTGCTGATGAACTGTCTAATCCTCGGCTGGGTAACCAAGGCCATGGTGAACATCATCAGCACGTCGCTGGGAGTGAGCGATGCGAAGGCGTTGGGGATTTGCGTTTTCTTCCTGATGCCGTTCACCGGAATTTATGTTTCGCTCGGCGGGTTGTGGGGCGTGCTATGGACGGACCTTTTTCAATTCGTGCTAAAGATGGCCATCGTGATTGGCGTGGCCTGGTACGGAGTGCATGCGGCAGGAGGCATGCAGCAGATGCTTGCCACGCTCGCGGCGAAGCGCGCCGCCGTCGGGCCCGGAGCCAGCGACATCACCGCGCTGTTGCCTGATTTTTCCCGCGGCTTCGCGAGCGAAGCTGTGTGGACACTGCCGGTGATTACATTCGTGGTGCACCTAGCCGTGCAGTGGTGGGCCTTCTGGTATCCAGGCGCGGAACCCGGTGGCGGAGGATACATCGCGCAACGGATTTTCAGCGCCAAGGATGAACGAAACGGTTTGTTGTCCGTCCTGTGGTTCAACCTTGCTCACTACGCCCTGCGCCCCTGGCCCTGGATTTTGACGGCGCTCGCAGCAGTCGTTCTTTACCCCGGTCTTGCGCAGCCTGAACGCGGCTACATGCTGGTGGCAACGCGCCAGACGCCGCACGCGGTCTTGGGAATTTTGCTCGCCGGATTCATGGCCGCCTTTATGTCCACGGTGGCCACGCAACTCAATTGGGGCAGTTCCTACTTGATCGAAGATTTCTACCGTCGCTTCCTGAAGAAAGAGGGAAGCGAAGCGCATTTCGTAAACGCTTCGCGCCTCGCGACAGCGTTTCTCGTCTTGGCAGCGGCTGCGGTCGCTTGGCAACTGACCTCCGTCTCCGCAGGCTGGAAGATCGTGCTCGAACTGGGAGCGGGAACGGGCGGCGTCTATCTGCTGCGCTGGTATTGGTGGCGCGTGAACGCCTGGAGCGAAATCTCTGCCATGGTTGCGGCGCTCGTAACGACGCTAGCGCTCCATAACAGCGCGCTTTGGAATGCCATCGCCGGAAGGCCGCAACCTTTCAGCGGCTCCGACCCGGTCATTTTTGCCAAGACAACGCTTTGCACCACAGGAATTACGACCATTGTGTGGATCGCCGTCACGCTCTTTACTGCGGCGGAGCCGAATGACATCCTGGTCAAGTTTTATACCAAGGTGCGCCCGCAAATCACCGGCTGGCAGCCGGTCGCCAAGCTGGCGGGAGATGTGCCCGCCACGCACGACCTGGGCAGAAACCTGGTGAACTGGCTTCTCGGCTGCGTCCTGATCTATTCGGCGCTCTTTTCCATCGGTGAGTTGTGCTTCGGTCGATACCAAGCAGGTATCCTGCTCGCCTTACTGGCCATTATCTGTGGTGTGGTGATCTCAAGGTTGATGCCCAAACCAGCGGAGTGGCTAGCGAACTGAAATGGCGGACGCGTCGCAGCCGGCTCCTTTGGGTGCGCATCACGCTGCGCTCGCGGGATTCCTCGGTTGGACGCTCGACGCCTTCGATTTCTTCATCGTTGTTTTTCTTTTTGATGCTCTCGCGCATCAATTTGGCGTAACCAAGAAAGAAATCGTTTTCACTACCACGGTCACCTTCGCCACGCGCCCCGTGGGCGCCTTGCTCTTCGGGTTGCTTGCGGATCGGTACGGTCGCCGCATCCCGCTCATGGCCAACGTGATTTATTTCTCGCTCATCGAGCTTTTGTGCGGCTTTTCGCCCAACTTCACAGTATTCCTTATTCTGCGCGCACTCTTCGGCATCGGCATGGGCGGCGAATGGGGAGTTGGAACTTCGCTCGCCATGGAAGCTGCCCCCGTTCGCTGGCGCGGAATCCTCAGCGGGATTCTGCAAAGCAGTTATCCCATTGGCTATTTACTCGCGGCCATCGCTGCGCGGTTTCTCTTGCCAGTCTGGGGTTGGCGCCCGATGTTCTGGATCGGCGCCCTGCCGGCTTTGCTGGCCCTCTACATTCGAATGAAAGTGCCGGAATCGGAAGCGTGGAAACAGCACAAGGTGGCCAGCGTCGGACTGGTTCTCCGCACCGCCGCTCGCGAATGGAAGCGCTTCGCCTACCTCGTCGTGCTGATGACCTTCATGATGTTTCTCTCGCACGGAACCCAGGATCTATATCCGGACTTCCTGAAAGAAGTGCACAAAATTTCTGCCGCGATGGTGGCGAATATCGCGATGATTTATAACGGTGCTGCAGTAGTCGGCTCGATCATTTTTGGCCACCTCTCCCAGGTAGCGGGGCGTCGCAAAGGCATGGTTGTTGCCATGGGAATGTCACTCCTGGTGATTCCCGCGTGGGCGTTTGGCCACGGCCTGGTGTTCATCATCGCCGCTGCCTCTCTCATGCAAGCGGGAGTGCAAGGGGCCTGGGGTGTGATTCCTGCGCACTTGAATGAACTTTCCGCCGATGCCGCGCGCGGATTGATGCCTGGCCTCGCCTATCAACTCGGGATTTTGCTGGCCTCTCCGACAAATTCGATACAGTATGCGCTGCACGAACGCTTTGGATATCAATGGGCCATGGCGGGTTTCGAAGTGGTGACGATTCTGACGCTGGCCGCCCTGCTTTGGCGCGGCTCCGAATCCCACAGCCGCAGTTTCATCCGCACCCAACAATCAGACGCCGCCACTCCCGCCTGAACATCTCAAGTTCATTCGAACGCCACTTCCCAATGCTCGCCGCTTTCCAACCGTTCGAAAACCTGTTTTCCCTGGCGACTGGAAGCCCAGAGCCGCCTTGTGATAATATTTACGCACAGTGCGCCTGTAGCTCAGTTGGATAGAGCGTCTGGCTACGAACCAGAAGGTCGGGAGTTCGAGTCCCCCCAGGCGCACCATTTTTTCTGATTGGGTCATTTCTAGCGCCTTCCGTCGATATCTTTTAGCCAGATCCGAATAAGGACATCTCACCGCGCAAGCGAAAACAAGCAAGCCATCACTTGTCCCGCAGCGCGTTTGCAAAGACTCAGGCGATGCTCTGGGGAACGGGCTGGAAACAACAGAGGGTCAATCCCCGTATTAATCTGTAGCAGCCGAGGAACCGCAATTCCGCTCTTGCTCAAGGGCTCTCCGACTGAAACATTCTTGCGGAGCACTTTATGAAAGCGATTGTCTGCTCACAATACGGACCACCGGATCTTCTTCAGTTCACGGACGTACCAAAACCTGCGCCGGCTGACAATGAGATCCTGGTCAAGCTTTACGCGGCAGCGGTAAATCCACTGGACCGCTTCTTCATGAGAGGCGCGCCGCTGCTCCGCCTGATTCCGGGGCTGCGCAAGCCAAAGGACACGCGGCTGGGCGTTGATTTGGCCGGCAAAGTGGAAGCAGTCGGCAGGAACGTCACGCAGTTCAAGCCTGGCGACGAGGTGTTCGGCGCGTGGCGAGGGGCCTTTGCCGAGTATGTGTGTGTTCCTGAAGATAAGCTGGCGCTGAAGCCTGCCAACCTCTCGTTTGAGGAGGCAGCCGCTGTACCCGTGGCGGCACTCACCGTCCTACAGGGATTTCGAGATAAGGGTGGGATCCGGCCGGGTCACAAGGTTCTAATTGATGGCGCGTCTGGTGGAGTGGGGACGTTTGCGGTCCAGATTGCCAAATCTTTCGGCGCGAAAGTCACTGCCGTGTGCAGCACAAGGAATGTGGAAAGGGCACAATCGCTCGGCGCAGACCACGTCATTGATTACAAGCAGGAAGATTTCGCCAAGCGCGCGGAGCGCTACGATCTGATCATGGGCGCAAATGCCCACCATTCGATTTTCGACTATTGGCGACTGCTGACTCAGAACGGAACATATGTAGTCGTCGGAGGTGGATTGCCTCAAATTTTCGGAGGTATGTTACTGGCGCCATTACTATCGCGAATGGGCAGCAAGAAGGCACGTTTCTTCATAGCGGATCTTAACCAGAAGGATTTGGTTTTTCTGAAAGAACTTCTCGAAGCCGGGAAAATTGTACCCGTTATTGATCGGCGTTACCCGTTAAGTAAAGCGGCCGATGCTATCCGTTATCTAGAAGAAGGACATGCCCAAGGAAAAATCGTCATAACCATTGAACACGCTAAAGACACCTAACAACACGCTGGCGGGTACCACAATCACATGTCAGTCCGCGACAATCTTCTCCTGATTTCCCTCCGCTTTTTCAGCATTCCGAGCTACTGCCGTGGATTCCCGTACGACCAGTTCCGGCTTGATCACGATCTCCCGCCCGGCCATTTGTTCTTTCCCTGCATCGGGCACCAGACTCTCAAAAATCATTTGGCCAATCCGCTCGCGCGGAATATGAGCCGTCGTAAGCGCCGGGGAGCAGAATTCCGCGAGTCTGATGTTGTCGAAACCCGTTACGGAGACGTCTTGCGGAACCCGAATGCCTTGCTCGCGCAGTTCCCGCAGCACTCCCACCGCCATAAAATCGTTTACGCAGATAATCGCGGTCGGATGGAACCCGGAAGCAAGCAGCTCGCGAGCCGCTTGACGCCCGCCCTCCAGGCCATCCACTCCCGCAACGATGCGAGCCTCCGCGCTCGGAGAACACTGAGCCACGGAGTCCAGAAACGTCTTCCTTCGTTCATTGAGTGGTCCCAGCGTAGAGTGATGGCCCACGAATGCCATTCGTATGTGTCCCAGCGAGTAGAGATACTCCACGATTTTCTTCATTCCTCCGCGGTAGTCCACGCGCACGGTGGTGATATTTTTTCGGGGAGTTCCAACATCGTAAAACACCATGGGGATTCTGCTATCCGTCAGTATCTGCATGAGATCCTCATCCATCTCAGAGACGATCGCAGCGAGGCCCGCAACCCGCCAGCCAATCATCAGGCGCGCGCTCGTTAAGAGCTGCTCCGAGCGGTAATCCGTGTTCGCGACGACCACCTCATATCCACGAGCGTGCGCCGCCGATTCAAGCGCCCGAAAGATATCGAAAAAAAACGGGTTTTCCATATTCGAGATCAGAATTCCCAGAGTGCGGCTCTTGCCCCGGGCCAGGGAACGAGCATGCAGGTTGGGGTGATAATTCAAATCTTGGGCCGCTTTCAGGACACGCGCGCGGGTTGAGCTCTTTACGACGTCTAAGTCATTGAGGACCCGCGAAACGGTCGCCGTGGACACCCCGGCTTTCTTCGCAACGGCATTGAGGTCCATTAGCTCGTTTTGTTTATTTTGCATGGTCACTTAAGAAAGGCTGCTGTCGTGCATTCTAATGCACTGTAAACGCTTGCTCAAGCTGAGGTTGTCACAGCTCCGATGGCTCATTCCGGTTGGGCGCAAGCCGGACTTCCAATTCTCCTTGACAACAGCCCGAGCCCGGAAATATTGTCCAAATGCAAGCGTTTACAGCACTCCCCCTGTGTGACCTCTTCCGGGGACTCTGTTTTTCGCTGCAAGCAACTCATGATCTCTGTTCGGTCTTGTGCTCGCGTTTAAGGCAGGCTCTCTGACCTAGACTTCAGCGCATTCACACCTCTCGGCTTTTTTCATAGAAAGAAGGTTTATGAGCGAATCGGCGAAACGGCAAATGACTCTCGGCATGATCGTGGGGAATCGCGGTTTCTTCCCGGATCATCTGGCTCGCTCCGGCCAGCAGGAAATGCGCGCGGCTCTCGAAGCCGCGGGCGTAAAGGTCGTAGCACTTACGGAAGCGGAATCGAAGTTTGGTGCGGTGGAAACGCGTCAGGAAGCGCGCCGCTGCGCCGACTTGTTCAAGAAACATCGCGAAGCCATCGACGGCATCGTCGTTACCCTTCCCAATTTCGGGGACGAGCGCGCTATTGCGGACACTCTTCGTATGGCAGGGCTGCCCGTGCCTATCCTGGTGCAGGCCACGCCTGACACGCCAAGCCGCATGTCCATCCGCGATCGACGCGACAGTTTTTGCGGAAAGATGTCGGCCTGCAACAATCTCTCGCAATACGGTATCCCGTATTCGCTGACCACTCTCCACACCGAGCTTCCGCAATCGGCCGAGTTCCGCCGCGACCTGGAATGGTTCCTCAGCGTCTGCCGGGTGGTGAAAGGCTTGCGGCGCTTGCGTATTGGCGCCATAGGCGCGCGCCCCACCGCGTTCAATACCGTACGCTACAGCGAAAAGATCCTCGAAGCCAACGGAATCTCCGTCGAAACCATCGATCTTTCCGAAGTCCTCGGGCGCATCGCCCGCATGAAAGATGATGACCCCGTCGCTCAACAAAAACTCCAATCGATCCGAAAGTATGTTTCCACGCAGAGCATTCCGGACGCCGCTCTTCTCAAGATGTCCAAGCTCGGCGCCGTCGTCGATGGCTGGATGCGCGACACCGAAGTCGCCATCAGCGCCATTCAATGCTGGACTTCCCTGGAAGAATATTTCGGCGTCGTGCCTTGCACAGTCATGAGCATGATGAGCAACGAAGGCATGTCCAGCGCCTGCGAAGTCGACATCGCCGGAGTAGTGGGCATGCACGCTCTGCAACTGGCTTCCGAAACTCCCAGCGCGCTGCTTGACTGGAATAACAACTATGCTGAAGATCCCGACAAGGCCGTCTGTTTCCATTGCAGCAACCTTCCTAAGCACTTTTTCCAGGACGTCCGCATGGATTTCCAGGAAATCATCGCCGGGACGGTTGGCAAGGAAAACACCTTTGGCACCTGCGTGGGAAGAGTCAAGCCCGGTGCGATGAGCTTCGCCCGCTTCTCGACGGACGACCGTGAAGGAAAAATCCGCGGCTATGTCGGCGAAGGCGCCTTTACCGACGATTCGCTGGAAACGTTTGGCGGCGCCGGCGTCGTGCGCATTCCGCACCTGCAGAAACTCTTACGCTATATCTGCGAACGCGGCTTCGAGCATCACGTCGCCGCAAACTTTTCTACGGTAGCCTCAGCCGTCCACGAAGCCGCCACCCGTTACCTCGGGTGGGGTATGTACTGGCATCGGTCCTGAAAGCGCTCGTTTGAGTCATTCTCTCCGCCGGCCTAGTGAGCCAACTGCGTGTCCATGTCTTCGAGGGCGATGCCTTTGGTTTCCGGCATCATGAAAATCACATACAGGAGTTGCAAGACCATCATTCCGCAAAAGAAAGCGAAGATCGGTGCCCCGCCGAATCGCCCGGCCAGTGCCGGAAAAACGTTCGCGATGATGGCGGCAAAGGTCCAGTGCGTGAAGCACCCGAACGACTGCCCCGCGGCCCGCACTTCATTGGGGAAAATCTCGCCAATAAAAACCCAAATCACCGCACCTTGCCCCACCGCGTGCGAGGCGATGAACGCCAACACCAGAATCGTCATGCCTCCAAAGGAATTGCGGTAGAAAGCCAGCGCAATGAGGCCCAGGGAAATGATGTACCCGAACGAGCCGATGTACATCAAGATCCTGCGTCCGTAGCGGTCAATCAGCGACAACCCCAGCATGGTAAACACGAGATTCACTAGGCCGATGCCCGCGGTGGAAAGCAGCGCACTCGATTTGCTCAATCCGGTCATTTCAAAAATCCGAGGCGCGTAATAAATGATGGCATTGATGCCGGAGAGCTGGTTGAAAAAAGCCAGCAAAAATGCAAGAAGAATCGGCCAGCGGTAGTGAGCGGAAAAAAATGCTTTGCTCGGACTGGCCTCGGCGCGATCTCTGGAAGCCAGAATAGAAGCCAGTGTCGCGTCCGCGGCCCCCGGGTCAATCTCGGTTAGTACGCCTTTCGCTCCTGCCAAGTCATTCCTCTTCAGCGCCAGCCACCGCGGGCTTTCGGAAATCAACAGGGTGAGCACAGTGAAAATCAGGGATGGGATTGCCACGATGCCCAGCATCCACCGCCAGTCGTTGGGGCTGTTTGTACTTTGAAGCAGATAATTCGAAACGTAAGCGATCAGAATTCCAAATACGATATTGAATTGGAATAACGCCACCAGCAGGCCTCTTCTCGCGGGTGGCGCGATTTCAGAAATGTACAAGGGGGAAACCACCGAAGACGCTCCGATGCACAGTCCCCCGATCAAACGGAAACCCATGAACACGTAAATGTCTTGGGAAAGAGCCGAGCCCAAAGCAGAAACCAGGAACAAAGCGCCGATCCAAAACAAACTCGTTTTGCGCCCGAGTTTGTCGGCGAAGAGACCTCCAGACATGGCTCCCAACACAGTGCCATACAAGGCCATCGATACTGCCAAGCCATGCGTAAAATTGTTCAACTGCCAGATTTTCTGGATCGTCTGTTCCGCGCCAGAAATCACCGCAGTATCCAGTCCAAAAAGGAACCCACTCAACGCAACCGTCAGGGACCAGAGAAGAAGCTTGTGGTTCTTCATAGGGGGGCGAGCCTAGTCTTCCCGCACCACCATGTCAACCGCAAGTCCCCCCGGCCGCCTCGCGGTAGCTGTCCAGGTTCTTTGGTTATTCTGAAGCGCGGGTGTGTCAGAAGCTCAGACGCAGCGACATTTGAATCTGTCGTGGGCTTCCGATCGTCTTGTTTACGATCCCCAAGCCACTTGCTGTGGGCGAGGAATAAAGACTCGACCCGTAAACCGGGAAATCGTTGAAGAACAAGTTTTGCGACACGTTATCGACGGGAATGTCGAAGCTCGGCGTATTCGTGACGTTGAAAACTTCAAAACTAAATCTGAGCGAAGCCCGCTCGGTGATTTGCGTTGTCTTCAACAGCGAAACATCGGTCCGCTTTTGCCAGGCTTGGCGGAAGATGTTGCGCTGCCCGGTAGTGAAATTGGTTTCGTAAGTGTCGCCTGGGGCGATTGCGCCGCCTAAATCTCCCGGATTGAGCACCGGGAGCGTGAAGCAAGCAGCGTTCAACGCGGGCACACCCGGCGTAGCTCCACTGGCACCTGTTAGCGCCTTCGACGGGCTGCACGAACCGAGCGGCACGACCGGATTTGTGATGCCGTCAGATGTGCCGTAGAAGATGCTGCCAACTGCACCGGAGTAGTCGACCACGCTATATGGCTGACCGCTTTGGATGATCGCAAGTCCGGAGATGGCCCAGCCATCCGCGAATCGGCCCTTCAGCGATGTCAATTCATAAAATTTCGGAAGCTGGTAGAGATACGTGAAGTTCAGCACATGTTTGCGGTCGAAGTCCGACAAGCCGTAGCCACTGCGGAGATTCAGAGGATTGTTTCCGTTATAAAACAAGCCCATGCCGCTCTGCTCATCCGTCGAGTGCGAGAAGGTGTAAGAGAATCCCACCTGCAGCCCATGGCTCAACCGTTTTTCAACGTGCGCCTGCAGCGCGTTGTATGCCGAGATGCCCGCTGCCGTATAAGACTCGGATTCCGACGAGTAGCCAATATAAGGAACGCGCAAGTCGACGTTGCCGCCCTCATACGTGGCGATCATAGAAGTCCCATCAGGTAGGCCCATGAACCCGCACCCGCTGGTGGACCCCGGTGCGCCGCTCAAATTGCACGTTGGCGTATATGCAGTGCAGGCTGCGGGGCTTAGCGTTGGATTGCAGCCAGAGGGCGCGAGAATGTTGTACCCGTATGTGTAATTCTGCCCGTGAATAGGGTGGCTGGGCGAAGCAATCCCCGCCTGGTTGAACGGAATGGGAATGATCTCATGACGGCCGAGATTTCCAACATACCCCACCTCGATCAACAAGTCATTTCGCGGCTGCCATTGGATATCCAGGATCTGATTGAAGGTGTAGGGGAGTTTGTTTTTCCGATTGTAATCGGCGAATGCGAAGAGCTGCGTACCCTGTTCAATCAGACCCTTGTTCGGCAGCGAGATTGTAGCGGGATTGCCGGTCGGCGGGTTTAGAAGTGGCGTGCCCCAGGGATTGTTGAACGAGCCACCGTTTGACGGACCAGCGGCGCACGTCGGGATGAATCCTTCATAAAAGTTCCCAATCGCCTGACAAACCTGCGAACTCACGAACGGTGGGGACTGGTTGACTCCGAACGGTCCGCCGGGAATCACACCCGCTGCCACACCGGGAGAAAGATAAGTGAACAATTCGCCGCGGTCGTAGTACATCCCCCAGCCCGCCCTGACCACAATCTTGTTGTTAAATGTTTTGGGGCTCCACGCCATACCCAAGCGCGGCGCAAGACCCCACTGCCTGCCAGTCAAGGTGGAGTTGCTGACGCCCTTCGTCGGGAACTGTTTGTTGTTGCCGCCGATGATCAAGCCGTTGGAGACAATCGTGTCGGTGGCCTCATTGTAGTTGTAAAGCGAAGGTTCAAAGTTGTAGATGCGCCCGTATTTCTCGGTGAGGCCGCCATGATCGTCAAAGCGAAGTCCAGCGGTGACGCTTAGATTGGAGCGGATTTGGAATTTGTCCTGAAGGTAAGCGGCGGAATCCTTCGAGCGATAGTAGCGATTGGCGTCGCCCTGTAGAAACGCCGTGGTCACAAATCCGTTGGAACTGTAGGAAGTGACCTGCCCCTGCAGGAATTGCGAGAAGTCAGCGAATGCAATCGTCCCATCGTTGGTGCGCCTGTCCCGCGTATTGAGTTGGGTGTAAGCGAAACTGCCGCCAAACGTTGCGGTGTGTTTGCCATGAACCCAGATGGCGTTGGCCGAGGGCATGAACCGGTTTTGAAACACGCCGGTATAAGCTCCCTGAGAATTGGCGCCGCTCCCGATATTCACTCCAGCGTTGGGGACAAAATTCGTATTGTAGGGCGCTGCGTTTCCATAATCATCGACGATCGATATCCCCGGGAAAAAGGTGGATCCGAAAGTGTTAATACTGGAGTCCGGCAGCGACAGCCCGGTGAGCTTCTGAACGAACGTGCCGAATTGCTGCGGCGTAAACGGCTGGTCGATGGTGCTGTAAACCTTCTCGCGAATGAAGCCAAACACTTCCGCCACGCTCAAACTCGGCGTAATCGTCTGGGTATTGGTGATGGAGGCCACTTGGCTGCCCGCATCCAAATGCTGGGTGAATCCTGGAGAACCGGAATAAGCGTAAGGAGCGATGCTGGGGTCATGCTGGTAATAGTATTTCAGGGCCAGAGTGTCCTTGGAGTTGACGTTCCAGTCCACGTCGCCCACCGCCTGGTTCGCCAGAAAATAGGCAGTCCCCAGGGTAAAAGCATTTTCCGGGAAGTTGATGCTGATCGGGTTCACCGCGGGATTGGTGCTGGCCGAAGGAATCAGGTATTGCCCGTTCGGAAGTTTGTAATTGAGCAGGCCGAAGGCGATGGGATTGATGTCGCAGGGATTTGGCGGGACGCAGGGAACAGCGCTGACGGTTGGGTTGGTTGTAGCCGCCGCAGGGAAGTTGCCATTGACCAGCGCGGCCAGCGCCGCCGCGCTGCGGTCGCTCGTCAATCCCGGGGGAACCGCCACGCGCGAACTGCCAATCTCCTGATCCGAATCATGGGTGTGCTGGAAACTGACAAAGCCAAAGAGTTTGTCTTTGATGATCGGTGCGCCGAGAGTCCCGCCGGCGGTGTAACGGTGAAGTTCAGGAACTTTTTCGCTCGCCGGGATATTCGGGTCAGCGTTGTAGAAAAAGGGCGCGGCGTTGAGGGCGTCGGTTCCGCGATGGATATAGCCGCTGCCGTGAATAGCATTCGTGCCAGATGCCGTGCTGATGTCAATGTGCGCGCCGCTGGTCGACCCCTGCTGCGCATCATACATCGAAGTATTAACTCGAAATTCCTGGATGGTCTCCGGAGCGGGAGTCGGCAAAGCCTGGCCAATCGCCAGATAAGGCGACGCGGTGCTCTGGATCGGCTCTGCCGTCGTGCTGGAAAGGCTCGCCGCGCCGCCGATGCCCGTGTTATTCACGATGCGCGCCGAAGCTACCGAACTCGTGCTTTTCCCGTTGAACAAGTTGCTCGCGTCCACTCCGTTCATCATGAACGTGTTGCTGGTGTCGCGCTGCCCGTTCGCCCAAATCGGCTGATTGCCCAATCCGTTGTTCACGCCCGTTCCGCCAGAGAGTTCCGCGTTGACTCCCGGCGAGAGAATCGCAATCCCCGTAAAACTTCCAGTGGGCAGGGGAATCGACTCGATCTGTTCTTTCTCCATGATGTAACCGTTGGTTGTGTCCACCGCGTTCATTAGCGGGCTGGCTTCCACCGTTACCGTCGTGCCCACCTGACCGACCTTCAGCGTCGCGTTGACCGTCGCTGTCCGGTCGGCCTGTACCACGATCGCAGGCATTTTTTGCGTTTCAAATCCGTCGTGCGTGAACGTCAGCGTGTAGCTGCCGATAGGTAGGTTCACAAAATCGTAGATGCCCCCGCTGTTCGCGGTCTGCGTTCGGCTGAGCTTCGTCTGGTCGCTGACGATGCTCACTGTCGTGTTCGGCAGAATGCCGCCGGAAGCATCCGTGACCGTTCCGGTGATGCCGCCTAGTGTTTGCTGCGCTTGCACAGGGAAGGAGATGACCAACTGGATGCAACAGCAGAGGAAGGAAGTTAGAAAGAAGACGGAAAATGGGATTCTCTTGCTTTTAGCCATTCGCAACGGCCTCCTGAATTTGTCGAGATACACTTGGCCGATTAAATCCTCCCAGGACTCTCTCGGAACTGCGCTTAGTAAAGCGATTTTCCCGGCCTCGCCAAGCCTTGCGACAGGATGAAAATGTTGGGAACAAACTATTCCAATTCCACTCGTAACAGTAATGAAATATTTGATTCACACTAATTTGTTTTTTACTTCCTGTGGAAAACTCGGCGCCCAATTCTTCGTATTCTTTTGTAGGGGCGCCCGCCGTGGCGGGCCCCAGCTCGCCCAGGCGTTTAACGCGTCTGCGAAACAAACGGCTTAGCTCTCGGCTGGCGGGGCTGCATGTCTGCGCCTCTGAAGGAGAAACCAAAGCATTCCCGCACACAGGTACGCGAGATAAATGAACGGCAGCTTGCCGTAGGGACCTTCCGGAATGGGATAGAGATTCCCGATCAGCGCCAGCAGCATGGCCGTGAAAGCCAGCCACGGAATGATCTGCGCTCCGGGCCGGTACGCGCCATGTTCATGCAAATAGCGCGGAAGCGCTACGCACACCAACGCATAAGCCACGATGAATCCATAGGTAGCCAGCGAACCCATCCACCCATACACGTCCAACCCGCTAGCGCCTCGTGCCGCCAGCACCGCCACCGGCGCAACTGCGGCGATGCCGGTCACAAGAATTGCCCGGCCCGGCGTCTCATGCCTTGCGTGCGTTGTGCGCAGAGAATCGTGCGCAAGCCCGTTGTGCGACATCAGCATCAACACGCGCGCCGCCGCCGTGATGCACGCCAGCGTCCCCGCAAACATGCTCACCAGCACGCCAATATCAATCAGCAATCCCAGAACCGGCACGCCGCCCACGCTCGCCAGCACGCGCATAGGCGCTTCGCTTTTCCCCAGGTCTTGCCCCACCGTTCTCAATCCAAGCACTTCCGTGTAAGCACACAAAATGAAAATGGCCCCGGCCAAGAGCGCGCTCTGAATCACCGCCCGCGGAATGGTTTTCAGCGGATTGCGCGCCTCCGCACCAAGCGTCGTTGCGCTTTCGAATCCCACAAAGCTGAATAGCGCGAGCACCAATCCAAGCCGTAACCCACTTCCCGTCATGCCACGCAAGCGAAGTTGCGTCCAATCCAAATGCAGGCCGTGCCGCACCAGAACGAGCACAATCACCGTCATAATCAACGTCACCGAGACCGCTTCAATCCACAGCATCAGCCGCGCCGAGATTTTTACGTCGCGCCAAGCAATTCCAATGGATATAGCCGTCACCAGTAATGCCAGAAAAACGGCGGAGGCAATACGCCCGGTCGCGTCATGTAGCAGCAAGTTGGCGTAATGATAGAAGCCGCCGATCACGCTCGATCCCGTCGCAACGTAAGCGAGCAGCAGGCTCCACGCGGCCGTGGCCCCCAGCCACGGCGGAAGGATCATCGACGCATATGTATAAAGCGATCCCGGGGAAGAGGAGTACCGCGCGAACCGGCTGATGCACAACGCAACGAGGAGGATTGCTGCCGTCGCCAGCACATACGCCAGCCACGTGCCGTTTCCCGCCAGCGCGCAAACCAGTGGAATCGTTGCTGCCGGTGTAGTCGTTGGCGCAATCGTGGAGACCGACTGCGCCAGCGTTTCCATCGGCGAAAGCGCGTCGCGCCGCAATCCGTAACCACCAGACTGCGGACCTGTTTGCGTAGGTGTCTCCATCAAGGGCCTTTCTGTTTTCTTGCTAGATTCGATTGAGAATAAAAGCGGCTACGATACAGGTCTCGTGGACTTGGTGCAAGGAGCATTTGCGGATGAAACGAACTCGATTTTTCGATGTACTTGTGCGGGTTCGCTCAAGCGGCAGTGACAGCCGGAGAAATCGCCGTCAGAATGCATCGCAAAGGGCTTTCGGCAAACGCATAATTCCTGCGTTTTAAGCAGTCCTTACTCGAGTCTCAACGCAACTATAGGGTCCGCCTTGGACGCGCGATACGCGGGCAGAAATGCAGCGATCGCACCTACGAAAAGCACCAAGCAAGCCGCGAGTGTGAATGTTAGCGGATCACTTGGAGGCACACCGTAAAGGATTCCCCGAATGATCTGTGCGGCGCCGAATCCAGCCGCCAGGCCTAGCGCCACGCCTACAACCACGACCGTGATGGCCTCGCCCAGAATCATCCGGATCAAATTGCCCCGCTGCGCGCCTAACGCCACTCTCACACCGATCTCGTAAGTTCTCCGGGAAGTCGCGTACGACGTTACCCCGTAAATACCTAGGACCACCAACGCTACTGTGAGCAAGCCAAAAAATGCTGCAATGAACGCCGTAACGCGCTCTCTTTGGATAACTTCGTTGACTTCATCCGTCATCAGCCGGAAGTCCAGGGCAAGATGAGAATCCACGTTTGCGGCAGCAATCTTCACGCGTTCTCTGATATCCGATAACGGTCCGGAAAATCGTAGTTCGTAAGTACCGGGCGCAGAACACGAATCCCGGCATTGCGAGATCGGCCGATATACGACCGGAAGTGGGTCGTCGTTTGGTCGACTGTATTGTGCATCCTTAGCGATCCCAACAACCTCGACGATGTCCTCCCGCCCGTTGTTCTCCGGATCGATTTGCCGGTACTTCAAACCGAGCGGATTTACTCCGGGGAAAAACATGTGTGCAGCCTTTTCGCTGAGAATGGCAACTGAAGGCGATACCGTCTTGTCCTCCGGGGCAAAATCTCTGCCGTCCGACAGGGGAGTATGCCGGGTTCCAAAGAACCCGGACGAGATAAACATGAGAAAGCTGCGATAGCGGCGCTCGGGACCTCCCGGCACTTGAACGACTGCAGTTGGCTGCGTAGTACGGGAGACTGACGCAGCGGACCGTGCGGCGGACACGACCCCAGTCACGGATCGGAATTGCGCTAGCAACTCATCGCCGACGAATGCTTGGCGTTGAGGGTTCTCGTCCTTTCCCTCCCAGCCGACTCCAACCACCAAAACACCTCTGGGCTCATAGCCGAGATCCTTTGTAAGCAGTGCTCGCACCGTTCTTACCAATAACCCCGCACTGACAAGCAGCACCATCGATAAACTCACTTGCGTCACAATGAGCAGAGCTCCAGAAAATCTACGCTTGCCCACCATTACTGTTGAACCGCCCTTCATTGCAGTATTGATTGAGAAACTCATGGCCCGAAGCGCGGGAGCCACTCCAAACAGAGCCGCGCACAACACCGTCGTGGTTAGAGTAAACGCGACAACTCGTAGGTCCCACGACAAATCGAGAAACGCCGGATCGCGCGGCGAAGAAGCCACCGATATAAGTAATTCGCTTCCCCATCGCGCGACAAGAAGTCCAACCGCAGCCCCAATGATTGACAATGCAAGACTCTCAGTCAGGAATTGCCGAACGAGGCGCCATCGGCTCGCCCCAAGCGCGAGTCGAGTCGCAATCTCCCGTTCCCGCCTTGTCGATCGCGCGAGCAGCAAATTGGCTAGGTTGGTGCACGCGATGATCAGGGCCACCCCTACCATCACCATCATCAGCAGGGTAGTATTGCCGTAGAGATACCGCGTGTAGGAGATTCCGTTTCGCATCGGACGCGCAATTAGCGTCAACCGTAGCAACGATTGCCAAGTCTTCTCGTCGTCATGCGGCGGAATCGATGCTTTGAATATCGTGGGCCCCAAAACTCGCAACCTTGCGCTTGCTTGGGGGACGCCAACTCCGGTTTTTAGACGGCCGACTACGGACAACCACCAAGCGTGCGGGTCGTCCAGCGCCGGCCGCCGGCCGTGAAATATTCTCTCCGCCTCGAGTGGCACGATGACCTCAAAGGTTTCACCCACGTCGACGCCAAAGAAACGCCGAGGCGCAACTCCGACGATTTCAATCGCATGCCCATCCAAAAAGAGTGTTTGGCCGATGACGCCTCGGGACTGGCCGTATAGCCGCTGCCACAGGCCATCGCTGATCACGCACACGGGTGCCGCGCCGCGCTGATCATCAGAGGCCGCCAAAGTTCTGCCTAACATCGCGGAGACGCCGAGCGTATTGAAGTATTCGCCGCTGACGTACAATCCAGGGATCGGCTGCTTTCCTCCTCCGTTAGCCAAATCGAAGGTAGTCTGGCTGTAAGCGAAAACATCCGAAAGGATGTCCTGCTGGCTTTGAATCTGTCTCCAGATTGAGTAGGTATGCACATTCGGGATGTTTGAACGCGCCACTTCGACCAATCGGTCAGCCCCCCGTACGGGCAACGCCTTGAACATGAGAGCATTTGCGACGCAAAAGATCGCGGTTGTGGCCCCGATTCCCAATGCAAGCGTTAGGATCGCAACTGTGGTAAACCCCGCATTGTTTCGCATCGTGCGAAGGGCATAGCGAATGTCCTGGACTATCGATTCAAGCAGAAGCATCGCAGATCACTCCACCAAAACTCAATTCTGCCGGAAAGCGTTCCCGTCACAATCCAGCTTCAAACGCTCGGAAACGCCGCTCCAACTCCCACTGCTGGCCGGCTTTTTCATTGGATCCGAGAAAATCAGCGCATCGCGAAGAAAACTTCTCTCCGCCTAGCGGATCTTCCGCGCAAACCGCAACAACATGCTTGAAATCATCCGGCGCGCTCCACAAGCTCGCCCCGCGCAGGAAACTGTGCTCCAGGCTGGTGCGGACCATTCGCTTCAGGTCCGCGTAGCGTAAATCATAGGTCTGCACCGCACGCACGTATTCGTGCGTCAGATCGATCCGCGAGACGCCTTCATCGTCCGACGACAGCGCCACGGGCACGCCAAACAGCCGGTACAGCGGGAACGGGTGATCCTTGCCACTGACTCCCAGAATTACGTCATTGCTTGTCAAACTGATTTCCACCATCACGTGATTCGCCGCCATCTCCTTCATCAACTCGTGCGGCTTGTCTTCGTACATGATATCCACGCCGTGCCCGATGCGCTCCGCTTGCGCCTGCTCTACCGCCAGCCGAATGTGGCAGCATAGCCCCTCGTACGGCACGAATCCCGGCGCAATCTCCCCCGCATGCAAACTCAGGTGCGTCTTCGGATACAACGCGTGAAGGTATGCCACCACCCGCATGTGCAGCGCATAGTCGTTCATCGCCGTCTGGCCGTCTTCCGGCATCACGTAATTAATTCCCACAAAGCGCGGATCCACCGCCGCCGTCTCAAAGCACATCACCGTCTGCGCAAAAACAATCTGCTTCGGAAACCCGCGCAACACCTGGCACAGGTACCGCACCTGCACGCGGCAAGCCGCCGCCTCATCCTTCTCCCCGCAATGTTCGCGCTTTCGTCTTATCGCTTCCGCTTGGTCCAGCGCCGTGCTCGCCGCCGCAATGTCTTCGTGAATTCCGCGCTCCAGCAACTCCTTTCGGAATTTCCCGAAATCCTCCTGCCAGCCGATTTCCATCGCCAGCATCGCCGTGCGTGGGTACTCCGGCGTGTGCATCAACTCCAGATACTGCTCATTCTGCGCCGCCGCGCGCGTCGCTACTTCATCGATCCACTCGCCGAGGTGCCGGTGATCCGTCCCGCCGAATTTCGCAAACGCATCAAAAAAATGATCGTGCCCCGTAACTCCCGGAGAAGGCACAAATCCACGCATCGAGAAAGCGTCCACGAGCGCATCAAATAGGTGCTGATCCTTGTAGGCCGTCGCCGCCGGCACTTTGCCATCTCCGCAAGCAGCTTGCTCCACTCCGCTGTCCGCGGCCCCCGGCGCTTTCACAAAAGCCATCTTCGCCACATCCACGCACAAATGATCTTCCGCCCCCGCCCTGATCCACGACTCCGCGTAAACCGCTCCGCTCAGATGATTGTGCAAATCGCCGCCCTTCGGCATTCCCAGCAGAAAATGCCGAAGCTGCAGCGGATTCTGCCGCGCCGCCTGCAAATTGAGCTCCGCCAACTGTTCCGGAGTTCTCTTCACCGCCGGAGCAGCCGGAGCCTTATCTTGGGCCAAGCAAGGCGCAGCGATCAGCCAGAGGAGAGCGAAAACGCGCGACACACTGGAACTAGAGACCGTTCGTGAAGTCTTCAATTCCTCATTTGTCATAAAGTCTTCCTCCAGCAATTCGCCAACTACTTAAATCCTCGGGCAATAATCCAAATTCTGCGCTTGCCACCTGTGATATAGATTCTCATTCGCTCGCAGCACAGCATATCAGGCGGATCAAGTAGATCAAGTCTCCGGGGGATTTCATGAGCAAGCTTGTCAATCAATGCGTTCCACTTCTCCTCTTGCTCGCGGTTTTCCCGCTGCTGCTTTCTGCCCAAAGCACCCCTCTCGGCAAGCCAATCCCCATTAAAGTCGTTGTTGTCGCCATGTTCGAGCGCGGCGAAGACACCGGCGACACCCCCGGCGAATACCAACTCTGGGTCGAGCGCGAGCATCTCGACCAAATCCTTCCTCTCCCTGCCGGCTATCACCATGTGCGCCTGAACAAAGACGGCGTCCTTGGCATCCTCACCGGCGTCGGCACTGCCAAAGCCGCCGCGTCCGTAATGGCTGTCGGCCTCGACCCGCGCTTCGATCTCTCGAAAGCCTACTGGCTAGTCGCCGGAATCGGCGGTGGCGATCCCGCCGACGTCTCCCT
>Ga0075030_100001573_pt1 | contig 20543 bp, 31 predicted proteins | sample LitLauG_LLR_2012_FD_71393 | JGI IMG/M metagenome (GOLD analysis project Ga0075030, IMG submission 71393) | Freshwater sediment microbial communities from Pennsylvania, USA - Little Laurel Run_MetaG_LLR_2012 | ecosystem: Environmental > Aquatic > Freshwater > Creek > Sediment | place: USA...
CGTTGGCGGCTCGGTGCCGAAGGAATATATTCCCGGCGTCGAAAAGGGCATCAACAGCGTCATGGGCGCCGGCATTCTCGCGGGCTTCCCGGTCGTCGATGTCAAGGCGACGCTGATCGATGGCGCCTACCATGACGTCGACTCCTCGGCGCTGGCGTTCGAAATCGCAGCGCGCGCGGCGTTTCGCGAGGGTCTGCAGAAGGGCGGCTCGGTGCTGCTCGAGCCGATCATGAAGGTCGAAGTCGTGACCCCCGAAGAGCACACCGGCTATGTGATGGGCGATCTTCTCTCCCGCCGCGGCCATGTGCAGGGCCAGGACATGCGCGCCAACGCGGTCGTCATCAACGCGATGGTGCCGCTCGCCAACATGTTCGGCTACGTCAACAACCTGCGTTCGGGCACGCAGGGACGCGCCAACTTTACGATGCAGTTCGACCATTACGAGCAAGTGCCGCCGAGCGTGGCGAAAGAGATCCAGGAAAAATTCAAGTGAGGCGTTCGCCTCCGCTTTGAAGCAAACGAACGATCTGATCAGGAAGTCGATAGGAGACCGCAATGGCCAAGGAAAAATTTTCGCGCACCAAGCCGCACTGCAACATTGGCACGATCGGCCACGTCGATCATGGCAAGACGTCGCTGACTGCCGCGATCACCAAGGTTTTGGCCGAAACCGGCGGCGCGACGTTCACCGCCTATGATCAGATCGACAAGGCGCCCGAGGAAAAGGCGCGCGGCATCACGATTTCGACCGCCCACGTCGAGTACGAGACCAAGAAGCGCCACTACGCCCACGTCGACTGCCCCGGCCACGCCGACTATGTGAAGAACATGATCACCGGCGCCGCGCAGATGGACGGCGCGATTCTCGTTGTCTCCGCCGCTGACGGCCCGATGCCGCAGACCCGCGAGCACATCCTGCTCGCCCGCCAGGTCGGCGTTCCCGCGCTGGTCGTTTACATGAACAAGGTCGACATGGTCGACGATCCCGAGTTGCTTGAACTCGTCGAGCTCGAAGTTCGTGAGCTTCTTTCGAAATACGATTTCCCCGGCGACGACATTCCGATCGTCAAGGGTTCAGCGCTAATGGCGCTGGAAGGCAAGCAGCCGGAAATCGGCCATGACTCGATCCTCCGATTGATGGACGCGGTCGATGCCTATATTCCGCAACCGGAGCGTCCGAAGGATCAGCCGTTCCTGATGCCAGTGGAAGATGTGTTCTCGATCTCGGGCCGCGGAACCGTGGTGACCGGCCGTATCGAGCGCGGCATCGTCAAGGTGGGCGAGGAAGTCGAGATCGTCGGCCTCAAGGACACTGTCAAGACCATCGTCACCGGCGTCGAAATGTTCCGCAAGTTGCTCGATCAGGGCGAGGCGGGCGACAACGTCGGCTGCCTGCTGCGCGGCACCAAGCGCGAGGACGTCGAGCGCGGCCAGGTTCTGTGCAAGCCCGGCTCGGTCAAGCCGCATACCAAGTTCACCGCCGAGGCTTACATCCTCACCAAGGATGAGGGCGGGCGCCACACGCCATTCTTCACCAACTACCGTCCGCAATTCTATTTCCGCACCACCGACGTGACCGGAATCGTGTCCCTGCCGGAAGGCACGGAGATGGTGATGCCGGGCGACAACGTGACTATCCAGGTTGCGCTGATCGTTCCGATCGCGATGGAAGAGAAGCTGCGCTTCGCCATTCGCGAGGGCGGCCGCACGGTGGGTTCGGGCGTCGTCGTTTCCATCACTGAGTGAAGAATCGACGGGAAAGCCGGGCGGGAAAACGCCTCGTCCGGACCGGCCAGGGACCTTATCCATGAATACGCAAAATATCCGCATTCGCCTCAAGGCCTTCGATCACAGGGTGCTTGATTCCTCGACGAAGGAAATCGTCTCCACGGCCAAGCGCACGGGCGCGCGGGTTCGCGGACCGATTCCGCTGCCGACGCGGATTGAGAAGTTTACGGTGAACCGCTCGCCGCACGTCGACAAGAAGTCGCGCGAGCAGTTTGAGATACGCACACACAAGCGGGTTCTCGACATCGTCGATCCCACGCCGCAGACGGTCGATGCTTTGATGAAGCTCGACCTGGCGGCTGGCGTCGATGTTGAGATCAAGCTCTAGGAATTTAGCGGGCGCCTCTTCGTCAGGCGAATGCGCCCTTAAGGAATAACGTCAATGCGTTCAGGCATAATTGCAAAGAAGCTGGGCATGACCCGCATCTTCACCGATGCGGGAGATCATGTGCCGGTCACCGTTCTCCAGGTCGAGGGTTGCCAGGTCGTGGCCCATCGCACTGAGGACAAGAACGGCTATACCGCTTTGCAGCTCGGCATCGGCCGCGCCAAGGTCAAGAACGTCTCGAAGGCCGAGCGCGAGCGCTTCGCCGTCGCCAAGGTCGAGCCGAAGATGAAGCTCGCCGAGTTCCGCGTCGCCGCCGACAAGCTGATTCCGGTCGGCGCCGAGATCACCGCCGACCATTTCGCCATCGGACAATATGTCGATGTCACCGGCGTCACCATCGGCAAGGGCTTTGCCGGCCCGATGAAGCGCTGGAATTTTCGCGGCTTGCGCGCCACCCACGGCGTCTCCGTTTCGCACCGCTCGCACGGTTCGACCGGCGGGCGCCAGGATCCGGGCAAGACCTGGAAGAACAAGAAAATGGCCGGCCACATGGGCACGGACCAGGTGACGACGCAGAACCTGCGCGTCGTTCAAACAGATGTTGCGCGCGGCCTCATTCTGGTCGAGGGCTCGGTTCCCGGCCACGCCGGGGGCTGGATCGCGGTGCGCGACGCCATCAAGAAACCGCTTCCCAAAGAAGCGCCGCAGCCCGGCAAGTTCCGGGTTCACGCCGAGGCCGCCGCGGCCGAGCCCAAGGGAGCTTGAAGATCATGAAAATCGACGTCACGTCGATCAGCGGTAGCGCCGCCGGCTCGCTCGAACTGAACGAAGCCATTTTCGGCCTTACCCCGCGTCAGGACCTGATCGCGCGCATGCTGCGCTGGCAACTCGCTAAGCGCCAGGCCGGCACGCACGAAACGCTTGGCCGCGCGGACATTCACCGCACTGGCAAGAAGATGTACAAGCAGAAGGGTACCGGCGGCGCCCGGCACGGCTCGGCGCGCGTGCCGCAGTTCCGCGGCGGCGGTCGCGCGATGGGCCCGGTCACGCGCTCGCATGCGCATGACCTTCCCAAGAAGGTGCGCGCTCTGGCCCTGCGCCACGCGCTGAGCGCGAAGTTCCGCGACGGGGGCCTGGTGATCTGGGACAACGCCCAACTCGCCGAGGCCAAGACCAAGACGTTGCGCGATTCGTTTGACAAGGCTTCGCTCAAGAGCGTGCTGATCATCGACGGCGCCGAAGTGCAGGCGAACTTCGCCCAGGCGGCGCGCAATATTCCGCAGGTCGATGTGCTGCCGGTGCAGGGCATCAACGTTTACGACATCATCCGCCGCGAGAAGCTTGTGCTGACCAAGGCGGCGCTCGAAGCGCTGGAGGCGCGTTTCAAATGAACAAGGATCCGCGCCACTACGATACGATCGTTTCGCCCGTCATTACGGAAAAAGCGACGATCGCCAGCGAGAGTAATCAGTTCGTCTTCAAGGTGCGCCGCAACGCCACCAAGCCGCAAATCAAGGCAGCGGTGGAAAGTCTGTTCGACGTCAAGGTGACAGCGGTCAACACGCTGATCCGCAAGGGCAAGAACAAGGTGTTTCGCGGCGTTCGCGGCGTTCAGCAGGACGTCAAGAAGGCGGTCGTCACCCTGGCCGACGGCCATCGCATCGACGTCACGACCGGGATCTGAGGACAAGACCATGGCTCTCAAGACATTCAAGCCAGTCACGCCAGGCCTTCGCCAGCTGGTGATTGTCGATCGCAGCGAGCTCTACAAGGGCAAGCCGCTGAAGGTGTTGACGGAAGGCAAGTCCGAAAAGGGCGGCCGCAACAACACCGGGCGCATCACCGTGCGTTTTCGCGGCGGCGGTCACAAGCAGACCTATCGGATCATCGACTTCAAGCGCCGCAAGCTCAACGTGGCGGCTGCGGTCGAGCGGATCGAATATGATCCGAACCGCACTTCGTTCATCGCGCTGATCAAATATGCTGATGGCGAGCAGGCTTACATCATCGCCCCGCAACGCCTCAATGTCGGCGACTCCGTCGTGTCGGGCGACAATGTCGACATCAAGCCGGGCAATGCGATGCCGCTCGCCAACATTCCGGTCGGCACGATCGTCCACAACGTCGAGATGAAGCTTGGCAAGGGCGGCGCGATCGCGCGCTCCGCCGGCGGCTACGCGCAGATCGTCGGCCGCGACCAGGGCTATGTCTCGCTGCGCCTCAGCTCCGGCGAAACGCGCTCGATCCATGGCCAGTGCTTCGCCACGGTCGGCGCGGTGTCGAACCCCGATCACATGAACGCCTCGATGGGCAAGGCGGGACGCCATCGCTGGCTCGGCCAGCGTCCGCACAACCGCGGCGTCACCATGAACCCTGTCGATCACCCGCATGGCGGCGGCGAAGGCCGCACATCGGGCGGCCGCAACCCGGTCAGTCCGTGGGGCAAGCCGACCAAGGGCAAGAAGACTCGCAGCAACAAGTCGACGGACAAATTCATCGTCGCCTCGCGGCACGTCCGCAAGAAGAAGGGCTAAGCCATGGCGCGTTCAATCTGGAAGGGCCCGTTCATTGACGGCTACCTCCTCAAGAAGGCCGATACCGCGCGCGGTTCCGGCCGCTCGGACGTCATCAAGATCTGGAGCCGCCGCTCGACGATCCTGCCGCAGTTCGTCGGCCTGACGTTCGGCGTCCATAACGGCCACAAGCACATCCCGGTGTCGGTCAGCGAAGAAATGATCGGCCACAAGTTCGGCGAATTCGCGCCAACCCGCACCTTCCACGGCCACACCGCCGGGGACAAGAAGGCGAAGAGAGCCTAATCCCATGTCCAAGCAAGCGAAACCGCGCGCCCTCGGCGATCATGAAGCCAAAGCGACTGTCCGCATGTTGCGCGTCAGCCCGCAGAAGCTCAACCTTCTCGCGCAATTGATCCGCGGCAAGAAAGTCGCGGCCGCCCTGGCGGATCTCGAATTCTCGCGCAAGCGCATTTCCACCGAAGTGCGCAAGGCGCTGGAATCGGCGATCGCCAACGCGGAAAACAATCACAGCTTGGATGTCGACGATCTCGTCGTCGGCGAGGCGTGGGTCGGCAAGGACATGGTGATGAAGCGCTTCAGCCCGCGTGCGCGCGGTCGTGCGGGACGCATCGAAAAGCCGTTCTCGAATTTGACGATTATCGTGCGCGAAGTCGCGGCAAAAACCGCCGAAGCAGCGGCCTGAGGAGATCACGATGGGTCAGAAGATCAATCCAATCGGGCTGCGTCTGGGGATCAACCGAACCTGGGATTCGCGCTGGTTCGCCGGCAAGAACGAATACGGCAAGCTCGTCCACGAGGACATGAAGATCCGCGAAGTCCTGATGAAGGGCCTCAAGCAGGCGGCGATCTCCAAGATCATCATCGAGCGCCCGCACAAAAAGTGCCGCGTCAACATTCATTCGGCGCGTCCCGGCGTCGTGATCGGCAAGAAGGGCGCGGATATCGACAAGCTGCGCAAGACAGTCTCGAAGCTGACCGCGTCGGAAGTCGCCATCAACCTTGTCGAAGTGCGCAAGCCGGAAGTCGACGCGACGCTGGTCGCCGATTCGATCGCCCAGCAGCTCGAGCGCCGCGTGGCGTTCCGCCGGGCGATGAAGCGAGCCGTGCAGTCGGCGATGCGTCTGGGCGCCGAGGGCATCCGCATCAACTGCTCGGGCCGTCTCGGCGGCGCGGAAATCGCGCGCCTCGAATGGTACCGCGAAGGACGCGTGCCGCTGCACACGCTGCGCGCCGATGTCGATTACGGCGTCGCGACCGCGCATACCGCCTACGGCACATGCGGGATCAAAGTCTGGATCTTCAAGGGCGAGATCCTCGAGCACGATCCGATGGCGCAGGACAAGAAGCAGGCCGAAGCCGATCATTCGGGTCACAATCGTCCGCCGCGGCGCGAGCGTGAGCCGCGCGAACACGCCTGAGCATTTGAAAGTTTACGACCATGATGCAACCCAAGCGCACAAAATTCCGCAAAGCCTTCAAGGGCCGCATTCGCGGCGTCTCGAAGGGCGGGTTCGAGCTGAATTTCGGCCAGTTCGGGCTCAAGGCGCTCGAGCCGGAGCGCGTCACCGCGCGCCAGATCGAAGCCGCGCGTCGCGCTCTGACGCGCCATATGAAGCGCGCCGGCCGCGTCTGGATACGGGTATTCCCCGACGTCCCCGTCTCGAAAAAGCCTGTGGAAGTGCGCATGGGCAAAGGCAAGGGCGCGCCCGAGCTCTGGGTCGTGCGCGTGGCGCCCGGCCGCATCATGTTCGAGGTCGATGGCGTTCCCGCCGGCCTGGCGCGCGAGGCGTTCTCGCTCGCTGCCGCCAAATTGCCGATCAAGACGCGCTTCGTTCAGCGCATAGCCGAATAGGGGCCTCAGTCATGAAATCGAAAAGCCGCCTCTCGGATCTCAAGGTGATGACCGAGGACCAGTTGGCCGATGAGGCCCTGGCGCTGAAGAAAGAGCAGTTCAACCTGCGCTTTCAGCGCGCTAGCGGACAGTTGCAGAATACGGCGCGGGTCCGCGTCGTCCGGCGCGATATTGCCCGCGCCAAGACACTCGCCGCGATCAAGCGCGCGGCCAAGACCAAGACCTGAGGACACGACCCATGCCGAAGCGAATTCTCCAGGGCGTCGTCATAAGCGACAAGCAAGAAAAAACTCTTGTCGTGAAAGTCGAACGTCGTTTCACGCATCCGTTGCTCAAGAAGACGGTGCGCAAGTCCAAGAACTATCACGCGCACGAGGAGACCAGGTCGCACAAGGTTGGCGATACGGTTTCGATCGAGGAGACGCGGCCGATTTCGAAGCTGAAGCGTTGGATCGTCGTTGCCGACGCGGCAGTCAAGGCCTGAGGGAGTCCTCGGGAGATTTCATTTGAGGAGGCGAGAGCTTCCCTCAGACGTAGTCCAGGCCTCGTTGGGGCATGGAAACCGATCTGGAAAGGCGCAGTGCAATGATACAGATGCAAACCAATCTCGACGTCGCGGATAATTCCGGCGCGCGTCGCGTGATGTGCATCAAGGTGCTTGGAGGCTCCAAGCGCCGGTATGCCTCGGTCGGCGACATCATCGTCGTGTCGATCAAGGAAGCCATACCGCGCGGCCGCGTGAAAAAGGGCGACGTGATGAAGGCGGTCGTCGTGCGCACCGCCAAGGACATCCGCCGCGCCGATGGATCAGTGATCCGCTTCGATTCAAACGCGGCGGTGCTGATCAACAATCAGGCCGAGCCGGTGGGCACCCGCATCTTCGGGCCGGTGCCGCGCGAACTGCGCGCCAAGAACCACGTCAAAATCATTTCGCTTGCGCCAGAGGTGCTGTGATGGCCGCCAAGATCAAGAAAGGCGACAAGGTCGTCGTCCTCGCCGGACGCGACAAGGGCAAGACCGGCGAAGTCAAGACGGTCAACCCGACGGCGCGCCGCGCCATTGTGGAAGGCGTCAACCTCGTCAAGCGCCACACGCGCCAGACGGCGCAGACGCAGGGCGGCATCATTTCGAAAGAGGCGTCGATCGATCTGTCGAATCTGGCGATCGCCGATCCCAAGACTGGCAAGCCGACGCGCGTTGGCTTCAAAATCCTCGATGACGGCCGCAAGGTCCGCGTCGCCAAGCGTTCCGGAGATCTGATCGATGGCTGAGAAGTCCGACAAGGGCGCCAAGGCGTCCAAGGGCGGCGATAAAGCGCCCGCCAAGACTCCCAAGGCTGAAAAGCCCGCTGAGGCGAAAGTCGCCAAGGGCAGGGGCAAGCCGGCCGCTGGCGAAGCCGCCGCGGCGGGTCCGGCCGCCGCTGCGCCGAAGGACTACGTGGCGCGTCTCAAGAAGCTTTATCGCGACGAGATCGTGCCGAAGCTGATCAAGGAATTCGGCTACACGAACCCGATGCAGGTGCCGCGCCTCGACAAGATCGTCCTCAACATGGGCGTTGGCGAAGCCGTCAACGACACCAAGAAGGTCACGTCCGCCGCGGTCGATCTGGCGTTGATTGCCGGACAGAAGCCGGTCATCACCCGTGCGCGCAAGGCGATCTCCACTTTCAAGGTGCGCGAGAACATGCCGATCGGCGCGAAGGTCACTTTGCGTCAGACGCGCATGTACGAATTCCTCGATCGTCTCGTCACCGTGGCGTTGCCGCGGGTTCGCGACTTTCGCGGTCTCGACCCGAAGTCCTTCGACGGACGCGGCAATTATGCTCTGGGCGTCAAGGAGCACATCATTTTCCCCGAAATCGACTACGACAAGGCGGAATCGATGCTGGGCATGGACATCGTGGTTTGCACGACGGCCAGGACCGACGCGGAAGCGCAGGCTTTGCTGAGCGCTTTCAACTTCCCGTTCCGGCAGTGAGCTGAACCCTCAGACGCGGAAATGCGAGGCATAAATGGCTAAGAAGAGTGCAATCGAGAATAACCATCGCAAGCAGCGGCTGGTGAAGAAATTCGCCGCGCGCCGCAAGCGCTTGCTGGATGTCGCCAACAATGAATCGACGACGATGGAGGAGCGCTTCGAGGCGCGCCTCAAGCTGAGCGCGCTGCCGCGCAATTCCGCCGCCGTGCGCGTGCGCAATCGCTGCGAGGTGACGGGCCGGCCGCGCGGCTACTATCGAAAGATGAGGATGTCGCGCATCGCGCTGCGCGAACTTGGCAACAAGGGCCTGATCCCAGGCCTCGTCAAGTCAAGCTGGTGAGAGGGAGACGGTCATGGTGAACGATCCCCTGGGCGATATGTTGACCCGCATCCGCAATGCGCAAATGCGCAAGCGCGGCAAAGTGTCGACGCCTGGCTCTTCCCTGCGCAGAAACGTCCTCGACGTCCTGCAGTCGGAAGGTTATATCCGCGGCTATTCGACGACCGAGCACGGCAATGGCCGCACAGAGTTCGAGATCGAGCTGAAATACTTCGATAACGAGCCGGTCATTCGTCAGATCGAACGCGTGTCGAAGCCCGGCCGGCGCGTCTATGCCGCGGTTGACGCCATGCCGCGCGTCGCCAACGGCCTTGGCGTTTCCATCATCTCGACGCCGAAAGGCGTGATGGCGGACCATGCCGCGCGCGAGCAAAACGTCGGCGGCGAAGTCCTGTGCAAGGTCTTCTGACCAGCCAAACTTTGGAAAAATAAATGTCTCGTATCGGCAAAAAGCCCGTTTCCGTTCCCGCCGGCGTCACCGCCAGGCTGGACGGCCAGACTGTCGCCGTCAAAGGCGCCAAGGGCGAATTGAAGTTCACCGCGCCTGAGGATGTCACTGTCAAGATTGACGGCAATCTCATCAGCGTCAATCCGCATGGCGACAGCAAGCGCGCCAGAGCCATGTGGGGCATGTCGCGCTCGATGATCCAAAACCTCGTCGCCGGCGTCACCAAGGGTTTCGAGAAAAAGCTCGAGATCAACGGCGTCGGTTACAAGGCGGCGGTCGCCGGCAAGAACCTGCAGCTCTCGCTGGGGTTCAGCCATGACGTGATCTATGCGATCCCGGCGGGCGTGACGATCGTGACGCCCAAGCCGACGGAAATCACCATCGCTGGCATCGACAAGCGTCAGGTTGGCCAGGTCGCCGCGGAAATCCGCGCCTATCGCGGTCCCGAGCCTTACAAGGGCAAGGGCGTGAAATACGCCGGCGAATTCATCTTCCGCAAGGAAGGCAAGAAGAAGTAAGGGGCGCCATCATGGCCAAGTCCAACAAATCGACCGATCGGCGCACGGCGCGCATTCGCCGTACGATCGCCGCGCATGCCTACGGGCGCCCGCGCCTCAGCGTGTTCCGCTCGTCCAAGCAGATCTACGCGCAGGTCATCGACGACGAGAAGGGCGTGACGGTCGCGGCCGCCTCGTCGCTGGAGAAGACGATGCGCGAAAGCCTCAAGACCGGCGCGACGGTCGAAGCGGCGCGGCTCATCGGCAAGCAAATCGCCGAGCGCGCCAAGAAGGCCGGAGTCGACAAGGTCGTGTTTGATCGTGGCGGCTACATGTATCATGGGCGCGTCAAGGCGCTCGCCGAGGGTGCCCGCGAAGGCGGCCTCGACTTCTAGAATCAACCAAGCGAGCGGCGCCCATTTGCGGTGCGCCGCGCAAGTGATGGAAGAGAAATATCATGGCGCGTGAAGATGGAGGCGGCCGCGGCCGCGAGCATGGCCGGGAGGAGCGCGACAACGAATTCGTTGATCGCCTCGTCCATATCAACCGCGTCGCCAAAGTGGTGAAGGGCGGCCGTCGTTTCGGATTTGCCGCGCTCGTCGTCGTCGGCGATCAGAAGGGCCGCGTCGGCTTCGGCCACGGCAAGGCGCGCGAAGTGCCCGAAGCCATCCGCAAGGCGACGGAAGCCGCCAAGCGCGGCGTCGTGCGCGTGCCGCTGCGCGAAGGCCGCACGCTGCATCATGACGTCCATGGGCGCCACGGCGCCGGCCGCGTCATTCTGCGCGCCGCTCCCGCCGGCACCGGCATCATCGCCGGCGGTCCGATGCGCGCGGTGTTCGAATCGCTCGGCGTGCATGACGTGGTGGCCAAGAGCCAGGGCTCGTCGAACCCCTACAACATGGTTCGCGCGACGTTCGATGCTCTCGCCCGCGAGGACAGCCCGCGCTCCGTGGCCCAGCGCCGCAACATCAAAGTATCGACGCTTCAGTCGCGCCGCCAGGGCGTTGAAGCCGATGCTTCAGATTCGTGATCGGGAGGCCGCAATGACCGCCCAGAAGAAAATTACGCTTGAACAGACGACCAGTGCGACGGGCCGCCGCCTCGATCAGCGCCAGACGCTCATCGGTCTTGGCCTCAACAAGATTGGCCGCCGCTCGACGCTTGAGGATACACCGGCCATTCGCGGCATGATCGCCAAGGTCGCGCATCTCCTTCGCGTCGTCGATGGCCAGTGAGGATCGGAACATGAAACTCAACGGCATCAAGGACAATCCGGGCTCCTCGCAGGCGCGCACCCGCGTCGGGCGCGGCATCGGATCGGGCAAGGGCAAGCAGGCCGGCCGCGGCGGCAAGGGCCAGACCGCGCGTTCGGGCGTGCGCATCAAGGGCTTTGAGGGCGGCCAGATGCCGCTGCATCGCCGTCTGCCCAAGCGCGGCTTCAACAACCCTTCCGCCAGCGACATCAACGAGGTCAACCTCGGCCGCGTTCAGCAGGCGATCGACGCCGGCAAGCTCGATGCGGCGCATGCGGTGACGGTCGCCTCCCTGGTCAAGGCTGGCGTCTGCGCGCGCGAGCGCGACGGCGTCAAGATTCTCGGCAAGGGCGAACTCAAGGCCAAATTGGCGTTCGAAGTGCTTGGCGCTTCAAAGAGCGCTGTCGCGGCCATCGAGAAAGCCGGCGGCAGCGTCAAAGTGCTCAGGGAGCAGGCCGCGCCCGCACAAGCCTGATTGTCGCTGCTTGGGTAGTGACAAATCGCGGCGGGCTGACCATATGGATCGGGCGGCGCGTTGGACCTTGGATGGTTTGACCGCGCCGCGCCCATCCGCACAACGAAACCGGCGCCGTGGCGCCGCTCGGAGCGAAGTCCATGGCCTCGGCAGCCGAACAGCTTGCAGCCAATATCAACTGGGCCGCCTTCGGCAAGGCTGAAGAACTCAAGAAGCGCATCTGGTTCACGCTCGGCGCCTTGGTCATCTTCCGGCTCGGCACCTACATTCCGTTGCCCGGCATCGATTCGAACGCCTTCCAGGATGCGTTCCTCGGCCAGAAGCAGGGCGTGCTCGATCTGTTCAATATGTTTTCCGGCGGCGCCGTGCAGCGCATGGCGATCTTCGCCCTCAACATCATGCCGTATATTTCGGCCTCGATCATCATCCAGTTGCTCAGTTCGGTCATTCCCTCGCTCGAAGCGATCAAGAAGGAGGGCGAGGCGGGCCGCAAGATTCTCAACCAGTACACGCGCTATCTCTGCGTCGTGCTGGCGGTGTTTCAGGCCTATGGCATCGGCATTGGTCTGGAAGGGCGGCCCGGCATCGTCGCCGAGCCCGGAATTTTCTTCCTGCTGTCGACCGTCGTGACGCTGACCGGCGGCACGATGTTTCTGGTCTGGCTCGGCGAGCAGATCACCTCGCGCGGCGTCGGCAATGGCTCCTCGCTGATCATTTTCGCCGGCATCGTCGCGCGTCTGCCGCAAGCGATCGCGCAAACCTTCGAGCTCGGCCGTCAGGGATCGATCTCGACCGCGCTGGTGCTGTTCGTCATCGTGATGGCGCTGGCCGTCATCGCGTTCATCGTCTTCATGGAGCGCGCCCAGCGTCGCGTGCCTATCACCTATCCGCGGCGCCAGGTCGGCAACAAGATGTATGACGGGCAGAGTTCGTTCCTGCCGCTCAAACTCAACACCGCGGGCGTCATCCCGCCGATCTTCGCCTCCTCGCTGCTGCTGCTGCCGACGACCGCGGCGAATTTCGCGCAAGGCACGTCGGGCTCGGGAATTCTGGCGACGGTCTCTTCGCTGCTGGGGCGCGGCGGTCCGCTCTACATCATTCTGTACGTCGCGCTGATCGTCTTCTTCGCGTTCTTCTATACGGCAACCGTGTTCAACCCCACCGACACCGCCGACAATCTCAAGAAGCACGGCGGCTTCGTGCCGGGCGTGCGGCCGGGCGAGCGAACGGCGCAATATATCGACTACATCCTGACGCGCGTCACGGTGCTCGGCGCGATGTATCTGTCGTTCGTCTGCCTGTTGCCCGAATTGCTTATTTCCTATGCCGCGCTTCCCTTCTACTTTGGCGGCACGTCGCTGCTCATCGTCGTCAATGTGACGATGGATACGGTGGCGCAGATTCACGGGCATTTACAGGCCCACCAATACGAAGGCCTGATACGAAGAGCCAAGCTGAGGGGGAGGAAGAGATGAGGCTGATACTGCTCGGGCCGCCGGGCGCGGGGAAAGGCACCCAGGCGACGCGGCTCGTGGAGAAGTACCAGATCCCTCAACTCTCAACCGGCGACATGCTGCGCGCCGCCGTCAAGGCGCAAACTCCGATCGGGCTGAAAGCCAAGGCGGTGATGGATTCGGGCGCGCTCGTTTCGGACGATATTGTCGTTGGCATTATCGCCGACCGCATCGACGAACCCGACGCCCACAACGGGTTCATTCTCGACGGTTTTCCCCGCACCGTGGCCCAGGCCGAGGCGCTCGATGCGCTGCTGGCGCGCAAGAACAAGCAACTCGATGCGGCGATCGAGCTCAAGGTCGACGCCTCGCGTCTGCTGGCGCGGATCATGCAGCGCGCCGCCGAGGCCAAGGCCGCGGGCCACCCGGTGCGCAAGGACGACGACCCGGCAGTGTTCAAGACGCGGCTCGAAGCCTATGCGCGCGACACCGCCGCGGTGACGCCCTATTACGCCGCGCTCGGGCTGCTGCACGAAGTCGATGGCATGGCTCCGATCGCCGAGGTTTCCGCCGCCATCGACGCCATCCTCCCAGTCCGGGTCTGAACCCGCGCCCCGAGGACACCCCATGGGCGAACCCGAGGTGCTGATCGAGCGACGCGGCTGCGCGGGCTGGATCACGCTCAATCGCCCAAAAGCCCTGAACGCGCTCACGCTCCCGATGCTGCGGGCGATTCGCGCCGCGCTCGACGCGTGGGAGCGCGACAATAAGATCGCGCGCGTCGTCATCACAGGCGCCGGCGGCCGAGCATTCTGCGCCGGCGGCGACATTCGTCTTCTCTACGAACAGGGGCGGGCAGGGGATCACGACGCGCAATTGACGCTGTGGCGCGAGGAGTATCAGCTCAACCACCGCATCAAATTCTACCCCAAACCTTATGTCGCGCTCGTCGATGGGCTGGTGATGGGCGGCGGCGTCGGGGTGTCCCTGCATGGCTCGCATGTTGTCGCCGGCGAGCGCTACAGCTTCGCCATGCCGGAAGTCGGCATTGGTTTCTTCCCCGACGTCGGCGCCGCCTGGCGCCTGGCGCGTCTGCCGGGGCGCCTCGGCCTCTATCTCGCCTTGACAGGCGCCCGCGCGGACGCCGGGGACGCTCTCGCGCTCGGCCTCGCGCAGGCCTTCGCGCCGGCGGCCGCCTTTCCCGGCCTGCAGAGCGCGCTTGAGAGTGCAGAGCCGCTGGCGGACCTCATCGCCCGCTTCGCCGCGCCGCCGCCGCCCTCAAAGCTCGCCGCTGAAGCCCCGCGGATCGACGCGGCTTTCGCCAGCGGCGATCCCGCAACGATCGTGTCCGGGCTCGCGGCGCACCCATCGATTCTGTCGGCGATGAGCGGCAAGTCGCCGACCAGCCAGGTCATCGCCGCCCGCCAGATCGCGCTCACTCGCGACGCCTCATTCGAGGATGCGCTCCGCATGGACTTCCGCATCGTTTCGCGCATATGTCGGAGTGCCGACTTCTACGAAGGCGTACGAGCGCTTATCATCGACAAGGACAATCGCCCGGTTTGGCGCCCGGCGACGCTTGGCGAGGTTTCCAGGGACATGGTCGATGCCTATTTCGCGCCGCTCGGCGCCGGCGAGCTGACTTTTGGGAAAGCCAAGTGATGGCGGAGGCCGATCAGCAGGGCGACACAGCCGCGGCGATTCCCGGCTATGCGCCGCTGCCACCCATTGCGGCGGCAAAAGCCGGTCTGGCCGGCGGCGAAACCCCCTTGCGCTGGACGACGATGCTGGTCTGGCTCATGCGCACGATGGCGCTGGTGTGGATCGCCAAGGGTCTCTTCAGCTGGTCGGTGATTCTCGGCGCCAACCCGCGGATCGCGGATTTCGCGACAATGGACGGGGTGCTCGAGGCGACCTTCATTTTCTTTGCGGTTGCGGATCTGATCGCGGCGGTCGGGCTTTGGCTGGCCTCGCCGTGGGGCGGCGTTCTCTGGCTGGTTTGCGCGATTTGCGAAGCGGCTACTCCGCTCATCAGCGTGCGAGCCTCGTTCGTCAGCGCGATCGGCGTCGGGATCAACGCAGCGCTCGTCGCACTCTATTTTGTCCTGAGCTGGATGGCCGCACGCGAGCGCGCGTGAGGGCTGGCGAGCGCTATGCTTAACGCTCCGCCAAAGTAAATGAAGTCTTTGATTCAGTTCAAATTTACCAGAATAAGTAAACTCTGGATTCATCCTGACTTTTAAACTCGTCTTCATCGCCGCAGGTTACAGTTCATTTCATAGACGGACCGGACAAAAGTCGGCCGTGGGGAAGTAGAACAGGCGGGTGAGCTATGAAAAGTGTTGCTAAGACTGAAGAAATTGCCAGCAGATCAGAGCGAATTGCTGAAGTCAGACCAGTATACCTTGAAGCTCTTACCATGGTCGAGCGCCTGCATCGCCGTCTGCTCGACGTCATCAAAGACGAGTTTGATCGCCGTGGCCGTTCCGATGTGAACGCGGTGCAGGCTCTATTGCTCTATAATATCGGCGACAAGGAACTGACCGCCGGCGAACTGCGCACGCGTGGTTACTATCTCGGTTCAAATGTGTCCTACAATGTGAAGAAGCTGGTCGAGATGGGCTATCTCCATCACGCCCGCTCACGCATCGACCGGCGCGCGGTGCGCATCAGCCTGACCGAAAAGGGCGATGACGTGCATAAGATCGTGGTCGGCCTGTATGAAAAGCATGCGACCACGGTCGAGCAGATTGGCGGCGTGATGGCCGGCGACTTCGTCCGCCTCAACCAGGCGCTGGCGCGTCTCGAGCGCTTCTGGACGGACCAGATCAAATACCGCCTGTGATTCGCCGCACGGCGAATCCTGGGTCAAAAACAATACGACGAGGCCCGGCGGCGACCCTGCCGGGCCGTCGCACCCAGCACGATTGTGTGAAACCCCGCATTATGCGGCCCGAACCGCTGTCCAAGTCACAAATCCGCCCGAGTGCTTGCCCTTTGATAACCATAGCGTGCTAGCTAGCGACATTCGCAGCGTTGGCGCGCCAATTCATTTTCCGGGCGGGTTCTTATGATCAAGGTAAATTCTTTCTTCGTCGGTCGCCGCGCATTTTTGAGCGCCGCCGCGGCGGGCGCCTTGGTGGCGGCATTGCAGATTCCCGCCGCTTTCGCGCAGCAGGCCGTCGATGTCGGCGAGCAGGCCGAATGGCGCCAGAGCTATGAAAGCTCGGGGCGCATTTCGGTCGGCCGCGAGGCGACCCCCATCCTTTCCCCCGCCACGCTCGCCGCGACCGAGGCGGCGATCCAGGCCTACCAGGGCATTGTCGCGCGCGGCGGCTGGACCGCCGTGCCGGCGACGGGCGAACTGAAGATCGGCGTCAAATCCAAGTCCGTTCAGTTCCTGCGCCAGCGTCTGGCGGCTTCGGGCGATCTCGACGCCGCGGCCGGCTCATCCCAGGTGTTCGACTCGTTCGTCGAAGCGGCCGTCAAGCGCTTCCAGACGCGTCATGGCCTCAGCCCGACCGGCGTGGTCGGCGAACAGACGTTCGCGGAACTCAATGTGCCCGCGCAGACGCGGCTTGCCGAGCTTGAGACCAACATTGTCCGCCTCAGGGCGTTTTCCGGCAATCTGGGCGCGCGTTTCGTCACGGTGAACATCCCTGCCGCCGCCGTCGAGACGGTCGAGAACGGCGTCGTCTATTCACATCACGCCGCCGGCGTCGGCAAGATCGATCGCCAGTCGCCGATCATGCAGACCAAGGCGACTGAGATCAATTTCAATCCGTTCTGGACGGTGCCGCCCTCGCTGATCAAGAAAGACCTCATCCCCAAGATGCAGGCGGATCCGAACTATCTGACGGACGAGAAAATCCGCGTCTTCAACAAGGAAGGCCAGGAAGTTTCGCCGACCTCGATCAACTGGAATTCGCTCGAGGCGACCAACTACAAATACCGCCAGGACACCGGCGCCGACATCAATTCGCTCGGCTTCGTGCGCATCAACATTCCCAATCCTTACGGCGTTTACATGCACGATACGCCGTCGAAGGGCATCTTCGGCGACGACTTCCGCTTTGTCTCGTCAGGCTGCGTGCGCGTGCAGGACGTGCGCGATTACGTCGCCTGGCTGCTGAAAGACACGCCGGGCTGGACGCGCGATCATATCGACGAAGTCATCCAGTCGGGCCAGCGCCTCGACGTGAAGCTGGCGCAGCCGGTGCCGGTGTACTGGATCTACGTCACCGCCTGGGCGACGCCGGATGGCATCGTGCAGTTCCGCGAGGACATCTATCACCGCGACGGCGCCGGCCCCGGCCCGATGGCGACCGCCATCCCCGCCGAACCGCTCGCGCCAGTGCAGGAGTAACTTCTCTCCGCCCGTCATTGCGAGCGACAGCGAAGCAATCCAGACTGGGCCACGGCGCGATGCCTCAAGTCTGGATTGCTTCGCTGTCGCTCGCAATGACGGCGGCAGGCGCGCCCGTCATACCATCAGGCTCCCCGATGCCCATCAACCCAATCGTCGAAGTCGGCCAGCCCGGCGCAAAGGTGCGCTTTGGCCAGCATCTGCCGCTCGCCTTCATCGCCGGTCCGTGCCAACTCGAGAGCCGCGCGCATGCGCTGGAGATGGCGGGCGCGCTGAAGGACATCGCGGCGCGGCTCGGCATTGGCCTCGTCTTCAAGACGTCGTTCGACAAGGCCAATCGCACTTCGGGCGCTGGCCAGCGCGGCATCGGCCTGAAAGAGGCGCTGCCGATCTTCGCCGAGATCCGCGAGAGCCTGCGTCTGCCTGTTCTAACCGACGTCCACCAGCCCGACCAATGCGCCATCGCCGCGCAGGCGGTCGACATTTTGCAAATTCCCGCCTTCCTCTGCCGGCAGACCGATCTGCTCGTCGCCGCGGCGCGCACCGGCCGCGTCGTCAACGTCAAAAAAGGCCAGTTCCTCGCGCCATGGGACATGAAACACGTCGTCGCCAAGTTAGAGGGCGCCGGCGGCGCGAATGTTCTTGTCACCGAGCGCGGCGTCAGCTTTGGCTACAACACGCTGGTCTCCGACATGCGCTCGCTGCCGATCATGGCGCGCGAAACGGGAGCGCCGGTCATTTTCGACGCCACCCATTCGGTGCAGCAGCCGGGCGGGCAGGGCGCCTCGTCAGGCGGCCAGCGCGAGTTCGTTCCCGTGCTGGCGCGCGCCGCGGTGGCGGTGGGCGTCGCCGGCGTGTTCATCGAGACGCATCAGGACCCCGACCACGCGCCCTCGGACGGGCCCAACATGGTGCCGCTGAGCGAGTTCGAGGCGCTGGCGGCGCGGCTGATGGCGTTCGATCGGCTGGCGAAGGGGATTCTGGCGGGCGGCTGACCGACCCGGAACCATCGGCTTCGCAAGCCCCGTTGCGAAGCTTTTGCGGAACGTTGCGAAGGGGAAACGCTCGCGAAACAAAGTCGTCCCGCAAGAAAAGGCTCTAACTCATTGACTTCGATCGAGATGCATAAAAAATGATTTCGTGATTCTAAACAATCTCAAGCTTTTAGCCATCCGGCTTCGCCAAGCACTTTTTTTCCTCGCGATAGACCGGAGGTCACCTCGTGACACATTCTCTTTCGACCGGACTGGGTAGGGCTTCCTTGGTTGCGGCCCGCATCTCAATTGCATTGCTGTCGCTCGCAGTGACGCCGAGGCTTCGGCGCACTCTGCTGGCACTTGCCACCGTCGAAATGGTAGCGATGCGCCGCGCGCCAAAATTCTCATGGCATTTACTCGTGTCGCGCGGCGTGACAGCCAGGCTCATCTGGCCGACTCCGCATTAGTCGCCTCTCTGCCGGCCTACATCGGTCGCCAGCCACAAGAGGGGTACAAAGTCTCGGCAAGTGCTCAACGGCTAAGAGAGCCAACGAAACAATTCTTGAAAGTTCACTTTGTGACCGTTCCCATGAAATTATGGTCTGACGGGATACCCCAAGCGTCAGTGCAAGCTTTTCTTGCGTAAGTCCCGCGTGTCGGCGCCACATTTCCAAATCAGCGCCGATCATCGCTTCCCACCCAAGGTTCTACTGTCGTAGTCCTGTCACTCGCTTCAAAACGTCCACCCCAAAAATTTAAGCTTACGCGCCGGATACGAGTAATGACGCGGCTAACACCGTTCGCAAAGCCAGAGCCAACCAGGACTGCTTGGTCAACGTCTGTTTTTCTGACATTTTGTTGACTCGGAACCATAAAATGCTCCTCGGGATATATTGCGACGCATAACCTATGAACCAGATTCCTTAATTTAAGGTTAATAGGCAGCTCTCTCGCATGCGTAGCTTTGAAATATGAGGACTTGTGCCGCCCGTAGTGCCGGACGGGGTTTATTCCAACAGCCTTCACCGGATGACGCTTGGAGGCCGCAAGACCCTCCGTGGGGGAACTGGTTTCGTTTCGCCGGGGAGCGGTCTTGCGCGAGAGGGGACACAAGACTTTCCCAAGCCGCTGGCCTATTGTCATCGCGCCGTCACGCCCCGGGTCTAGCCGCTCATCATGGACGACTATCTCTTCAGCTACGCCGTCGCCACCGACCCGCCGGTCAAGCGCGGGCTGATCCGGCTGGTCGAAAAGGCCACCGGGCAGCCGGTGCTGAAGCGGCTCTATGTCGAGAACAAGAATTTTCCGCGCCCGGCCGAAACGTTCTTCGCTGCGGCGGTGCGCTCGCTGGCGCTTGATGTCGTCTATGACGCGGCTGCGCTGGCGCGCATTCCGCGTGAGGGGCCGGTGGTGATCGTCGCCAACCATCCCTATGGCGTGCTCGACGGCATCGTCGTGTCCTGGCTCGTGCAAAAGGTGCGGCCGGATTTTCTGGTGCTGACCAACGCCGTGTTGCTGCGCGCCGAGGAAGTGCGCGACTATGTCCTGCCGATCGATTTCTCCGACACGCCGGAGGCGGTGGCGACCAATGTCAAATCGCGCGCGGCGGCGCGCGTGCAGCTCGAAAAAGGCGGCGCGGTGGTGATTTTTCCCGCCGGCGGCGTGTCGACCGCGCCGGACCGGCTGGGCCGGCGCCCCGCCGTCGATGCGCCCTGGCAGCCGTTCGCCGCGCAACTCGTGCAGCGCGCTCGGGCGACCGTGGTTCCCATCTGGTTCGGCGGCCAGAACAGCCGGCTGTTCCAGATCGCCAGCCATATCAGCCTGACTTTGCGGCTCTCTTTGCTGTTCCGCGAGGTCAAACATCGCATGGGCACGACGCTGGCGGTCGGGATCGGGGCGCCAATCGCCTTCGAGGACCTTGCCGGGATCAAGGACCGCCAGGCGCTGGCCGATGAATTGCGCGCGCGCACTTACGCGCTGGCCTATCAGCCGCCCCGCATTCTCGACCGCGCCCATCCCGGAGTGAAGCTGCGGCTGAAACTACGAAAACTGCGGCGAAGGCTGGCCGCGTAGCGAGCGCGAACCCTTCTCCCCTTGCGGGAGAAGGTGTCGTCGCGTTAGCGACGACGGATGAGCATCTGTGATGGGAGTCAAGTGTGATTTGGGCTCCATTGCCTGTTTTCGCTGACGAGGGTGTTGGCGAGGACGACGAGCTTTCGCATGACGGCGGTGAGGGCGACCTTGGCTTTCT